>ERZ773043.679-NODE-679-length-19667-cov-5.110392_pt1 | contig 19667 bp, 18 predicted proteins | sample MGYA00580636_ERZ773043 | MGnify/ENA primary metagenome ERZ773043 (study PRJEB29015, sample SAMEA2737992) | human oral metagenome | biome: human oral; feature: human-associated habitat; material: dental | place: China | collected 2065 ...
CGGACGGTATCTGGCTTTCCGTTTCCATCGCCAAGCTGCTGGCATTTTTCGTGACGGTTTCCTTCTGGATCGCCTGCCGCAAAGAATATCATTACGCCTAAAAAAGCAAGTATACAAAAAAGCATTCCTCAGAGATGGAAAGAGAAATGCTTTTTGCTTTATCGGAAAGAAAACATTATTACTGCATAATCTTATTGAGCATCTCAAAATTGATAGCCTTCTTCAGTTTCCCTCTGTCCGCCTATAATCTCCGTGATACAATTAGGGAGGAGCTTGCTGATCTTCTCGATTTTCTGCTTCACGCCATCAAGACTGTGCATTTTCAGCTTGTCCATTCTGAATTAGTCCTCCTATTTCACTTGTTTGATACGCATTTTCAGAACTTTCCGAGTCTTCTCACAACCACTTGCATCATCAAAAAACTTTTCGTCTTTTTCATCGTCACTTGTGATATATTCAAGTTTTCGTAGATGCGTTGCCAGCGCTTTATTTCTATCCGTTACAGGAAGATTAACATCATGTCTACGCGTACGATCTGCAAGTTCTGCATATGGTCCTCCAAGTTCTCCAAAATATCGTTCAAGCTCATCGGCATCAAACAGTGTGCAATTATCAAGCAACAGCCCCTCTCGCTTCTTTTCTCCGATACAACCCCATGCAATATTAAAAATATACTTTGTTACCGGCATATTTAGTTCCTTCATTTGCTCCGCAATCTTTTCGGTCATGTAGTTTTCAGCATATTCCGTAAATAATTGATTTTTATTTTTAACGGAGAAACACTTACTGAAAAGCAACCGTTCAAGCAGATTGCCAGACATAGGAATATTTTCCTTCAATTCCATGTATTCATCCTGATTTTTCAGAATAAAATCCGTGGCAATATCTGGTGATATTGAGGAAATAACCGAATATCGTTCGACTGTAAACTCAAAATAATTACAAGCAATCATAATCCGCAATGTAAATTCATCAAGTGAAGTAATATCAAGATCGAAATCGTTCAATTTTAATACAGGCAAAAGTTTTTGCTTAACTTCTATTTTAAAATTCGCATTGATGAACGCTTTTATAAAGTCATCTTCAACAGAGGCTGTATCCATTCCAGACAATTCTTCCGCATGATGTGAGATATATTCCTTCAGCTCATCACTTACCTGATATACCTTCCAGTAATCAAGAACATTTTTCCAGCTGACAGTTACTGCTCCTTTTTCTAACAACGCATTCCAAACAGTAATCCAATTATCTTTTTCTGCATGCACCTGTTCGCAAGCACATTCCTCGATACTGTCTAAGTGAAAACTCTCTTGTTTAATCAGCCTTGTCTGAAGATCTTGTTCTCCTTCAAGCCGAATCAGCATATCCACAATGTCTTCCGGTCTGTCAGAAAGATTGCTGTGTGTAAGAACAATCTCATCAACAAAAATCACAATATGGTCGTGAACATACTGCATCAAAGGAGTGTCAGCCAGCGTGATTAATGTCGAATACGGTTTCTCTTCCCATGTACTGATCAGATTATCGCTCCTATAGGCCACTACCGTTTTAATCATAGTTTCGTTAAGCATATAATGGCATTTATCAAAAACATTATCCAGCACTTCATGAGAAACCCCTTCTATTTGAAGAGTCTTAAACCGAACATTCAGCTTATCTATAACAGATATGATTTTGTATGCATCACAAGATTCCAATTTTTGAAGGATGTCATCATGTTCTTCAAAATAACGGGTCAAACAGCCTTCTGTGTTCTGCGCCTCAATAGTTGTAATTTCAGATTCAGACAGCATTATTTGTAAATAGAACAACTGGTGATCATAGGTTAGTTTTTCATCTGTCGAAATATACGCCCACATTCCATGCCATTTTTCCGCCAGTAATCGAATAAACAGTGCCTGCTTTTCGGTTTTGTCGACAAATTCATCAATAAACTGCCAACTGGCTTCATTGCCATCAGCCAGTTGACCAATAAAGGTTTTCAGTTTTTCCGATATATTTCCTAATAACATCTGCTCCAACAGATTAAAATTATATATTGCCTTTTGTTCAAACTCATACTCCTGCAATCTATTAATAACCATTGGCGTTTTCGTCAGCTGGTAATCAAAATTCAATGGAGACTGACTCTTTACAGAAAGGATAAAATTCATATCGGCCTTCGTGAGGCTGGTTCCCTTAAAGTAGTTAATGTAATTTGCATACTTTTCGTCGATATAACCCCGCCGCAGCAAAAACACAAGCAGCTCGTTTTTTTGTACCTCCGCAGAGAATACTTCACCCGTAGAATATGTTTCTATAAGCCGCACAAGTGACATACCTGACAGTTTATGCTGCCTTTCACGACGCTCCTCTAAATCCTTCTGCAATTTTTGAAGACCCTTTTCTCCGACTTCTTTTATGTTTTCCCAACGTCCGATAAAAGCACTTAGCACTTCTTTATTAACCTCTTTATTAACTTCTATACAGTTGGAATAATAATTATTATTATAATCCCGATAATAGATATTCTCATACCTATTTTGTATAATCTTGGTCATGTCGTAATCATCATGCATAAACTCAGAAGCTTGGACGGCTGAAGAATTACCCTTACCGAAACCTTTAAATATATACAGACCATCCATCAGACTTCCAAGCAAAGCATACTTAAGCTCTCTGATGGATTTGAGGACATCTTTCTGTGCACGATCTATAATAGTCGAGTCCTTGTCTATTTTCTCTTGGATATCGCGCCTTTTCTTAGCAATGAAATCGCTTTTATCCGTGAATGCTTTTTTCAGAACACCTTTTTCATCTTGAATATCAGCAAAATCACTTGGATAAAGATTTTTGAATACTATCATTGCAAGCATTTGTTCATCCGATAAGGAAAGCTCCTGTGATGTGCGCAATATCTCCTTATAGACTATAAACTCGTTGTAGATATTCTGAAGAATTCTCATATCAGAAATAAATGGAGCTATATCAAGCACAAATTCCTGAGAGATTTCGTGTTCAACTCCATTTTTCTTCGCTTCTTGAAGTCTTTGAAGCAGTATTTCGCCTGAATTTGTGGAATTTATTACCGGAATAACAGGAATGATGAAATCAAAGAATTTGGTTCTGTCTTCCTCTGAAAAAATATCATCTCTGACAGCATATACAAAGACAATGGGTTTCTTTTTGATAGCATCATCATTATTGAGCAAGTTATTCAATTCACGCAGATGAACAAATATCTTTGGATCATCCAATCGATCCAAATCCTCGAAAAACACTGTTCGATAATCGGTGGCCTCGAAAAAATATATAATTTCATCTAAATTTCTATTGAAAACTGAATCCGTTTCCTCAGAACTGTTCTGAATAGTAATGTCTGACAGAAATTTAATTTCCTTCATTTTAATTTTAGAAATCACCGTGCAGTATAAATAGGTAATAACTAATGAACACACTCCAAGCAGTATTACTGCTACCATCAGTGTATAAAACGGATCAGAAGTCACAGGAGAGATGAAATTTCTTATTGCATCCCCCAAAAAATCCCCATATATTGAAGGCGCAAAAATCGCAGCAAAAATGCCTATGAGAACCAGTCCCACTGTACTAAAAAAAAGAACTCTGAAAAAACTTATCTGGTGAAGCTTCCTATAACGGCTTTGAGGAATCCGTTTCGGATCAACCTTATAAAAAAGCTGCTTCAGAATGCCTCTTTCAATCTCATCAGCATCAACCTTAATTTTTTCATTAGACGCGCTTTCCTCCTTTCCATAGTCTCCTTTTCTAAATGTAGCCATGGATATTTTAAGCGCGGATCCTCTAATTGTATATTTATGCAAAAATGCTTTGTACAAAACCATAGACATCTTAAGTGTGATTTTTATAATGATTTTATGCAAAAAGATCTTGTATAATACTTTGGACTCCTCATCCTTGCGCAAAAAGGTTTCAATAATACTGCTTTTCCCTGAACTATAAGGCCCTGTCAGTGCAATATTTCTTACCTTCTTATTTTGGAACGCCCAATTTAGAGCTTTTATATATTCATCGCCATTCTCAATGCTGTCGATTGGCGTTAAATCTCTGTACTCAGAATAGGCCACTTTCCTTCCCCTCTCTGTTCCTTTATCTTGGCTATTACCCAAAACCTGCTTCAGCTTCTTCAACCCCACCTTTAACTCCTGATATACGTACATGGAAAAACAGGCCGCCGCAACGGACACCCTGCTCCCGCGCTTTATTTCTGCCCGCAGATCATCACGGACAGTATTGCTGATATTATCAAGTATTTTCACGTCGTACACCTGCCTGATCGTTTTCTTCCGGCCTTACTGCGCCTTTGTGCCGTCCCAGTTTGGATCATAATGCATCAGAACCACTTGAATGATCAATGAAGAAAATGCATATCACGTAAAACCGCAAAAAGATTTCTATTTCACCGAAGCCACCGCGATGCAGTCAGTTGCTTTTTTCACCATTTCATTGGCGGAGTCCGTTGTCAGAATCGAAAAAAGTCGGTACTTATCGCCATACTTCATCACGTAGCCTTTTCCGTAAACGGGAACGGCAAATCCGTCAACGAAGAAAACGGCACGGACGGTATCTGGCTTTCCCTTTCCATCGCCAAGCTGCTGGCATGTTTCGTGACAGTTTTCTTCTGGATCGCCTGCCGCAAAGAATATTATTACGCCTAAAAAATATTCTTTTTTCAGCCAGGGCATCCTTGAATACGTGATCCTGAATCGCTTTGCGTGGGAGATGCATCTTCCATTGTCAGATGAGATTTAAGCCACCGGCTCCAGCGCATGGTAAAGTGATTGGTATGGGTTTCCTGCACATACTGATAGAACTTTGCAATCATGGCCGCTTTCTCATGATAATAAGCGGCTTTCCATTGATTCGGTTTCGGCTTATCCATTTCATAAGCAATGTAATTTCCGCCAAGAAGATATTGGCGCGAGAGAATATCCTCCAGTGATATATCAGGATTTTTCATCATATCATACATAGCCATATAAATCGTAGTACGCCCTTTGCCCGCCTGGCAGTGGAAATGCAGCCACGCATGATCCGGCAGCGTGCGTATGAAGGCGATGAAGTCATCAATATTTTCAGGCGACGGCCAGATATGATCCGTTGCTGCAATGCGGTAGTAATACAGACCATTTTGTTCCACCATCTGCCTTTCACTCATGACCGAACTAATCTTCATAAGTTTGGGATCAATCGACTTCTTCCCTTCATCGAGCATCGTCACAATGAGGCTTTTCCCCTTGGCTGCACACAAACGCCTCATCTCATCTTTTAAAACATCAGTTTTGTTCTTTCCGATGTTGCCCCAATCGCGCGCGCCGAACCAGCTGACGGCATTCCCATTAAATATACCATGCGTTTCTTGCCGTAGATCCACAATATAAATTGGCCCGTTCGCCTGCTTCTTGAGTACGGAAACCAGCTTCTCAAACTCTCCGACAGAGAACTCCGCACTGCCGGATATGTTCAGACGATCCAACCCCTTGCGCGAGGGGGTCATCGTAAATCCTTTGCCTGTTTTTTTGACATCCACATGAGAGCGGAACGCAGAATTCGCAGTACGAAATCTGCGCGGCAATTGATCCCTATCCTTTGCATCGAGACGCCAGATATAGCCATCGTACTTTGTACGATCGGCTGCAGAAACATCCGTCTGATCCGGTGCTTGCTGCAGAGAAACACCACTTATTTCAGGTTCCGCTTCCCAGGCATTCCCTGATAATGGCATGCTGCCAAGTATTATTGCCGCCGTTATTGAGAATAGTATTTTCTTTTTAAGATGCAGCATGAGTGATACACTTTCCCTTGTAAAAAATAATTGTAAATGGACAAATGAAAAAGCTACAGGGTCTACAGACGTATAAATCCATAGCTTTTTCTTATGAGCAAATTCCTCTGACACATTTTATCATCTACCGTTTTCCTTTCTCCTTTTTGAACACACTACCGTCTGTGATTTCCCTTGTATTCCCTGCTGATGAAATCCGGTCACGGAAGAAAGCAACGGGATGATATCTACTTCACTGATGCCGCTGCGATACGGTCGGCCGCTTTTTTTACCATTTCATTGGCGGAGTCCGTTGTCAAAACGGAAAAAAGACGGTACTTATCGCCGTACTTCATCACATAGCCTTTTCCGTAAACGGGAACGGCAAATCCGTCAACGAAGAAAACGGCACGCACGCCGCTTGTATAAATACGGGGTCTGTCCTGTGCGCGGTGGATCTGCTCCACATTCAGGAAACTGACACCAAGCATGTTGAACGGAATCTTGGGATCCGTCTCAGGCTTTTCATTGATCCGCTTCGCCATTTCCAGAAACATACCATTCAATACGCTTTCCATGCCCAAAAGAGCCACGTTGCAGCCATACAGTTCGGAAACCGATTTCCCCGACAGACGGGGTGCGTCAAAAGCATCTTTCATGGCTTCTTTACCGACCACAGGAGCAAATTCGCAGTTCATGACGAAAGCGGGCACGCTGTTTCCTTCTTCCGTCACAGTAAGCAGTCCGAATTTTCCATCCTTTCCAAGAGGAGTAAAATCGGTATTCTTTGGAAACTTCACTTTTTGAAAGAAAGATTTCGTGTCTTCCTGCACAATGCCGTTCCATACAGCGGAAACGATATTATCATCTTTGGGAATATTTATGCTTGAAATCGACGGAAAGCCTGCCATGTTTTCAATATTGTCTGTCATATCGGCAGTTCCCGCACACGTTGTCGTCATGGCACAAAGAATCGAAGCCGCCAGCATTATTTTCATCTTCATCATTTCATCTCCTGTGCCGCTTTTTCCACATAAGGTACAAAGTATGCCCCTGATTTCTGATCGCCCGCAAAGAGTGTGTATGTCGTACTGTCATCGTCTTCCAGAATGAGCCCTTCCGCAAAAAAGGGGATCAGGCAGCCGCCAGCGTATAATCCGGCTTTCACCTTTGCCAGCCGGTACACTTTCCCCCCGCGGGATTTCTTTTCTTTCCAGCGGGTCTCACTGCTCACATACAGACGGATTCCCTTTTTCCCCAGAAATTGTTTATACGGCTCTCCGATTTCAGCTTCTTTCCACATTTTGCCTGCAAACGGTATGACAGCGTTCTTTTTGTCAGCTGCTTCCTGTTTCGCTGCAGTACTGCCCGCCGTGTCTGTCATTTCTTTCCCCATCAATTTCACAAAAGGCAGTAAACCATTCTTCTCTTTCCCAGGATTCTTATGATCCACGGAAAAAGAAAGCACGAGGGATTCGTAAAAAGCTTCCGGCGTGTTTGCACGAAGCTGGTATACCCGCAGCTCTCCCAAGGCTTCCGCCGCCAGACGGGACACATGTGGTGCCAGTTTGGACGTCAGATAAACAGATGTCGGGCTGTCAACACCGCCGATAATGCCGATAGCAGCTGCCTGCGGTTTCGACTCCTTTTCAACTGCTTCATGTTCCGCCCAGTTTTTCATCTGCTTTCCGAAGTACGTCTGTCTCCCGTCAAGAACATCGACAGTATCTCCAAAATCCAGCACGTGCCCTTTCGGAAGAGTGAGTGTATCTGCTGAAGCAGAAAAAGTGAGTAAAGCGGCCATGCCGAGCGCTGCGCATATTGTTTTCATAGTGACCTCGTTCCTTTTATATTTCTTTAATTATAGCAGAAACGAGCATCTGTTATTCTATTATTTTACTTTTCTTTATTGTGTCTTCTGCAATGAAATGTCCGGATGGGCGAAGCAAAAGAACTTGTATAGAATCCCTATCACCGGAGGTCTGCAGATGATCCCTGATTGACGGGCTTTTTAAATTCATTTTTGATGCGGCTTCCAACATATGCTATTGTGTCGGATTTTTGTATCCGCAATCAATTCCCTTATGATTCTACGCTTGTCTTTCGCAGCGCAAACATAGCATAAGAAGAAATACTTTACAATTTCCGCATTGGCCGCTTTGTCCTGAATCGTTTCACCAATTTGTAACGTAACATACAAAAAGATCAGAACGCTGTATCCAAAGGTAAATACGTCTGATCTTTTACTATTGTATATTTCATTATCCCATGGAATAGGAATAAAGAGATTCCCTATCCCACAGACCGGATTCTATCAATCCCGAAATTACAATCCCTGCTTGAAGAATTTCCTGAAAGCAGATACCTCCGCATGGGACTGCGTGACAGATACGGCATACTTGCTTCCGCGTTTGATTCCCGGTTCATAGGTAATCGGTTCAAACTAGAACGTAACATCCGGCTTGGAAGCGGTGCAGTATCCCACTAAGGTGGACTTAATCTGTCCGCCATTTTCTTTATTGAACACAACCGGCTCCTCATGCCCTTTCAACTCTGCGTCCACAGGCACCACGACCACTTCCCCCGGTTTATATCCTACGATGAAATTACTGTGCGTCGTGACTTTAACAACGACTGCATCCGTAAAATCCTCCATATGGCAGTATATCAGCGTATACTGATCCCCTTCCGGCACACACTCGTTGAAAAGCTCTCTCATCCTTGCCTTATTTCTTGCATTTTCTTCATCTGTCGCACCAGTCAAAAGCTTCTTAATGATATCCATCAATCCCATAATACTCTCCTTGTCTAAAAACAATATAAAATTAATTACACTTCACAACTGCCATTTTACCATATATGACAATACCGGAAGAACAGTATGTAAATTTACTGACCTTGTAGCCAAAAATAACGCGAGATTATTAATACGAATCTTTGCGATAGTTTTTATCCAAATTCACTTGGTTTTGTACAGAAGTCATTTGCTGTCAGAGTACATCATGGTGTAGCAGAGCGCATACTCCAATAAAAATCTTTTCCTCAAAATACCTTTTGTTTGATGCTATGTATTTTCCCTGTCTTATGATATCCATTCGTCCATCATAATTTTTTTCGGCCAACTATAATTGATTTTGAGCGAAACATCAAATAGCCGGATAAAAACCGCTGTCCTCATAAGTTAATGGGTAAATGCTTGAAACCTTTCTATTTCCGACATGTTTTCACGTTTCAGTCATTCCCCAGTGTCAATACTTTTTCGCAAATTTAGAAATGCCTTCGGTAATGAATAAATCAACAGGTACTTTCCTGTTCGAAACGCCTCTCCTTTTCCTGTTCAAACAGGTGCTCCATGTTGAGGCAGCGTTTCTTTCCCCAGTCTGTTCCGGACACATAACGAAGTCTGGCACAGACGGGCATCAGGGCACTTTGACCATCCGGGAAAATGCCGATGGACCGGGTTCTTCTCTTAATCTCACGATTTACCCGTTCAATGAGGTTGGTCGTTCGGATCTTATTCCAATGTTGGTCAGGAAAGTTCATGTAGGTCAGAGTTTCATCAATCCCGGTTTCTATCTTTTTTGCGGCAGCAGTGAACTTCATTTCCCGAAGCTGCTTCACCACAGCCTGTGCTTTTATACAAGTGGCATCCTTGTTTTCCCGGGTGTGGATAGCCTTGAGCATCCTGTTTACCACCGATATCTTTCCGCGTGGGATGACGGAAAATACATTGCGGGAAAAGTGTACTGTGCAACGCTGTTTCGGACAAGATCTTTAAGATTGTCCTGTATAAGAATTTCATTCAACTGTATAATGGTATCAGACATAGTTTTTTGCCTCCTTGGGATATTGGTTATGGTGACTTAATTGTACCGAAGGCAAAGACCTATGTCTATTTAATTGAATTTGCGAAACTTATTATACGTTATCCTTTTACCTTTTCTAATTCTGTTTTATTGTCTACAAAAATCATCTCCTTTCAAATTTTGAGAATAGAAAAAACGACTAAACTTTTTCAATTTAGTCGCTCAGAATAATTTTGTATATTCTAATTTTCCCAAATATATTTCTATGCTTGAAATATATTGTTCCATATAAACCCAATCTGGTGTTCCATCTTGTTTTATTGGTAATTTTATTTTTTCTTTTCTTAGTAAATCTGGAAATAATCCATTGCTATATGAATATTTTTCGGATAGTGTTTGCAAACAAGTTACTAAAAATAGACACACTTTCTCATTCAAATGTTGTGTATCTATATAGTAAATATCTCTTCCAAATACAAATCTTTCATTTTGATAGAAAAACGACGCATTTTCTGCACCAAATGATATAACACCCTTTGGGCTAAGTTCCATATATTTATTTTTCCTTACCCTATACTTGATACCATTATTAAATTTTGTCCTTACTACATAAGGAATACCATTTGCATCTTCAACCACCTCTCTTGAATGAAGCACATTAGGTTTTATAATCCTTTTAAATAAATCACCCACTATAAATTCTTTCCATTTAGTTGTATCAATCTTTATTTTTATAAATTGCTCTAAGTAAGTTGATACAAGACTTGTACGCGCGCTCTCTCTCTAGAATATAGGCATTTTATGAAGTTTTCCATATAAACCCAATCTGGTGTTCCGTCTTGTTTTATTGGTAATTTTATTTTTTCTTTTTTTATGGATTCTGAACTGCCCATATCATTATATTCATATAATCGTTTTAAAGTTTTATTTATAACAGAAGCTAAAAAAAGTCCATTCAACTTATTTAAATTATCGTTATATAGCAAAATGATAGACGAACCTCCACCACCGCGCCCAAGAAAATCAACCTCTTGATAAAAAGCACTTCCATCAACAGGGCTTACTGTTATACAATTTCCTTTATCCAAATTTTCATTTTCTAATGGTTTTTTATAACTATCTATGCCATTATTAAAATTTCCAGATGATACAAAAGGAACATTACCATCATAATATTTTTTCACACTTCTACTAGCTGGTCTGCTAACAGTAAATAAAGTGTCAATTTGAAATTCTTTCCACTTACTAATATCAATTTTTTTCATCTTCATCACCAAAATTCAATATCAGCTTATTATCATCTATAACAGATTTATATAATATATTGTTTAGCAATTTATCATTAAATCCTTTAACATCTATATCATCTTTAAACATAATGTAATCCATTACCACCTTTTTAAAGTCTTCCTCAAATATTTCAAATGGTTTTTGAGGCTTTTGATACGAAAGATTTTCCGTTGGATTAAGCCATTGATGTGTTCCATATTTAATATCAACTTTTGTTCTTGCAACTTCTAACCAATATTTTTTAATATCTTTCCATTTGTTTTTTATATCATGTCTTCCTTGATTTTTAACTCTTTCTAATCCATCTTCTTCCATATAGCAAGCGAAAATCTTTTTATTACCTTGTGGCTTTCCTGTTTCAAAAACAAAAACGCTTGTTGTAACTCCACCATCAAATAATTTTTCAGGTAATTTAATTATCATATCCAAAGTATGTTTTTTTAATAAATTGTGCATTTTATCCTTTTCAAGTTTTTTATCTGGCAATATAAAAGCACATTTTATTCTATTAGGAACATTATTTAGGACATTTTCAACTATTTTTTTACAACCATATTTTCTTTCAAATGGCGGATTCATTAACACTTTGGTTATATTCTTTGACTTTATCCACTTACAAGCCTGTTCTTCCCTTGTATCAAGTTGCTCTAAATTAGTTTTACCATCTTTGTGTATAAGCATATTAGCACAAGCTAAAGCAAATATTTCTCTATCAAACTCAATTCCATAAAGTTTATTCTTTTTAATATCTTCTGCTTCTTTTGTGTTTAATCCACCAACTTCTTGGAGCATATTAGCCATTGATTTCACAAGAAATGCTCCACTGCCACAAGTTGCGTCAAGTACTCTATCATTATGATTTACTTCTATCAAATCATACATAAAAGATGTTATATGCTCTGGAGTAAACACCTGTCCACTTTCCGACTTCTCTTTATACCTATATTAAATTCATTAAAGAATATCCCCATTACATCTTCGCCATTCCAATTATCAGAATTAACAGAAGCTGATATTTCAATAATGGCATCAATAAATGAATTTATATCATCTTGATTTTCAACTATATTCATCTTGATTTCGCTATATACTTCTAGCAAAATATCAATCTTCAAATTTTGTTGTCTATGCTCTTGTAAAGACTTAGCTAAAGTATCATATATCTTATTTCTAAAAGGCTCATAGCCGTTGTTTTTGATAGCTTCTAAATTCCCACCAAACCTTTCTACTACTAATGCTGAAGCTGTAAAAATCATTCTATGATACAAATTTTTTATGCCAAACTTAAAGTGTAATAAATCATTTATTTTCTTTGTCAACGAATAGATTTTATTCTTATCTATAGCATTGTCTTTAAATAAATCTATATAGTATTGCTTTTCTTGCAGACTACTTGCACACTCTATCTTTTCTTTATTTTTATAAATAGCTACATCAACTCCATTGTATAGAATTCCTATAGTCTTTTTGTACTTTGCGGATATAATATCTATATTTTTCAAAAGTTCATTTACAAAACTTTTTTTGCTTATATCTTTGTCTTCTGATTTTGTTTCTAAAATGATAGCAACATCATTAACATTTTTAGGCAGATACCACCCATCTGGTTTATCGTTAACACCTTTAAATCCCAATTGATTAAAAGTTGTTATTTGCCCAGTACCTTGCTTTATATCCTTTTCACGCACATTAAATTTCAATATGTGCTTTGCCTCATCTCTAACTTGGTCTTCTGTCCTAAAACTCATCCTATTCTCCCTCTTTAACATATTCATCATCAAAAGAGAATACATCGTTAGGTGTACAGTCAAGTGCTTTGCATATTCTCTCTAAATTTTTAAGTGTTATCGGCTTATTCTTTCCCATCTGTGCCATAACATTGGTTGTCAAGTCCGCCATTGCTATAACATCAATTTTCTTTAAGCCTTTTTTTGCAAGTTGTATCCATAATGGTTTATAGTTTAGTGCCATATTAACCCTCTTTTCTTCTTAAATACAGTTGCTATTATTATACCACTAATATTGATTATATTCAATATTTACTTGATATGCACTTTTGTTTTAGAGATTTTGTTGTGTCATTCCGTCTTTATTTTGCCATAAATTGCTTGATACCTTGCGATTTCGCTTCGGGATTATCATTCCCATATCCTTCCATCAGGTTGATAACGCCCCATGCTCCGAGTCCTGCTCCTACTGCCATAACTAAAATCTTTAATACATTAACTGCCTGTGCGAAAAATTCCATAATTTATTCCTCCTTGTTTTCTTCTTTCTTTTCAATCTTGTTATATGACTTCACTACAAAGTTTTTGTAAGTCTTTCCCTCTTTTTCACGCTTCTTAAAGTAACCAAAGATATGAATTAAATCGCCTTTTTCAAAGTCCTTTGCTTTCTCAGCTTTTTCTCCATAGGCTGCACAGTTAATATACTCCTTACCTTTACCGTACTTTTTTATAAGCGTGAAGTTTACAACTTCTACCGTTTCTCCGTCTTTTTCAAAGTTTGAGAAAGTAGGTTCCGCCACTAAGTTGGCGTTGATGTTAATCATTTCTTGTTTCATCTTTTTAAATTTCTCCTTTTCATTTCAATAAAAAAAGCGACCAGAAGTATTACTTTTCCAATCGCTGATACTCTTTCTATTTAGTTTTTTCTTAGTGGGACTTCTTATCCTTATCATATTTTCACCCTTTATTCTTTTAATTTTAGGTATCAAAAAAGGCGATAGAATTCAGTTTCTATCGCCTTTATAAATTTCTAATTGTTAATGTATTCGACACTTCTATTTATTCTTTTAGTAACATTTTTTACGCTCAATTATTCTTAATATAGGAGCGTTTTCTTTTCCTTGAGGTATGATTGGATCATCAGTTGGTAATATAGCAGATACTGATAATAAATCATCTTCTTTTATATCACATGCATCACATATAATAATGCTTTCAACACTTTTGTGAATAACTAGTTCATTAAAAACTTGAGGTTGAGATGATATATCCTGAAAATAGGAAGGGCACATCATAAACTTATTTGAAATCTTAAGTTCCCGCTCAAACATTTTTATATTCCTATCATTATCAGGCTCCATTGTATGAAGTCTTGATTGCATAGCATAGATTTGTTGTTCTTTTTCAAGATAACTCGGAAATTCTAACTGGCCTATAGCTACACGATACCAATAAGGATGTTTCTTATTTATACCTTTTATTATTCGAATTCCAATTTTGTTGTTACTATCTCTTTGCCCAATCTCTTTAATCCACTCTTCAAAAATATTTTTACAATTTTTTTTCATAAATACTAGAGATAAAATTGGAGGGAATTCGTGTGTAGGGCTAGCCATAAACGCTATACCCTTCCAATCACTAATATTCCACAGCGGAATATTTATAATTGATGAGGTTATAATATCTTCATTGCTAATATTATCAAGTTTTATTTTTTTTGGTGACTCGTTATAATTCAACTTATTCGATAATGCTCTATCCCTCTTACATTCCGTAGTATTTACATTGGTAATATCTGATTTTTTTGTACGTAACATTGGTAAATCGTCAAAATCTTGTAGAACGGATGAAAAACTAAATGTATTTTTGCCAAGTATTTCCATTCCGTAGAAAATACTATTAGAAAATGTTTGCGAACGTTCGAAAGCGGCATCACTTTTGACCATTTTTTCGATTTTCGACATTTCTTTACTATATGGAAACATAATTGACATCACCATACCAATCAGTTCAATCATAAAACTTGAAAATTCATTTTGAGCAGCAATAATATTTTCAGAATCATAGTTCTTGAAAGAAATTAAAATAATACTTGGATTTTCATCATGTATGTTTCCTTTTATAAATACATCTAATTCAGATTCATAACATAATTTTATTTGTATTTTCCCATTCAAAGAAATTAATTCATTAGACACGCCAGTGCCGAAAAAACTTTCTATTGTTGCAAGAATCGTAGCTCCAATTTCTACTTCTCCATGTTCATATTCACCATTAATCATCAATTCAATAGAACATCCTAATACATTTGCTTTTAAGATACATTCAGATTCCACACCATACCAAGGCATATACTTTAATTCTTTCAACGCTGGCTGTGATGTCCACTTTTCTATTAGATCATCAAAAGTTTCTTTACTATTATTGAGAGAAGCTAATATAACATCATCATAATATCCAAGTTCATATTTCATGGCCGCACTAGAAAAAATCAAATCATGCTTTTCTAAGTAATTCGGTAATCTTCCAAGTGACTTTTCAACTTCATAGTTTGTACGAAGAATTTGTATCGCAAGAATATAATCAAAATTATCTATCATCTCTTCTTTATACTCTATTTTTTGTGGATATATATGCTCTGAAATTTTTGCTAAAGAATCGAAATTTATTGCATATAAAATATGTCCGAGTCGCAATTCTATAAACTTTAAAGAATTTGCACTTATAAATAATGCAGGATTAATTTCACCAAACTTCATATACTGATTTAAGCTCAAACAAAAATCATAATAGTAAAAATTCCTTGCTGCCCAAAGCAATCCCATTTTTTCAAAAATATAACCCATTTCCATTATGACTTTTATCAATTGGTTTTTATTATCGTCATTATAGAACCCCATTAATGAACGACTAAAATATGATAATGCTTCATAAGGTTTCTTATCTTTTAACAAACTTCCTCTTTTTGCAAGCATCATAGATACTTCAGATTTTTTCTTTTGCTCACTCATAGTCGTGACTATAAGCTCAAAAAGTTCATTATAGCGTTCTCCTTCTTCAAGAACAGGAATCTCTTGAATAAATCTACTCAACGGGTATAAGTCTAAATCAATATGCCCAAAACTATCATTCACTATTTGAATTATATCATCAATTATTTCATTAGGTTTATCGCCAAGAAATATACGCATCAATTGGTAAGCTGCTTTTGCTTCAATTGTTGTATTTGGCTTTGATGGATCACTAATAAATTTGTGATATATATTTTGCAAGCATTCTGTATGATTATCCAAAAGAATACTTTCTTCTTCAAATGATATAGAATAAAGATTCATCCATAGAGTAACAAGATTCTTAAACAAATTTACATTATCTTTGTTAAGTACAATTTCCTCGTATCTTTTATAGTACTCATAATAAAGTTGTGGATCAAAATACCACCAGTAAATAGTCCATGCAGCATCGTAAACTGAATATGCTATATCAAGATCATTACCATTTTCTTTAGCAATTCTTTCATTTCTCTCAATTAAATTTATAATTTCTTGTTTTGAAAATTCAAGTTCTCTAGCTAAAACTAAACTACGCTGTGAAAGTGCAACTATTTGTGTTGGCTTTAAATCATCATTTAATAATTGTTCTTCTATATCCTTAAGCTCTTTCTCCCTTTTGTAATCCCTTTCTCCAACTTCTTTTTCATCATAAAAACTATCAGATAGGCCGAAACACTTTATAACTATTTCGGTATTTCTCCTGTTTTTTAAAGCTTTGTCAAGTAACCATGTACGATCCAATATTCTAATGTCCAAATCATATATTTTTCTTAACTCATCTTCTGCGTCTGCCCTTTTTTTATCTGATACATATTGATTAGACATAAAAAAACTTTAGAATACCCACGTTTTTCTTCATTATTTACTTTTGCAATCTTAGCTACATCTGATTTTACTTTTGATTTCCAATCTTTCTTAGCACTTATTGCAAAAGCCCATCTTTCTGTTGCAGCTTTATTTCCGTTTCCATAATACCAAAGTGTTGAAATTAATTCTGAAACAGGATATGTTTCACTATCAACTTTGCTATCACCTCCTCCTGTTGGTCCCGTTTGAGATAATAAATTAGGACAAATCTCAAACTCTGCTAATTTTCTACAAAAATCTTCAAATTCTTTTTCTAAACTTTTACTTGTTAGTGTTTCAAAATAAAAATCTAAAAAATCTCGATCCAAATTTCCCTTCTTTATAATTTTAGAATCAGAAAATTGTTCTGGATGCATCTTTCTAAAAATTTCATTCTGCTTTCCCATCAAATCATCTCCTAACCATAAAGTATATATAATACATAATTTGATATTTACAACATTACCTAAAAAAAACAATTATTTCATATATATTATAACAAATATACTCACTCCCTATAAAGCATAACAATAAATATTACAATCTTGTAATTACTGTATTCCCATTGAGCTTAGCTTTGCCTTTTCGCTTAATATACTCTTCTGTATCAAACACATTCTTCTTATCGTAATCTTCAAGTAGCTTGTAATTCTTGTGCTTTGTAATATCGAATTTGTCTGATAAAAACGGTCTGACACCTCTAAGCTGGAAAATACATTTACTGCCATCCATAACTGTTATCTCATCTTGGCTCATCAGCTCTTTTCCTGTCTTTTGATAATTCAGTCCATAGCTATTGGCATTGGATCTTGTTTCCGATGTGTTATACAGATCTATGGTTTCTTTACCCAGTGTTTCAGACAGTTCTTTAAGTGTTGTCTTTTCCTTTCCTCCAAGAAACAATGTACTATCACAGTTACCTACAATGGTATCTGCGTTATCCTTGTAGATTGCCTTTAACTGAGATTGTGCCTGCAAGATAATACTCGCTGACATCTCTCTACTTCTGATTGTTGCAATCAGCTTTTCAAATTTTGGAATTAAGCCGATATTGGCAAACTCATCAAGCAAGCATCTCACATGGACAGGTAATCGTCCGCCATATACATCATCTGCCTTATCACATAAGAGATTAAAAAGTTGTGAGTACATAATGGATACTACAAAGTTAAAGGTATCATCAGTATCAGAGATAATAACAAAGAGTGCCGTTTTTCTATCTCCGAGTGTATCAAGCTCAAGTTCATCTTCACTCATCAAGTCCCTAAGTTCCCTAATATCAAATGGAGCAAGCCTTGCACCACAAGAGATAAGAATAGATTTTGCCGTTTTTCCAGCAGCCAATTTGTACTTTTTATATTGCTTCACTGCAAAGTGTGTAGGCTCTTTCTTTTCCAGTGCTTCAAAGAGTCTGTCTATCGGATTCATATAGGTTTCATCATCTTCTCTAACTTCTGAAGCGTCTATCATATCGAGAAGTGTTGCAAAGTTCTTTTCTTCTCTTGGAGCTTCATAGAATATGTATCCTATAAGTGCAGTGTAATAGAGCTTCTCAGCTTTCACCCAAAAATCTTCACCTGCTTTTTCTCCTTCTCCCTTGGTGTTTGCGATGATTGTCTGCACCAATTTCAGAATGTCTTTCTCAGAACGGATATAGGCAAAGGGATTGTATTTCATGGACTTTTTGAAGTTAATGGTATTTAAGATTTTAATCTCATAGCCATTATCCTCAAGCATCTTGCCACACTCAAGGACTATCGTTCCTTTTGGATCTGTTACACAATATGATGAGTGCATTTGCATTAAGTTCGGTTTGACATAAAATCGGGTTTTTCCGCTTCCTGAACCACCGATTACTAGTACATTCTTATTTCTTGCATACTTTGGATTTGCAGGTCTGCCATTCATTGTCAGTCTTTCGGTTTGTGTAAGCAAAATATTATTTTGAAACTTTTCATCCATATATGGCTCTATATCTTTTTTAGTTCCCCAGTAATCGTTTTGTCAAGTACCTTGTTTGATTTATTGACGCTTTCATTTTGAAAAAAACAGCAAACCTTTGTGATTTACTGTTCTGTGTTAGTTTTTATTAAATTGTTAGTTATGCAAACTGTGGTTTGCTTTAATCTTTACTAAAAACAAGAATCTTCTGCGTGATCTTCCTCGCAATCGGAAGCCAGTCGATTAGCTTTAATGTAGGCACAAGAACACACATACCACGTAATATGTTGTCATCTTTAATCTTATGAAACCCCTGAGCAATATTCTTTATATCATCAAAGCTGTCTGCACCGAAAACGAATCTGGCTCCGGTTTGCTGAATGGATTTTTCAACCCCTTCTCGTTTTACCCACATCTTTGCAATACATTCTATTATGACCGTAGCGGTGTCAAAGTTTTTATGAATGATAGAAAGTATCTTAGCATTTTCTTCAGCAGTGAGATACATGGACAGTCCTTCTATAATAAAAAGTACATTCTCTCTGTTTTTTACTTCCTTGAACCAATTTGGATCTAAAGCAGACGCACTGATAGATGAAACTCTCCCGCTTTCTAAAAAAATCTGATCTCTGAGCTTTATAACATCAGGCAGATCAAGATTATACCAAGTGATAGTACCATTATCCACACGATAAAATCTTGTGTCCAGTCCACAGGCAATGTTCACTATTGTAGCAGTCGGGTTTCGCCCAATAAATTCTTTGACCAGTTCGTCAAAGACGAGTGTGCGTGCGATTACACCACTACTCATGGTACGATCTTTTGATGCAGTTGAAAAGTCATAATCAATCTTATTTACAAGTTCTACTGCTTTTGCATCATAGAATTTATGCTTCTTTCTCTGTGAATACTCTGCACGTGCATAAAAACTTTGAAGCATAGTTTCTGCAGTGCCGTTCAAAACAGGTTTTATTTTCTCTTGCATTTCTATTTTCCCCAAATGTAAACGCCTCCTTCAAATTTTATTTTTTGTCTTCACTAGTATATCATTAATTAAATAACAGGCACAAATAATTATTCTGTGGTATAATAGGATTATTCTAAAAAGAGAGGTGCCTATTATGCCGAGAAAGTCAACTTCCTTAACCCTTAATGAAGGCGATTATAAATACCTACGATCATTGATCAAGCAGAGAACCATACAGGCTCAAGTAGTTATCAG
>ERZ773043.680-NODE-680-length-19660-cov-4.924917_pt1 | contig 19660 bp, 10 predicted proteins | sample MGYA00580636_ERZ773043 | MGnify/ENA primary metagenome ERZ773043 (study PRJEB29015, sample SAMEA2737992) | human oral metagenome | biome: human oral; feature: human-associated habitat; material: dental | place: China | collected 2065 ...
TCCCCATTTACCAATTCCCTCATTTTCTAATTCTCTAATTTTCCTTTCCTGTACGGCTCGCTCCGCCTGTCGTGCTACGACCTCGCACCTTTTTTCCACTATTTATTATTATTCAAAATAATTTTCTTATCTTTGCACCGAAGTTTTCATTACATTAATGTTAATCTAATACAAAGGTAATCCACAAATCTATCAATTAAGTTGCCCATCGGTACACATCACAATTGTCAATTGAAAGACTATTCGTGTAATTAGTGCGAGACTTAAAAACAGCGAAGCTGTTCATTTGCTCGATTTTTTTTAAAGATTTGTAAGATTTCTGTAGCGTAAGCTACACTTTTCTTACATCGAACTCACGTTAAAAACAAGCATTTTACAAAGCATTACCTTGATTTTGCTTAATTTCTGAGGCACAGCCTCACCTGTTCACATCAAACCTTTTTGTCTAATTTATAAAACAATCTGTTGTCGTGCTACGACCCACAGCAAATAAGATGAAAAAAAAGATTCTATCCATCATTGCCCTGCTCCTTATAGTAATAGCAGGTTATTTCGTATGGCGAAAATACATCGCCCCCACCCGTATCGCATTGGTGAACTTCATCAGCTATCAGGCGTCCAATATCGCCCTTTCTAATTCCGATAAGTTTATCAAAATCGAAGAAGTCCCTCTCGACCAACTCGATAAACTCAAAAACTACGACTTCGTCCTCGTATGGGCAATGGGACTCAAAATTAGCGACGAACAGCGCAATCAGCTCATCGATGCTGCTAACCGCGTGCCTTTTCACAGTTTCGCCGTTACCAATCCCGATAACGATATCAGTAGCCTCAACGAAACCGAACTCAAACACGTAGGCGACTATCTGATGAGTGGCAATAAAGCAAACTACCAAAACCTCGTTCGTTATGTCCGTAAATATATCGACAAGAAATGGTTTGCTACCGAACCCGCACCTCCTATCGAACGCAAAGAAAACGTCTACTTTCATTTAGACGACGAGCGCTCTTTCAGCTCTCTTAAAGAATATCAAGAGTATATTCAGAAGAATAATTTCTATAAAGAAGGCGCTCCTCGCATCGCCATAGTAGCAGGCTTACACGAGCCTTTTGGCGGAAATAAAGAACACCTCAATGGGGTAATAAACGCCTTGCAGAACGAGGGTATGAACGTCTATCCTTTCACCGCTCAAGAAAAACGCATCGACTTCCTTACCGAAATCAATCCCGATGCCATTGTCTATTTTCCTCACGGACAAATGATGATGGGACAACCCGAACTGTTTATCAATTGGGCTAAGGAGCACAACGTACCCCTCTTCACGGGATTATCGGTCTTAGCAATGAAAGACGATTGGGAAAAAGACCCTATGGGTATGTCGGGCGGCTTTATGGGGCAAACCATTGTAATGCCCGAGTTAGACGGGGCACTCTATCCTTATGTAGTGATTGCCCAAGAACAAAACAAACAAGGTTATTACTTCCTCAATACTATCGAGAACCGCGCCCGGAAGTTCGCCAAAATCATTCATAACTTCACCGATTTAAAACGTAAACCTAATGCCGACAAGAAGTTGGCGATTGTTTACTTTAAAGGTGTGGGGCTTACACCTGCTGCCGCTCAAGGGTTGGAGGTCGAACCTTCACTATTCCGCTTTTTACATCAACTCAAAAACGAAGGTTATAACGTAGGAATGCTCCCCGCTACACAAGCCGAATTCAATCAGCTACTGCTCACGCACGCCAATACTTATAGAGCCAATGCCAAAGGCGATATCGAAAAGTTCATCAGTACAGGTGCACCTGCTTTGGTAGAAGCTCACGAATTAGATGCTTGGCTCAAAAAAACTTTACCCGAAAAACTCTATAAACAAGTAATCGAAAAGAACGGCGCTGTACCGGGCTCTTACCTCAATACTTCTAAGGACGGTAAAAATTATCTGGCAGTAGCCCAACTCACTTTCGGTAATATCACCATTCTGCCTCAACCTCCTGCCGCCATTAGTACTGATGATGATTTTAAAGTGTTGCACGGCGTAAAAGAAATCCCTCCTTATGCCTATATGGGGGCATATCTTTGGATACAAAACGGCTTAAAAGCCGATGCGCTCATTCACTTCGGTACGCACGGCTCATTGGAGTTCACCCCTAATAAACAAGTAGCCCTCTCCGATTACGATTGGGCAGATATCTGTGTGGGTACCGTACCACATTTCTACTATTATACTATCGGAAATATAGGCGAAGCGATGATGGCAAAACGCCGTTCGTACGGCAGTATTGTGTCTTATCTTACCCCTGCTTTCACCGAAAGCGATATGCGCAATACCTTCAATAATTTAGAGAACACCATTCTTTCTTATCAGAAAGCAAAGAACCCTATCGATAAACAAACCATTGGGTTACACATCAAAAAGTTAGCCGTAACAATGGGCTTACATCGTGATTTGCGTTTGGATAGTATCCTCTCCAAACCGTATACCGAAGCCGAAATCGACCGTCTTGCTAACTTCGCCGAAGAGATTGCCACCGAAAAGATTAATGGCGAATACTACGTAATGGGAGTCCCTTATACTCCTGATAAAATTAATTCTACCGTCTTGGCTATGAGTGCCGACCCTATTGCGTACAGTTTGGCTACCTTAGATAAGTACCACGGTAAAGTTACCGAAGCCGACCTTAAACGCAAAGCCTTTTTCACAACTCATTATCTAAACCCTGCTAAGAGCTTAGTAAACCTAATACTCACAGGCAAACCAGTTACTACTGAACTGATTTGCAACTATGCTCATATCTCTGCTGACGATTTGCAAAAAGCCAAAGCTACAATGGCTAAAGAAGAAGGAAGTGGTATGCCTTATTTCTTACAACAGCAGATGAAAAAACAAGCTACGGTTTCAGCAACCACTACTGCTACTCACACAACAGCCACTGCTTCGGCTACTGCTAAGAAACCTGATGCCGTAGGTCGTCCTACCAAAATCAAAGCTCCAGCCAAAAAAGAAGACCGCAAGCCTCTTACTAAGGAAGAGCTGGCTGCTCTCAACGCTCAAAAAGCTAAGATAGATTATGCGCGTGCCTTGGTAGATATCGAAAGAACCATTACCAATGTAGCACTCTATAAAGACGCCTTGCAAAACAGTCCACGTTTAGAAGAAAAGGCTTTCTTCAATGCTCTAAATGGTGGTTACACCCCTCCTTCCTCAGGAGGTGATGCAGTAGCCAATCCTAAAGGTGTACCTACCGGTCATAACCTCTATGGGGTGAATGCCGAAAGTACACCGTCTAAACTCGCGTGGGATAGAGGCGTAGCTTTAGCCCAAAATGTAATTAGTGAATACCAAACCAAACACCACGAATATCCCAAGAAAATAGCCTATACTTTTTGGAGTTCTGAATTTATAGAAACCGAAGGTGTATCTATCGCCCAAGCCTTGTATATGTTAGGTGTTGAACCCGTATGGGATAGCTTTGGTCGTGTAGGCGATGTGCGCGTCATTCCTTCTGAAGAGTTGGGTCGCCCTCGTATCGATGTAGTGATTCAAACCTCAGGTCAGTTCCGCGATTTAGCAGCTTCTCGTTTGTTCTTGCTTACCAAAGCCATTCAAATGGTATCAGCTCTTCCTGAGGAAGCATATGCCAATGAAGTGAGCGCTGGTAGTGTAGATATCGAAAAACAATTGGTAGAAGCCGGAGTATCGCCCAAAGAAGCCCGCGAACTTTCTACCGAACGTATCTTTGGTGGCTTGCAAGGTCGTTATGATACAGGCACTAAGGAGTTGATTAATTCCGGCGATAAGTGGGAAACTCAAAAGGATATCGCTGAGGTTTATATGCATAATATGGGCGCTTTCTACGGCAGTAAAGACAATTGGAGCAAGTTCCAAGAAGGTATGTTCCGCGCCGCTATCAAGAACGCCGATGTGCTCATTCAGCCTCGCCAAAACAACACTTGGGGAGCGCTTAGCCTCGACCACGTCTACGAGTTTATGGGGGGTATGAATGCCGCTATCAAAGAAGTAAACGGCAAAGACCCCGATGCCTACCTCGCCGATTATCGCAACCATAAGAATATGCACGTGCAAGAACTCAAAGAAGCCGTAGGGGTCGAAGCACGCAGTACAATATTCAATCCTAAATACATCAAAGAAATGATGAAGGGTAAGGCTTCAAGTGCCGGGCAAATAGCCGAAATCGTTACTAATATGCACGGTTGGGAAGCTACTCGCCCCGAACTCATCGACGATGCTATGTGGAATGAGGTATATAACACTTATATAGAAGATAAACATCACCTGGGCATCACCGATTTTATAAAGAAAGAAAATGTAGCAGCCTTGCAAGAGGTAACTGCTGTAATGCTCGAAGCTACCCGCAAAGGTATGTGGAAAGCCTCCGATGCTCAAATCAGTAAACTTGCCGATATCCATACCGACCTCACCAAGCAATTCGGTGTAAGCTCTTCTCATTTCTCTTCCGAAAATAAGAAGTTGCAGGATTATATCAGCAAAAAGGCTTCTCCTGCCAATGCTCAAGCATATCAGCAACAGCTCGCTCAATCGCACCAAGGCAGTCAGGCACAAGCCAATACCCAAGATGCAAAAGTCCTCAAAAAAGAAGAAACCACTGCCGGAAGTCCTCAAGAAAAAGTATCACTCAGCGCCCTTTGGATAGGCGGAATAGTGCTCCTCGCTTTCGTCGGTCTCATCATCTTCATTCGCAAAAGAAGAAGATAATTTAATGTTACAGCAAATAAGAAAGGCTACCCAATAGGGTAGCCTTTCTATTTTTAATTTCATCATAAATTTAATAACTCCTCCACGTACTCCCTACTGTTCGAGAGTCGAGGTACTTTGTTTTGCCCACCAAGCTTATCCTTGTGTTTGAGCCAGTCGTGAAAAAGCCCCGTCCGAGCCTTGTGCACTTTGGGCATATTCAGCGTCATATTGTTATAGCGTTTAGCTTCGTAATCCGAGTTAAGTTTTTGCAGTTCGCGGTCTAATATCTCGGTAAATTGCTCCAAACTCTCAGGAGGTGCATCAAACTCTATTACCCATTCGTGCCCTCCTTTCAGCTTGTCTTGCATAAATATAGGCGCTACCGTGTAGTCTATTAAGTGACTATTAGTCTGCTCACAAGCCTTTTCTAAGGCGCGCTCCGCATTCTCTACGATGAGTTCTTCTCCAAATACATTAATAAAGTGCTTGGTACGACCCGTAATCTTAATCCGATAAGGCACTACCGAAGTAAACCTTACCGTATCTCCTATCATATAGCGCCACAAACCGGCATTGGTAGTAATCACCATCGCATAGTTCTTCCCTATTTCCACCTCACTCAGCGGAATTGCCTTTTGTCCCGCAGTACCAAAAGTCTCCATCGGTATAAACTCATAGAAAATCCCGTAGTCGAGCATTAGCAACATCTCGTCCGAATTGTTGCGGTCTTGAATTGCAAAGAACCCTTCGGAGGCGTTGTATATTTCGTAATAACGAAAACTATCCGAAGGAATAATATGCTTATACTGTTCGCGATACGGTATAAAGCTCACCCCCCCGTGAAAGTATACTTCTAAGTTTGGCCACAACTCCAAAAGATGTTCCTTTTGGGTTTCTTCTAAAATCCGATTTAAAAGCACTAACATCCAGGAAGGAACCCCCGCAATACTAGTCACATTCTCTGTTTTCGCTTCTTTGACAATCGCTTGTAACTTACTCTCCCATTCACTCATCAGCGATACTTTGTTGCTGGGGGTACAACTCCATTCTGCCCAAAAAGGCAGGTTTTCAATCAAAATCGCCGATAAATCCCCAAAATAAGTACCGTTTTGTTCATACAGTTGCTTGCTCCCTCCCAGTCGCAAACTCTTGCCCTTAAACAGATTCGAATCCTCGTTGTTATTTAAGTATAAGCATAGCATATCCTTCCCCGATTTGTAATGGCACAATTGCAGTGCCTCCTCACTTACCGGAATAAACTTACTCTTAGCGTTAGTAGTCCCACTGCTCTTGGCAAACCATTTTATCGGCGTATGCCAAAACACATTCCGCTCCCCTCGTCTTGCCCTTTCTACGTAAGGCTCAAAGGCTTCATAAGAAACTAATGGTGTATTTCTACTGAATTGCTCATAGTTTTTCACCTCAGCAAAGTTATATAGTTTGCCGAGTTCAGTGTCTTTGGCAGCATCAAGAAGCTCCAAAAGCACACGTTCTTGCACCTTATGTGGGTGCTCTACAAACTCTTGTATTTGGTCAATACGGCGTTTTAAAAACCACGAAGTAATAGAATTGAATAAAGCTAATGGCATATCCTGTATAACAAATTACAAGTGACAAAAGTAATAATTATTTCTGAACTAACAAGAAACTACTATTACAATTAAGTTACAAAAGTAACTTTTCTCCGCCGGTTTGTTGTCTTTCTGCAAGTTAAACATCTTATTCTTTTCAATAATCAGCAAGCAACCCTCTCCTAAGCACTATCTTTCCCCCGATAACAAAAAGTTCATTCCATAAATATCCCCCTCCCCTATCCGCCCGGTCAAACAACTTTTCCCGTTCTTACATTCCCTTTTTCCGTCACTACATTCCCCCTCTCCTTGGGAGAGGGACGGGGTGAGGATTCCTCTTTCTTTCGTCTCGAAACCTCTTTTTTAACATTTTTAACCGTGTTGTATTATACTATGAGTCAATTACTTATATACCCTTTCTATACCAATCGTCCAAGATTCGTATAAGCTCCCTATAAGCTCTCTATAAGCTAACCCCACCCATCTTATACCCTTTTTTCATAAAAATTCTTCTCAGCTCTCTTTCGTTTTCCTCCGATATCTTTCTCCTCCTCCTAACCACCCCAATACATCGCTTTTTCATCTCAAACTTTGGCAAAGTTTTAAACCTTGCCAAAGTTAAATTACTATTATTGCCATTATCAGCATTTTTGGTATTAAAAAATTTTTTCCTACCTTTGCACTTCATTGCATATTACACTGCTTTCATTGAAACATCTTAATTATGCGCATTCTTTTTTACATAACACTGTTTTTATCCCTGCTCGCCTGCGATTCCAAAGAGAAGAAAGAGGAGGTAACACCCTTGCTCTTCCCCGATAATACGCAAATGCTTTTCCGCATCAACGATAAAGACAACTTCCTCAGTGCCATTGCTAACAATACCTTTTGGAAAACGCTCAATCCTCATCAGTTGCGCCCACACGAGGTAAAACTCCTTAATAGCATTCCCACCGATGATAACTTGTGGGTAGCTTTTGATACCGAAGGTCATTTCTTTGCCATAACTCCCCGTATTAGTAACGATACTATTAGTTTTTGGCGCAATGCCGATACTCAAATCCAAAAACAAGCTCAGTTTGGTAAAGAATGGTTTTACACCATAGCCGATAACAACTTGGTTATAGGCGATTCCGAGACTGTTTCGGCTTATCAACAACTGAAACAAGAAACTAAAACTCCACGGCAACAGTCTTTGGAACAACTCCAAAAAGTAGGTAATACTGAATGCGTTGCCACTCTTTTCTTCCAAAAAGACGAAGCAAATACTTACTTCAAATCGTTTTTCGGAACCGAGATATTGCAAAATGTAAAAGATTGGGTCTCTCTCGACCTTTTCTTAGAAGAAAACAACATACGTTTTAGCGGTATGGCACTCATTACCAATGCCAATGCCGATATAATGGCACACACCCTACCCTATCAAAACAATGTGTTAAACGTACTTCCCGCGCGCTTGCGTTCACTCGTTTCTTATACTTTCGACGACGGCGATAAGCTCGCTCAAAACGATAGTACAGCTACCAATAATCCGTTTAAAACCTCTATCAATGGAGTAGCTTTTGCTCAAACCCCCGAAGGTCAATTTGCGGTCGCCTCTTCTTTTGATGTAGATGAGACCATCAAACAGTTGCCCGTACTCTCAGAAGACTTTCAGCACAACTTCTCTATGTACGAACTCAACCCCGACCTCCCAATGGATTTTTTCACGGCTTTTGTACCTCAGTTTGTCCCTAAATACGTCGGAGTGTATGAAAAGTTTCTCGTGTTTACTACCACCAAAGACCTCCTTACCTCAGTAATCAACGATATGCAACGAGGCAATGTGCTTTCAGCCAATAAATCTTACGATTGGTTAGAACAAAACAGCGCTTCCAACGTAAGTGTTACACGGCTCACAAATCTTTATGACAACACCGCTTTTAGTAGTAAATACCCTTATATAGCCGAAAACTATCGCTGGGCAGTATTCCAACAAACCCCTCAAAACGACTATTACGTGCTCAATTTCATCAGTCAAAAACAAACTGAAAGCACTCTTTCCGATGAGATGAAAGAACGTTTCCGCCTTACGTTAGACGACCAAATGGTTATCCCTCCTACCATTCTCTTAAACCACCGCACCAAACAACTCGAAATAGCCGTGCAAGACACTAATAACGATTTATATCTGATAGGTAACAACGGTTCTCTCTTGTGGAAAAAACGCTTAGACGGAAAGATACAAAGCCCTATTTACCAGGTCGATTTATTTAAAAACGGCTTCTTGCAAATGGCTTTCACTACCGAAAAGTCTATCTGGATTATTGACCGCAACGGCAATGTGGTAGAGCCTTTCCCTCTAAAATATCAAAACCCTATCACACCTTTGGAGGTTTTTGATTACGATAGCAATCGCGAATACCGCTTCCTCTTTGCCGAAAACAATATCTTGCACCTGTTAGACAGAAAAGGACAACAAGTGAAAGGCTTCTTACAGCGCACCAATGGGAAACCTTTGTTTACTCCTAAGCATTACCGTTTCAATGGCAAAGACTATCTTATCTACCCTTCCGATAATGGTATCTTTAATATTTTGCACCGCAACGGTGAAAACAGAATAACAGTAAAGGGTAACTATCGTTTCTCTAACAATCCTCCTTTGGTATTCAATAACTTGTTTATGTTCACCACTCAAGAAGGTAACCTTATTTCTATCGATGAGAAAGGAGGAATGAATCGCACAAATCCATCGCTTGCAGAACCCTTTTATTGGGAAGGTAATCGTTATGCACTTACCTCTCTTTCGGGCAATATACTTACCATAGGCGGGCAACGCATTGAACTTCCGGAAGGTAAATATGAACGTCCTAAACAGTTCCGTATTCGTGGCATCAACTACGTCTCAGTAAACGAACAAAACACCAAAAAAGCCTATTTATACGACGAAAAAGGAAAATTGTTAAAAGACTTTCCCGTAGAATCAGTATCCCCCATTGCAATAGATGTAGATTTAGATAAATCTATTTGGATAGTTACTGAAAAATCACCCACTGAATTGGTGCTCTACACTATGAGACAATTAGCTAATTAATATCGAATTGAAAAAAGCAGTCATCATAGGCTTAGGTCTCATAGGAGGTTCCTTTGCCTTAGAACTAAAAAAACGTTTGGGCTACCACATTGCTGGTATCGACCTAAACCCTAATCATATAGAAAAAGCCTTAGCCTTAGGCATCATCGATGAAAGTACGGATTACAACCATCTCACCGATGCCGACCTCGTGCTCATAGCAGTACCCGTGAACCATATAGGCAAAGTGCTTATAGAGGTGCTCAATAAAGTAGGCGAGCACACGTTAGTAATGGACGCAGGTTCTGTAAAAGGTCACATCTGCGAGGTAGTAGCTACGCACCCCCATAGGCAAAATTTTGTAGCAGCGCACCCTATGGCAGGTACCGAGCATTCAGGACCTGAGGCAGCTCTTTACAACCTCTTCGATGGGAAAGTAATGGCTCTTTGTGAAGTAGAAAAAAGCAATTGGCAACTGCTTGACCGTGCGTTGAGTATTGTAAAAGCCCTTAATATGCGCGTGAAGATGATGCAACCTTCTGACCACGACTTGCATACTGCCTATGTATCACACCTCTCGCACGTAAGTTCGTTTATGCTGGGCAAAACCGTTTTAGAGATAGAAAAAGACGAAGCTCAAATCTTCGATTTAGCCAGTACAGGTTTCGCCTCTACGGTGCGTTTGGCAAAAAGCGACGCTCAGATGTGGTGTCCTATCTTTTTGGAGAACAAGGACAATGTACTAAAAGCCCTCAATGAATATATCAAGAATTTAGAATCTTTCAGAACCCTCATCGAAACTGAACAATCCGAAGCCCTTACCCAAAGTATCCACGAAGCCAATTATATTAGGAAAATACTCAAATAGTATTCTAATACCAAACGGGTATATACGCGAGCTGTAACGTGTATATACCCGTTTAGTGATAGATATATACCGCTGACCTCACAGGTATATACTTTTCTAATAATAGGTATATACCGCATTAAAGTATTAATAAGTATTATTTTGCGCTCTCAATAAAAGTTTATACCTTTGTGCCAAATTTTACCTTTTACCTAATTATGAAGCCATTTCGCCTCTTTTTCACTAATCGTCGCAACCTCACTTTTGTGATATGCCTGTTGCTCTCGGTATTCATTTGGTCGCTGAAGAAACTCTCTAAAAATCTCATCAGAGAATTATCGGTACCAGTAACGGTTATCAATCTGCCAGCCGACAAGGTATTCTTACCCTCTGCTCCTAACTACGTGAGAATAACAGTAGAAGGCAATGGTTTTTCTCTTCTGAAATCCTACCGACAAAATGCTACCCTCACCGTAGATTTCTCCGATTTACAAGAAGTGGGCGAACACTTTTATACACTCTCTAAAAGCAGTAAGGACAAGCTCAGTAATACTTACCTATCGAATTTCAGAATACGCTCAGTAGTCTCCGATACGCTGCAACTATACTTAGTACCCAAACACACCAAAAAAATACCAGTAGTAGTACACCTAAACGTGGAATTCCCTAAAGAATACCAACTTACGGAACTGCGCCTCTTACCCGATTCGGTAGTAGCTTCAGGTAGCCAAAAAGTGATAGATACGCTCACACAAGTAACTTTCCAATACCGACACAAACGTCCGCTAAAAGACAATTTCGGTGAAACTTATACGCTCAAAAGCACTCCTTGGGTACATTATAACGCTCATAAAATTGTGATGCAAGCCTTTGTCGATAAGGTGAGCGAGCAGGAATTACGCGTGCCTGTAAAGGTGATGGGCGTACCGAAAGAGAGTCAAGTAAAAGTCTTCCCTGATGAGGTAAGCGTACTCTGTACAGGTGAATTGAGTATCTTAAAGACACTTACTCCTAACGATATAGAAGTAACTGCTGATTTGTGCGAGGCAACCGACAACCATATACCACTACAACTCAATACTCATAAACGACGCATAAAGGTAGCTTTTATGAAAGAAACCTCCGTTGATTTTCTAATACGCAAAGAATGATGGTAGTAGGACTTACAGGAGGTATTGGCAGTGGCAAAAGCACTATAGCCAAAGAATTTGCTACCTTAGGCATCGCAGTATTCAATTCTGATGAACAAGCTAAAGCGCTCATCGCTAACAATGCGCAAGTAAAGGAGAAAATTATCACTGCTTTTGGTGAGGAAGCTTACCAAAATGGAGAGTATAACCGTGCTTATATCGCCCAGATTGTGTTCAACAATTCTGAGAAATTGGCGATACTCAATGGCATTGTACATCCTGCCCTTGCAAAATATTTTAAACAGTGGTCAAAGAAGCAAACTTCGCCTTATGTACTGAAAGAAGCCGCTATCCTCTTTGAGAGTGGAAGCTACAAGGATTGTGATTATATCATCACGGTTACAGCGCCTGAGGAGGTGCGTATTGCCCGTGTAATGGCACGCGACCATTGCACCGAAGCCCAAGTGCGAACGCGTATGGCACAACAATGGAGTGATGCCCAGCGCATTGCCCTTTCAAATGCGGTGATTGAAAACATCGATTTAGAAAACGCAAAAAAAGAAGTAAGGAGGATACATTTTCAACTTTGCCAAAGTTTGTAACGCAACGGCATTATTTGTCAATTGTCAATTATGAATTATCAATTGAAAAAGATTATCATTATATCAACCCTTATTATTGCCTTTTTAGGCATTACTTACGCTCTTTACGCCTTTCTGATGCAGATAGGGGTAGACGAGGGCTATGAACCTATACAACCTATTCACTTCTCTCATAAAATTCACGCAGGAGATAACCAAATCGATTGTAAATATTGCCATTCGGGGGCACGGACTTCGGCAGTGGCAGGCGTGCCCTCACTCAATGTATGTATGGGTTGCCATAATACTATTTCGGAATATGAAGGTGAAGAGGATCTCGCCAATGGTTACACTAAAGAATTTTATACCAAAGAAATCAAGAAATTATACGAAGCAGTAGGCTGGGACGAGCAGAAATTTCGCTATACGGGCACTCCTAAAGGGGTGCAGTGGATACGCATTCACAAACTCCCCGACTTTACTTATTTCAATCACAGTCAGCACGTAGCAGTAGGTGGATTGGAATGTCAGAAATGCCACGGCGAAGTACAACAAATGGAGGTGGTACACCAGTACGCTCCTCTTACAATGGGGTGGTGTATAAACTGCCACCGCCAAATGCCTGTGAATGCTAACAACCCTTATTATCAACACTATGAAGAAGTGCACAAGGCTTTGGCTAAAAAGCTAAATGTTAGCAAACTAACCGTTGCCGAAATGGGAGGCTTAGAATGTGCAAAATGCCACTACTAAGTGCGAGCCGCACGGGCAGTACAAACTGTACACACGATTATTAAAATGACGAATGAGAATATACATAACATACCAACATCACGGCGGGATTTCCTAAAATTCTTAGGTTTTTCTACAGCAGTGGCTGCCTTAGCAGGTTGCGAAGGGGCGGTACAAAAAACGATTCCGTATGTGATACAGCCCGAAAGCATTGTAGCAGGTGAAGCCAATTACTATGCTACTTGCATCGCCGATGGTTTTGACTTTGCCAGCGTACTGGTGAAAACTCGCGAAGGACGACCCATTGCTGTATTGCGCAACTCTGAAGCCAAAGCAGGAGGAGCAGTGAATGCAAGGATATTGGCATCGGTATTGAGTTTATACGATGAAAATAGGAAACCTCCCACTATTGCAGGGGAAGGCTTTTGGCAGAAAATTGACACCGATACCCTTTCAGCCTTAGAGAAAGCAAAAGCTGAAGGGAAGCAAATAGTGATGCTCAGTCAAACACTCGCAAGTCCGTCGAGTTATGCTCTTGTAGAACTCCTAAAAGAAAAATACCCTACCTTTAAACTCATAGAATACGATACCATCTCAGAAGAGGCTACTCTCAGAGCTTTTGAAAAACGTTGTGGACTGCGCGCGATGCCCGATTACGATTTCAGCAAGGCAAAGCTCATCGTTTCATTTGATGCCGATTTTTTGGGAGATTGGAATGGCGGGGGCTATGAAGCAGGCTATGCGCAAGGGCGTATCCCCAGCAAAGCAAATGGAATGTCACGCCATATTCAGTTGGAAGCCAACCTCAGCCTTACAGGCGCTAATGCCGATGAACGTATCGCCCTCACCCCTCAACAACTGAAAGTAGCTTTAGCACAATTCTATATTTTTTTAACAGAATATCAAACTTCTCATTCTGAAAATCTTCCTGCTGAAATCAATGAAAAACTCAAAGCAATAGCCGATGAAGTAAAAAAAGCGGGTAGTGATGCCGTAATCGTAACAGGTATTGATAAGGACAATGCCCAAGAACTCACCTTCGCGCTGAATAAAAGACTGAAAAGCAAGGCTTTTATACCTGAAACACCCGTACTCACGCGAAAAGGAGATATAGTGTGGAAATTCAAACCATTGCTCACCGATATGAACGAAGGCAAGGTAGGCGTTCTCTTTATCAACAATCTTAACCCTTTATACAGTTTGCCTAACGCTGAAGTGTTTGCCGCAGGCTTGAAGAAAGTACCTTTTTCGGTATCCTTTGCGATACGTGCTGATGAAACTGCCCAGCAAACGACCCTTTGGGCGCCTCAACCGCATTATTTAGAGTCGTGGGGCGATGTAGAATTTAAATACGGGCACTACGGACTGATGCAACCTTGTATACGTCCGCTTTTCAACACCCGCCAATGGCAAGACTGTTTTTTGCAATGGATAGGACACAAGGAGAGCTATTACGATTTTATCAAAGCTCATTGGGAAACCCATATCTTAAAAGGATTTCCTTGGGAACAAGCCCTACACGACGGCACTTTTGTAGATAAGGAAAAAAGATTTGATTTTGAACAACAAGAAGAGGAACGACTAAGTTTATTCCGCACCAAAGAATCTTTTACTGATATATCTATCTCTCAATTACTTATAAGCCGAACAGAATCGCCTTTTGAACTCACCCTCTACACCAGCACTGCTTTGGGAGACGGACAGCAAGCTAACAATCCTTGGCTACAAGAGCTCCCCGACCCTATCCACCGCACTACGTGGGATAACTTCCTCACGATGCACCCCAGCGATGCCCAGCGTCTAAGTATTGAGAATTGGCATACTGCTGATGGTGCTTTAGATGGACATCAGGCGAAAATCAGTGGTAACGGCAAAAGTATCATCGCTCCCGTACTCATCACCCCTGCACAAGCGCAAGGCAGTGTGGGGCTTGCCTTAGGTTATGGGCGCAAGGCAGGTATACAAACCGAAATGCAAATAGGCGTGAATACCTTCCCTCTTTATAAAGACCATTGTAAAAACCAAGGCGTACAGATAGAAAAAGCAGACGGCACACACGAATTTGCCTGCTTGCAACTGCAAAATGAATTGGTAGGGCGTAAAAATATCCTCAAAGAAATCAGTTTAGATACTTTCTTAAACTCCTCTGCCGAAGTGTGGAATTCTCAACCTCCTAAAACAAAGAAAGACCCTACTACCCCACATCACTTTAAACTCTCTATCGACCTGAATGCTTGCACGGGTTGTGCGGCTTGTGTGATCGCTTGCCACGCCGAAAACAATGTGCCAGTAGTAGGTAAAGAAGAAGTGCGTCGCTCGCGCGATATGCACTGGTTGCGCATCGACCGTTATGAATCAAGAGAAAACGAACAAAGGTGTGTTGGTTTTCAGCCCGTGATGTGTCAGCATTGTAATAATGCCCCTTGTGAGACTGTTTGTCCCGTAATCGCTACCGCTCACGGACAGCAAGGACAAAACCAAATGGCTTACAACCGCTGTGTGGGCACGCGTTATTGCGCTAATAACTGCCCTTACAAAGTACGCCGGTTCAACTGGTTTCAGTATAGTGAAAACAAGCAGTTCAACTACAATATGAACAACGAAATAGGGCGTATGGTGCTCAACCCCGATGTAACGGTACGTTCGCGAGGGGTAATGGAAAAGTGTTCCCTCTGTATCCAGAACACCCAAGCAGTAATACTGAAAGCCAAAAGAGAAGGTCGTGCGGTTGCCCCAGGAGAGTTCAACAATGTAGTAGCTTGTGCCGCTGCTTGTAATACAGGAGCTATGGTATTTGGCGATGCTAACGAAGAAGGAAGCAAAATAGCCCAACTCAGTGCCAGTGATCGTATGTATCAGCTTTTAGCAGAGCTAGGGACAGACCCTAATGTGGTGTATCAAGTGAAAGTTAGGAATTAGCAGTTATGAAGTTTTATATATTTTTCATATACCTTTGGTGTGTTTCTCCTTGTGTGTTGTATGCAGGGATAGACCACTTATTGCCTGCACCGCAACAAGTCATCGCTAATGGACAACGTTACAAGGTAGCCTCGACAGAAACGCACCCGCTCATTATTGTAGAAAGAGTAGCCGATTTGCCCGAAATTCCTATCAATAAAGAAGAAGGGTATCTATTGGAAGTTACCAAAAATTATATCCTCATTAGGGCGATCAGTGGGAAAGGTGTATATTGGGCAAAACAAACCCTAAAACAACTTTTGGTTACCAAAGGCAATAAAGCCTATTACGAAGGGTGCAAAATCATTGATTATCCTGCTTTTAGAGTACGCGGTTTTATGCAAGATGTAGGACGCACCTTTATGAGTTTGGAGGAGTTGAAAAGAGAAATAGCACTACTTTCGCAGTACAAAATCAATGTATTTCATTGGCATCTCACCGAAAATCAAGGGTGGCGTTTGCAGAGTTTGCGTTATCCTGAACTCAATGCACCGTCTAGCTATGAACGTATGCCTGCCCAATACTATACCCTACAAGAAGCCAAAGAGTTAGTTGCTTTCTGCAAAGAACACAATGTATTGCTCATCCCCGAAATTGATATGCCTGGACACAGTCGCGCTTTTGAAAAGGCTTTTAGGGTAGATATGCAATCGGAAAAAGGAATGGCAATTCTCAAAGAACTATTGGATGAGGTAGTCGAAAATTTTGATGTTCCTTATATTCATATAGGCACTGATGAAGTAGTTTTTAGCAATCCGCAATTTGTACCTGAAATGGTGGCTTACCTGCGCCATAAAGGCAAAAAGGTGATTTCGTGGAACCCTGGGTGGCAATATAGAGCAGGTGAAATAGATATGACACAACTGTGGAGCTATCGGGGTAAAGCACAAAAAGGCATCCCTGCTATCGATAGCAAATTTCACTATATCAATCATTTCGATGCTTTTGCCGATTTGGTTGCCCTCTACAACAGCAGAATTTTAAATGTAGCCCAAGGCGACGATGAGCACGCGGGAGCTATTATAGGGCTGTGGAATGACCGCTATATCAGAGGAGAGAGAAATATTCTCATCCAAAACAATTTCTATCCTGCAATGCTCACCTTAGCCGAGCGCTCTTGGAAAGGAGGAGGTAGCGAATATTTTGATGGCAAAGGCACTATGCTCCCTACTGATACCAGCAACCCTATATTCCGGCAGTTTGCTGATTTTGAAAGGCGTATGTATTGGCATAAAACCCATCACTTTACTGCCGAACCCTTTGCCTACGCACCTCAAACGAAAGTAGTTTGGCGCATTACCGATGCATTCCCTAATAATGGCAACCTTTCTCTATCTTTTCCGCCTGAGAAAGCCTTAAAAGAAAGCTACTCTTATGAAGGAAAAACTTATCACACTCATAAAGCCATAGGGGCAGGTATTTATTTGCGACATACTTGGGGTGACCTTGTACCTGCTTTCTATAAAAACCCTCAACCCAACCACACTGCTTATGCTTACACTTATGTATATTCACCCAAAGAACAATCGGTTGGTTTATGGGTAAGTTTTCAAGATTACAGTCGGTCAGAAAAAGATCTTCCTCCGCCACAAGGCAAATGGGATTACAAGGAGAGTAAAATTTGGCTAAACAATACTGAACTCTCTCCTCCTATATGGGAATCAACTCACAGAGAACTCTCTAACGAAATACCTCTTACTAACGAAAATTTCCAAGTGCGTCCTCCTTTACAAGTTACACTCAACAAGGGATGGAATAAAGTGTTAATCAAGCTACCCGTGAGTGCTTTCTCTACCCCTGAAGTGCGATTGGTAAAATGGCAATTCACTTGTGTATTCGTAACTCCGGACGGCAAGGACGCTGTAAAAAATCTTATTTATGCAGATACCCAACGATAAATCCTACCATACCATCAGTGAAGATATAGCACGCCCCATTGAAGGTCGTGCTTCGCGTGCGTGGTGGATTGCCTTTGGCATTACCCTCCTTGCGACCCTCTGGGGGTTATGGGCAATATGGGTAACCTTGCGCGACGGCATAGGCGCGTGGGGGCTCAACAAAAGCGTAGGTTGGGCGTGGGACATCACCAACTTTGTGTGGTGGATAGGTATCGGGCACGCAGGGACGCTTATCTCGGCGGTATTGTTGCTCTTTCGCCAACAGTGGCGGGTGGCTATCAATCGCTCGGCTGAAGCAATGACTATATTCGCGGTGCTTCAAGCGAGTATCTTCCCAATATTGCATTTAGGCAGACCGTGGTTATTGCATTTCAACTTGCCTATTCCTAACCAATATGGCTCGTTGTGGGACAATTTCAACTCGCCTTTGCTATGGGATGTTTTTGCTATTGCTACCTACTTTTCGGTATCCTTAGTGTTTTGGTGGGTGGGCTTACTCCCCGATTTTGCGATGCTCCGCGACCGTACTCTCAAGCCTTTTCAGAAGAAGATTTACAGCTTGCTGAGTTTTGGGTGGAGTGGTCGCGCCAAAGATTGGCAACGTATGGAAGAAACAATGTTGCTCTTGGCTGGTATTGCTACTCCGTTAGTTATTTCGGTACACACTATTGTCTCTTTTGATTTTGCTACTTCGGTAGTCTCTGGTTGGCACACTACTATCTTCCCGCCCTACTTTGTAGCAGGAGCTATCTTTTCGGGTTTTGCAATGGTGAGTTTGCTACTTATTATCTTGCGCAAAGTATGTAAGTTAGAAGCCTATATCACCCTCAAACACATTGAGCTGATGAATACTGTGATGTTAGTTGCAGGTAGTATTGTAGCGGTTGCTTACCTCACCGAGTTTTTTATGGCAATGCGCTCTCACTCAGAATTTGAACAATACGTATTCCGCAATCGTGCTACAGGTGCTTATGCGTGGGCATTCTGGACGATGATTATTTGCAATGTAGTCTTCCCACAACTCTTATGGTTCAAAAAGTTACGCCGTAGTATCACTTTCTCAGTAGGTGTTGCTTTGGCGGTATGTGTAGGGATGTGGTTTGAGCGTTTTGTGATTATCGTTACCTCACTACACCGCGGTTATCTGCCGTCGTCGTGGACGATGTTCAGTCCGACGTGGGTGGATATAGGAATATTTGTAGGCACTTTAGGGTTCTTCTTTTTGTTGTTCTTATTATATGCAAGGAGTTTCCCAATGATTGCACAAGCAGAAGTGAAAGGTGTCAGCGGACAGGTGTCAGGAGACAGATGTCAGGGGACAGATGTTAGCGGGCAGGAGTCTCTTAACTCTTATCTCTTAACTCTTACCTCTCCTGAAGAACTTTTAGATAAAATAAAAGAATTAAAATCAGAAGGCAAGGAAATTCAAGAAGTATATACGCCTTTCTATGTACACGGTTTAGACGAAGCCTTGGGGCTTAAGCGCACTCGCTTAGGCAAAGCCACTTTTCTATACGGACTTATAGGCTTGTTTTTCGGGTGTTGGCTCACCTATTTCACAATGATAAAAGACTGGCCAATGGATATTGGTGGAAAGCCTAATGCCACTTTCTGGCAAAACCTCCCCGCTTTTGTACCCGTAATATTCGAGCTGGTTGTATATTTTGCAGCGCATCTATTGGTGATTAGTTTCTTTATCAGAAGTAGGTTATATCCATTCAAAAAAGCTGAAAATCCTATAAAGAGAAGTAGTGATGATAAATTTGTAATTCAGGTAAGAGATAAGAAGTAAGAGGTAAGAAATGTTCCACGTGGAACATTTTTTCAATTAACAATTAATAATTAATAATCAAAATGCCCGTGTGGCTCACACCTGATGATAATTAAAGATTACAGTGTATCACAAGAGGAATTTACTCTTGTATATGATTCATTATTAGAACTTTACAGAACAAATCCCGTTCCCGATGAGCTGGGTAAATACTATGAAAGTGAGGCGTATATCTCACATACCGATAGTAATAAAACGCTATTCGACAGACTCTATCAATGGGTGAAAAGCTATAACCTAAAACATAAAATTGCACTCATCAAGCAATACAAAAAAGGAAATATACACCTCCTCGACATAGGAGCGGGTTTCGGCGATGTCTTTGCCGCTTTCCAGGTCTTC
>ERZ773043.681-NODE-681-length-19653-cov-12.697316_pt1 | contig 19653 bp, 17 predicted proteins | sample MGYA00580636_ERZ773043 | MGnify/ENA primary metagenome ERZ773043 (study PRJEB29015, sample SAMEA2737992) | human oral metagenome | biome: human oral; feature: human-associated habitat; material: dental | place: China | collected 2065 ...
GACCGGGCAGCGACACGTCCAGCCGCTCCGAAGCCAGCCGCTGGGCCAGCCGTTCGAGCTGGTGCTGCATGCCCGCGGCCAGACGGTGCCCACGATGCGCCAGCTGCTGCAGGGCCTGCCGGCGATCGGGGCTGACCAGCTCGGCCGCCGCGGTCGGAGTGGGTGCCCGCACGTCGGCCACGAAATCGGTGAGCGTGAAATCGGATTCGTGCCCTACCCCGCTCACCACCGGCAGACTGCAACCAGCCAGCCGGCGCACCAGCCCTTCATGGTTGAAGGCGTCCAGATCCTCGAACGATCCGCCGCCCCGCACCACCAGCAGCACGTCGCACTCCTGCCGGGATTCGGCCGCCCCGATGGCGGCAATCAGCTCGGCCGGTGCCTGCTGCCCCTGCACGGCAGCCGGGTAGATGATGACGCGCAGCTGGGGTGCCCGCCGGCGCAGCGTGGTCAGCACATCCTGCAGGGCCGCGGCCTTCAGCGAACTGACGATGCCCACGGTGTGGATGTCGGGCGGCAGCAGCTGCTTGCGACCCGCATCGAACAGCCCCTCGGCCTGCAGCAGGGCCTTGAGCCGGGCAAAGCGCTGCCAGACATCGCCAGCGCCGGCCAGCTGCATGCGCTCGACCCCCAGCTGGAAGTCACCCCGTGCCTCGTAGAGCGACACACGGGCCAGCACCTCCACCTGGTCGCCCTCGCGCGGGCGGAAGTTCACCCGGGCAGCAGCCGAACGGAACATGACCGCACGCACCGCCGCGCCCGCGTCCTTGAGGGTGAAATACCAGTGCCCGCTGGCGGCCCGCGTGAAGTTGGACAGCTCGCCCACCACCTTCACCACCCCGAACGTGTCCTGCAGTACACGACCAGCCATCCGGTTGAGCTGGCCGACCGTCAGGGCCTGTTCGGCCGTAAACGCCTTCGAACCAGCTGTAAAAACGCTTTCCTGTTGTTTCATCGGCACGGGAACCTGCTCGAAGCGGAACGACGACACGGACAGCCCAGCCTGCGAAAAGTACCAGTCCAGACCATCTGACCGTCACACAATCCCTTGAATGATATAGCTTTTTTCCTGTGACCCGCGAACGCCACGCCCGCAGGGAGCCGGCAACACCTCGCATAATTACGCATGCCGTGTCACACAAGGCAGTCGTGTCAGACAGGGTTTGTCACGCAGACCACGCTCACCGTGCCACACTTGCCGATTGCGGTCAAAAAAACCGACAATCCGGAGCGTTCGCGTCCCGCGAAAGTTCCATCTTCCGGAGTGTGTTCCCTTGTTCTCCATCATCTCGGCCGCTGGCTGGCCCATCTGGTTTCTGATCCTTGCCTCGATCATCACGGTCGCCCTGATCATCGAACGTTCGATCACCCTGCAACGCCGCAAGATTCTCCCCCCGGGCATGCTCGAGGAAGTGGTGACGCTGCACCGCAACCGGCAGCTCAACGCCGAGATGGTCGGCCGGGTCGAGCGCTCCTCTCCGCTGGGCCGCGTGCTGGCGGCCGGCCTGCGCCACGAATTCGAATCGCGCGAGATGATCAAGGACGCGATGGAAGAAAGCGGCCGCGCCGTGGCCCACGACCTGGAGCGCTTCCTGCCCACGCTGGGCACGCTGGCCACCGTCGCCCCGCTGCTGGGCCTCTTTGGTACCGTGATCGGCATGATCGAGATCTTCGGCTCGCAGAATGCCGCCGGCAACGATCCCACCCAGCTGGCCCACGGCATCTCGATTGCACTCTACAACACCGCCTTCGGTATTGGCGTGGCCATTCCGGCCCTGGTGGCGTACCGCGGCTTTCGCAGCCGCGTGGATGATTTTCTGATGGAAATGGAGCAGCAGTCGCTGCGCCTGGTGGACGTGATCAAAGGAATCGGGGGCCGGCATTGAACTTTCGGCGTTCCATCCGGCGTGAAGAGCCGGAAATCAACTTCATCCCGCTCATCGACCTGCTGCTGGTGATCCTCATCTTCCTGATGGTCACCACCACCTACAACCGCTACCGTGAGCTGGCGGTGGACCTGCCCTCGGCCGCCGGCAAGGCATCGCCGGAAGCGCCGGTGCAGATTCTGGTGGCCGTCACGGCCGATGGCCAGTACCGGGTGGACAGCGAGACCGTCGGTCACGCCGATCCGGACACGCTGGCCGGCATCCTGACCCGGGCCGCCGGCGACCGGCAGAACCCGATCGTGGTGATCCATGCCGATGCGTCCGCCTCGCACCAGTCGGTGGTCAACGTGATGGAAAGCGCCCGCATCGCCGGCCTGGCCCGCGTAAGCTTTGCCACGAAGACCCGCCAGCCAGACTGAGCCTCACCCTGCCACCTGCACGACGGGCGACGACGGTACCGTCTGCAGGACGGGCAACGACGGTTCCTCCTATACTTCAGGGGCGTCCTTCGGGGCGCCCTTTTTCATGGGTGCAGGTGATACACCAGATGCTGGGCAGCCTTCATGCCTGCTGCATGCGGGGACATTCACCCCGGTGCAGTTCCCGGTCACGTGCCCTGCCCTGTACCTGTTCCCTCTCTGCCCTGAAGGAGCCCCTGCGTGAAATCCGAAGCCCTGCGCCAACGTGTCGAGACCTGGCTGCTGGCCGTCTGGTTCGGCTACCCGCGAGGCTGGCAGAAGCGCATCTACCGTCTGGCCTGGCCCATCCTGAACCAGCTCTCGAAGCTGGTGGACCGGGAGGCCCGGCGCCGGGCCCTGAAGATGGAACGCCTGCCCGGCAACGCCCGCCCGGCCGTGATCGTGGTGGGCAACCTGGTGGTGGGCGGTTCGGGCAAGACACCCATGGTCATCGCACTGGCCCGGCTGCTGACCGCGCAGGGGCTGAAGGTGGGCCTGCTGGCCCGCGGCTATCGCGCCCGCGGCAACCGGGTGCCCCGCCTGATCGATGCACGTACCTCCCCGGATGAAGCCGGAGACGAGGCCCTGCTGCTGGCACAGACGGGGCTGCCGGTGGCCGTGGGCAGCCGTCGCCGGGAGGCACTGGAACTGCTGTGCAGCACCCACACCGGGCTGGACGTGGTGATTTCCGACGATGGCCTGCAGCACGCCGCCCTGCCCCGCACGCTGGAACTGGTGATGATGCACCCGATGGGGCTGGGCAACGGCCACTGCCTGCCGGCCGGTCCGCTGCGCGAACCCATCGAGCGCCTGAACACCGTGGACGCCCTGCTGCTGCCCGAGGCACTGATGCCGGCCGCCCGCGCCGATCTGCAGGCACGGGGTCTGCTGGCCAGAGATGACGGGCATGACGGGGATGAGGTGGGCACGGAAGGCGCGTCGGTTTCAGGTTCGAACCCGGCGTCAACCGTGGCTTCCGGCCCGGCAATGGCCCCGACACCACCATCCGCGCCCACGCAGGCGTCTGCACAGGCATCCACACCTGCATCGGCATCGGCATCCGCCCCCGCACCATCCACCAGCATCCCCGCCTGGGGGCCGATGGCAGGCGCACCGGTTTCGACCGGCGGCTGCGCCCACCGCAAACCGCCAACACGCAGCACCGCAGCCTCGATGACCACCCCGGCGGCCGGCCGCGCCCGCAGCATACCGCCGGCCCGGCCTCCACGTGCCTTTGGTGTGCGCACCGAAACCGGCAGCATCCACCCGCTCGGGCAGAATCCGTCCAGCACCCCCGAAACCCCGGAAACCTTCGTGGCCCGTCACCAGGGGCAGACACTGGCGGCCGTGGCCGGCATCTCGCGCCCCGAGCGTTTCTTTGGCAGCCTGCGCAAGCTGGGGCTGGACATCACGAAGTATCCGCTGCCCGACCACGCCCGCATCGCCCCCGAATGGCTGGCCAGCCTGCCCGAGGCCACCCTCATCATGACGGCCAAGGACGCCGTGAAATGCCAGGATTTTCCGGATGTGCTGAAGCAGCGCTGCTGGGTGCTCAATATCGAGGCCGTGCCGGAGCCCGCACTGCTAGAATGGCTGCTCCCGAGGCTGGGCGCCGCTGCACCGGCTGCCGCCGGCACATCCCGTTCCAGCTGAGCAAACCATTTGCCATGCCGGCCGTGGCACACAGCCGCACGGCCAAACGCCCAGAGACGCACCGGACACCACCGGAGCGGGCACACCGGATACCATCGGAGCGGATACGCCGGATACCACCGGAACCGCCCATCCATGCGTGCCCCGCTCCGGACTCTTTCAGGGAACCGACCACCATGATGCCCCTCGACATTCTCGTCTGCCCGCTGTGCAAGGGTTCGCTCGACTATGACCGCCAGGCCCAGACCCTCACCTGCAAGGCCGATCACCTCGCCTTCCCCATCCGTGATGGCGTGCCGGTGATGATCGAAGAAGAGGCCACCCGGCTGGACGGTGCGCCCCCGGCAACCCAGCCTTCCAGCGCACCATGAGCGCAGCACATACCCCGGGCGATGCCCCCGCCACGCACACCGCCACACCGTCCCACTTCGTGGTGCTGATTCCGGCCCGTCTGGCCTCCACCCGGCTGCCCAACAAGCCGCTGGCCGACATTGCCGGGGTACCGATGGTGGTCCGTGTGGCCAATCAGGCCCGCCGGTCAAAGGCCGACCGCGTGGCCATTGCCACCGACAGCGAGGAAGTGGCCGCCGTAGCCCGGCTGCACGGACACGAGGTGATCATGACGCGGGCCGACCACGCCTCCGGCACCGAACGGCTGGCCGAGGCCATCACGCTGATGGAACTGGCGCAGGACACCGTCGTCGTCAACGTGCAGGGCGACGAACCGGAAATCCCGCCCACCCTCATCGATGCGCTGGCCACCACCCTGGCAGCCGACCCCGACTGCCCCATGGCCACCGCCGTGCATCCGGTGCAGAGCGCGGCCGACTGGCTCAATCCCAACGTGGTGAAGGTCGTGGCCGACGCCGACGACCGTGCCCTGCTGTTCTCGCGCAGCCCGCTGCCCTGGGCACGCGGCCCGCTCGCCTGGGGCGCCCAGCCCGACAGCGACGCCACCCGGCAGGCGTTCGCCATGGCGCGGCCATTGCGCCACATCGGCATGTACGCCTACCGCAGCAGCTTTCTCACCCGCTACGCCCATCTGGCCCCCTGTGCCCTAGAGCAGATCGAGGCCCTGGAACAGCTGCGGGTGCTCCATCACGGCTATCGCATCAAGCTGCTGCACACCGACGAGGCGCCACCCGCCGGGGTCGACACACCGGCCGATCTGGAAGCCGTGCGGGCCCGGCTGGCCGGGCGCTGAGACGGCGTGCTGACATCTGGGCGCCGGCCGTGCCTGCACGACATGCCTTGTCGACACATCGCCCGGTCCAGCGCAGGAACAAATGAATCCATGAGGCACCAGGCACGTCCGGCTGCCCACCCCGACGCTACGGCACGCCAAAAAATGCCTGTTCCGGCCGGTTTGTGGACGTAGTGGTGTGATCGGGCAGCGCGTTACAATTGGGACGACCAACATTCACCACCACAGGACTTCCATGCGACTGATTCTTCTGGGCCCCCCGGGTGCCGGCAAGGGCACACAGGCCGGCTTCATCACCGCGGCCTTCGGCATCCCGCAAATTTCCACCGGCGACATGCTGCGTGCCGCCATCAAGGCCGGCACCGAGCTGGGCAAAATGGCCAAACAGGTCATGGACGAAGGCAAGCTGGTGTCGGACGACATCATCATCGGCCTGGTCAAGGAACGCCTGAAGCAGCCCGACTGCGCCAACGGCTACCTGTTCGACGGCTTCCCGCGCACCATTCCGCAGGCCCAGGCCCTGCGTGACTCCGGCATCCAGCTGGACCATGTGGTCGAACTGCAGGTGCCCGACAGCGCCATCATCGAGCGCATGAGTGGTCGCCGCGTGCACCAGCCCAGCGGTCGCAGCTATCACATCCGCTTCAACCCGCCGAAGGTCGAAGGCAAGGACGACCTGACCGGCGAGCCCCTCACCCAGCGTGACGACGACCGCGAGGAAGTGGTCCGCAAGCGTCTGGATGTCTACCAGCAGCAGACCCGCCCACTGGTCGACTACTACCAGGCCTGGGCAAAGACCGGCGATGCCGCCGCACCGCGCTATCACGCACTGGCCGGTGTCGGCACCGTGGAAGAGATCCGCGACCGGGTGATGGCCGTCCTGAAGGCTTGATCCCCTCACCGCCCCTGCCCGGGCACGGTTGGCACGTCCCGACCGGGGGCCTGCAGAACAGGCCAGACAATGGCCCGGCCCGGTTGGTCTGCGAAACGGATCAGAAAATGCCTGTACAGCTGCTTCGACGGTTGTACAGGTTTTTTTGCGCCGCGCCCTCCAAGATGATTGCGCCACACCCTCTCAGAGGATGTGCGGCGTCCGCACGCCTTCCAGCCACTGCGCCAGGGCGAGCAGGCCGGCGTCGCCGTCACGGCGGCCCACCAGCTGCAGGCCAAACGGCATGTCACCCCGTCTGGCCGGGGTGGGATGACCCTGCACCGGCTGCATCGTCCCCATCGGCAGGCTGATGGCCGGCACCCCGGCAAACGAGAACGGCAGCGTCTGGCCCAGCACGGCCTCCCGCACCATCATCGTGCCGCCGCGGGTTTCGGCCTCCGTCTGGCCCCGCCGGGGCGGGAAGATGGCCGAGGTGGGCAGCACCATGCCATCCACACCGGCCAGCACGGCATCCAGTTCTGCCATGAACTGCCGGCGTGCCTGCAGCGCGGCAATGTATTCCTGCGCCGGCAGGGTCATGCCCAGCCGCAGCGGTTCCAGAACCCCCACCGAAAACCCATCCCCTCCGGCCGCCAGTGCTGCATGATGCACCCGTGCCGCCTCGGCGCGCACGAGGGGAGAATAATGGCGCCACGGCACATCCATGTCGGGTGGTTCCAGCGCCACCAGATCCGCCACCTCCCCCAGCCAGCCCAGCACCCGCTGGAAGGTGTGATGTACCGCCTCGTCCAGCCGCCCGGCGAGCCACCGGTACGGTACCGCCAACCGCGGCCGGCGGGCCGCCCGTCCATGCCGCACACTGCGGCCGGACAGCACCGCGTACAGCAGCGCGGCATCCTGCACATGCTGGGTCAGCGGACCGGCGTGGTCACAGGTCCATGACAGCGGCAGCGCCCCCTCCAGCGAAATGCTGCCGACGGTGGGCTTGAACCCCACCACACCGCAGAACGCCGCCGGAATGCGGATCGAACCGCCCGTATCGCTGCCGATGGACGCATGCCCCAGCCGCAGCGCCACGGCCACACCCGAACCACTCGATGAGCCGCCGGCCTGCCGGGCCGGATCCCAGGGGTTGCAGACATCGCCCGTCCACGGATTCTCGCCGGTGGCGCCCAGCGCAATCTCGTGCATGTTCGTCTTGGCAAACACCAGCGCCCCGGCCTCGCGCAGACGGCGCACCACGGCACTGTCCTGCGGTGGCAGCACCGGCAATGGCGCCCGGGTGCCAGCCGCCATGGGCGCCCCCTCGAGCTGGAACAGATCCTTCACGCTGATCCACGCCCCCAGCAGCGGCTTGCGCTGCATGCGGGCCGGATCGCGCCGCAGATCTTCCATCAGCTGCCGGGCCTCACTCCGGGCCCGCGCCCAGTCCACCCACGCCAGCGGATTGAACGATGCCGTATCGGCCGCCTTCTGCTGCAGCACGGCCAGCTCGTCTTCCAGCGAGCGGCGCCCCTGCACCAGCGCCCGTGCCTGCGCATCCAGCGGCTGCACCATCTGCAGCGCGGCGAACCTTGCTGCCACATCCAGACTCATCTTCGACCTCCACTCCCGTCTGGAACGGTTCATGAATTTGTCATGCGCGCCCAAAGGAAGTTTTCCCTTCGGCCAGGCCCCACCATGGATTCAGGGGGGACAACACCTGCCAGAGGCGCTATTATGAAGGTTTCCCAAAAGGAAGCCCCGCCCGGAAGCCCCGCCCCATGAAGTATCCGCTGCCCCACCGTGCCCTGAACAGCAACAGCCTCCGTTCTGCCGCCTACGACGAAAACCGGCAAACGCTGGAAATAGCCTTTCAGGACGGCCTGTTGCGCAGCTACCGCAGTCTGCCGGCCGAGGTGGCCAAGCGCTTCTTCGCCGCGCCCAACCCGGCCAGCTTCTGGGAGGACCGCATTGCCGACGAATATCCGATGACACAGACGCGCATCACCACGCCACCCCCCGTCATCGGCGCCGATGCCGCCGCCGCTTCCGCCCGCCAGCAGCTCGACGCCCTGTTCCAGCAGCAAGACAGCAAGTCCTGAACATGCTGCAACTGCCTCACGGCTTCCAGATCAGTGCCGGGAACACGGCGGTTGCCGCCCTGCTGGCCCGGCCCGACACCCACATCCTGCTGTTCGCAGGCCAGAAACTGATCCAGCGCAGCGAGGGGCCGCCCGCCCTCACCCGCCACGATTATGGCGCCCTGCTCGACGGGGCGGCGTGGCATGCCTGCGAGCCTCTGGGTACATGGCAGGGCAGCCCCTGGCTGGCCATCGGGCTGGACGCCCAGCTCCCCACTGGGGGTTTTCCGGCATCCGGTGCTACCTTGCCCAGCCACGCAACGCCCGGCAGCAGTACGCCCGCCATCGGCGCACCCGCCGTCGGGACATCCGCCACCAGCACATCCGTCAGCGGCACGCACGCCACCAGCACATCCGCCATCAGCATATCTGCCAGCGGCACGCACGCCACCGGGGTATCCCAGCCCCCCGGCTGGGAAGCCGCCGGCCTGCGCAGCTGGTTCGGCCGCCTGCCCGACGGGCTGGCCGCCATTGCCATGCAGGCCAGCCAGCTGCTCGAATGGCAGCGTACCCACCGCTGGTGCGGTGCCTGCGGTGTGCCGACGCAACGGCTGACGCACGAACGGGCCGTCCAGTGCCCGCGCTGCGGGCTGCGTTCGTACCCGCGCATCTCGCCCGCCATGATGGTGCTGATCACCCGTGGTCAGCAGCTGCTGCTGGCCAGCAATGTCAGCTTTCCCGAGGGACGCTACAGCGCCCTGGCGGGTTTTCTGGAAGCGGGCGAATCCGTCGAGGCCGCCCTGCACCGCGAGGTCGCCGAGGAAGTGGGCCTGCAGGTCCACGATCTGCGCTACTTCGGCAGCCAGAGCTGGCCCTTTCCCCATGCGCTGATGCTGGCCTTCACGGCCGAATGGCTGGCCGGCGATATCTCCGTCGACCCCACCGAGCTGCGCGACGCCCGCTGGTTCGAGCCCGACGCCCTGCCCGACCTGCCGCCGGCCAACGTCAGCATCTCGCGGGCGCTGGTCGAAGCCACGGCACGGCGGCTTGTCAAACGGAGTCGGTGCGCAGGCGAATGAGCCCGCAGCACGCGCCAGACACACAGACCCTCCCGGCAGCGGCACTCTGTGCCATAACTCCTGTGCAATATCGGAAAACTGACGCATAGTGGCGTGATGAGACAAATTCGTCGCCGCCAGGAGCCCGCCTTGCCGCTTTTCCGCACCCTCAACGCCCCTGCCGTTTCTGACCGTACTGCCCATGCCAGGCACACACCGGCCGCAGGCCCGGCCTCCCCGCTGCCTCCTTCCCCGGCGGGTCTCACCCTCTCGTCCCTTCGGCATCCGGTTCGCCGCCAGCCGTTTCCCCGCCTGCCCCGCAGCCTGACGGCACTGCTGGTCTGCAGCGCCCTGGCCGCCTGTGGGGGCGGAGGTGGTTCATCCAGCCCGGCACCGGGCCAGAACGGTGGCAACGGCAGCCAGAGCGGCACGGCCACCCAGCCGGGTAACACCACCAGTCCCGACAATATTGCCAATCCGGACGGCCCTACCCATCCCGGCAACACGCCCCAACCGGGCAACATCGCCAATCCAGGTGCCGGCAACAGCGGTGCCGGCAACGGCACGACACCCCAGGGCGGCGACGCCAGCAACGGCAACACCCAGCCCGGCCAGAATCCGGCCCCCGTGGTGCCCGCGCCCCATGCGCCCACCACGCCAGCCAACAGCCCCCTGCCCAGCAACGACGCCGACAACCTGTCGCAACGTCCGACCCCGGCCGTGCTGCGCATCAGCGGCACCGTACAGGGCCCGGCCGCGGCCTCCGTCGCCCTGCCGGTGGCCCAGCAACGCGCGCAGTCGTCCACGCTGGTCACCTACGACCGGCAGGCCACCCCGCGCATCTGGGTGGTCAACCCGGACCAGAACACCGTGGCCGTACTCGACGGCAGCACGCAGACGCTGCTGAAAGAGATTCCGGTGGGAGATGGACCCCGCACCGTCGCCATCGACAACGCCGGCTACGCCTGGGTGAGCAACCGCTACAGCGGCACGATCAGCATCATCGCACCCGACACGCTCACGGTCGTCACCACCCTCGAACTGGGTGCTGCCGTGCAGCCCTATGGCGTGGTGGCTGCCGCCGATGGCAATGGTATATGGGTGAGCACGCTGGGCTCGCAGGAACTGCTGCAGTTCGATGCCACCACCCGTGCGCTCAAAAAACGCCAGACGCTGGGGCCTGACGTGCGCCATCTGGCCATCAGCGCCAACAGCACCACCCTGCTGGCCAGCCGCTTCATCTCATCGCCGGTACCGGGCGAGAACACGCTGACCGTCAACCCCGACAGCCCGGACTTCCGGGGGGGCGAGGTGCTGCAGTTCGACCCGGCCACCGCCACCCTGAAGCACACCATTCGCCTGGGCATGAGCCGCGAGGCCGACGGCGCCACCTCGGCCCGGGGCCTGCCCAACTACCTGGGGGCACCGGTCATCTCGCCCAGCGGCAGGCAGGCCTGGGTACCGTCGAAGCAGGACAACATCCAGCGCGGCACCGCCCGCGACGGCAAGCCACTCGACTATGAAAGCACCGTACGGGCCATTCTGTCGAACATCGATCTGGATGGCACCACGCCTGCCGAGGCCGCCACCCGCCGCTACGACCTCGACAACAGCAGCGTGGCCAGTGCGGCCGCCTACACGCCCAACGGCCAGTACGTGCTGGTGGCCCTGGAAACCTCACGCGAGCTGGCCATCGTCGATGCCGGCACGGCCGTGCAGGTACGCCGGATGGATTCGGTGGGCATGGCCCCGCAGGGCGTGGCCGTCTCGCCCGACGGCACACAGGCCGTGGTGGCCAACGTCATGCAGCGCACCCTGACCTTCCTGGACATCCGTTCCCTGATGACCGACCGCGATCCGGGCAGCGTGACCGTCACCGGCCGGCTGGTGAAGACCATCGGCGGCGCCGACCGGCTGCCCGCCCAGGTTCTGCGCGGCAAACAGCTCTTTCACGATGCCCGCGACACCCGCCTGGCCCGCGACAACTACATGAGCTGCGCCAGCTGCCACAGCGAAGGCTACGGCGACGGCCGCGTCTGGGACATGACCGGACTGGGCGAAGGGCTGCGCAAGACCATCTCGCTGGTGGGCCATGGCGGCAAGAAGGAGCGCCTGCACTGGAGCGGCAACTTCGACGAGGTGCAGGACTTCGAGGCACAGATCATCAAGCTCGAAGGCGGCGCCGGCCTGATGCCGGCAGGCAGCCTCTACCAGAACAACCGCAACGACCCGCTGGGCGGAAAGAAACAGGGCCTGTCGACCGACCTCGACGCCCTGGCCGCCTACGTGAACAGCCTGGGCCAGTACGCCCCCAGCCCCTATCGCAACAGCGACCGCAGCATGACCGCGGCCGGCAAGGCCGGCGAGGCACTGTTCAGCGCGAAAGGCTGTACCACCTGTCACGGCAATGCCGATCTGGGCAACGGCGGCACGAAGCTCGACGACATCGGCACGCTCAAGCCCGCCAGCGGCACCGTGCAGGGCAAGCCACTGACCGGCATCACCACCCCGGGCCTGCGCGATGCCTGGTACACCTTCCCGTACCTGCACGACGGCTCGGCAGCCACGCTGGAAGCGGCCATCAGGGTGCACAACACCAACGTGCTGACCGACCAGGAAGTCAGCTCGCTGGCGGCCTATATCCGGCAGGCCGGGAACGGCGAGTAGTGCGCAGCAAGTGTGAGAGCAGGTGCCCGGGAGCCGGGGGCAGAAGTCTGGGCCTGCTAACCGAGGCCAGAAAACGGGGGGCGGAGGCCGGACACATGCGGCGGACCGTGCACCAGCACGGCATACCGGCTACCGCGGTGTGTTCTGAACGCTGCTGACGGGCAGGCCGTTCAGGGATGCCCGGTCATCCGGGCCATGTCGAGCACGCTGCGACCGGCCAGCGTACCACCACCCCGGGTGCTTCCCGCCTGGTCGCTGCCGGACTGCGGGTCCAGCACGGTCAGCTCGTACAACCGCGGGCCGCGGACCCAGATCACCCGGCGCAGCCGGCGGCCCGAACCATCCACGAAGGCCGTGGCACTGGCCGGCTTGCCGTTGATGTCCACATTGACCATGGCCGGCGTGAGGTAGAGCATGCCGCGTGAGGCCGCCAGATCCCGTTCGGCCAGTTCGATCCAGGTGCCGTCGCCCATCCGGAAGTAGCGGGCCAGCCCGGTCCAGCGATCGTTCTTCCAGCTGCCGGCCGGCGTGACGGCCAGAGCCGTACCGAACGGCGGATGCGCCACCGGGCCGGTCAGGGGCAGGTCCTTCACGCTCAGGGCCAGCCCGGGCATCTGGAACTCCCTGCTGGCTGCTTCGGCGCCCACGGCATCGGCACGCTCGCGCGCCCTGCTGATCATTTCGAAGGTGCGGACCATGGCCGCCACTTCCTTGTCGTTGCGGACGAACTGCAGGCCATCGATATCGGTATCGGTACCGGCATCCGGGGCGCCCTTGCCCCGCGCGGGCACGGCATGACCGTCTGCGGCCTTCTTCTCAGAAGAGGCCGCGCCATGGGCCGGCGATGAAACCTCCGATGCGGATGATGAGGCGTTCCGGGCTGCCGGCGAAGCGTCCTGTGCTGCTGGCGAAGCGCCTGTTGCGTCTGGCAAGGCGTCCTGTGCTGCGTGCGAGGCTCCCGCCGCTGGTAAAGAAGCCGTCTGCGGTGCCACGATACGGATGCGATCATCCGGCGCAACACGACCAAAGGGGGGCTGGACCGTCGGCCGCCGGGCGGGCAGGCCGTTTTCGTCTCCGACCGTGGATGCGTCAGCACTCGTCTGTCTGGCCGCCCCGTCACCTGCCCTGTCCTGCGCTTTTCCCTGCTCCCTGGCCTTTTCCCGTGCCACCGCCATGGCCTCGGGTCCGAACACGCACCGGACAAGCATGAGCCCCGACAGCGACGCGGGCAACTGCTCGCAGGCCCGCCCTGCCGGATCCTTCAGGTCTTCCGGTTTCGACGGCATCACCGGTGCTTCCGGATGTGGGGGCCGGTCCAGCCGTTCGGGGGCACACGGCAGCCCCTCGTTCACCGGATTGCGCACACAGGCCCAGGCTGCCAGCTCGTCGATGCTGGCGCTGCAGCCGGTCAGTGTCTTCGACGGACCGTCCGAGGTCGGGTCGTTGAACACGATGGCGTCATGGTAGAAGACGCCGTCACGCCGTTCCCGGTCGATCGCCACACCTTCGGGCCAGGTCACCCTCACCTGGCGCACCCGGTCGAGCACGGCCTGTGACACCGGGCGCCCGTTCTCGCTCAGCCCCGCAGGACAGGGTTCCTGCATGCCCGTCAGTTTCAGCTCGTGGGTTTTCTGCCCGATGGGCATCTGCGCGCCATCGCGGTCACAGCCAGCCGCGGCGGCAATGGCCAGCAGAAACAGGGCTTTCGCCAGAACGGTCGTGGCGGGATGAGGGGTCATGTCGGCATCTCCGGGAAAGACAGCAAATGGTCCATCACCCTGCAGGATACACGCCTGCAAGAGGGAGGGCAGACTCACGTGCCAGTGGCGCCCACGGCTGGGTAACAACCCCACATGTTCATCGGCGCCAGCAGCAGGGCCAGCCAGCCCCACCTGTTCGGCTGTGCCAGTAGCCCCACGTGTTCATCAGCAGCAGGAGCCGGCAGCCTCCATCTGTTCAGCGGCACCTGCCGCTGCGGGCGGCAGCCCATGGGGGCAGCCAGGGCCATGGGCAGGCTGCTCCAGCCCCACTCAGCCCCCTGCCCGCTCAGAACGGCTTGAACGACCGCCCCAGCACCACCACCGAATGGCCTACCGGGGCGTTTTCCGGGGCGCCGGCATCGGCCTCCCTGGACTCGGCCGTGATCCAGGCGGCCGCCTCGGGCCGTGGATCGACGACGATGATTTCATACGCCTTCGGCCCCCACACCCAGAACGCCCGCTGCACGGTGCGGCCCTTGTCGTCGGTGGAAACGATGCCGATGCCCGGATGGCCGTTGAAGTCGGCGTTGATCATGTCGGCCGACAGCAGGGCCACCTCGTTGGTGGCCCGCAGGTCACGCTCGATGAACTCCACGAAACGGCCGTCTTCCAGCGGGTAGAAGCGGCTGACCTCGGTCCAGCCACCGTTTTTCAGCACGCCATGGGGCAGCACGGCGGTGGGCGGACGGAACGGCGTGGCGGCCATCCGGTGCGACAGCGACACGCGCCGTTCGTTCAGCACCATGCCGGGTACCCCGGCGGCCTCGGCCGTTGCCTTGATCTCGGCATCCGACCCTGCCTTGCCCACCACCCTGTCGATGGCCTCGAAGGTTTTCAGCAGGCGGGCGGACTGGCCGTCTTCCGGCACGATGAAGCTGATGCTGTCGGCGGCCCGCCTGTAGGCCGGTTTATCCTGAGCACCGGAGGCATCGGGAGCGGCCACGACACGGGCCAGGTCACCGCGGATCACCTCCCCGAAGGCCGGCGTGATCTGGGGGGCCCTGGCCGCCTCCGAAGCGGCATCGACGATGCGCACCCCGGGGAAGCGCCAGACCGAGGCAGCATCGGTGGCCGCTGCGCTGGCTGCGGCACCGCCATCGGCCGCCTGTGCGGCCTGCATCGTTCCCAGTCCGCCCAGCAGCGCTGCCGACAGCGCCACGGCCAGCATCTTCCGGTTCACCCCGGCTCGACCCATATCCATACGTACCCAACCTCTCCGGTAAAGAATGTACAAAAACCGCAGAAGTCTATACAAAAACAGCCGGCCCTTCACCTGTGAACCAGCTGTTTCGTCATGACGGGCAACGCTGCCCGCATGTCGGCGCCCCTGCGCGAGTGCAAAACAGTCAGAGATGCCGGTCGGACAGCGCTGCCCACCAGAGCCGGCGCAGGGACGAACACACCCCTGATGGCGCGGTGGAAACATTCGCCATTCCGTCAAACTTGAGCCGGCGCGAAGACGAGCACGTCCCTGATGGGCTTTCCACGCTGGCTTTCACTTCGTGAGGTGTTTGTTGACCAGCCGGGTCATCTCGAACATCGACACCTCGTCCTGGCCGAACACCGCGCGCAGTTTGTCGTCGGCACGGATCATGCGCTTGTTCTCGGGGTTCTGCAGGTTGTGGGCCTTGATGTAGTCCCAGATCTTCTTCGTCACTTCGGTACGCGGACTGGGCTCGGCACCGATCACGGCGGCCAGTTCGGGACTGGGCGTGAGGGCGGCGCTGAAGGCGGCGTTGGGGGTGCGCTTGGTAGCGGGTTTCTGGTCCGAAGTGTTGCTCATCGATGCTCCTCGATAATGTTCTTTAAAAACAAAAGCCGTCAGACGAAGGACGGCTTGATACGGAGAGGCACGGGTGCAGCGACCGGATGCCGGCACAGGCCGGCACCACAAGTGCCCCTTGGTCTCCATCATAACGTGAAGTGCAGAAACGGCCGGATTTCCGGCCCCTGTCATGCGGGGTTACACATGCAGGGGCGAATCCGTGTTAAAGCGTGTGGTCCTGCCCGCACACAGCCCCCCCTCCGTCTGTGCGTGATTCAGGACGCATGTCGCGTGACCTGCCGCCCCTTCTGTCAGCGCAACGTTCCGTGGCCTGCACAAGGCAGGATGGGATGGCACGCGCGAGGCGTATCAGGCCCCTTCCCCCTCCCGGCTGGCACGGCGGCGCTCGTGCTCCTTCAGGTGGCGCTTGCGCAGGCGGATGCTCTTCGGTGTGATCTCCACCAGCTCGTCGTCGGCAATGAACTCGACGGCCTTTTCCAGCGTCAGCTCGATGGGCGGGGTGAGATTGATGGCCTCATCCTTGCCGGAGGCACGCACGTTGGTGAGCTTCTTCTCGCGGATCGGGTTGACCACCAGATCGTTGTCGCGGGTGTGGATGCCGATGATCATGCCCTCGTACAGCGCGTCGTTGGGCTTGACGAACATCCGGCCGCGATCCTGCAGCTTCCACAGCGCGTAGGCCACGGCCGCGCCATCGTCCTGCGAGATCAGCACGCCCTGGCGGCGGCCCTCGATGTCGCCGGCCCACGGACCGTAATCCTCGAACACGTGACTCATGATGCCGGTGCCGCGCGTCAGGTTCAGGAACTCGTTCTGGAAGCCGATCAGGCCCCGCGCCGGCACGCGGTACTCCAGCCGCACGCGGCCCTTGCCGTCCGGCTCCATGTTCTGCAGCTCGCCCCGGCGGCGGCCCAGCAGTTCCATCACGGCACCCTGGTGCTCTTCTTCCAGATCGGCCGTCAGCTGCTCATAGGGTTCCTCGCGCTCGCCCTCGACGATGCGGATGCGTGGCTTGGGCCGTGACACGGCCAGTTCGTAGCCCTCGCGACGCATGTTCTCGAGCAGAATGGTCAGGTGCAGCTGGCCACGACCGGACACCACGAAGGTGTCGGCATCTTCGGTGAACTCCACCCGCAGCGCCACGTTGGCCTGCAGTTCGCGCTCCAGGCGCTCGCGGATCTGGCGGCTGGTCACGTACTTGCCCTCGCGGCCGGCCAGCGGCGAAGTGTTGACCAGAAATTCCATGGTCAGCGTCGGCTCGTCGATGCGCAGCAGCGGCAGCGGGTCGGGGTTGCCCACCTTGCAGAGCGTGGAACCGATGTCGATGTTCTCGATGCCGTTGATGGCCACGATGTCACCGGCCTCGGCAAAGGGCACCACCTCGCGTTCCAGACCCCGGAAGCGCAGCACCTGGTTGACCTTCGCGGTGACGGGAGTTTTTTCGTCGCCATGCATCAGCAGCACGGTCTCGCCGCCACGGACGGTGCCGCGGTTGATGCGGCCGATGCCGATCCGGCCCACGTAGCTGGAATAGTCCAGCGCCGAGATCTGGAACTGCAGCGGACCGTTCGGGTCGTCGGCACGGGCCGGCACGCGGTCGAGGATCGTCTCGAAGAGCGGCGCCATCGACGGGTTTTCGGCGGCGGCGGCCGCTTCGGCCTCTTCCACTTCGTTCACGGCATAGCCGGCCAGCGCCGAGGCATACACCACCGGGAAGTCCAGCTGCTCCTCGGTAGCGCCCAGCCGGTCGAACAGGTCGAAGGTCTGGTCCACCACCCAGTGCGGGCGGGCGCCGGGACGGTCGATCTTGTTCACCACCACGATGGGGCGCAGGCCCAGCGCCAGCGCCTTGCGGGTGACGAAGCGGGTCTGCGGCATGGGGCCATCCATGGCGTCCACCAGCAGCAGCACGCCGTCCACCATCGACAGGGCCCGCTCCACCTCGCCACCGAAGTCGGCGTGTCCCGGGGTATCGACGATGTTGATCCGTGTGCCCTTGTACTCGACGGCACAGTTCTTGGCCAGAATGGTAATGCCGCGCTCGCGCTCCAGATCGTTGGAGTCCATCACGCGCTCGTTCACCTGCTGGTTGGCCCGGAAGGTACCGGACTGGCGCAGCAGCTGGTCCACCAGCGTGGTCTTGCCGTGGTCCACGTGCGCGATGATCGCGATGTTGCGGATCGGCTGGGTTGAAGTGGTTGTATCTGACACGCTCAGTCCTGCATCAAAAGTCAAGAAAGGGGCCCGGAAGAGGCCGGGTCCCGCAAGAAATCATCTGGGTATTGGCCGTCGATCATTCGAGTATCACCCGGACCGGCGCCAGCGTCACCGGGCTGCCCGGCTGTGTGGCCTGACGTGCCAGCCCGGCCAGCCGGCCTGCGTGCAGGACGGCGATCTGGTCGCCGGCCGGGATACCTGCCGCAGGGGCCGGTACCACATCGCCCCCGTTTGCAGCATGGGAACCCGAAGGCTCCGTACCCGTACCACCGGATGCCGGGGATGCAACCATACGCACCTCACCGGATGTCGACGACGCGGGCCCACGCATCTCACCGGACGATGATGATGCAACCGGGCTCGTGCCGACAGGTGCACCGGACAGCGCCACTGCCTGCTGCCCCGTCAGCCGCACCGCCTGCCCCTGCGCAAAGCGCCGGGCCTGGGCGTCATCCAGCACCACCTGCGGCCATCCGGCCACCAGCGTCAGCAGCCCCTGCAGATGCTGCGCCGCAGCGGCTGCGTCGCCGGCCAGCAGCGTATCGAGCGTCACCGCGTCCTGCACCCGGTACTGCCCCACCTGCGTGCGCCGCAGGCCGGACAGATGGGCGCCGCAGCCCAGTACCTCGCCCAGGTCCCGGGCAATCGAGCGGATGTAGGTTCCACTGCCACACGCGATGGCCAGCCGCGCCCGCTCACCGTCGAAATCCAGCACCTCGATGGCATCCACCCGCACCTGCCGGGCCGCCGCCTCGATGGGCCTGCCCTCGCGCGCATGGCGGTACATGGCCTTGCCGCCCACCTTCAGTGCCGAATACACCGGTGGCACCTGCGAGATCAGCCCGGTGAACTGCGGCAGTGCCGCCAGCAGCTGCGCACGGGTGGGGCGCAGCTCCGACTGCGCCAGCACCTCGCCTTCCACGTCATCGGTGGTGGTGCGGATGCCGAAGCGCACCTCGGCCTCGTACGCCTTGTCGTGCGTGAGCGCCGCCCCGGCCAGCTTGCAGGCCTCACCGAACATCAGCGGCAGCACGCCGCTGGCCATCGGGTCGAGCGTACCGCCATGGCCGGCCTTGTCGGCCCCCAGCAGACGCCTGACCTTTTGCAGCGCCACGTTGGAAGACAACCCGACCGGTTTGTCCAGCAGCAGCAGTCCGTGTACCTTCAAGCGCAATCCGTCCCTGTGTGGTCAGGCATTGCGCCCGGCAGAGGGTGCGGCCCCCGCACCGGCATGGGCATCACTGTACCTGGCCGGCGCGTCTGCCCCTGGGCCCACGGCTGCTGCATCGTCCCGGACCGTCTGGCCGTGTGCAGAGGCGCTCTCCGCACCCGGCCTGTCGGGATCGTCGGCCGCGCGGCGCGCATTGGCCTCGTCGATGAGCCTGCCCATCTCGATGCCCCGCCGGGTGGAGGCGTCATGCACGAAGTGCAGCTCGGGCGTGGTGTGGATGCGCACGCGCCGGCCGATCAGCGAACGCAGGAAGCCCGACGCGGCACGCAGGCCACGCAGGGTTTCGGCCACCCGTTCGTCATCGTCGGGCAGCACCGAGAAATGCACGGTGGCATGAGCGTAGTCGGGCGTGAGGTCCACGCCGGTCACGGTCACCAGCCCCAGCCGCGGATCCTTCACCTCGGTGCGGATCAGTTCGGCAATTTCCTGGTGCAGGAGTTCGGTCACACGCAGCGCCCGGCCGGGCGTTGCTCCTGGTTTACGTTTCATAGCGGATAAAAACTGGAGAGCCCGCACACCACCCGGGTGTGGGGCTCTGCTGGTTCGGTGGCCCTGCAGTCTGGCCGGGCCAGCACAGCCCGGGCCACCCGGCACGAAGCAGCTGCGACCACGGCACCGAACCGGACCACGCGGCTGGGCTGGACAGGACGGGATCAGGAGGCCGAGGCCGGGTTCTGGGCGGCCGAGGCCAGCGTCCGGGCCACTTCCTTGACCTCGAACACTTCCAGCTGGTCGCCTTCCTGGATGTCGCTGTAGTTGTGCAGCGTGATACCGCACT
>ERZ773043.683-NODE-683-length-19636-cov-9.143915_pt1 | contig 19636 bp, 15 predicted proteins | sample MGYA00580636_ERZ773043 | MGnify/ENA primary metagenome ERZ773043 (study PRJEB29015, sample SAMEA2737992) | human oral metagenome | biome: human oral; feature: human-associated habitat; material: dental | place: China | collected 2065 ...
GAATACCGGCCTGTCACGCCGGGGGTCGCGGGTTCGAGCCCCGTCCGCTCCGCCACCTTCTCCGGGCAACCGGAAAAACAGAAAAGCCACCCTCGCGGTGGTTTTTTTGTGCCCATGTTTGTGGCCTGTGCTGCTTCCGTGTCCGCACGCTGTTTTGTGCCTGCACGCTGCCTTTGCGCCCATACACCGCCTGCGTTCAGGGCCGTGCCGCCAGAAACCCCGGCTGCACCGCCAGCACCCGACGCGCCGTACACTGTCATACCCCAGCGGAACCTGCACAGTTCGGGCCGCTGAAGCGCAAGCTTCGGCGCCCGTTCAGGCCAGACACCCCAGTTTCTTTTGCCCGGACAATCAAGGGGTTGGCGGTACAGCTTCACACAATGAGAATGAAGGGCGCATTGCTACCGGCTTGGAAGAATTCAAACAATGATTATCATTGCCCCATCACAAATTCCTCCTCTTCCGGACCATGCTCGTTCCCTTTCTCATCATGCTTCGCGAGGGCATCGAAGCCGCCCTCATCGTGGGCATCGTTGCCAGCTACCTCAAGCAGAGCGGCCGTGATGGCCTGATGCCCGCCGTCTGGGTGGGGGTGCTGCTGGCCAGTGCGCTGTCGCTCTTTGCCGGCGCCGCCCTGCAGCTGATGGCGGCGGAGTTTCCCCAGAAGGAACAGGAGCTGTTCGAGGGTGTGGTCGGCCTGATCGCCGTCGGCATGCTGACCTCCATGGTGTTCTGGATGAAGAAAACGGCCCGCAACATCAAGGGCGACCTGCAGGCGTCGGTCGAGAAGGCGCTGGGGCAGGGCACCGACGCCGCCGGCTGGGCACTGATCGGCATGGTCTTTCTGGCCGTGGCCCGCGAGGGGTTCGAATCGGTGTTCTTCCTGCTGGCCATCTTCCAGCAAAGCCAGGGCTGGGAGGCACCGGTCGGCGCGCTCGCCGGCATCGCCGTGTCGGTGGTGATCGGTTACGGGCTGTATTCCGGTGGCGTGCGGCTCAACCTGCGCAAGTTCTTCCGCTTCACCGGCGGCTTCATCCTGCTGGTGGCTGCCGGGCTGCTGGCCGGTGTGCTGCGCAAGTTCCACGAGGCCGGCATCTGGAACCAGCTGCAGGAGGTGGTGTTCAACCTGGACGACACCCTGCCGATGGACAGCCCGCTGGGCACCGTGCTCTCCGGCCTGCTGGGCTACCAGTCTGCCCCGGTGGTGGGCGAGGCGATCGTCTACGTGGCCTTCCTCGCCATCACGCTGTACCTGTTCCTGAAGCCGGCGGCACCGTCTCCGGCCACCACACGCTGATGCAAGGCTGCATGTGCATGCAGCATCCATGGACCTGCTCGCACCTGTGCTGGACGCACTGCGTGTTCGACCATGCGGAATGCGTGCCCGCCCGATCCGGCAGCGCTGAGCGCACACGCAGTCCCGCTCAGACCAGCCCCTTCTTTCACCTGACATCCATCACTCATCATGCCTGATCCGAACAAGAAATCCTCCTCCCTGATGCGGGTTGCCGTCGGCGGCTCGGCCGTCCTGGTCATTGCCGGCCTGGGGGCCTTCTGGTATGCCTCCAACAAGGCCAAGCAGGCGGCACCACAGGATGATGCCAACACCGTCACGGTCACCATCCAGGACAACGTCTGCAAACCCAACGACATCACCGTTCCGGCCGGCCGCACCACCTTCCGCATCGTCAACAACTCCGACCGTGCGCTGGAGTGGGAAATTCTGGACGGCATCATGGTGGTGGAGGAGCGCGAGAACATCGCGCCGGGCTTCGCCCAGACCATGCGGGTCAAGCTGCGCCCCGGCGACTACGACATCACCTGCGGCCTGCTCAGCAACCCGCGCGGCAAGCTGCACGTCACGCCCTCGGCCGATTCCGAGGCGGAAGCAGCGCGCCCCTCGGCCGTGAACTTCCTGGGGGCGCTGGCCGAATACCGCTTCTACATGGTGTCGCAGACCAGCCAGCTGCAGGACGCCACCGAACAGCTGGTGGCCGCCATCAAGGCCGGCAACCTGAAGGAAGCCCAGGCGCTCTACGCGCCGGCCCACCAGTTCTACAAGCGCATCGAACCCATGGCCGAGATGTTTGCCGACCTGGATCAGCGCATCAACGGCCGGGCCGACTACTTCGAGAAGCGTGAGGCCGATCCGGCCTTCCGCGGCTTCCATCGCCTGGAATACACGCTGTTTGGCCAGTCCGCGCCCGACCTGAAGGCGCTGGCCCCCATTGCCGACGAACTGCAGGCCGATCTGGGCAAGCTGAAGGAGCGACTGAGCGCCCTGGACATCAAGCCCGAACGGCTGGCCAGCTCGGCCTCCCGACTGCTGCGCCGCACGGCCGACAACCTACCCAGCGGCGGCGAGGAAGCCTGGAGCCACGCCGAAGCCTCCGACCTGCAGGGTACGCTCGACGGCACGCGCAAGCTGGCCATCCTGGTGGCGCCGCTGCTGACCAAGCCGGCTCCCGCCCTGAAGAAGGGCATCGAGGACGGCTATGTCCAGTTCGGCAAGGCGCTGGATCCGTACCGCGACGGAAACGGCTTCAAGGCCGGTGCCCTGGACGATGCCGGCCGCAAGGCCGTGGCCGCCCCGGTCAACCAGCTGGCCGACACGCTGGGCCAGGTCAACGCCGCCCTGGGACTGGAGTGATCCCGTTGCTGGCCATCTGACGCGCCCGGGGCTCCCATCCGGAGCCCCACAGGCATCGAATTCCCAAAAGAAGAGGCTTCCCATGCAAGACAAGCTCGATCCATCCCGTCTGGCCGCCCTGGGCGGCTGTCCGGCCGGCATCCATGGCCAGACCATCTCCTCTTCCCGCCAGGCGGCAGCCCATGACCAGGCCCAGGCCATGACGACCTGTCCGGCCGGGCTGGTGGGTACCCACCAGCCCGAATCCATGCGCCGCCGCCACGTGCTAGGCGGGCTGGGCGCTGCCACAGCAGGCCTGGTCGGCATGACGGCACAGGCCGCTGCCGCTGCCACCGGCAAGGCGCAGCGCGCCGCCGGCGACGATTCGGTCGGCCAGGTGACCGATGCTCCCCTCAGCACCCACTTCCAGGAGCGGGTGCCGTACCTGGGCCAGCATCAGGCCGGCGTCGTCACCCCGCGCCCCAGCGCCGGCATGCTGGCCTCGTTCTTCGTGCTGGCCCAGGACCGCGAGGAGCTGGAACGGCTCTTTCGCACGCTGACTAAGCGCATTGCCTTCCTGACCCAGGGCGGCAAAGAAGTGCAGGTCGATCCCAAGCTGCCGCCGGTCAGTTCCGGCCTGCTGGGACCCGTGTTGCCCCCCGATGCGCTCACCATCACCGTGTCGCTGGGCAACTCAATGTTCGACGAGCGCTTCGGCCTGGCCAAGGTGAAGCCGAAGTACCTGCAGCAGATGACGAAGTTCTTCAACGACGCGCTGGACCCGTCGCTCTGTCATGGTGACCTGTCGATCCAGTTCTGCGCCAACACGCCGGACACGATCATCAACGCGCTGCGCGACATCATCAAGAACCTGCCCGACCTGCTGGTCCTGCACTGGAAGCAGGAAGGCAACGTGCCGCCCATCGCCGCCAAGCCCGGCCAGCCGGCCGAGAGCGCCCGCAACTTCTTGGGCTTCCGCGACGGTTCCGCCAACCCGGATTCCGCTGACGCCCAGCTGATGGACCGGGTGGTCTGGGTGGGACCGAAATCTGGCGAGCCCGCCTGGGCTGTTGGTGGCAGCTACCAGGCCGTGCGCATCATCCGCAACTTCGTCGAGCGCTGGGACCGGACCCCGCTGCAGGAGCAGGAAGCCATCTTCGGGCGTGTGAAGGACACCGGCGCACCGCTGGACGCCACGGACAGCACCGAATTCCAGGTGCCCAACTACGCCGCCGACCCGAAAGGCCAGAAGACGCCGCTGGATTCGCACATCCGTCTGGCCAACCCGCGCACCCCGCAGACCGAAGAGAACCTGATCCTGCGCCGGCCGTTCAACTATTCCAACGGCGTCACCAAGTCCGGCCAACTGGAAATGGGGCTGCTGTTCATCTGCTACCAGGCCAACCTGGAAAAGGGCTTCATCACCGTGCAGAAGCGCCTGGACGGCGAACCGCTGGAGGAATACATCAAGCCCATCGGCGGCGGGTACTTCTTCACGCTGCCCGGCATCCGTGACGAGAACGACTGGCTGGGCCGCACGCTGATGGAGGCCAGCAGCAGCACGCGCGCCTGAGACCACGCCCTGGCCAGAAACCTGGCCGGAGTCATGCCCTGCAACCCGGAGCCCGGATTTCGTCCGGAACCGGGTTCCGCCCGGGATGCCGGGGCAGGGCAGCCGGGTTGCCGATGGCCCTGACACCAGGGCTTCGGTTTCCCCGCCATTCGTGGGGTCATTGCAACTGGCTCTAGAATGGCAACCCTTCAGAATCCGTTCTGTTTCTTATTCTCTTTCATTTTCTTTCAACCCCCGAGGAGCATACCGACATGACCCTTCGCCGTCGCATCATCTCCGTGCTGGTGGCCCACGCCGCCGCCTTCGGCGCCATCAGCGCTCAGGCCGCCGTGGAGCCCAGCGAGCTGGTCGGCCCCATCGCCGAATACAAGCTGTTCGTCGACAAGAACGTCTCGGCCCTGGTGAAGGACACCAAGGCCTTCGTGGCCGCCGTCAAGGCCGGCCAGATCGAAAAGGCCAAGAAGCTGTTCGCCCCCGTGCGCACCCACTATGAGCGCGTCGAGCCGGTCGCCGAGCTGTTCAGCGACATCGACGTCGCCATCGACTCGCGTGCCGACGACCACGAGAAGCGTGAGGAAGACCCGGGCTTCGGCGGCTTCCACCGCATCGAGTATGCCCTGTGGCACCAGAAGGACACCAAGAGCGTCGCCAAGTACGCCGATCAGCTGCAGGCCGATGTCGAGGAACTGCACAAGCGCCTGACCGACCTGACCTTCCCGCCCGAGAAAGTGGTGGGCGGTGCCGCCGTGCTGATGGAAGAAGTGGCCGCCACCAAGATCTCCGGGGAAGAAGACCGCTACAGCCACACCGACCTGTGGGACTTCCAGGCCAACTTCGAGGGCGCCTACAAGATCGTCGAGCTGTTCAAGCCGCTGATCGCCCGTGAGGACAAGGCCTTCCTGGACAAGACCGAGAAGAACTTCGAGACGGTCTTCAACACCCTGAAGAAATACCGCACCAAGGACGGCGGCTTCGTCACCTATGACAAGCTCACCGAAGGCGACCGCAAGATCCTGTCCGCCCGCGTCAACACGCTGGCCGAGGATCTGTCCAAACTGCGCGGCATGTTTGGTCTGAACTGATCCGCCCGACAGCCCCTGCCCGTCCGGCCGCGGCCGGCGGGCAGGGGGTTGGAGGACTTCCTTTCGGGGAAGTCCTCGGGTGAGGGAGAGGCGTCAGCGCATCCTCACCATCCCGCCAGCACCAGCTTGCCCAGCGTGCGGCCACCTTCCAGCCGTTCGTGAGCCCACCGCAGATTCTGCGCATTGATGCGCCCCAGCGTTTCAGTCCGGGTGCTGCGCACCTTGCCCTTGGTCACCAGATCACCCAGCTCACGCAGGATCTCGCCCTGACGTGCGATGTCCGCCGTGCCCAGCAGCGAGCGCGTGAACATGAATTCCCAGCTGATCGTCAGGCTCTTGCGCTTGAGCGGGACGATATCCAGCGTCTCGGGATCATCGATCATAGTGATCCGCCCCTGCGGGGCGATGAGTTCCACGATGTCCGGCAGATAACGGTCAATACCGTTGGTACAGAACACGAAGGCCGGTGCATCGATGCCCAGGGCCGACACCTGTGGAGCCAGCGGCCTGGCGTGATCGATGACATGGTGAGCTCCCATCCGCTTCACCCAGTCCACCGACTCGGGCCGCGAGGCCGTGGCGATCACCGCCAGCCCGGTCAGCGCGCGAGCCAGCTGGATCGTGATGGAACCCACACCGCCCGCGCCTCCAATCACTAGCAGCGCCGGTGCAGCCCCCGTGACCGGGCGTTGCACGTCAAGGCGATCAAAGAGCGTCTCCCAGCCGGTCAGCGTCGTGAGGGGCAGGGCGGCGGCATCCTCGTTGCTCAGGCCTTCCGGCACATGCGCGGCGATGCGTGCATCCACCGCCTGCAGCTGCGCATAGCAGCCGGGCCGGTCGATGGCTCCCGCATGGAACACCCGATCACCCACCCTGAAACCGCTCACGTCACGCCCCACGGCACGTACCGTCCCCACGGCATCCCATCCCAGGATGCGCCAGCTGCCCGCGGCCGGTCGTGCCGACGCGCGCACCTTCGTATCGGCCGGATTGACGGCAATGGCCTCGACGGCCACCAGCAGATCATTTGGCCCGGGCTCCGGATCAGGCAGCTCGATGTCCACCAGCGAGCGCTCATCGGAAATGGGCAGGGGTTGGTTGAAACCTATGGCTTTCATGGATGTTCTCCTTGCAGAAGGTATTGGCATCGCTCCCCGACGATCGGCCCACCATGGGATGTCCGGACCCATGTCCGAACCGCCAGGAATGACGATCCGGACGCCTGGTATCGGACACCGGGCAGCTTGGCACCTGGCCGCGCCGGGGAAGCATGGCGGCAATGCTGATCCATACCATCTCATCCCGCAAGAACGCACATGAATCGCACATAGTGTCGAAAAATATACTGTCCATGCGCGCGGACGCTATAATCCCGGCTCTCCTGGCTGCACCTGCCCGCCAAGGCGGCATGGCCGTCTCGCGACTGCTTCAGGTCTGTCGGGAGCAAGCGGCCAGCCCGATAGGTTCCGCCTCCTCTCGCACGACAGCGCGTCGTGCGCCTCCTGTTTCGTTCCCCATGGCAAGAACCCCGCACGCCCGATTCGACTGTGCCGCCGGCTGTCCGGTGGAAGCCACACTGAACCTGATCGGCGGCAAGTGGAAAGGGGTCATCCTCTACCATCTGCTCACCGGGAAGGTGCTGCGCTTCAATGCGCTGAAGCGCATGCTGCCCAACATCACGCAGCGCATGCTCACCAACCAGCTGCGCGAGCTGGAGCATGATGGTCTGGTGGCCCGCACCATCTATCCGGAGGTGCCACCGCGTGTCGAATATCGGCTCACCGAGCACGGACAGACGCTGGAACCCGTCATTGCCGCCCTGAAGGCCTGGGGCGACAGTCATGTCGGCAAGCCGCCTGCGGCCGACAAGGCTTACGGATCCCCCGACTGATCCCCGGCATCCGTTCCCCGAAGATCCCTCCTCATCCCCGACTTATGCTGAAGAACACCGGTATCACCATTGCGCTGGCCATGCTGTCCATGGTTGGTGCGCTGGGCATCGATGCCTATCTGCCCTCGTTTCCCGCCATCATCCAGGACTTCCAGGCCACGCCGCTGGCCGTGCAGCAGACGCTCAGCATCTACGTGGGCGCAATGGCCATCACCACGCTGTTTGCCGGCACGCTGTCCGACAGCTTTGGGCGCCGCCCCACGGTGATCGTGTCGCTGCTGCTGTTCACGGCGGGCTCGGCACTGGCCATCTTCGCCAAGGACATCCAGGTCCTGCTACTGGCCCGTGGCCTGCAGGGCGTCGCAGCCGGCTTCGGTGCGGTGCTTTCGCGCACCATCGTGCAGGACCGCTTTCAGGGCGCCGAGGCGCAGCGCGTGATGGCGCTCATCATGATGGTGTTCTCCATTGCCCCGTCGTTCGCGCCCGTCATCGGTGGCTGGCTGCAGGCCACCTTTGGCTGGCATTCAGTGTTCATCATGCTCACCGGCTACGGCCTCGTGCTGTGGCTCATCTGGCAGCTGGGCATTCCCGAGACGCTGCCGAAGGCGCAGCGCACGCCGCTGCAGCTGGGCCGCATCGTCGGCAACTACGGCAAGGTGCTGTGCCACCGCGTGTTCATCCCGCGCGTGCTAAGCATCGCCCTGGTCTTCATCGGCGTGGCCATCTACGTCAGCTCTGCCGCACCCTACATCATCAACATCCTGGGCCTGTCGGAAACCAGCTTCGCCTGGATGTTCATCCCCATGACACTGGGCATGCTGGGCGGCTCCAGCACCTCGCGCCGGCTGGCCCGCAAGGTGGCGCCCAGCCGCCTGACTTTCGTCGGCTTCGTGCTGATGCTGGGCGCCACCTTCACCAGCGTCGTCTACACCTCGGTGGCCACGCCGCAGGTTCCGTGGGCCGTCATTCCGCTGGGCATCTACTCCCTGGGCATGACCCTGGCCGTGCCCGGCATGACGGTGCAGGTGCTCAGCATCTTCCCGCAGATGCGCGGCCTGGCCGCCTCGCTGCAGAGCTTCGTGCAGATGGGCATCTTCGCGCTGGTCTCGGCCTTCGTGGCGCCGTTGCTCTTTCACAGTGCCCAGTGGCTGGCCATCGCCCACTTCACGGGTCTGGTCATCGCCGCGCTGCTGTGGGCGCTGGGGCCGCGCCATGAACCGGGCGTCGGGGCTGCCCCCACCGGCCACGCTCCCGGCGCGAACGGCTCTCCCGCCCCCTCGGGCACGGCCGCCGCGCCTGCCATCGCCCAGCCCGTGCCTGAAAAGGGCGCTTTCTCATCAGAGACGTCCGAACCCCGGCCATGAGCACTCCTTCCTTGCCTGATACCCCCGCTGACCAGAAGCCTGCGGCGGGCAGGGCAGAGCAGCACAGCACGCGACTGCTGTTCCTGCTGGCCGGTTTCTCGGCTGCCGCCTGGGCATCACTCGTGCCAGTGGCCAAGGCCGCCACGGGCGTCAATGAAGGGCAGCTGGGCCTGGTGCTGCTATGCCTGGGCATCGGCTCCCTGCTGGCCATGCCGGTTTCCGGTGTGGTCAGCACCCGCCACGGCTGCCGCAAGGTGCTGATGGTCTGCGGTGTGGCCCTGTGCGCCTGCCTGCCGCTGCTGGCCTCGGTCCACAACGTCATCACGCTGGCCGCCGCGCTGTTCTTCTTCGGCGCCATGATCGGCACCTTCGACTGCGTGATGAACATCCAGGCCGTCATCGTCGAGCGCGACAGCAAGCGTCCGCTGATGTCGGGCTTTCATGGCTTCTACAGCCTGGGCGGCCTGCTGGGGGCAGCCACCACCAGCACCATCATGGACCTGGGCGTGAGCCCGTTCGCCACGGTGTCCGCCATCGCCCTGGCCGGCGTGCTGCTGCTGATGCTCATCCGGCGGCACGTCCTGCCTTACGGGAACCCGGCCGAGGGCCCGCCGTTTGCACTGCCGCGCGGCGAAGTCCTCTTTCTGGGCATGCTGTGCATGACGGTCTTTCTGGTGGAAGGCTCGATGATGGACTGGAGCGCGGTGATGCTGACCGAGAACCACGGCATGCCGGTGGCGCAGGCCGGCTACGGCTTTGCAGCCTTCTCGCTCACCATGACCTTCGGCCGCCTGACCGGCGACCGCATCGTGGCAAGGGTAGGGCGGCGCAGCGTCGTGACGGTGGGCGGCCTGCTGGCCATGGGCGGCATCCTGCTGGCCACGCTGGTTCCCCTCTGGCAGGCAGCACTGCTGGGCTACGCCATGGTGGGACTGGGCTGCTCCAACATCGTGCCGGTGCTGTTCACGGCGGTGGGGCGCCAGACCAGCATGCCGCAGAGCGTCGCGGTGCCGGCGATGTCCACGCTCGGCTATGCCGGCGTGCTGGCCGGGCCGGCCGCCATCGGTTTCATCGCACACCGCAGCAGCCTGCCCATGGCCTTCCTGCTGGTGGCGGCGCTGATGCTGTTCGTGGCCATCAGCGGGCGCTTCCTGAAGCTCTGATCCTGAAGCGCTGATCCGGACGCCCAGATCTGAAGACCATGACGGCACAACCTTGATGTGGAGCTGCGGGTTACGGAACCGCTGAGGACGCGTTACGAACCGCTCGTCATCTTTATTTTCGGAACAATCAGTTTCATTGCAGCCGCACCGTTCCGATTCGAGTGGAAATACAATGCGTTCCAGCAGGTGGCCGAAAGGCGATGACCCGTTCATCCCGTCCGGCCACCCTGGCTCCGATTCCTCCCTGATAGATACATCGACCCATCATGAACGCTCTGTCTCGTCTGCAGGCACCGTTGCTGTCCGTCCTGCGCATCGTCTCCGCCTATCTCTTCATCTGGCACGGCACCGCCAAGGTCTTCGGCTATCCTGCCTCGATGGGCGACATCTCCGGCAACCCGATGATGATCGCAGCCGCCGCCCTGGAACTGGTGGGCGGTGCGCTGCTGCTGCTGGGCCTGTTCACCCGGCCGGTCGCCTTCCTGCTTTCCGGCCAGATGGCCGTGGCCTACTTCATGGCACACGCGGCCCAGGGCAACGTGCTGATGCCGATGGCCAACAGCGGTGAACTGGCGGTGCTGTTCTGCTTCGTCTTCCTCTACCTGTCGGCCGCCGGCGGCGGTACCCTGTCGCTGGATCACCTGCGCGGCAAGTAAGAAGCCGCCTCGACCCTCACGGACGGGCCGACGCACCCGGCAATGCCCCGTCGGTCCGTCTCTTCCGGGTACACTTTTCAGGTACCCAACGATCTCCCGGAAACCCCCTTTTCCGGTTCCCCGGGACCTCATTCATTCGCCTCATTCCATCAGGAGTCAAACATGTCCGTTACGCACATCCACCAGGCCGCCGAGAAACGTCGTTCCATCTACGCGCTGAACAAGCAGCTGCCGGTGCCGGCCGCCGACGTGGTGAAGATCATCGAGCACGCCGTCAAGCACACGCCGTCAGCGTTCAACTCGCAGTCCACCCGCCTGGTGGTCCTGCTGGGCGCCGAGCATGAAAAACTCTGGCAACTGACCGAGCAGGCGCTGGCTGCCATCGTGCCGGCCGACAAGTTCCAGCCCACCAAGGACAAGCTGGCTTCCTTTGCCGCCGGTGCCGGCACGGTGCTGTTCTTCGAGGATCAGACCGTGGTGAAAGGCCTGCAAGACAAGTTCCCGCCGTACGCCGAGAACTTCCCCATCTGGGCCGAGCACGCCGACGCCATGCACCAGTACGCCATCTGGACGGCCCTGGCCAGCATCAACGTGGGCGCCAGCCTGCAGCACTACAACCCGGTCATCGACGAAGCCGTGGCCCGCACCTGGAACGTGCCGGCCTCGTGGAAGCTGCGCGCCCAGCTGGTGTTCGGCGGCATTGCCGCCCCGGCTGGCGAGAAGTCCTTCGAGCCCGTCGAGGCTCGCCTGAAGGTCTACGGCCTGTAAGCGCGCCTACTCCTGCACCCCCTGGCATCCCCATAGGCCATCCCGCCGGGGGCGCAGAAAAACGGGCAGCATATGCCAGCCCTGCATCACGAAGGCGGCACACCACGCCAGCCCCGCCAGTTGCAGCAGCACCGGCGGATCGAACCAGTAGGCCAGCGCCCGCAGCACGGCGCTGGCCACCAGGAGACCGGCCCCCACCACCACCCAGGGGCGGCCATTCTTTTCCAGCCCGCTGTGCGTGTAGCCAGCAATGCAGATCACGGTGTAGACGGCCAGCCCCAGCGCCCCCGCCGTCAGCAGGTGAATGCCCGGGCTGACACTGCCGTCTCCGGCCACCAGCACCAGGCCGATAAGTCCATAGCCGGCGGCCATGAACACGTAGACCATGTACAGCATCAGCGGCCAGCGCGAGAACAGCGGTCGGCCGACGTGCCAGTCGTTGAGCAGGTTCAGCATGGCGGCCGATGCGGCCAGGGCCAGCCAGCCGGTCACGCGGTTGGCCGGATCGAACCACTGCATGGCCGTGAACAGCATGATGCAGATCACGGCCAGGTGTCGCCGTGGCGGACGCGCCAGGTAGGCGGTGGGCTCGTCTTCCTCGACGGGCAGGGCGGTGGGCGCAACTGGAGAACGGTCTGCATGGCCGGCGGCCGGCATGCCATTTTCCGTTGTTCCGTGTGAGGCCTGCTCCCGGGCATGCACCGCCACCGGATGACGGCGCTCAAAATCATCGTCGATGCTGCTGTTGACGATCGCCATCGAGATGCGGCTCATCGCCACCACGATCAGGGCCATCAGCACGCCCAGCGTGGCATGCAGCCAGCGCATCGGGAACTCGCCCCGCACGGCATCCACGTAGAAGCCGGCCACGGTGACGATCAGCGCCACGAAGGCCCACCAGAAGCCCTGCTGGCGATGGCCCGGATCACGCCACAGGCGCGGGGCCACCATCGCGGTCAGCATCCCCATGAAGCCGACATGGAAGACGCCCGACAGTGCCAGCAGGCCCTGCGGCCACCAGCCGCTCAGCCAGAAGGACAGGCGCCCCAGCAGCCACAGCCCCAGCAGCCAGCGCACATGCCGCGCCTCGAAGGACGGCGTCTCGGTGAACTCCGGTACCGCCGTCAGCGCAAAGCCGGCAACAGCCGCCAGCATGGCCCCCATCAGCAGCTCGTGCACGTGCCAGACCACGGCACCGCCCGGCACCCCGGGCAGCGGCCAGCCAGCCGCCAGAAACAGCAACCACAGCCCCAGCAGCCCCACGCAGAACAGCACGGTGGCCGTGAAGAAGGGCCGAAAGCCGCATTGCCACAGCGGGTGGGCCAGCTGCCAGGGTCGGGCAGTCCCGGTAGGGGAAGCGGCAGGCACGGGTTTCATCGAAGACGGCATGACAGCTTGATCTGAAAGAAGGACAGGGAATGCCAGCGCTCAGCACCCGGTGCGCCGCCCGGTCGTGGCCGGGGCAACGGCAGAGCCGGCATCGATCCGGGCATAGTCCGGCAGGCCCACGCCAGCGATATCGGCCTGGGTGCCTGCATGGCTGGTTGCCGTGCCGACGGCCGCAGTCCGACCGGGGGCCGCCGTACACGTCGATCCGGACGCTCCGCCGGACTGCGCCGTCCGCAGCGGCGGCAGGTCGAACGCCGCGCGCACCACCGGCTGGGCCAGCAGGGCGGCGGTATGGTTGTGCACCCACGCGTCGTCGCGCTGCATGGGCGGCACCGGCAGCGCCATCTGCCAGACGAAGTGGCCCGGATTGGCGGCCATCACCAGCACGCGGTCAGCCAGCGTGACGGCCTCGGTCACGTCGTGGGTGATCATCAGCACCGCCAGGCCCCGGCTGCGCTGCTCCTGCATCAGCAGCTGATGCATCTGCGCCTTCAGGCCGATGTCCAGCGCGGCAAAGGGCTCATCCAGCAGCAGCAGATCGGGCGAGAGCACCAGCGCCCGCGCCAGTGCGGCGCGGCTCTGCATGCCGCCCGAGAGCTGATGCGGAAACTGCGCCAGTGCCACGTCGTCCAGCCCCAGCAAGTTGCCCATGCGCGTGGCCTGCGCCATGCGCTCGCGCCCGGACACGCCCTGCGCCTTCAGCCCCAGCGCGATGTTGTCCAGCGTGGTCTTCCAGGGCAGCAGGGTAGGTTGCTGGAACAGCATGGCGGTACGGGCAAAGCCGTTGTGGATCTCGCCGGAGCGCACATCCAGCAGCCCGGCACACAGGTGCAGCAGTGTGCTCTTGCCGCAGCCCGATGGCCCCACCAGTGCCAGCGTCTCACCAGCCGGCAGCCGCAGCGACACGCCTTCCAGCACGGTGCGCGTGGCAAAGGCGTGCTCCAGATCCCGCACCACCAGCGCCGGGCCGGATGCGCTGCCCTCGGCAGAAGCAGGAAACGATGCCGCGTTCATGTGGCACGTCCTCCTGCATCATGCCAGCCCTCGATCTCGCGCTTGATGGGCTCCAGCACCAGGTATTCCAGTCCCAGCAGCACCAGCACCACGGCGCTGATCCAGGCCAGCGTGCCGGACATGTCCAGCTGGGCGCGACTGACGGCCAGGGCCGCCCCCACGCCGTCACTCACCGACAGCAGCTCCGCCATCACCACCACTTTCCAGGCACTGCCCAGCGCCACGATCCAGACCGGGAACAGATACGAGAGCACGTGCGGCACGTACAGGTCCAGGATGCGCATGTGCCAGGGCAGGCGGTAGGCATCGGCCAGGTCGCGCCAGCGCTTTTCCAGCGTGCGCGCCCCCTGCAGACCGCCGGCGAACACGATGGGAAAGCCGGCAATGAACACGGTGAAGACCGGCGTGCCGTCACCGGTGCCGAACCACAGCATGGCCAGCACCAGCCAGGCGATGGGCGGCGTGCCCAGCAGCACCGTGACCCAGGGACGCGCCATCATGGCCGCCGTCATCGACATGCCGGCGGCCACGCCCAGCACACTGCCCAGCACCAGCGCCAGCGACAGCCCCGCAAAGGCGCGCCGCGCCGTGACGGCCAGCTGCGGCCACAGCGCTTCGGCACCGTGGCCCTGCATCAGCTGCAGAAGCATCTGCGCCGTCTCCAGCGGCGTGGGCAGCACCAGCGGGCCATACCAGGCGGCCAGCGCCTCCCACAGCGCCATGCCCAGCAGCAGGCTGGCAATGGCCCCCCAGCCGCTCCAGAGATAGCTGGGCAGGGCGCCCAGCCAGGCACGCAACAGTTTCATGAATGTGTCTCTCCCAGAGAGGGGCATTGTCGCACCGGTGGCAACGGCGCCCCCTTCACCGATATCAAGTCGGCCGTCACGGGTCCCCATCCGGCCGCCGCAGGTACTGAACGTCGGATGACACGTCACGCAGGAGGTGGACGACCCACCACGACCCGCCGTTCCGTCCCGGTCGGCAGGATGGACGTCGTTGCTGCCATGCAACGTATGGACTGGCTCAACATTCCACACTGCCAGCCCGGTTACCAGGCATGCCGTTATCATGAAAGGCCAAGTGAAGTCTTATCATTTGCATTGTGATATTTCCGTCGGATTCTCCGGATGTCGCTTCGGCATCGGTGCATCAATGGGTGGGATGCACCGGGCAAGGGACGGTCGGCGAGATCCGTGGCCCCATTCCCAAGATTCCCAAGAGGAAACGATGAGCAAACAGAGACAGAGACGCCGTACCCGTCGGCAGCTGCAATGGCTGGCCGCTTCGATGATGCCGCTGGCCGTGCCCGCTGCCGCACTGGCCCAGAGCGCCGAAGCCACCTTGCCCGAAGTGGAAGTGCTGGGCACGGCCGAGCAGGCCTGGAAGCAGGCACCCGGCGTCTCGGTCGTCACGCAGGACGACCTGGCCACCCAACCCTCCAACGACCTGAGCGAAGTGCTGCGCAAGCAGCCCGGCGTCAACCTCACCGGCAACTCCACCAGCGGCCAGCGCGGCAACAACCGCCAGATCGACCTGCGCGGCATGGGCCCCGAGAACACGCTGATCCTCATCGACGGCAAGCCGGTCAACAGCCGCAAGTCGGTGCGCTACGGCTGGCGGGGCGAGCGTGACACCCGGGGCGACATGAACTGGGTGCCGGCCGAATCCATCGACCACATCGAGGTGCTGCGTGGCCCGGCAGCGGCCCGCTACGGCAACGGCGCCGCCGGCGGCGTGGTCAACATCATCACCAAGGGCACGCCCGACAAGCTTACCGGCAGCGCCACCCTGTACTACAGCCACCCGCAGCACAAGGAAGAGGGCGGTTCACGGCGCGCCAGCTTCAGCCTGGGGGCCCCGCTGTCCGAGATGCTGGGCTTGCGGCTGACCGGCAACATCGCCAAGACCGATTCGGACGCCTGGGACATCAACCGCAACCATGCCTCCACCCGCACCGGCACCTTTGCCGGCACCTTCCCGGCCGGCCGCGAGGGCGTGCGCAACCGTGACCTGGACGCCCGGCTGAGCCTCAAGGCCAACGCGCAGCATCGTGTGGACCTGGACGCCAGCTTCAGCCGCCAGGGCAACATCTACACGGGCGACACGCAGAACACCAACAACTACACCACGGCACCCAACGGTCAGCTGGCCCCCACCGCGCGCCGCGTGCAGGATGCGCTGGGCAGCGAGACCAACCGGATGTACCGCAGCAACTATGCGCTGACGCACACCGGCCGGTATGAAGGCGGTGCCTCGTCCTCGGCCTACGTGCAGCACGAGATCACCCGCAACGAGCGGATGGACGAGGGCCTGGCCGGCGGTACCGAAGGGCTGTTCTCGACCGGAAACTTCAGCACCGGCCACCTCAAGAGCACCACCCTGCACGGCGAATACAACCAGCCGGGCAAGTGGGGCAGCCTTGACCACGTGATCACGCTGGGTCTGGAGGGCGTCCATCAGAGCTTTGATGACCCGAACTCGGTGTCGCAGACCACGACCGAAGGCGGGACGATTGCCGGACTGGCCAGCACGGGCCGCAGCAGCAAGGTCAGCGCCAAGATCTACTCGGTCTTCGTCGAGGACAACATCGAGCTCACGCCCGAGACCATCCTGACGCCGGGTGTGCGCTTCGACCACCACAGCAAGGCCGGCAACAACTGGAGCCCCTCGCTGAACCTGTCGCACAGCCTGACGCGTGAAATCACCCTGAAGGCCGGCATCGCCCGCGCCTACAAGGCGCCCAACCTGTACCAGCTCAACCCCAACTACCTGCTGTACAGCCGCGGCATCGGCTGCTGGGGCGGCGGTGGCTCCTGCTACCTGATGGGCAACAGCAACCTCAAGGCCGAGACCAGCATCAACAAGGAACTGGGCATCGAGCTGGCCAACGACACCCTCGTGGCCGGCCTGACCTACTTCCACAACGACTACCGCGACAAGATCGAGGCGGGCCACTCCGTCATCGGCAAGGCCACCGGCGGCACGGGCCGTACCGCCAACGCCAGCATCTTCCAGTGGGACAACGTGCCCAAGGCGCTGGTCACGGGTCTGGAAGGCACGTTCAACTACAACTTCACGCCGCGGGTTGCCTGGACCAACAACCTCACCTACATGATCAAGAGCGAGAACAAGTCCACGGGCGAGCAGCTCTCGATCATTCCGAAGTACACGGTGAATTCGCGCCTGGAATGGAAGGTCACCGACGAGGCCAGCGTCTTCGGCACCGCCACCTTCTACGGCAGGCAGAAGGCCAACAAGCTGGACTACCAGGGGCTGCCCGTGCAGGGTGAGGAAGCCCAGGGCCTGTCGCCCTACGCGCTGGTGGGCCTGGGCGGCAACTACGCCGTCAGCCGCAACCTCAAGGTGGGCCTGGGTGTGGACAACCTCTTCGACAAGCGCCTGTTCCGTCGCGGCAATGCCGTCGGCGTGAACAATCCGCGCACCATCTACGGTGCGGGCGCAGCCACCTACAACGAACCCGGCCGCACGTTCTACGTGACGCTGACGGGAACGCTGTGATGGCCTGAACCCACACCGTCGCAGGATCATGCCCCGGGCCGTATGGCTCGGGGCATCCGGAGCCCGGGATCTTCCCGGGCTTTTTTTCACAGAAGTCCATGAGAGCCGGGAAGCCCATGATCACATTACATCTGCTGAAGCAGTCTCGCGCGCTGCGTATCGTCTGGCTGCTGGAACTGCTTGGCCTGGAATATCGACTTGAACAATATGCCCGTCACCCGGAAACCCTGCTTGCACCGGATGAACTTAAAACCTTTCATCCGCTGGGCAAATCGCCCATCCTGGACGATAACGGTTTCATTCTGACCGAAAGCGGCGCCATCACCGACTACCTCATCCAGACCTATAGCGGCGGACGCCTGATGCCCGCACCAGGCAACCACGACTACTGGCAATATCAGCGCTGGCTGCACTACGCCGAGGCGTCACTGATGCCGCTCATGCTGCTAGGGCTAGTCTTTCGCAAGATCGATGAAGCTCCCATGCCATTCTTCGTCAAGCCCATTGCCCGCAAGATCACAGGCAACACACGACACAACTTCATCGACCCTCAGACTTCACTGCATCTGGGCCATGTGGATGAATCGCTGAAGGGCAGGGCCTGGCTCCTGGGCAATGACATCACCGGCGCGGACATCATGATGAGCTATCCCCTGCAGGCTGCCGCCGAGCGCTTCGGACTGGATGCCTATCCCAACATCCGTGCCTATCTCGCCCGCATCGAGGCGGATCCTGCCTACATCCGGGCGGTGAAGAAAGCGGGCACCAGTCAACTGGGCTGAATCTCGTATCCATGACACTCTCTGTTCGATGACCAGAAAGCAGAAGCAGGAGGCAGAACCATGCACGGCGGCATCCATCTGTACCACCCTCTCAATACCCTGAAGCAGGTCGCGGACAGAATCTGGATTGCAGATGGCGACATCATCCACATGCACTTTCCGCTGGGCGTGAAGGTGCCATTCAGCACTCGCATGACGGTTGTGCGACTGACGGATGGCAGCCTCTGGTGCCATTCCCCCATTGCACCCAATACCGGATTGTTGCGGGAGCTCGATGCGTTGGGTGAAGTCCGCCATCTGGTTTCGCCCAACCGGATCCATTACGCCCACATCGCTTCGTGGAAGGGGATATATCCACAAGCCACGGCCTGGGCAAGTCGGGGTGTACGGGAACGGGCCCAGTCACAGCATATCGAGACCGCATTCGATGCCGACCTGACAGACACGGCACCGCCGGCATGGGCCGACGCGCTTGGACAGCTGCGATTCCGGGGCAGCCAAGTCATGGAAGAAATCGTGTTCTTTCATCATGCCAGCCGCACGCTGATACTGGCCGACCTGATCGAGAACTTCGAAACGGGCAAATTCGACAGCCACTTCTGGGCAGGTGCCATGCGACTGGCCGGCATTGCCGATCCGGATGGCAAGGCACCGGTTGACTACCGCGCCACCTTCCGGGATCGGAAGGCGGCACGGGAAAGCCTTGCTCACATGCTGGCCTGGCAGCCGGAGAGGATCATCCTGGCGCACGGCCGCTGCTATGACACGAACGGCACAGAAGAACTGCGCCGCGCGTTCCGATGGCTGGACTGACAGTCAGCCCGCGAAGTAGAACCCGTCATCGGGCAGCTTGCCGCCCACCAGACCAGGCTGCATCTCCATCAGCTGCTGGTAGAAGAACTCCAGCTCGGGGCGTGCCTTGCTGGCCACCACCATGTCGGATTGGTCAGCACGGATGGCATCGGCGACGCCCTCCGGGGTCAGCATCTCGATGCGCCGGGCCACGATCTGGCCGCACTCGTCCGGGTTGGCCTCGCACCATTGCTGGGCTTCTTCGCAGGCCTGTTCAAAACGCCGGGCCAGCGCGGTGTTGCCCAGCTGACTGCCCAGCATCACGATGCCGGCCTGCGGCATGCGCGGCGCGCGATTGAAGACACGGCCCCATTCCTCCTGCAGGCTGACGCTGCGATAGAGGCTGGGCGCCACGACGCTGATGGGGAAAGACTGGCTCTTGCGCAGGCCCACGGCCACGGCCGGATCGGCCAGCAGGGCATTGTCGGCACGCCGCGTGATGAGCAGCTGCATTGCATCCAGCGGCGAGGCCACATAGCGCAGCGTCATGTCCTTGTCGGGGTCGATGCCCTGCTTGCGGCACAGCAGCCGGAACAGCGCATCCGGCATGTCGCCACGGAAGGGCATCACCACTTCCTGCCCCTTGAAATCGGCCAGCGTCTTCAGGCCGTCACGGCGGGCCACCATCCACAGGATGCCCCAGATGCCGATGTTCATCTGTTGCAGCTTGAGGCCACGGTTGTAGAGGTTGGCCGACAGGTTGCTGGGCATGGCCAGGAAATCGGCTTCGCCCTTCAGCGCCATGGCACGCAGCTGGTCGGGCGTGCGCCAGCTGACGAACTCCACCTTCTCGGCCACGTCGGCCAGCAGCCCGGCATCGACGATGCGGATGAGCGGGTTGCTGACGGTGGCAAAGGGGCCGGCCAGCACCAGGCGAGGAATCTTCTTCGTGCCGACAACAGCCGGCGCCGCCGGGGAAGCCGCGCTGCCCGAGGCAGCGGCCGATCCCGTGGA
>ERZ773043.684-NODE-684-length-19635-cov-52.831920_pt1 | contig 19635 bp, 23 predicted proteins | sample MGYA00580636_ERZ773043 | MGnify/ENA primary metagenome ERZ773043 (study PRJEB29015, sample SAMEA2737992) | human oral metagenome | biome: human oral; feature: human-associated habitat; material: dental | place: China | collected 2065 ...
CTGGGAGCTCGCACCGCTCCTCACCGCCCACCTCCAGGCAGCAGCAGACTGGGCCGTCACCACCGCCGAGGGAGCCCGGCTCCTCACCGCCGCCGGCCACCCCACCAAGCCGGAAACCATCCGCCTCTGGAAGCACCGCGGCCGGATCGCCGCCGACGCCGACGGCCGCTACAGAGTAGGCGACCTCCTCGCCGCAGCCTCCCGCCGCCCCAGCGCATGACGAGAAACAGGGCGGGCCCCGCCACCACGGCGGGGCCCGCCCCTCGGGGCGCAGCGGTCAGTACAGGGTGATCCCCTGATGCTCGCTGTACGCCCACGAGTCATCCAGGTCCTTCCACGGCGTCACCGCTACCTCGGACCACACCCGGGCGTCCCCGGCCAGCGCCGGGCACACCTCGATATCCCGCCCCCACACTTCCGGGCGGCACAGCCACTCCAGCACCTCCGCCGACGTCGTCTCCGGCGTGAGCGCCATGACATGACCGGAGGTCATGTCCACGATCTCGATCGGCCGGTCCTCGGGATGCACGATGGCGGTCACAGCGCCGCCCCCGTCTCGATCGTGGGCAGCCCAGCGGCCTCCAGCGCCGCCACGATCTGCTCCCGCCGCGCCCCGTACACCTCGCAGCAGAGGTCATCGCCGACCTCCACCGTCCCCGCGTACTGCCGGGAGGCGTACGGGGTCTCGACCTCCACGCACCCATCCACCACCCGCTCATAGAGCAGGTCTTCCCGGGGCACCCGCGGCTCGCCGCGCGAGTTCACGATCGCCACCAGCACGTCGTGGATGCGGTTCTCCAGGGCGAGCATGCGCACCACCGCCGTCTCCGGGGATGTGGCGCGCCCCATCACGTGGTAGCCGCCCACACTGAGGGCGCGCCAGTCCCCGTCGGGCTGGCAGTCCTCGGTGAGACCCACCGAGATCAGCACATCCCCAGTGGACACGGCCGCACGCAGGCCCCGCCCGTCCGGGATCAGCGGGGCCTCGGCCAGCTGCTCCACCTGCGTGCGCAGCAGAGTCGTAGCCTTAGCGGCCCTCTTGATCGCCTCGTCGGTGTAGAGAATGCGTCCCATGATGATTCCTTTCCCGGGGGCGGCGCCCCCGATCGTGTCCGCCGCCTCAGATGCGGTCGGCGGCGACGTCGCGCAGGGCCGCGCAGTCCAGGCCCTGCTCCCAGTACATGTCGACCAGGTCGGAGACCAGGTCGAAGAACTTCTCATCGTCCTCGATCCGCTCGGCGCGGACCGGGAGGATGAGCACCTCCCCGTGATCGCCGTCGACCGGGACGTCCATCTCAATGGCGTGGGTGGCGATGTACGCCGCCAGATCACCGAGGGTCAGGCACCCGGAGACCCCGTGCCTGACATCCTCGTCCTCCCCGCTCATGGGGAAGGAGTACTGCTGCTCCGGGTCGACCAGGTCGCTCAGATCCCGGTCGGCGTCCTGCAGGCGGTAGGCGGTGGTGGTGTGCATGGCTTCAGTGTATGACATCATGCCCCACTATGCAACATTCGGTACACCAATATGGGCGGGGGCACAGCCACGGGGGCGGGGGCACAGCCACCACCCTCACCCCGCCCACACGCTCGGCCCCACGCCACCATCACCGCACGCCACACGCACACCCACCCACGCGCTTGCACACACCCACAGCAACGCTGTACTCTCCCACCGTGGGCACACCGTCGGGGTACGACGCGCACCCCCGGACCACGACGACGCAGCCCACGCCTCCGAGGAATCGGTGGTACGGTGATGCGCAGGCCCGGCGCCGACGACCACAACGTCAGCGCCGGGCCTGCCCGCACCACACACTCACACCACACACCATGACCACATCACGCACCGGCACCACACGCTGGCTCCACGTCGCCGCCGCAGCCAAACGCGCCGCCCGAGCAGCCGGCCTCGAGTACTGCCCGATCTGCCGCACCCGACTCACCTGGGACATCGGCCTACTACCATCCTCAGCCGAAGCCGACCACATCATCCCGCACAGCCGCGGAGGACCAGACGCACTCGACAACATCCAGATCCTCTGCCGCCGCTGCAACCAGCGCAAAGGCAACGGCCGCCACCCGCGCCCGCCCCGACGCAGAAGAAAATTGCCCCGCCCAAAGGCTTCCATCGACCCGGAAGTGTGGTAGAGTAGAACCAGACCGGCCGGACCGGGGGTATGCCCCTCCCCGGCCCTGACCTAGTGCCCCCGTGGGTATAGCGGGTTCTCTCCCCACCGACTTCCTACTAGGGAGTGCCATGACCGCCGTTCGAAGGCTCCGACCCGTGAAGAATGTCGGGGCGGCCAATTCCGCCGGGGGCGTCCTGGCCGCTATAGCATCCGGGGACGAGAGGGACATGATGGCGGCGATGGGCGTGACCCTCGCGAGGGCCATTGATGCCCCGGATACTCCGCCCCGCGACCTCGCCTCCCTGACGCGACGCCTCATGGATGTGCAGGCCAGGCTCCGGGAGATCGACGCGGAGCGGGCGGACCGCGAGCGCCAGGAGGCGACCGAGGCGACTGAGGATGAGGATGGGCTCGGGGACATCTGAGCCGCGCCTGTCCGATATCGCCAAGCACCTCATCCTGCCCGAGGGGATCACGGCGACCGGGTGGCCGGCGGTGCGGGACCGGGCCAAGAGGTTCGGCCTCGGTTTCGACCGCTGGCAGGACGGTCTGGGGCGCGCGATCCTCGCGAAGCGGAAGAGCGGCCTGTACGCGGCGGGGATCGACGGCGTGCAGGTGTCCATCTGCCGGCAGGCCGGTAAGACGTATACGTTCGGGGCGCTCGCGTTCGCCCTGTGCACGCTCAATGAGAAGACTTTCATTCTGTGGACGGCGCACCGGACGCGGACGGCGGATGAGACCTTCGCGGAGATGCGGGGCCTCGCGGGTAAGCCGGAGATCGCCCCTTACGTGTCCAAAGTCCGGGCCGCCAACGGCCAGCAGGAGATCGCCTTCACCAATGGGTCCCGGATCCTGTTCGGCGCCCGTGAGGGCGGGTTCGGCCGGGGCTTCGCCGGCGTCGACGTCATCGTCTTCGATGAGGCGCAGATCCTCGGTCAGAGGGCCCTGGAGGACATGGTCCCGGCCGTCAATACGGCCCCGAATCCGCTGATCCTGCGGCTGGGGACGCCTCCGCGGCCGACTGACCCGTCCGAGGCCTTCCGGGGCTTCCGGAAGGCTGCGCTCGCCGGCGACCTGCGGGACGGCCTGTACGTGGAGATCGGCGCGGATGACGACGGCAACGCCGATGACCGGGCGCAGTGGCGCAAGGCGAACCCCTCCTACCCGCACCGGACGCCGGAGTCGGCGATCCTACGGATGAAGCGCCAGCTGGGTCCCGAGTCATTCCGGCGCGAGGGCCTGGGGATCTGGGATCCGGAGACTGTGGCGCAGGCGATCGGTCGTGAGGCGTGGAATGCGCTGACGGTGGATGAGCCGCCGCGCGGGCTGCGCTGGTGCGCGGCCGTCCGCTTCTCCGTGGATGGGTCCACGGTGGCGCTGGCCCGGGCCGGCCGCAAGCCCGCGCGGAAGGCCGAGGCCGTCTACGCCCAACTGTGCACCACGCAGGGTGTGCGGAATATGGGGGAGGGCGTCCACTGGGTCGTGGATTACCTGGTAGAGCACCGGGAGCGGTGGGCGCAGATCGTCGTCGACGGCAAATCCGGGGCCGGCGACCTCGTCGACCGCCTACGGGCCGCCGGATTCCCGCCGACGACGATCTGGACGCCGACGACGGATCAGGTCATCGCCGCTCACGCGATGATGGACGCCGCGATCCGCGACCGCACCCTCAGCCACCCGGATGATCCGGAGCTCGCAGCCGAGGCCGCCGTCATCAGCCGGCGGAAGATCGGCGCGGCCGGCGGCTTCGGCTGGGCGGCCCCGGAGGGCATGACCTCGGCCGGGATGGATGCCGTCACCCTGGCCCACTGGGCCGCGAAGACCACGAAACGCCGGCCCATCGACCCGGAGGGTTCCAACAGGTCGAGAGGAGTGCGAATCCTATGACCATGTCCCCGGTACCGATCGGCGTCGTCGGTCTCACCGATGACGAGCAGACCGCACTCACCCTCCTCTACCAGAAGTGGGCAGCCAAATACGATAAGAACGTCCTCCTGGATACCTATTATGACGGGCATAAGGCGTTCACGGACCTGGGGATTTCCATTCCTCCGCAGATGCAGAACACGCGGGCCGCGCTCGGCTGGCCCGCCAAGGCTGTGCAGGCCCTCGCCCGGAAGCACGTGTGGGAGGGCTTCTCCCTGGACGGATCCCCCGACCCCTTCGAACTCGGGGAGATCCTGGCCCAAAACGACTTCGACGTAGAACTGCCGCAGGTCTTCAACGCCGCGTACCGGCACGGAGTCGCATTCCTGACGGTCGAACCCGGCATCCAGCCGGGGGAACCGCCCGTGGTGATCCAGGCCCGTGACGCCAAGTGGTCATCGGCCCTCTGGGATATGCGGCGCCGCCAGATCGACTCGGCGATCGCCGTCACCGAGATGACCAAAGACGTCCCGGAAGGCCTCGAGTCGCCGTCGGAGATGGTGATGTGGACGCGGGACGCGATCATCGTGATGCGCCGCCGCGACGGCCGCTGGGAAGCGGAGCACCTCCCGAATCGGACCGGCCGGGTCATGGTGGAGAAGATCGCCTACGACCCGCAGGTCGGCCGCCCATTCGGGCACTCGCGGATCACACGCGAGGTCCGCTACCTCACCGACGCGGCCCTGCGTACCCTCGTGCGCGCCGAGACCGGAGCCGAATTCTTCTCCTCACCTCAGCGGTACGTGCTCGGGGCCGCCGAGTCAGCCTTCGAGGGCCAATCCAGGTGGTCGGCCATCAGCGGCCGGATCACGGTCCTGGACCTTAATGAGGAGGGCGACAAGCCCGACGTCGGCCAATTCCCGCAGATGAGCATGGAGCCGCACCTGTCCATGTACAGGCAGCTGGCCCAGAATTTCTGCGCGGCCACGAATCTGCCGCAGTCGCAGGTCGGTATTTTCGCCGACAACCCCGCCTCGGCGGAGGCCATGCAGGCCGCCGAGGCCGCCCTGGCCGACGAGGCCGAGTACCAGTGGAGATGCTTCTCCACGGCCCTGCGGCGCACCGCCCAGAACGCGATCATGGTGCGCGACGGGCTGACCGAGCCGCCGGCCGAGTCGTGGGAGCTGCACCCGACGTGGACACCGGCCCGGTATGTGTCCCCGCAGGCCGCCGCGGACACGGCCGTGAAGATCGTGAGCGCCTTCCCGGCGCTCGCGGACACGTCGGTGGCCATGCGGCTGGCCGGCCTGACGCAGGAGCAGATCATGGAGGTGCGCTCCGATCAGCGGCGCACCCAGGCCGGGGGAGTGCTGGACCGGCTGCTGGCGGCCGCGCCCGCCCCGGCCGAGCAGGCGGCCCCGCCGGCAGCCGAGGTGACGTCCGGTGCCGACCAGGGCTGACCTGGAGCGGCTCGCCAGTGGCCTCGACGAGGCCACCAGGCGGGCTGTGGCGGCCCTGGACGCCGCCATCGGCCACCTGGACCTCTCCCGTCCTGAAATCGCGCGAGACGCCCTCCTGGAGGCCTTCCCGGCCATAGTCTCCCGGTACGGCGACGTCGCCGCCACCCTGGCGGCCGAATGGTACGAGCAGATGAGGGCCGGGGCCGCTGGCGGATCCTATGGGGCGGTCCTGGCCGACGGGCCGTCCTACGAGCAGACGGCCCGGACGGTCCGCTGGGCCGTCGGCGGCCTGTGGGGCCCAGATCCCAGTGGTGTGCCCGGACTGCTCCAGGAGGCCGTCGCCCGGTATGTGGGCTGGCAGGGGAAATCGACGGTCACCACGAATGTGGCCGCCGACCCGGCCCGCCCCAGGTGGGCTCGCGTCCCCGGCCGGGGCGGCTGCTGCGCCTGGTGCGCAATGCTCGCGTCCCGCGGATTCGTGTACGAATCCTCCAAAACCGCGGGGGAGGGGCACCCGTACCACGCGCACTGCTCGTGCGTCCCGACGCCGCTGTGGCGCGGGCAGGCCGGGAGGATCGACGGCTACCATCCTGGGCGGCTGCGAGCCGTCTACAGCCGGGCCCGTGCTGCGGTGAAAGCCGCCGGCGGTCCGCTCGACGACAAGACGATCGCCGCCGAGATGCGGCGCATCGACCCAGATTCTTTCACCGACGGAATCCACTCCGACGAGTGACCCGAAACCACCTAGAGCCCCTACCGCGATGGCAGGGGTTTCGTCGTGCCGCGATGGCACCACTCACCGAAGGAGAATCCACCAATGGCCGACACCACTGCGCCCACCGAGTCGAAGACCGCTGAGCCCACTGGGGGTGAGCCCGCGACGGGCGATCCCGCCGACGCTCTCGGAGACGCCGGCAAGAAGGCCCTCGACGCCGAGCGGGCCGCCCGCCGTGAGGCCGAGAAGCGGGCCGCCGCCCTCGCCGCCCAGATCAAGGCCGCCGAGGCGAAGAATGCCGAGGCGCTCAAGGCCGCGCAGGAGCGGATCGCCGCCTACGAGCACCGCGACCAGGTCGCCGGATGGAAGGCGGCGGCGGCGAAGACCGAGGGCGTCCCCGTCGAGGCCCTCCGCGGTGACACCGAGGAGGAGATCGCCGCCCACGCGAAGGTCCTCAAGGGGATTCTGGGCGGCGCCCCCGTCGCGGGCGGCACGGGCATCAGCGGAAAGGCCCCGGATCAGGGCGCGCCGAACGCCGCGCTTCAGGCGGTCAGAAACCTGTTCGGAAACAAGTAATCGAAGAAAGGGAAATAGGAAATGGCAACCCTATTCAGCACCGAGGACATCAAGGTCCTGATGCCCCGGGAGATCGCCGACGGCATGATCACCCAGACGCGGACCCTGTCCACCGTCGCCCGGCTCTCCGCACGTGAGCCCATGCGATTCGGGAAGGTCGACTACGTTACTTTCAACGACTTCCCGAAGGCGGAGTTCGTGGAGGAGGGCGGCGAGAAGAGCGCCACCAAGGGTGGATTCGGCGTCGTCACCTCCGCGCCCCACAAGGCGCAGGTGACCATGCGATTCAACGAGGAGGTCCAGTGGGCCTCCGAGGACTACCAGCTGGGGGTCCTCAACGAGCTCTCCGGCGCCGGGCAGGTGTCCCTGTCCCGCGCCCTCGACCTGGGCATGTACCACAGGATCAACCCTCTCACCGGAAATGTGATCTCCGGCTGGGACAACTACATCACCAAGTCCACGAAGATCGTGGAGCACGATCCGGCCGGGACCGTCGACCTGGACGACGAGTTCGCCACGGCGGTCGGCCTCCTGGTCAACGCCCCCGTCACCGTCCAGGTGACCGGTGCCGCCTTCGACCCGAAGTTCTCCTGGGCCCTGTCCCAGCTCAAGCGCAAGGACGGCGCGGGCGCCACCAGCGACCAGCGGTACCCGCAGCTGGGATTCGGCACCAATATCACGGATTTCCGGGGTATCCCGGTCGCCCAGGGAAACACCGTCTCCGGTACTCCCGAGGCGACGGATACGAAGGTCCGCGCCATTGTCGGAGACTTCCAGAACGGTATCCGCTGGGGCGTCCAGCGCGAGCTGCCGATCGAGCTGATCCGATTCGGCGACCCGGATGGTCAGGGCGACCTCAAGCGCCACAACCAGATCGCGCTGCGGCTGGAGATCGTGTACGGCTGGTACGTCTTCGTCGACCGATTCACGATCATCAAGGACAAGGCCTGATCATGGTACGCCTGAAGAATAGGATCACCGGGGTCGTCATTCTGGTCGATGAGGTGACCGCGGATCTGCTCGGCCCGGAGTGGTCGGACCCGGAGGACGTGCCCGACGTGGACGAGGAGCCGGAGAGCGGCGAGGGCGAGGAGACCCCCGACGACTCCGGAGACGAGCAGCCCCGGAAACGGGGCCGGGGCGCCCACGCGAAGACCGATGGCTGACGCTTTCGCGACTGTCGCCGACCTGGAGGCGCGGTGGCGGGGCCTGTCCGACCAGGAGCAGGCCCGCGCCGCCGTCCTCCTGGTCGATGCCACGGACAAGATCAAAACGTCCGCCCCGAGATGGAAGAAGGCCTCCGACTATACGCTGCGTCGTATCTGCTGTGCCGTCGTACAGCGGGCGATGGAGGCTAAGCAGGGCGGTGCGGACGGGCTCCTCGAGCCGCGCGGCCCGGTGACCGCGGAGACCCACACGACGGGACCTTTCAGCGACCAATTCTCATATGCGAATCCCGAAGGGGATCTGTATTTGAAGGCGGCTGAATTGAATGAACTCGGCGGCCGCCGGTCGGGCGCGTTCGAGGTGGATCTGCTGGCCGGGAGGGCGGCCCCGTGATCGCCGCTGGCCTGGTGGCCGTGACGAGGCTCAGGGCGGCCGAGGCCGGGAAGGACCAGTACGGCGAGCCCGTCCCCGGCCAGGTGGTGGAGAGCCCGCTGCCCCCGGCACTTTTCGCCCCCGGAGGCACGAGCGAGCCTGTGGCCGCGGGGTCCGCGCCGGTCGTCTCCCAGCCGACCCTCTACTGGCGCGGCCAGCGCCCAGACGTCAAATCCTCGGACATGCTGCGCATCGCCGGCACCACCTACAGGGTGGAGGGCGCCCCGGCCAGATGGCCGAAAGGCACTGTGGTCACGCTGCACGCCGCCACCGACCCCAAGAAGACAGGAGGCACCTGATGGGTGGGCTCGTGAAATTCAAGCTCAATGAGAAAGGCGTCGCAGCGCTCTTGACCTCCCCCGAGGCCCGGTCCGTCGTCGCGGGGGCGGCTGAGAATCTGCGCGCCCGTGCGGGCGAGGGATTCAAGGTCCACTCCTCCACCGCGGGGAACCGGGCCCGCGCCTACGTGCACGCCGGCACCCGGGAGGCCGGCATCAGGCAGGCCAGAAAGCACGTCCTGGAGCGCGTGTACGGCAGCATGGGCGGCGAATGATGGCGGGGACGGCCCATGACACCAAGGCCCTCGTGATAGGCGCCCTGAGGGCCGCTCTGGCGGGCGTGCAGGTGGTCTCCACGGTCCCCTACGCGGACGGTGACCCGCCGGGGCCGATGGTCCTCGTGATCGCCACAGGCGGGCAGGGACAGCACCGCAGGGTGCTGTACACCGGTCAGGTCACCATCGATTCCTTCGCGCCCACTATGGGTGGGGCGATGGAGCTGGCGCTGCGCGTCGACGCGACGATCAATGCTCTCCCGGCGTCCCACGACTATCCGGTCACCAGGGTCACGGGGAATGCTCCCGCCGAGTCCCCGGATCCGACCATCACGGCCGCCAGGGCGACGGCGACCTATCAGATCACCACACGGAACGCATAAGGAGACGAATTATGCCGGTCAACGCTGATAACGCTCTCGGGTTCGGGTCGGATGACGACTCGCTCCACCTGGGGCCCTACGATAAGGATCTCGCCACGAAGATCACGGGGCTCACCGCCGAGATCCCGCAGGGATTCACGGATTGCGGGTGGATCTCCGATGACGGGGTCAAGCTCACGCTGGACGACTCGGTGACCAAGATCAAGGGCCACCAGGGCCACGGCGTGGTCCGCACTTTCATGGACTCCTCGGAGACCAGTATTGAGGCCGCGCTCCTCGAGTCGAAGTTGTTCATCGTCACCAACTACCTGAATGCTACGGCGGAGAAGATCCAGGAGCAGATCGGCGGCGGCGCCAAGACCGACGTCGCGAAGATCACGGCGAAGGCCCAGCGGAAGGTCACCCTCCTGTCCGGAGTCGTCGATCTCTATGACACCGCATCCACGGAGAACGCGGTGCGTATGCGCATTGTCGTCCCGCGTCTCGAGCTCGGTGAGCGCGGCGAGATCCTTTTCAAGGTCGGGGAGCTCACCGCCTACTCGTACAAGCTCTCGATCACCAGCGACTACGTCATCTACTCCAACGCGAAGGCGATGATCCCGGCCTGACGCCACCATTCTCCCCGCCCCGGCGCGATTCCGGTCCCCGCGTCGGGGCGGGGCCAAATACTTTCACCGGGGCCGGTCGCACTAGAATAAGGGGACCGAAATGTCAGGGAAGAAGTCTAAGACCTCGGAGAGGGCGGCCAGTATCGGGGCCGCCACGCCCAAGGACCACATGGAGGCGGAAGCCGCCGGCGGCGGCACCGTGGAGGTGACCGTCCAGGGCCTCACCATCGAGGTGGACCCGACCGCCGTCAGCGGCGACTGGGAGGTCGTCGAGGCGCTCGCCGCCCTGGAGGAGGGGAAGGCCTCCCCCGGCAGCCTGGTGCGCGTCACCCGGGCCGCACTCGGTGACGCCTACGACAAGGTGAAGGCGCATCTCCGCCGCCAGAACGGGCGTATCAGCGCCAACGATATGGCCGAGTTCCTCAAGGAGGTTTTCGAGTCCCTGAACCTGGGAAACTGATCGGCCTCCCCGCTCTCCTGCGGGAGCACGGGGAGGAGATCGAAGCCGATCTTCTGCGCGTCTACGGGGTCGACCTGCTCGACCTGTGGCGCGGAGAATTGACTCCGAGACGGCTGCTGGTCCTCATCCGGGGCCTGCCCCCGGGGAGCGCCCTGGGGCGGGCCATGGGCGGTGACGCCGCCCTGTCCGATGAGGTCACCGCCACCAGGATGGCCGCCTGGCAGATCTCCTGCTATATCGCGGCCGCCGTCGGCGCCAAAAAGTCGGACCTGCCGAAGCCGCCGAAGCCGCCCGAGCCTGGCTGGCAGGCCAAGGCCCGGGAGGCCGAGGAGCGCATGGCTAGGAAGGCCGCCAGGTGGCTCGTCAGGCACCCGGAACTGGCCGCCCAGGGCCGCGCATAAACAAATACCTGGAGGTCCCGCAGCACAGCCGCTGCGGGGCCTCCCCGCACCATCGGAGAGGAGGTCCCTGTGGCAGACGCCGGTCACACCATCGGCACCGCCTGGGTGCAGGTGGCCCTCTCCACCAAGGCGATCTCCCAGCAGCTCAAAGAGGCCCTGGGGGACGTCGACACCAAGCCCGCCGAGCGGCGGATCACGAGCGGCCTGGGCGGGGCTTTCAAACAGGTCGGGAAGATCGCGGCCGGCGCGCTCGCCGTCGCCGGGACCGTGGGACTGGCGACGTCTTTCGCGGATGTCGCCAGCCAGGCTATCAACGCCTCCGACGCCACAAATAAGTTCAAGAATACCCTCAGTTTCGCGGGGAAATCGACTGATGATATCAATCGGCTGACGAAGTCCACCAAGGATTACGCCGATAAGACCGTCTACGGGCTGTCGGATATCCAGTCGATCACCGCCCAATTGGCGTCGAATAATGTTGAGGGGTACGACAAGCTCGCTGAGGCCGCCGGTAACCTCAACGCGGTCGCCGGCGGTAACGCCGAGACTTTCAAGTCCGTCGGAATGGTCCTCACCCAGACCGCCGGTCAGGGCAAGCTCACCACCGAGAATTGGAACCAGCTCGCTGACGCCATTCCCGGCGCGTCCGGGAAGCTTCAGGAGGCCCTCCTCAAGGCCGGCGCCTACACCGGCAATTTCCGGGAGGCTATGGAGAAGGGCGAGATCACCGCCGAGGAATTCAATGCGGCGGTGATGGAGCTGGGCATGACGGACGTCGCCAGGGAGGCGGCGACGTCGACGGCGACCATCGAGGGCGCCTGGGGGAACCTCGAGGCCGCCCTCGTGTCCGGCGGTATGAGCATCGTCGATAAGATCAAGCCCGCCCTCACCAGCTTCATGGGGACGGTCGCGACCGGCGCCGAGAAGGCATTCTCGTGGATCAATGACACTCTTATCCCTGGGATTCAGGGCGTCTGGGATATCCTCTCCAAGGGCCAATTCGACGGTTCCTCGAAGCTCTTCGGGCTCGACGAGGACTCCCGGATCGTCGACTTCCTCTTCCGGATCGGGGACGGGGCCCGCGCCGCCGGCGAGTGGATCACCGGGACGCTGGTCCCGTCGGTCAGGTCCCTTGGTGAGATCATCCTGACGGGGGACACGGACAAGCCGCTCTTCGGACTTGACCCGTCCTCCCCTATTGTCGGATTCCTTGAGAGCCTGCGTGACGCCGCCCTGAAGGTCGTGGACGCGGGCGTCGGGCTCATCGACTGGGCCACCCGGAATAAGGACCTCATCTCCACGCTCGCGGTGACTGTCGGCACCGCGACGATCGCTTTCAAGTCGATGCAGACAGTCACGAAGACGATGACCGCGATCAATACGGCCGGAAGCATCATGAAATGGGTGACTTCGCTCGACATGATGAAGAATGCCGTGAATGCTGCGAAGGCGGCGCAGGCGGCTTTCAACGTGGTCATGAATGCGAATCCGATCATGCTGGTCGTGACCGCTATCGCGGCCCTCGTGGCCGGGCTCATCTGGTTCTTCACGCAGACTGAGACCGGGAAGCGGGCGTGGGCGGCGATCACAGACGCGTTCCGAGGATTCCTCGATTGGATCGCCCCGTACTGGGATGCGACCCTGTCGGCGCTGAGTGCCGCGTGGGACGCCGTGTGGGGCGCTGTGAGCGGCTTTTTCACGTCCTACGTGGTCCCGGCCATCTCGGGAGGCGTTAGCGCCCTGGGAGGCCTGTGGGACGGTCTCGTCGCCATCGTGTCCGCCGTGTGGACCGGGATCCAGACCGTGGTGATGACGGTGGTCGCCTGGTTCCAGGCCTACGTGGTCCCTGCCGTCTCCGGGGCGGTGAGTATCCTGAGCGGCATCTGGGACGGGCTCGTCACCGTCGTATCCACCGTATGGGGCGGTATCCAGACCGCTGTGATGACCGTAGTCGGCTGGTTCCAGGCGTATGTGGTCCCGGTTTTCGAGGCCGTGTGGACCGGAATCAAGATCGGCCTTTTCGCATTGAGCATCCCATTTATTGTCGTGTGGACGCTCATTAAGACGGCCGTCCAGCTCGTCGTCGACTGGTTCAGCACCTACATTGTGCCGACCCTGTCGGCCGTATGGTCCATGATCGTGGCCGGGGCGCAAATGCTCTGGTCCGGCGTGAAAGCCGTCTGGGACGGCCTCATGCTCGCCGTCCAGATCGTCATCGCGTGGTTCCAAGCGTATGTCGCCCCAGTACTCTCCGCCGTGTGGACCGGTATCGTGACCGGAGCCCAAATGCTGTGGACCGGGATCCAGGCCGTCTGGAACGGGATTATGACCGCGGTTCAGATCGTGGTCGCATGGTTCCAGACATACGTGCAGTCCGCCCTCTCCGCGGTGTGGACCGGAATCAAATTCGGTGCCGACCTGCTGTGGACTGGGATCCAGACTGTCTGGGCAGGAATCCAGGTTGCGGTCCAGATCGTGGTCGCATGGTTCCAGGCGTATGTGGTCCCGGTGCTCTCCGCCGTGTGGACGGGGATCCAGACCGGAGCCCAATTCCTCTGGAGCACCCTCCAGGCCGTCTGGACCGGAATTCAGGTCGCCGTGCTGACCGTTGTCGCCTGGTTCCAGACGTATGTGCAGCCGGTGCTCACAACGGTATGGACCGCCATCCAGAATGGTGCGCAGGCCCTCTGGACCGGTATCCAGACCGTGTGGAATGGCATCCAGACCGCTGTGCTGACGGTGGTCTCCTGGTTCCAGACGTATGTGCAGCCGGTCATCTCGGCGGTGTGGAGCGGGATCAAGTCCGGCGCTGATACGCTGTGGACAGGATTGCAGACCGTATGGAATGGTATCAAGACCACCATTGACACGGTCACCAATTGGTTCCGGGACACTATTAAGCCGATCTTCGATACTGTCACCGACAATATCAAGACCGCGTTCACCAATATGAAGACCGGCATTCAGACCGTGTGGGACGGCGTCAAGTCGGTCGCCGCAAAGCCGATCAACTTCATCATCAACACGGTTTACCGAGACGGCATTAAGAAGACGGCGGACGCCATCGCGGAGAAGCTCGGCCTGTCCCTGCGGCTCCCGGACGTATCCGGTATCCCGGGGTACGCGTCCGGTGGTGTCCTCCCCGGCTATTCCCCGGGACGGGATATCTACCACTTCTTCAGCCCCGACGGGGGCGGTGCGCTCGCCCTGTCCGGCGGCGAGGCGATCATGCGCCCCGAGTGGGTCCGCGCCGTCGGCGGCCGCCGCGCCATCAACGCGATGAACGCCGCCGCCCGCGGGTCGAGCGGCGGCCACATTCCCGGCGGCGACCGGGGAGCCCGGTTCGCCGCATTCGCCGACGGCGGCATCTGGGACAGCATCAAGAGCACCGTGAGCTCGGGAATCCACGCCGTCGGCGAATGGATTTCGACAGCAACGGAGGCGGCCTCCTCGATCATCTCCGACCCACTCGGAGCGGTCGAGAATCTGATCCGCATCCCGGTCAACGCGCTCATGAATTCGCTGCCAGGCAGCGGATTCTTCAAGGACATGGCGGCCGCCCTGCCCGATAAGTGGATCGACGGATTCGGGGAATGGCTCAAGGGGAACACTTCGGCCATGCCGGTCACGGGGTCCGCGACCGATATCGTGAATGCCGCCAGGCTCGCTATCGGCGCCACCTACGTGTGGGGCGGCTCGACAATTCCTCCGGGCGTGGACTGCTCCGGGCTCGTGTACTGGGCGGCCCACCAAATGGGATCACAGATTCCTCGCCTGACGGCTGCCGGATATCAGGCCGGTTCCACCCCAGGAGGCTCCTACAGCACGCCCGGGACACTGCTCTTTTGGGGGTACCCGGCCCACCATATTGCCATCGCCTCCGGTAATGGGATGATGGTTGAGGCCCCGACATTTGGTATCCCGGTCCGGGAAACGCCGATTTACGGTGGGCCTTCAACTGGGCTCTACAAATTCGATTCCGGCGGCATTCTCCAACCAGGATTGACCTCTGTCCTCAATGCGAGCGGCAAGCCTGAGGCGGTATTCACGAACGACCAGTGGGATAAACTCGACCGGCTCATCAGTGGCCTGGAGAATGGGCGACTGTGGCCGAAAGAATTGGTTGTCCGTGACGTCGACAGGTCCCTGGTGGGGCGGATGCGCGTGGAGGCCGATTCGGCCATCGACAGGGCCGCCCGCGATCTGGTCGGCCGGCGGAGAGGCGGTGTGCGATGAGCGGCGTGGTCCTGGAGGACATCACGGCCCAGGTCGGGCACCCGGCCGTGGGCATCACGGCGACCGGGTCCGGGATCGTGCGGGTCACCCGCACGGTGCGCGGCGAGTCCACGCCGGTGCGGTCCGTGCCGCCGCGAGCGGTGCTGGACGGTGAGGATTTCTGGGAGGACCACGAGGCTCCCCTGGGAGTGCCACTGACATACACGCTCATCGACGTGGTGACGGGCACGGCCATGGCCCGGGCGGCGATCACTCTGACCAGTGATCTGGCGTGGCTCAGCGACCCTCTGGACTGGCAGTCGGGGATCAGCCTGGACATGAGGGACGCGGGCGACGAGATGAGGCCGCTGCTGACGGCCGGGTCCCTGGACGACGCGAAGTGGGAGGCGGCCGGGACGACGGCGCGGGTCATGGGTGCGCGGCTGCCTGTGCACCTGGGGTCGGCCAGGCTGGCCGTCTCGTCTCTGTCCGTCGTGATCACCACCTGGGACGGCGTCCAGGCGGACACGCTGGCGTCCCTGCTGGAGCAGGCTCCGGTCGTGCTGCTGCGGATCCCCCACGACCCTGTGGGGGCTCTGCGCGGGGGAGGCTACGTGGCCGCCGACGTCGAGGCGCGGCGGCTCACGGACGAGATCGTGGCGTGGACGCTGTCGGGCGACGAGATGCGGGCTCCGGGCAGGCACGTCGCGATCAGCCGCTACACCTATGACGACGTGCGCGCTGTCGTGGGGGCGCGCACCTACGACGAGGTGCGCGCCGTCCAGGGCGGCCGCACCTACTCCGCCGTCAAGCGGGCGCCCCTCGACGGCCTCCAATAACGATATTCAGCGATGAGGGGACCCAAAGATTGCTTCCGATGACCGATGACGCCATCGCGTCACTGACCAGCTCCCGCTCCCACGAGCGGGCGAAAGTCGACGCCTATCTCGGTGACACGCTGGTCGCTGCGGATCTCGACGTGGAGTCTGTGAGTCTGGACTGGGACGCCACGAGGCAGGTGCAGTGCCAGGGGAGCGTGCTGGTCGCCGACCCCGAGGGGGCACTGGCGCCGTGGGTCCTGGGAGACACTCTCGCCCCGGGCGCCCGCCTCCAGATCACCTGGATATGCGAGGACGGCAGCACGCTCCCGCGAGCGCTGATGGTGGTCACCAAGGCTTCTCCGGGCTACACGGGGTGGGCGCCGTACGAGCTCCAGGACGGGGTGTGGTGGTGGATTCCCCAGGGCGGGCCGATCACGCTGGAGGTGGAGGACCTCACGAGCGTGGCGATCGCGGACAAATTGCAGGCGCCGGGGGCGCCGTCGACGTCGACGTGCGTCTCGGAGGTGCGGCGGCTGCTGGGCGGGATCATCCCCGTGGTCGATGAGACCGGCTCCACGGCCGCGGTCGCGGCCGGCACCGTCTACGAGCGCGAGCGCATGGACGCGGTCGATGATCTGGTGGCCCACGCGGGGCTGCAGCGGCGCCTGGACGGGGCCGGGGTCATGCACCTGATCAATCATGCGTCCAGGCCCTCGGTGTGGAGGGTGGACGCCGGACACAATGGTGCGCTCGTGAAGGTGACTCGATCAATGTCACTGGCTAAGGTATTCAATTCCGTTGTCGCGTCCTCTTCTGCGACCAGTGAGGGAGAGGAATTCGTGGGCCGTGCTTACCGGAATGGTGGGCCTGCGAGGTGGAATGGCCCGCTGGGGAATAGGACCCAATTCTATTCTTCTCCGCTGCTCAAGAATAAGGCGCAGGCGGAGGCGGCAGCCCGGACCAGGCTCGATAATCTTATCCGGGAGTCCGATGCGACGAGCCTGGATATTGAGACGCTGCCGCATCCGGGCCTGGAATTGTGGGACCGGATCACGGTGCCGGTCCCGGACCCGGATGGGAATCTGCGCGGCGTGGACGCGGTCGTGCAGAAAATCGGCGTAGCAATCGATCGGCTGGGGGTGGCGCCGACGACTCTGACCTGCGTCGCGTCGTCGTCGGACCTGGTGGCAGTCATGAGGGGGAGACGATGAGTGTCCTGGGTGAGGTGATGGCGGCGACGACGATGGTCGGCGGAGTGCGGCTGGTGGTGGGCACCACTGTGCGCGACGATGCCGGCCGTCTGGTGGTGAGCGTGCAGGGCGTGACGGTGGAGGCGGCCTGGCTGGGGACGATGCACGCCATGGCGGGCATGACCGTGCTGGTGGCCCTGGTCGGGGCCGGTGAGGGCCAGTCGTCGGCGATCGTGCTGGGGCCGCTGGTGGACCGGCCCCGGACGACCATGTGCGTCGTGCGGTCGGTGGCTGGGGACACGGCGGTGGCGATGATCGACGGCGAGGCGCGCACGTGCGCGTGGGTCGGGACCGCTCCCCGGACCGGTCAGCCCGCGAGGCTGATGTGGCAGGGCGCCGAGCCCGTGATCCTGGGCACCGGGAAAAGTCTCGCGGTGGATGTGCCCGGTGGGACGGTCGAGCCCTCGCAGTCGGTGATGGAGGCTCCGGCGGGTCGGGCGACGCTGCGGGCCACTGGCTCCGGGTCGTGGACGCCCGACGGGATCCGGTGGACGGGGTCTGTCGTCCAGGGCACCGGTGACGGGCAGACCGACGTCGTCGGCGGATGGGGGTACGGGGCGGCGCTGACGGCGATGGCCGGGCTGCGGGTCACGGCCGCGCACCTGCACCTGGATGGGCGGACCGGGTCCGGCGCCCACGATCAGCCGGTGACCCTGCGTGTGGCGGCGCACGCGCAGACGCACCTGCTGTCCCGCCCGCAGGCCGTGGGCAGCAGCTGGGAGGTGCAGGTCCCCGCCCGTGGGTCCGACTGGCCCGTGGATGTGGAGGTGCCCGTGGCGACGGCCCAGTGGCTGGTGGACCACGCGGGCGGCCTCATGGTCCACGGGCCCGTCTACGGGGGCGTGACCGGCGTGGGTGACGCCCCCATGTCCGGATGCCTGACGATCGATTGGACCCGCTGACGCGGGCCCCGGAGAGGAGCCTTTTCCATGCCGCAGACGCTGCCGAATCTCACGAGGGTGCCGTCGGGGTCGGACCCGTCGGCGCCCCAGCCGGACATGGTCGCGCTGGGCGCGTCCGTCCGCACGATTCTCACGGCCACGAATCAGGCCGAGGCGAATAAGCTCATCGCTGAGGCTATTCGTGTCATGGGCTGGACCGCGACGCCCGCCAACCCCATTTATGTGGACAGGAAGGACCTGGGGGGCCTGTGTGCCTGGGACGGGAATTCCTGGCGTCCGCTGGCGGCCATGATCACTGGCAAAGTGGATCCGAAATCCGGGTGGACCGGCAAGACTTCGCTGCTGCTCTACAAGGTCGGCCAGGTGGTGACGATGGCCGGGACGATCGCCCGCTCCAATTTCGAGACGATCACTCCGGTGCAGTACGAGGTCGGGGCGATTCCCGCAGGATTCCGGCCGTCCCCGGCCATGATCACGCTGGGCACGACATTCTACCTGTCGGCGGTCTCCTATGTGCACGGGTCCAATCCCGTGGCTGACGCCATTGTGCAGGTGTACCCGGCGGGCGGCGTGTGGGTGAGGCCCGCACGGAATACGTCGTCGGTCTCGGTGAATGCCTCCTGGATTGCCGCCTGATACCATTCTTTCCCCTCCGGCCCCGCCTAATCCTGGCGGGGTTTTCCTTACAAGAAGAAAGGAGCGCTTATGACCAGCATTCTTGGTCAGCGCGCCGCCGCCAATATGGCGATGCTCTGCGACGACATGGACGTCGGATACTCCCAGCCCGGTCGCTGGGATATCCGCGACGGCGGCACCACCGACTGCTCGGCGGCCACGGCCTGGGCCTACAATAAGGCGGGGATTTCTCCGCCCTTCCCCACTGACTACCGCACCTGGACCGGGACGTGGCGGTCCCTGGCCGCCGCCAGAGGATTCTCCGTCGAGGAGTGGTACGCCGGTATCGACATGGGTATCGGCGATCTGCTCCTGTCCGAGGAGGCGTCCGGCGGCACCGGCCATATCGCCATGTACACGGGCGGAAATGCCGTCCGCGAGGCGTGGATCGCCGAGACCGGCGACATCGACGGCGCTCCCGGTGACCAGACCGGCGGGGAGACCCGCACGGTCTCCTACTGGGGGCACCCGCTGACCGCGTCTGGCGCGTGGACTCACGTGCTCCACGCGCCCAGCACCACCACCAACACTACTACTACTACTGCTCAGGAGAGCGACATGTTCGAGACCTCTGACCGCGCCAAGCTCGACGGCGTGGCCTACCTCCTCAACAACAACCTCGGCGCCGCCATCGGCAGGCTCGACCAGGAGCGGTACGTGGCCCGGGGCGAGCGCGCCCAGATCACCGCGTCCCTGGCGGCGCTGACGGCGGCCGTCAAGGCCCTCGCCACCGCCAAGGGTGGCGACCCCGAGGCGATCCTCGCCACCATCAAGACCTCTGTGGACGCGGGCGTCGCCCGCGCTCTGGAGGGCCTCGAGGTCACGCTCGCCGCGAAGAAGGAGGCCGGCAAGTGAGCGCCGTCACGCTGGCTACTGCTCCGGCGGTCCTGGCGCTGGTGACCCTCGCCAAGGATCTCGGCCTGCCCACGCGGCTGGCCGCGCTGGCGGCCGTGGTCCTGGGCGTGATCCTGGCCGTGGCCGACCACGTCCTGGCCGGCTCGGGCATCTACGCCGCGGGCGCC
>ERZ773043.687-NODE-687-length-19606-cov-5.225308_pt1 | contig 19606 bp, 16 predicted proteins | sample MGYA00580636_ERZ773043 | MGnify/ENA primary metagenome ERZ773043 (study PRJEB29015, sample SAMEA2737992) | human oral metagenome | biome: human oral; feature: human-associated habitat; material: dental | place: China | collected 2065 ...
GCACCCTGCCCGCAAACACCCTATTTATAAGGGCTTCAGAGGTACCTATCCTGAAACCCTTTATTTATATGGGGTTGCAGGCAGCCTTTTTAAAAGCCAGACAATCTATAGCGGCTCGGCTTTGCCAAAAGACAAGGCGGCGAGCCGCTGACAGTACACACCAGTACGGCAAGGCGAGCCAACGCAGTATTTTGGCGAAGGAAGCCGCTATTTCAGAGTACGCGGGCTTCCGGGGTGGGTGCCCGAAAATGCCCTAAATACGCGGGCTGCGGCGGTGCCTCGCGCGGCGGTTGCGGCAAGTGTGTCGTGGCGCGGCGGTTGCAGCCTGGCTGCCGTGAATTGCTATCAGCCGCCATCAACCGCTCTCCAATATCCGGCTATTTCAGCGGCCGGATGCCGACGGCCTCGCGCACCTGGTCGAGGAATCCGCGCGCTTTTTGCCGCGCCTTCTGCGCGCCGGCCTGAAGGATGTCCTCAATCTGCTTCGGGTTGGCCGTCAGCGCGGCGTAGCGCTCGCGCGGTTCGGCCAGTTCGGCGTTGATGCGGGCGGCCAAGAGCTTCTTGGCCTCGCCCCAGGCCAGGCCGTCGGCCAGCAGCCGGGTGAATTCGGCATTTTCGGCCGGCGTGGTGAACGCCTTGTAAATCTCGAACAGCGGACTTTCGCCGGGATACTTGGGCTCGCCCGGCTCCTTCAGGTTGGTGATGATCTTGTTGACCGCCTTCTGGGTTTTCTTGTCGTTTTCCCACAGCGGGATGGTGTTGCCGTAGGACTTGCTCATCTTGCGCCCATCGAGGCCAACGAGCAGCTCGACGTTTTCATCGACCTTCGCTTCCGGCAGGGTAAACAAAGGCTTGAAGCGCGAATTAAAGCGCGTGGCAATATCCCGCGCCATTTCAAGGTGCTGGATCTGGTCGCGCCCGACGGGCACTTCATTGGCGTTGAACATCAAAATATCGGCGCTCATCAGAATCGGATAGCTGTACAGCCCCATCTCGATGGCCTGATCGTGGTCGCCGCCGCCTTCCGCATTCTGATCCTGCACCGCCGCCTTGTAAGCGTGCGCGCGGTTCATCAGCCCCTTGGAGGTGATGCAGGTCAGAATCCAGTTTAGCTCCATGATTTCGGGAATGTCGCTCTGCCGGTAAAACGTCGTGCGTTCAGGGTCAAGGCCGCAGGAAAGCCATGTCGCGGCGACCGCCTGCGTCGAGGCGTGGATCATGGCCGGATCGTGGCACTTGATGATGCCGTGGTAATCGGCGAGAAAGAAAAAGGACTCGGTATCTTCATCGCGAGCAGCCTGAATGGCCGGGCGCACCGCGCCCACATAATTGCCCAGATGCGGGATGCCGGTCGTGGTGATGCCGGTGAGAACGCGCTTTTTACTCATGAAATGCCTTCCTGCGAAATTTTTCTGAATTGTCCGGAATATGCGAAGTGTCAGGATATAAATATATAAATAAGCCAGAAATAAATTCGACGCCCGGAATTTTTTGTGGCGACATTTTAAAACAGAACCCGGGTATGCTTTTCTTGCCTACAAAACGGGTGGTATTCATGTCACCCGCACCGAATTCAGCATGCAACTCGATATTGACGCCTAAGCAGTGAGGAAAAACCATGGCCTTTATCAATGAAAGAATCCCGGAAGCGGATGTCGAGAAGTATGGACTGGAGAAGATAGATAACGAACTCTTGTCGATAGGCAAGACTTACAGCCGGGACTGGACCATCGACCGGGCGCGCGACATCTATCTGCGCGAAGTAGCGATAGGGCGGGACGAGCTGTCCCACATCTCGACCTGGACCTTCTGCTGGAAAGGAGAACTGATCTAGTTCAAGCGGGCAATGATAGATTTCAAAGGGGCGCGGAACGCGCCGTGCTGGAGCCATCAAAAAGCCTATGACTTCAGGATCCCGGAAACTGTCCAACCCCACCGTGAAGAGATATTCCGGGATCTGCACGACGCCTTCCTGGCCTACCGGGATGGCAGCATCTTCGCCACCAGCACCGAATTCAGCATGCAACTCGATATCGAAGCCTGACAGGAGACGAACATGAACTACACAGATGCGCTGAAGGAACTCAAGGCCCTGACCTCCACCGGCGACGCCCTCAAGGCCGACCTGATCGATCTCGCCAAACGGGTCTCAATACAGGCCCAGGGCGTCAATGCGGACGCCACCACGTTGCTTTACAGCGGAAAGATCAGGGATACAAGCGCCTCCGGCATTATCGGCAGTATGATCGATGATCCCTCTGTCCGTACGGTGGACAAGACTGTGGCCGCCAGACTGCTCTAAAATGCGTCCGTCAGCCGACATCTATAACCCACCAGCGAGGAAAGACTATGGCCTTTGTCAATGAAGAAATTCCGGAAGCAGATGTTAAAAAATATGGACTGGAAGCGATAGACGATTCCTTTTTTGGTGCAGGAGGAACCACAAGCCGATCTTGGACCATCGACCGGGCGCGCGACATCTATCTGCGCGAAGTAGCGCGTGGCCGGGACGAGCTGTCCCACATCTCGACCTGGACCTTCTGCTGGAAAGGGGCGCTGATCTGGTTCAAATGGGAAATTCTGGAGTTCAAAGGCGCGCGGAATGCGCCGTGCTGGATGCATCTGAGGCTCTATGATTTCAAGATGCCGGAAGCTGTCCAGAATCACCGTGAAGAGATATTCCGGGATCTGCACGACGCTTTTTTGGCTTACCGGGATGGCGGCATCTTCGCCACCTGTACCGAATACAGCATGCAACTCGATATTGACGCCTAAGCGGTGAGGCAAAAACCATGGCCTTTGTGAATGAGTATATTTCTGCAGAAGATTACAAAAAATACAACTTTGACAAGCTAAACAAACGACCAAAAGAAACCAGCGGTACTGTTCCTGCCGATCATTGGACGATTGATCGGGATAATGATATCTGGCTGCGTACTTTCTATGTAGAAATGGATCACACTGAACCTCAAGGAGGTTATACCGGCATTTCTGTGTGGGACTTCTATTGGAAAGAATATTTGATGTTGGTGAAATTAAAATATATTGAAACAGGGGGAGGGGTAGGAAAACATTGTTGGACAACAATGAAACTATTATCTATTGATATACCTGTAATATTAGAGAATATGCGCTCACAAATAATTAAAGATTTAGAAGATGCATTAACAGCATATAAAGATGGAGGGGTTCTGTCGTCATCTACTAGCTTTTCTTTTACTCTTGTAATTTGATTAGGGGGATGTTTATGTCACTTTCTCGTCCAAGCAAAAGAGGCTCTGGCTGAACTGGTTAAAAGATCATATACCGCAGTTGATCTTTTTATATGCTTGAAATCCCAACCTTGCAGCGGCTTGCCGACGGTACGCCGTTTTCCGGGCGTTACGGCGATGTTTACTACGCCGCTGCGGGCGGGCCGGCGCAGGCGCGGCATGTGTTCCTTGCCGGCAATGATTTGCCGGCGTGCTGGCAGGGGCGAGGGCGTTTCGTCATCCTCGAAACGGGCTTTGGCCTCGGCCTGAATTTTTTGGCGACCTGGCAGGCCTGGCGGGCCGATCCGCGGGCTTGCCGCGAGCTGTGCTTCATTTCGCTGGAGAAGCATCCGTTTGCCGCGGCCGATCTGGCGGCGGCGCATGCGGCCTGGCCGGAGTTTGCGTCGTTGGCCGGAACGCTGCAGGCGCAGTGGCCGCCTTTGCAGCCGGGCGAGCATCGTGTGGTGCCGGAAGGCTTGCCTGCGGCGCAGGGGCAGGAGGCGGCAGGCGATGCCGGGAAAAGGGAAGGTACGGAAATGCGGGGGATGCCGGATGTGCCGGAGATGTCGCCGTCGCCGGAGGTGCGCGCTGCGCAGAATATGCCCGCCGTGCGGCGTGTCGAGCTGCGCCTGCTGTTCGGCGATGCCGCAGCGCTGCTGCCGGCGTTGACGCTGACGCCGGACGAGGCGGTCGATGCGTTTTTTCTCGATGGTTTTTCGCCTGCCAGAAACCCGGATCTGTGGTCGCCGGCGCTGTGCCGCGCGCTGGCGCGGCTGGCGAAGCCGGGCGCGACGCTGGCGACTTGGTCGGTGGCAGGCAGCGTCCGCCGCGCCTTGTCCGAGGCCGGGTTCATGGTGGAGAAGCGCCCCGGCTTTGCCGACAAGCGGCAGATGCTGGTCGGCCGGTTTCCGTAATGCGCAGCGGCGGGGCGTCAACTATCCAAAACCTGAAACGACCGTGACGGCGGCTGCGTTGTAGCTGCGTTATGGCAGTGTTATGGCGATATTGTGCGCATTGCCAGCGTGCGCCCGTGTAAGTATCGACTGCCCGCGGTGGTGTGCGTTGTAACGGTTTGAAGTCTGTTCGACGATACAATGCCGCTTTTTTGAATTTCTGGAAGTTCCCGGCATGCCGACTGGAATCATCGAATCCCTGGACCACGAAGCGCGCGGCGTGACGCGGCTGGATGGCAAGACTATTTTTGTGGACGGCGCGCTGCCCGGCGAACGGGTCGAGTTCGTCAGTTATCGCAAGAAGCCGACGTATGAGAATGCCCGCGTCGAGCGCATCATCACGCCTTCTGCCGAGCGCGTGACGCCGCGTTGCCCGCATTTTGGCGTGTGCGGCGGTTGCAGCATGCAGCATCTGTCCGCGCCTGCGCAGGTGGCGGCCAAGCAGCGCGTGCTGGAAACCAATCTCTGGCATCTGGGACGGGTGCAGGCGGAGCAGCTCTACGCGCCCATTCACGGGCCGTCCTGGGGCTATCGCTGGCGGGCGCGGCTGTCGGCGCGGTGGGTGGCGAAAAAGGGCGGCATGCTGATCGGCTTTCACGAGCGCAAAAGCAGCTATGTGGCCGATATGCGGATATGCCCGAATCTGCCGCCGCATGTTTCCGCGCTGCTGATGCCGCTGCGCGAACTGATCGGCGCGCTGTCGATCAGTACGGCGATGCCGCAGATCGAGCTGGCCGTGGGCGAGGATATGACGGCGCTGGTGCTGCGCATTCTTGAGCCGCTCAATGGCGCTGACGAGACCTTGCTGCGCGCCTTTGCCGACCGGCATGGCGTTGTTTTCTACCTACAGCCGCAGGGGCCGGCCAGTGTCTATCGCTTTTACCCGCAGGCGGGGGCGGAGCTGTCGTACCGGCTGCCGGATTACGGCATCGAGCACCGCTTTTCGCCGACGGAATTTACTCAGGTCAATCACGCCATTAACCGCGTGCTCGTGCGCCGCGCCATGACGCTGCTGGCGCCGCGTCCCAACGAGCGGATTGCCGATATGTTTTGCGGCCTGGGCAACTTTTCGCTGCCTATGGCGCGCTTGGGCGCGCACGTTGTCGGAGTCGAAGGCAACCGCGAACTGGTGCGCCGTGCCGGCGAGAACGCCGCCGCCAACGGGCTGGCCGGGCAGGTCGAATATGGCGTGGCCAACCTGTTTGAGGCGACGCCGGCATCGCTGGAACAACTGGGGCGCTGCGACAAGATGCTGATCGACCCGCCGCGCGAGGGCGCGGTCGAACTGGTGAAATCGCTTGGGATGGCTGGCGAAAACGGCCCGCAGCGTATCGTCTATGTTTCCTGCAACCCGGCGACGCTGGCGCGCGATGCGGGGATTCTGGTGTCGCAGAAAGGCTATCGCCTGCGCGGCGCAGGGGTCGTCAATATGTTTCCCAACACGTCGCACGTCGAGTCGATCGCGCTGTTTGAATAGGCTGGGGTGCTTGGCTCTGCCGGCAGGGCAAGGGTAGGGCGCGGCAGGGTTCGGGGATAGGGGCAATCCTAAACCTAATCCTAAGCCTTTCCCGGCAGGTATCGCTGAACCCCGCGTGGATAGGGCGTTTCTGGGAAAGTACCTCTGAAACGCTCTATTTATAAGGGTTTCAGAGCACCCCTCTCGGAGATGCCCTAAATACGCGGGCTGGCGGGCAGGGCGTCCAGAGATGCCCTAAATACGCGGGCTTCAGGGCGCCTTCTATTGGTAGTGATGAATGCCGGGTTACTTTGCGTCCAGGACGATCAGCGCGCCGCATGCGCCATGTTGCAGGCGGTTGAAGTGTAGCGCCACCAGCGGGTCGTCCGGAAAGCGTTCAGCCAGCTGCCGGAAAGCCTGCAAGGCCGGCGAATCATGCGACGCCTCATGCGATGCGTGCGTTTCCTGCGGTTCATGGGTGAGCGCCGCCGTTGTGCTTGCGGGGTAAGACATCATGTTGGCCGCCGCTCCGTGATCGTTATCGGCGGCCTCATCCGTTGCGGAATCGACCATCAGGGCGTAGGCGGCGCAGTAGTCGGCCAGCGGTGCATAACCGGCAGCGCGGAAGGCGGCGACGGGTTCGTAAACCTGCAGGGACTGCGTTTTGCCCTTCAGTAGCAGCCTGCCGATGGGGCGGATGTCGCAGATCGGCGCTGCATGGCTGGAATTCTTGCCGCTATCGGGCAGCGCGGCGGCTGAGAGGCAGAGGTTGGTGCCGAGGTATTTATTGGCGCCCTCCAGGCGCGATGCTGTTGATACCGGGTCGCCGAGCGCCCGGTAGTCGAACATGGTTTTGCCGCCGAAGTTGCCGACGACGACGTCGCCGGTGTGGATGCCGATGCGCGTTTTGCCCCAGGCGATTCCTTTTGCGCGCAGGTGTTTTTCGTAGCGGCAGGCGAAATCGTCCATTTCCATCGCGCAGGCCAGTGCACGATGGCGATGGTCGGTCTGCGGCAGCGGCGCGGAAAACATGATTGCCACGGCATCGCCGACAATGCGGTCGAGCGTGCCTTCGTAACGGAAGGCAATGGCGATCATCTCGTCCAGGTAGCCGTTGAGAAACTGGACGGCGACGGTCGGCTCGGTGTTTTCCATCAAGCCGGTAAAACCTTCGAGGTCGGTGAATACGAAGCTGCATTCGCGCTTGCTGCCGCCCAGCGCCATTGATTCACGGTGATTGATGAGGTAAGTGACGCGGTTCGGTGAAACGTAGCGCGCAAAAGCGGTTTTCAGCCAGCGCTGTTCGCGTTCGCTGACAAAAGCGTGAATCAAGCTGCCGGCGATGAAGGCCAGAACGACGGACAGCGCCGGCGTGACGGTGTTGAACAGCAACCCGTATGTGCGAAAAGCCAGCCAGCCGCCACCGAGGATGCCGGCCAGAATCAGCGCGCTGGCGCCGGCAGCCAGCAAGGCGCGGCAGCGCGGGGCGAGGAGGCTGACGAGCGCGACGGCCGCCAGCAGTATGACGGCTTCCAGCCCGAGCGCCCATGAGGGGCGAACGAGGAAATGCCCTGTGAGGATCTGTTCCAGCGCCTGGGCGTGGATCTCGACGCCGGGAATAATGCGGCCCAGGGCGCTGAAGCGCAGGTCGAGCAGGCCTTGCGCCGAAGTGCCGATCAGCGTCAGCGCGCCGGAGAGTTCTTCGGCCGGCGCGGCCCCCGTCAACACTTTCCAGGCTGGGATATAACGTGCCGGAACGGGTTGTGTGTAATGCACCCAGAATTCGCCATGCGCGTCGGTGGGAATCGTCAAATCACCGATGCGGATCTCGCTAATGCCGGCATGTTCATCGGTCCTGAAATAGATGTTCCTGGTGTTTTGCCCGACGCGCAGCAGTTCGGCGGCGAGTGTCGATACCGGTTCGCCCGACAGGTTGAGCGCCAGGGGAACGCGCCGGACGATCCCATCGTTATCCGGCAAAAAACTCAGTGCCCCATTGCCGTGCGCGGCGCGTTGCAGGAGAGGCAAGGCGGCGACGGCGAATTCAAAACGGGACAGCCAGGGCGCGGGGGATGCGCCGGAGTTGATGTAGCGGTATGGGCGTATGAGCTGGTTTTCCGGCGTTTCCAGCGCTAGTTGCCCGCTCCGGTGCGTGCGTTCGAGGGCAAAGCCGAGCACCGTCGGCGCGCGTGCCAGGCTTTGCGCAAAGGTCTGATCATGGTCAGGCAGTGCGCGTAGGCGCTCGCGCATCAAAGCATCGACTTGCCAGAGATCGGCCATCGGCAGGGGCGAAGTCCGGTCGCTTTCGGCAAAAACGACATCGAAACCGATCGCCGCAGCGCCTGCGGCCTGGAGCGCATCGACAATCTGCGCCAGGCGGGAGCGCGGCCACGGCCATTGCCCAAAGCGTTCCAGGCTGGCTTCGTCAATGTCGATGATACGTACCGGCGCCGCCTCGTAAACGCGCGGCGAACTGCGCTGGTACTGGTCGAACAGGTTATTGCGCAGCCTGTACAGACTGCTCGGCTCGGTCAGTAGCAAAAATAGGCCAATGAGACCGACGAGTACGGGCAGAATGACGTGGAGGAGTTTCAGCGCCTTATCGTTCATGGCTCATCGGGCATGGTCGAGAAATATGGCAAATCCGCGTAAATCCGGGCAAATCCGGTGGGGTGAAGCGTTTTACCAGACAGGGAAACCGATACGCGCATCCGCCTGCCGGCAGGTGATTACCGTGTGCGGCCTGAAATGCGTGGGATAGTGGGATAGGATGCGCGGCGGCGCTAAGACCGTTATTCGGGGGCGGCCGGCGTTCAACGTACCGAAACTTCAACCCTGCGGTTGCGCGGTTCGGCCGTTTCGTCGGGCGTTTGAATCAACAGATTGCTTTCGCCGTGCGATTCGACGGTCAGTGCGTGCGCCTTCATCCCTTTTTGTTTGAGCAGGTCGGCGACGATGCTGGCACGCGCGCGCGCCAGTTTTTCATTCACCGCAGCATTGCCGAGCGTATCGGTGTGCCCGATCACGGAAACATCGGCTGCCGGACGCTGGTTGACGACGGCGATGATCTTGTCCAGTTCAATGGCTGACTCCGGCGTGGGTTCCGATCCGCCAGTCTCGAAATAAAGCAAAAACTGCTGCGGCAGCGCCGGCCGTGCCTTCATGGCGGCGCCGAAGTCATGGGCGATTTGCTGTGGTGTAACAGGTGCCGGCGGCGCGGAACCATCGAGCGGCGCGCCTTCCCCTGCTTTGTCGATGATCTGTTCGCCCTGGTTGCCCTGGACGACGACTTTGCCGGCCGTGCCGTCCGGGTTGTCGAGCAGGACGACGTAGGATTTTCCGGTGCAGCCGGCAAGACAGACAGTGCAGACTGCGGTCAGACCGGCCAGAACTCTCGTGATTTTCATGGCTTACTCCTCGACTTTGACGACGAACTGCGTACCGCGCGTGCCGATCGTCCCGGCCGGTGTCTTGATAGTGACGGCTTCGGGACGCAGACGCGAAATGACGCCGGAAACGTAGTTCATAGTGCCCCGGCTGAGTCGGCTATCCAGCTTCAGCTTGCCTTGCGCCGGCGCGTAGAGGTATTCGTCGACCGTCAGTTCGGTGTCAGGTCCGAAGGACATCACGGTGCTGTCCTTGAAGGTGACGCCCATGCTGCCCTGGCGGCCGGTGCGCAGCACGCTGCCGATATGTACGGGCAGGCCGGTTTCCGCCTTTTGCGCGTGTCCGAGGTGGGTGACAAAGGCTTCGCCTTCGGTATTTTTGACATAGCCGATCGGCATTTCCTGATCCTCGGTTTCTGCGCCCCATGCAAATGTTGCGCTCGTCATGCCCAGTACAAATGTGGTCAGCAGGGTAGGTAATTTCAATGGAGTACGCATTGTGCATTCCTTCGGAGACAATGAAACTGGCGCTGATTTTATGGGCGAAAGCGGCAAACTTCAACCGCTTGGCTGCGATCGCCCGATGAACGGCGGTTCCTCCGCCGGCAGGCCGGCAAACAGGTTTGATTACGCCGCCTCGTCGCCGTCTTCCGGGGCGTGAGGCGTCAAGGTCGGGTATTGATGCCGACTTATCGCTTCTTGCAGGGCATCATCCACGATGGCGGCGATGCTGGCACGCAGTTCTTTTTCTGCCGCATTGAGCAGGTTTTCAAGCAGGGCGGGAAGTTCGCTGGCGAGTCGTTCGCGGCATAGGCGGGTGATGTCGGCGGCCAGGTCAGCAGCCGCTTCATCCGCCGGCATTTCGCCGGTAGGCGATGCCGGATACGCCTCTTCAATGTCCCCGGGGCTATCCGCGGCGATATCGATCGTGCGGACAGTGGGGACTTCTTCAGCCGCTTCGCCAAAGGCTTCTTCTTGTTGATGGTCGGGCGATGGCGGCTGCGTGGTGCCCGCCGGCGCGGCGTCGATCAAAATCACATCGGTCAAAATGGGCAGGTCGTCGTCTTCCGTCGGTGGTTGTTCCGGTGGAGCGGAAATAGATGAAGATGAAGCGTCTTCTGTCAGCGCTGGCAGGAAGGACTGTTCAAGTAGCCCGGCATCCGACGGGGCTGCCCATGTCGCAGGGTCGTCCTCCGGTGCGGCTTCCGGCGTGATTTCTTGTACGGCCTGTACGGTTTCCGGTGCCGGGTCTGGCTCGGACATCAGCGATGGTTCGGTAGGCGATAGCGGTGAGACGACACCACGCCGGCGCATCATCAGCGAATCAACGCGGCTGAGAATTTCGGGCGTTTCATCAGCATCTGACGTATCCGTGAAACCTGTGAAGTCCGTGAAGTCTGTTGAGACAGCCTCTGCGGCATCCGGCAAGATGCCGGGGTCGAACGCATCGAACACATCGAACGCTTCCGGCGCTTCGTACATATCCGCTGCATCGGCTGTGTCCGACATGTCGTACAGACCGTAGATGTCCCGTTTTTCCGGGGCGTCGGACGCATCGGTATGTGGGGGCGTTTCTGGCATCAGCGCTTCTCCGCGAGATTGATCAGCCGGATCTCGTAGCCGCGATCCTTATAGAACCTGACGCGCTCGCGACCGTCGCTGCGCTCTTGCGCATCCTGCCCGACAATTTCGACCAGGCTGGTGAAGCGCGAAAAACCGGGCGGAACCTCGGCCGAGAGGTTGAGCAGGCGCTCGTGCTGTGTGGCCGTTTCCGCATCATGGGTGATGATGATCGGCGTTTCCGCAGCCAGCGGCGAGTCGCTCCGCACATGCGGCACAAAGCCGGTCGGCATTTGCGTCCATAACTGACGATCGAGGGTGTCGGCGATTTCGCGGTCGGGCGCATAGACGAGCATCGCCTTTTTTTGCCGGGCGACCTTGCCGATCAGTACGGTTGCGGCGCTCAGTCGGTTATCGGCGTTGTAGTAGAAGAAAATTTGCGTCAATCCCTTCTCCCGGCGCGCTGGAGGAGGTAGTGCGCGAGCAGGGGAACCGGTCGGCCGGTGGCGCCTTTGTCTGCGCCGGATTTCCAGGCCGTGCCGGCGACATCGAGGTGCGCCCAGTCGAATTTCTCGGCAAAGCGCGAGAGAAAGCAGGCGGCGGTGATGCTGCCCGCCGGACGGCCGCCGATATTGGCCATGTCGGCGAAGTTGCTCTTGAGCTGCTCGCGGTAATCCGCCCAGAGCGGCAATTTCCAGGCGCGATCGAGTGCAGTTTCGCCGGCATCAAGCAGCTCGCTGGCCAGCGTCTCATCGTTGGCGAACAAACCGCTGGCAACATGGCCAAGAGCGATGATGCAGGCGCCGGTCAGCGTGGCGACATCGATGACCGCATCCGGTTTGAAGCGCTTGGCATAGGTGAGCGCATCGCACAGGATCAAGCGGCCTTCGGCATCGGTGTTGAGAATTTCGATAGTCTGCCCGGACATTGAGGTGACGATGTCTCCCGGTTTGCTGGCATTACCGCCAGGCATGTTCTCGCAGGTCGGCACGAGGACGACCAGTTCGATCGGCAGGCGCAGCAGGATAGCAACTTTCAGCGCACCAAGTACGCTGGCGGCACCGCACATATCGAACTTCATTTCATCCATGCCTTCGCCGGGTTTAAGCGAAATGCCGCCGGAGTCAAAGGTGATACCTTTGCCGATCAGCACCAGCGGCCTAGCGGGGGCGCCGTTCTTGCTGCGCTTGCTTGCCGGGTGTCCGCTGCCGTTGTTTGTGGCCTGTCCACGGTAATGCAGTACGATGAATTTAGGCGGTTGCCGCGAGCCGCGTGTGACCGAGAGCAGGGCGTTCATGCCGAGCTGCTCCATATCGGCGCGTTCCAGGATCTGGCAGTCGATATCGTACTCATCGGCCAGTTGCAAGGCGGTATCGGCCAGATAGGCGGGCGTGCAGACGTTGCCGGGCGTGTTCGCCAGATTTTTGGCGAGAGCCATGCCTTCGGCGATGGCCAGACCTTCGGCCAGCGCGGCCTGCGCCGCTTTCCGGTTTTTCTCGCTTTGTGCGGCGTTTTTCGCTGCGTCGATGGCAAGGGAAATGTGCTGTAAAGCGACCTGCGGCGCAGCCGGCTGGCTCTTGAAGCTGTCAAAGCGATAGGCCGTCTCCAGTGCCGCGATAGCTGCCTGCCGGACTTTCCAGGCCGTGCCGCGCCGGCGCACGGGCAACGCGCTTAAAGTCAGGTGGGCGGCTTCCGCACCGGTATCACGCACGGCTTTGAATGCGTGCCGGATTGCCGCGTAATAGGCGTGTTCGCAAAATTCCTTTTCCTTGCCCAGACCAACCAGAAGGACGCGCTGGCTGCCGGCGCCGGCAGGCGCGTGCAGCAACAGGCTGGTGCCGGATTTTCCGGTAAAGTCGCCTTGCGCGACGATGCGCTCAATCAGTTTGCCGATTTTCCGGTCGACAGCGGCTGCGGGCGGTGTGAGTTGGCCGGCTTCAAAAATACCGACGATGATGCATGCGTGCTGCGCTTTGTCCGGACTATTGCCTTTTATGCTAAATTCCACCGCTTGACTCCTTTGGCTGACGGGTTTTCGGGGTTGTTTCCATGCTTTGATGCCGGTTGAAGTTTCCGGAGCGAAGCTGGCATGAATCTCCGGCGGGTTTTGGGGCGGTTTGCAGTATTTTTCCGGCATTTCCGCCCGGTCCCGATTATCCGCGCCGTTTTTCGTATCGTCAAAAAATGATCTTTCAACGCGCAACACGGCGTGAATTCACGCAGGCGACGGCAGGCATCTTTGTGGCCCTGTTCGCTATCCTCGTTTCCACGCTGATGATCCGCCTGCTCGGCGACGCGGCGCGCGGATCGATTCTGCCTGAGGCCGTGGCGGCACTGCTCGGTTTTTCGGCGCTCAATTACATCCCGCCACTGCTCTCGGTTTCCACCTTTATCGCCATCCTGCTCTCGCTCTCTCGCAGCTACCGGGATTCGGAGATGGTTGTCTGGTTTGCCTCCGGTATTTCTTTGGGCGCCTGGGTGAGACCCGTGCTGGTATTTATGGCGCCGTTGATCATTGTCATTGGTGCCCTGTCCCTGTTCGTTTCGCCGTGGGCTTTGTCGAAAAGCGCCGAGTACCGCGGCCTGCTGGAAACGCGTAAGGATACCGGGCAGGTACGGCCGGGCACGTTCCAGGAGTCCTCATCCGGCGACCGTGTCGTGTTCGTCGAGGCGATTTCGGAGGACGATATGCGGGTCAAAAACGTCTTTGTCAGCGCGTCAAAGAACGGGCGCGTTGATGTGACCATGGCGGCGACCGGCTACCAGGAGTTCGCCGAAAATGGCGATCGCTTCGTTGTTCTGGAAAACGGCAGCCGTTATGAACTCATGGCCGACTCGCCGGAATTTCGTGTGCTGGAGTACGGACGCTACGCCATCCGGCTCGAAACCAAGGAAGCGCGCCGGATGGACGAGGTCAAACCTAACCAGATGATGTTGCAGGATCTGATCAAAGGCGAGCATCGTTCTTTGAAGGCCGAGTTGCTGTGGCGCATCAGCATGCCAGTGTCGGCCATCATCCTGGCGCTGCTGGCGATTCCGCTGTCCTTTGTCAATCCGCGCGCCGGCCGTTCGGCGAATCTGCTCTTTGCGCTGTGCGTCTGTCTGCTCTATAACAATCTGATCACGATCGGCCAGTCCTGGATTGCGGGCGGCAAGATTTCTTTTCTGACAGGGCTGTTCGGCGTGCATTTGACGATGCTGGCATTGTTGCCGCTGCTCTTTTTCCGGCGCATCGCCGTATTTTCTTTTTCCCGATTTTTCCAATGAGCGTCTATCGTCGCTATCTGATGCGCGAGGTGGCTGCGGCGATCTTGCTGGTGTTTGCTGGTTTTCTGGCGCTGTTTGGTTTTTTCGACATGCTGGGTGAAATCAGGAATGTCGGCGAGGGGGGCTACCAGTTTCGCCATGCACTGATGTTCGTCATCCTGCGTCTGCCGGGGCGTATTTATGAGCTGATGCCGGTTGCCGTACTGATCGGCACGCTGTATTCACTTTCCGCACTGGCGCGCCATTCGGAAATCACCGTATTCCGTGCTTCGGGAATGTCCACCGCGCGGCTGCTGGCCGTACTTTTTCAGGTGGCGCTGCTCTTTGGACTGCTGACTTTTGTCATCGGCGAGGCCGTGGTGCCGCCGAGCGAGCGAGCGGCGCAGTCGCTCCGGCTGCGTGAACGCGGGCGCACCGTCGGCCAGGATCTGCGCAGCGGACTGTGGGTCAAGGATGAAGGCAGCTTCATCAACGTGCGTACTGTCTTGCCGGACAACCGGTTGCAGGGCATCCGCATCTACACTTTCGATGGGAAATTGCATCTTCAATCGATTACCGAAGCCAAGGAAGGGCAATTTCGCATGCCCGATGGCTGGATGTTGACCGACGTGACGCAGACGACTCTGTACGAAGATCGCTCGGAAACGCTTAAACAGCCCGAAATGACCTGGAAGTCGGCGCTCAATCCCGATCTGCTGTCGGTGCTGATGATCGCGCCGGATCGCATGTCGGTCATGCATCTGATAACCTATGTTCGCCATCTGTCCGAAAACGGCCAGCAAACGCAGCGCTACGAGATCGCCCTGTGGAAGAAGCTGATTTATCCCCTGGCGGCGCTGGTCATGGTGGCGCTGGCCCTGCCTTTTGGTTATACGCACAACCGCTTGAGCAACGTCAGCCTGAAAATCTTTGCCGGGGTGATGATCGGTGTCTTTTTCCACCTGCTCAACGGACTATTCTCCAATCTCGGCGCGATCAATAGCTGGTCGCCTTCGCTGAGCGCCGTGGCCCCCTCGGCGTTATTCCTCCTGGCCGCGACGGCAATGATCTGGTGGGTTGAGCGACGGTAATTTTCAGGCTGTGATCTGATTGGGCGGCTAGGCGCGATGTTTTCGGAATGGCCTGTACCGGATGCGGAGAGAGGTCGCGTATCGACCCTGCATGGGCGACGGCGCAGGCTCGATAATCGGCCGTGCGGTAGGGTATGGCGCCGCGTCAGCGATTCGCACCGCGGAGATTTTGAATAGCGCGGCAAAGTAGGCCGGCGAGCGTGATGAGTCTATGGATATGCACGGTATGTAATATGTACGATATGCATGGTCTACGAGGAAAAAGAAGATGAGCGATTTACCTATACCGCCTGATCTGAAGGCACGTCTGGATGCGCTTTCATCCGCCGAATTGGCGCTCGTCGCCGGTTATGCCTGGGCGAAAAGCCAGGCCGCTGGCGCAACGGCAGTTCCTGCTGCCGCATCGGCCGCAGCGGAAAAAGATCCGGCAGCCGCCTTAACAATTTCTGCGCCGCGCCGCGTGCAGATTCTTTCCGCCTCGCAAACCGGCAATGCACGGCGTGTGGCAAAAGCCCTGCACGAGCGCCTGACGGCTTCCGACCTGGAGGCGCATCACAGCCCAATGGGCGATTACAACGCCCAGCAGATCAGTGACGAAGACATCGTGCTGCTGATCACCTCGACGTATGGCGATGGCGAACCGCCGGAAGAGGCTTTACCGCTGTACCGCCTGCTGCGCGGAAAAAATCCGCCGTGCTTGGATGGCGTGAATTTTGCCGTGCTGGCGCTGGGCGATCGTGTGTTTCCCCGTTTCTGCCAGGCCGGCAAAGACTTTGACGAAAGCCTGGCTTTGCTCGGCGCCCGGCGGCTGCGCGATTGCGCGTATTGCGATCAGGATTACCGTGCGGCGGCGGAAAGCTGGTCGAAAGACATTACCGCTCTCCTGCAAGCGATGCTGGCGCACAGTGGGGAAAAGCGGCCGGCTGCGCCCGATGCGGATAACACGGTGGCGAAGGCAACGCCGGCCGCCTACGATAAATTCAATCCTTACGCCGCCCGTCTCCTGACGCGGCGGCGGCTGACCGCGCGTACGGCCGAAAAAGATGTCGAACACCTCGAAATCGACCTGGGGGATTCCGGGCTGCGCTATCAACCGGGCGATACGCTCGGCGTCTGGTACGAAAATGCGCCGCAACTGGTCGCCGACATGCTTGTCTGCCACCAATTGCGCGGTGAAGAACGCGTGCAGATCGACGGGCAAGAAATCCCCATTGCCGAAGCGCTGATCCGCTGGCTTGACATTACGACATCGACGCCCGTGCTAGCCCAGTATTACGCCCAGCTCAGCCAGAACAGCGACTTACAGGCCGCCCTGGCGGCAGCCTCGGCGGATGAGGCTGCCCAAACGGCATTCTTGCGCGCCAACCCGCCGATGACCCTGTTCCGCGATTATCCGCACCCACTCGACGCACCGACGCTGGCCCGCCTGTTTCGCCCGCTGACCCCGCGCCTGTACTCGATCGCCTCAGCGCAGGCCAAGGTCGGCGAAGCGGCGCATCTGTGCGTCGGCGTCGTGCGCCACCGCCGCGGTCAGGCGGCTTATGTCGGCGGCGCTTCCGGCTTTCTCGGCGAACGCCTGGCGGAAGGCGAGACAGTGCGCATCTTCATTCAGGATAATCCGCACTTCCGTCTGCCGGCGGACGGCAACACGCCGATCCTGATGATTGGCGCCGGCGTTGGCGTAGCGCCTTTCCGCGCCTTCATGCAGCAGCGCGAGGCCGACGGGGCGCGCGGCGAGAACTGGCTCGTCTTCGGCAATACCCGATTTACCCAGGACTTCCTCTACCACGCCGACTGGCTCAAATGGCGCGGCGACGGGCTGATTACGCGCGCCGACCTGGCTTGGTCACGCGACCGCGCCGAAAAAGTTTACGTGCAGCATAAACTGCTGGAAGCGGCCTCTGATGTCTGGGCCTATCTCCAGCGCGGCGCGCACGTCTATGTGTGCGGGGACGCCTCGCGCATGGCCAAAGGCGTTGAGGCCGCGCTGCGCGAGATCGCCCGCCAGGAAGGCGGCATGGATGAAGAAGCGGCCGAGGCCTGGCTGGAGACGCTGCGCGAAGCCGGCCGCTACCAGCGTGACGTGTATTGAGCGCATCTAGCCAGGGATTGGTGTGTCGAGCCGGAGATTGATGGATCGAGCCGAAGGATTGGCGCGCGGTCTGCGCCGGGTAGCCTGACTGCCGAAGCCGGCCGGAAACGCCTGAAAAGCCGGTGTACTGGGCACATCGCTGAAATCCCCGTAAACAGTGGGCTTCAGCGACGCGCCAGCCCAGGTAAAACGGGGCTTTCTGGGCAGGGCGCATGAATGCTGAGGCTGGTGGCCGGTTTTTCCGGGCCGGTTTATATGCCGACTTGTGACGGGTGATAAAAGCTATGCGTCGGCCCCGGCGGGTGCCGGGGCGATGCTTCAGTGTTTTTTGTCCGGATTCGGAATCATGACATCGCGCACGATGCCTTGCAGTTCGTGGTAGTGCTCGCAGAAAACGCGCAGCGTGCGGGCGGTGGCGCCGAAGGTGTCGAATTCTCCGATGCGCATGCCGTCCTCATCGTAAGCGCGGCGGAAATCCGGAACCATGGTGTATAGCTCGTCGATGATGTGCGGGGCGACGGGATCCTGCATGCGCGGTTTGACTTCCACCGATGAGGTGTTGAAGAGTTTTTGCCATTCGTAGGGAATCGTCAGGATGACATCGCCGCCGATGAATTGCGACCAGTGCAGGTGGTTGCGGTAAGCGGCGGAAAGCAGGCGGGTGCGGTAGCCGCGCGCCTGGTAGATGCCGTAGGCTTTTTTGAATGCGGCGACGCCGGCCCAATCGGCCACGCCGGGCGTCAGCAGAACGCCGTCGTGGCTGGCGGCGATCTTGATCCAGTCATCAAGGCGGCCGACCATGATCGTGCAGGCCGGGAAGAGATGATCGACGGGTTTGCCTTCCTGTTCGCGGCGGCGCAGGCCGCGTTCGACGGCTTCGGCGACGGCGATCGCCTGCGGTACGGTGAAAGAGACGGTGGCGTTGATGGTGACGCCGCGGTAGGTCGCTTCCTCGAACGCTTTGACCCCCGCCGCCGTCACCGGTATTTTGACCTGGATGTTCGGCGCCAGTCCGTCAAAATGGACAGCCTGTTCGACGAGCGCCTGCGTGTCGCGGTAGAAGGTCGGGCTGGTCTGCATCGAGAGCCGCCCTTTGCGGCCTTTTTCGCGCTCGAAGATCGGCAGGAGCATGGCCGCGCCTTCCAGCCCGATCGCTTCGATCAAATGCCAGGCGATTTTGTCTTCCGCTTCGCTCGGGTGGGCAGCGATGATGTCGAGCAGCGTCTTTTTCCAGTTGGCGAATTCTTTTTTGAGTACGTTGAGTACGATGCTGGGGTTGGTCGTTGCGCCGACTGCGCCGTTGCGAATGGCGTACACCAGTTCTTCACGCGAGCAGGAGTCGTTCCAGTAATCGGTCGGCGTGGTGCTGACGGTGCGGTACAGCGGGCTAGAGGTGTCGTATTCCTGCGGTTTTGCGGTAGCGTTCATCGTCTTGCCTTTCAGGAGGAGTTGAGGGCTGGAGAACAGGCATCCGGCATGCGCTTCCATGATCGATGGCGGCCGATGCGCCGGGTGCGCACCGAGATGTCGATTAGACAATAGATATTCTAAAACTAAATGTCAATAGAAATTAAATTCTATTTTTGGCGTTGACCGTCATCGCGCCCGGCATGATTGGCATGTGCCAAACCGGTTCAGTGATCGGCGTGAATGGCCTGCCAGGCGCGGATTAAGCGCTCAAAACTCGTACAACAGCGCCGGATGAGTTCGGCATCATCAATGCGGCCGTGCAACCAGTCCTGCGCGGGCGCGTGGAAGATGCTGCGGCCGACGGCAAAACCGCGGCAACTGCGGCTGTGGCGCGCTTCGGCGAAGGCCGTGATCAGCCGTTCGATCGGTGCGTTGAGGCCGAGCATGACGACGCCCCGGCTGTAGGGGTCGCGCTGCGCGATCAGCGTGTCGATGCGTTGCCAGTTCTCGGCGCTTTGCGGCGGCAGCTTCCACCAGTCGGGGCGGATGCCGAGATCGTAAAAACGAGTCATGGCGCGGATGATGCTGTCGTCGTTGCCAGGTGCCTCGTGACTGGGATCGCCGGGGATGGCCGGGATCAGTTCGAGCAGGAGTTCATGACCGCTGCTGGTGGCAGCCTCGCTCAAGGTGCGCATCTGATTTTCCTGCGCCTGCCGGCGCGGGGCGGGGTCGTCAGGATGGTAAAACACCAGGCATTTGACAATCTGTTCTTTGGGCCAGTGTTCGAGTACGGCGGCGATAGGGCCGACGGCCTCGAAAACGACCGGGTTCGATTCCGGCCGTTCGACCGGCCGGCCGATCCACCAGCCACGGCCCGTGGCGGCATGCAGTGCGTCTTCGCCGTACAGGTCGTCGATCAGCGCGCCGATGCGGCCTGCCAGGCCAAGCCGTTCTTCCGTCAGTGCGACGGTGTCGACCAGCAGTTTTTTCAGATGCGGCAGCCGCTTTTCTGAAACGCCCGCCTGGCGCGCCAGTTCATAAAGCTGGCTGCGATGGTCAAAAGCGAAGATGAAAACCTCGTTCCAGATGCGCCGTTTGGGCGTAACGTGGTGCAGCCAGTTCAGGGTGAGGTCGTGCGTCGGCTCGGTCAGGCGGTCGGCA
>ERZ773043.688-NODE-688-length-19606-cov-4.793208_pt1 | contig 19606 bp, 14 predicted proteins | sample MGYA00580636_ERZ773043 | MGnify/ENA primary metagenome ERZ773043 (study PRJEB29015, sample SAMEA2737992) | human oral metagenome | biome: human oral; feature: human-associated habitat; material: dental | place: China | collected 2065 ...
TTATCAAAAGTTTTTCAAAGAACATGCAGGTTATCCGAAGTTTAAGAGTAAGCACGATAATCATAAATCATATACAACCAATTTTACTATTCAAATCCGGATATATGAATCTACCGGAAGTGTTCCCTAAAAATATAAACTATGTTACGCTTTTGCGTAACTCTTGTTTATATTTTTATCGGGAACCTTCCGGTATGCCAACCGGTATCACATAAGCAAGCTAACTTTTTTTAATATAAATCCATTGTGCAGAAAGGGGGTTTTATGATAAAACAAAGATATAATATAACAGGCATGTCATGTGCGGCATGTTCATCAAGAGTTGAGAAAACCGTATCAAAACTTAAAGGCATAAAAGAATGTAATGTTAATCTGCTTACAAATTCCATGCAGGTAGAGTACGACCGGGACATATTAAATGAGGAAGATATAATAAAAGCCGTTGACAGTGCAGGGTATGGAGCGGAGCCTGTACAGTCTGAAAAAGAGACAGGAAGCAAAAAAAATATAAAAAAATCAGGAAGTGATAATATAAAAAATAATGCTGCCGAAGCGGTAAAGGACATGAAGTCAAGACTTAAACTGTCTGCGGTGTTTTTAGTTATTCTTATGTATATAAGTATGGGTTCAATGATTAAGCTGCCTCAGCCTTCATTTCTCTCAGGTACTGAGAATACATTTGCATTTGCACTTACACAATTTCTTTTAGTGCTTCCGGTAATGTATATTAACCGAAAATATTATATAAACGGTTTCAAAACATTATTTAAATTTTCACCCAATATGGACTCACTTATAGCAGTAGGTTCCGGAGCGGCATTTATACACGGTATTGCCTCTCTTTATGCGATAGGATATGCCATGGCAGATATGGATATGCATCGTCTTATGGATATAAGGATGCATCTGTATTTTGAGTCGGTATCCATGATACTTACACTTATAAGTCTGGGTAAATATTTTGAGACAATGTCAAAATCAAAGACGACTGACGCAGTCAGCAGCCTTATAGACCTAAGTCCTAAGACTGCCAGAGTTTTAAGAGATGAAACTGAAGTAGAAATAAGTGCTTCCGAAATAGAAAAAGGGGATATTGTAATAGTAAGACCGGGTGAGAGCATCGCAGCCGACGGTACGGTCATAGAAGGGAGTGCAAGCATTGACGAGTCGGCAATTACCGGTGAACCTGTACCTGTACATAAGGTTGAGGGCGACAGGGTTATAAGTGCCACAATAAATAAAAACGGTATAATTAAGTTTAGGGCGGAAGCGGTCGGTGATGATACTACAATTGCACAGATTATAGCCCTGGTAGAGGAAGCTTCATCCTCTAAAGCACCTATTGCGGCACTTGCCGATAAAGTTGCAGGAGTTTTTGTTCCGGTAGTTATGGGAATTGCACTTGCTACATTTGTTTTATGGCTTTTAAGCGGACATACAATTACATTTGCACTTTCAAATGCAATTGCGGTACTTGTAATATCATGCCCCTGTGCACTCGGGCTTGCGACTCCTGTGGCAATAATGGTGGGAACAGGTAAAGCGGCATCTTTCGGAGTTCTTATAAAATCTGCACAGGCACTTGAAACCTTACACAGCGTTGATACGGTAGTGCTTGATAAGACAGGTACTCTTACTCAGGGTAAACCCGCAGTTACAGATATTATACCTGTGGAAGGTATGGACGAGGACAAATTTCTGTATATTGCGGCAAGTCTTGAATATGCTTCGGAACATCCTCTTGCAGAGGCAATAGTTGAATATGCGGCTTCAAGAGGTATACAGCCGAAAAGTGTAAGGAATTTTTTAAATATTTCAGGACGGGGTGTAAGTGCAGTGCTTGATGATTCTATTGTAAGAGCGGGAAGTCTTGACAGCATGGAGGAACTTATTAATAAAGGAGAGCTTAGCTGCGACGGTTTTAACAGACTTAAAAAAATCTCTGATGAGGCGGCATTATCAGGGAAAACACCTATGTGCATAAGCCTTGATGACAGGCTTATAGGTATAATAGCAGCTGCGGATACTATAAAAGAGGATTCAAAAGAGGCTGTATTTTCTATGAAAAGTAAGGGGCTGTCTGTAATAATGCTTACAGGTGATAATATAAAAACGGCAAAGGCAGTTGCCTCACAGGCAGCTATAGAAGAAGTTATAGCCGGGGTTCTTCCGACTCAGAAGGAAGAAGAATTAAAAAAACTTATGGAAAAAGGGCATAAGGTGGCTATGGTGGGAGACGGTATAAATGATTCACCGGCACTTGCGGCTGCGGATGTCGGAATAGCAATAGGTGCCGGAACCGATATAGCAATTGACTCGGCTGATATTGTGCTTATGCATTCAAGTCTTAAAGATGTAGTTGCCGCTTTTGAGCTTAGCGGTGCGGTTATAAAAACTATAAAGCAGAATCTGTTCTGGGCATTTTTTTATAATGCACTCTGTATACCTCTTGCAGCAGGTGTATTTTATAAAGGTTTCGGACTCAGTCTCAATCCTATGTTCGGTGCTGCCGCCATGAGTCTCTCAAGCGTATTTGTAGTAACCAATGCACTAAGGCTCAGGGGATTTAAACCTTCAATCAGTGCCTTGTTTAACAGTACGGAACTTGACAAGACAGAAATAAATGATGTAAAAATAAGTGGTACAAAAATGAGTGATACAAAAATAAGCGATATAAAAAAACATGATAAAAATACTAATATAAAGAAAGAAAGAGGTAGTATAATGAAAACTGAACTTAATGTAGAAGGAATGATGTGTGCCCATTGTAAAGCAAGAGTTGAAGGTGAGATAAAGAAAATAAAGGGTGTTTTATCTGCAGAAGCTGATATTGATGCAGGAAAAGTATCGGTTGAGCATGACGGGAATGTAAATGCAGGTATGATAAGTGAAGCTGTGATTAAAGCGGGCTATGAGGTAAAATAATGAGGGCGGATCATGAAACCGTTCTCAGGTAGGGTTTAGAATAGAAAATATTTTATAAAATACAAAAAGCCATTGTTTTTTAATAAAAACAGTGGTTTTTTAGTATATACGACTGTGCATATTTTAAGTAGATAAAGTTCCTGCAAGAATCTGATATTTGCATTTTGACGTTAATCTTTGTATAATATTATTATAAATTTATGAAAAGTGAGATAATAATGAATACTATAAAAAACAAATTATTTTTTACCTGTGATTACATGGAAGGGGCACACCCGGATATTATTAAGCGTTTAGTGGAAACGAATATGACTCAGTCTGTAGGATATGGCTTGGATGATTTTTCAGAATCTGCAAGAAACAAAATTCGTACAGCCTGCAATACACCCGAAGCTGATGTTTTTTTTCTTGTTGGCGGTACACAAACCAATGCCACTATAATCGGTGCAATTCTTCGTCCCTATCAGGGGGTTATTTCTGCTGAAACCGGACATATAAGTGTCCATGAAGCGGGAGCTATTGAATACGGTGGTCATAAGGTACTTGTGCTTCCTCATCACAACGGAAAAATAAATGCTGATGAAATTCTTAAGTGCATTGAAAGTTACAGACAGGATGGAAACTGTGAACATATGGTTATGCCGGGATTGGTGTATATCTCTCAGCCTACGGAATATGGTACACTTTATTCTAAAAGCGAACTGAAAAAAATTAGTGAGGTGTGTCGTGAAAATCAGATACCTTTGTATCTTGACGGAGCGAGACTTGCTTATGCACTTGCCTGCCCGGAAAATGATGTTACACTTTCGGATATTGCCAAGTACTGTGATGCTTTTTATATTGGAGGAACAAAATGCGGTGCTTTATTCGGTGAGGCGGTTGTAATTCCTAGGCATAACTGGATACCGCATTTGTTTTCGATTATAAAGCAAAACGGTGCACTGCTTGCAAAGGGAAGGATCTTAGGTATACAGTTTGATATGCTCTTTACCGATGATCTGTATTACAAGATTGGTACTACAGCCATAGAAGCTGCAGATGTGATTCGTAAAGAGCTTCAAAAAAAGGGTTATGAGTTTGCATTCAGTTCACCTACAAATCAGATTTTTATTATTCTTGATAAGGCAAAGGCGGCTTCTTTATCTGAAAAAGTTGAGATGGGTTTTTGGCAAAATCTTGATAATGACCGTACAGTTATGCGTATTGCCACAAGCTGGGCAACAAGGAAGGAAGATGTTGTTAAACTTATAGAAATACTTTAAGTTAAATGATGATTAAATCATTTTTTAATTAAATGGCTGCGTATAGATATGCCGAAATTTGTATGTGTATGGATATGGCGGAATTTGTATAGGAACAGGCATAAAATACAGGAGTTTTTGTGTTGTAAAGATTTAACCAATATTTCACTCAAATACTATACTGGAAGGTAAAAAAAACTTAGTAAAGCCTAACCAATATTAACCAAAGCCTTTATGATTTGAAAAGATGATTTTATATGTAAACCTTACAAAATTATGACTTTAATATGGGCTCTTTTATTAAGAATGTATGTAAGATTTATAAATAAGGGGTTTGATTGGAAACGAAAAGTTAATCTGATATTGACATTTTATATAAAAATTTAAAAAATCACAAAAACATATTTACAAAAACGACAACAATTGATAAAATATAAGCAATAAGATTGTTAAAAAAAACCCTATTAAATATTGAATTTAATAAGTGCTGATAAGCAGATTTATACAAGAATTTTAGTTCTAAGTAAATTTACAGAATTTATATATTTATTTTATAAGGAAATATTGAATAGATTATAGTTTCCTTAAAGGAAAAGGTTTTATGGCATAAAGCATATATATAAAAGTACGAGTCTTATAATATTAGGCGGTATATTTTAGAGGTATGTTGCAACAATCTTGTATACAAGGCTACAAGAAAACAAGAAGAATATGGTAATAATATGTATACATTAGGAATTGATATTGGCTCAACCACATCAAAGGCAGTGATTTTAAAAGACGGCAGCGATATCATTGCTTCCTCGGTCGTAGTTGCCACAGTCGGAACTGACGGTGTACCTAAAGCGGTAGAGGGCGTAATGGAAGAAAGCGGTCTGGCTATTGGTGATATGAGCTGTACAGTGGCTACGGGCTACGGCAGGCAGACATATGAAGGAGCGGATCATCAGGTAAGCGAACTTTCATGTCATGCACTTGGTGTGTATAGGATCTTTAAGGATGCAAGGACAATAATTGATATAGGTGGACAGGATGCAAAGGTACTTGCATTAAATGAACAGGGAAGAATGATAAATTTTGTTATGAATGATAAATGTGCCGCAGGTACAGGACGGTTTTTAGATGTTATGGCAAATATTCTTAACCTCAAGATAGAACAGCTTGAAATTGAAGCTCAGAAATCACAAAATCCCGTATCAATTTCAAGTACATGTACTGTATTTGCGGAATCCGAAGTTATATCACAACTTGCTGCGGGAGCAAAAATACCTGATCTTGTTGAGGGTATATGCAGGTCGGTGGCAGCAAGGACTGCTGCACTTGCCAAAAGGGTAGGTGTTCGTGAAAAGGTATGTATGAGTGGCGGCGTGGCAAGGAATGCCGCTATAAGACGGGCTATGTCAAGGGAGCTCGGCATGGATATTGCTTATGACGAAAAGGCACAGATTATGGGAGCCTTAGGAGCCGCAATTTACGGATTTAGTAAAGTAAAGCAGGGAGAAAATTAGCTTTTATTATTGTTTGTAGAAACAATGATTTAATCATTATTTTATTTAATAATTAATCATATAATCATTATTTCTACGGATATATATAAATATATAAGATACACAAGGAGGAAATTTAAGATGGGAGAGGAAGTTAAAAAGAGTAAACCCGCACCTGATCCTAATTCAGCTAAATTCAAGCTCGGAATGATAGCTGCAAAGGCTTACAGCGATTGTGTAGAGGCAAAGGAAAGGGGAGAGCTTGTAGGCTGGTGTGCAAGCAATTTTCCGGTAGAGATACCTGAAACACTGGGGCTTTATGTATGTTATCCTGAGAATCAGGCGGCAGGAATCGCAGCAAGGGGCGGCGGTGAAAGGATGTGTATTGAGAGTGAAAGCGACGGCTATTCAAATGATATATGTGCATATGCCAGGATATCGCTTGCATATATGAAGCTTAAAGATGCACCTGAGCAGAATATGCCGCAGCCTGATTTTGTGCTTTGTTGCAATAATATATGTAACTGTATGATTAAATGGTATGAAAATATAGCAAAAGAACTTGATATACCTATGATTATGATAGATATACCGTTTAATCCCGATTATGAGGTTTCTGATGCTATGACTGAATATATCAGGGCACAATTTTGGGATGCGATACATCAGCTTGAAAAGATAACCGGTAAAAAATGGGATGATGAAAAATATAAAAAAGTAAAAGAAATATCCGGAAGAAGCAGCAGGGCATGGCTTGAGGCAACGGCTCAGGCAAAGTATAAGCCTTCACCGTTTAACGGATTTGATTTACTTAACCATATGGCAGTTATGGTAACTGCACGTGGAAAAGAGGAAGCTGCTGATGCTATGGAGACTCTCCTTAAGGAATATAAAGAAAACCATGAAAAGGGAGAATCAACATTTAAAGGCGAAGAAAAATACAGGATAATGTTTGAAGGTATAGCGTGCTGGCCGTGGCTCAGGGTAACTTCAACCGCACTTAAGAGTCGTGGTATAAATATGGTTACTACAATTTATGCTGATGCCTTTGGATTTATATATGATGATTTTGACGGTATGTGCAGAGCATATGCAGGTGTACCCAACTGTATGAATATCGAAAAGGCAAGAGATAAGAGGATTAAGCTTTGCAAGGATAATTCAGTTGAGGGGCTTTTAGTGCATACAAACCGTTCATGTAAATTATGGTCAGGATTTATGCCTGAGATGAGCAGACAGGTTGCTGATGCATGTTCTATCCCGCTGACTTCATTTGACGGAGATCAGGCAGACCCGAGGAATTTCTCGGAAGCTCAGTACGAAACAAGGGTACAGGGACTTATGGAAATTATGGAAGCGGTTAAGGAGGGTAGATAGCATGAAAATACAGGAAATACTTGATATACTGCATAATGTTGCAGTTTCACCGGAAAAACAGCTTGAAAAATATCTTGCTGAAAATAAAAAAGTTGTGGCAGTGGCTCCGGTTTATACACCTGAAGAAATAATACATTCTATGGGCATAGTGCCTATGGGAGTATGGGGTGCCGATATGGAGGTCAGAGAAGCAAAAACCTATTATCCGGCATTTATATGTTCAATAATGCAGACAGTGCTTGAGCTTGGTATAAAAGGAAAATACAAGGGAGTTTCTGCAATTGTTATACCTTCGCTGTGCGATTCGCTTAAAACACTTGGTCAGAACTGGAAATATGCAGTAAAAGATATACCGTTTATACCCATGTCATATCCTCAAAACAGAAAGCCTGATTATGGAATAAAATTTACAAAAAGCAGTTATGAGAGAGTTATAAAAGATCTTGAGAAAATCACCGGAAATAAATTCAGTGAGGAAAAGCTTGCTGAAAGTAATAGGATTTATAATGAGCATAATGCTGTTATGAGGGAATTTTCTGAAATTGCTGCTGTTAAAAAAATAAGTGCTTCACAGCGCAATGATGTATTTAAAAGTGCATGGTTCATGCTTAAAGAAGAACATACGGCTCTTGTAAGACAGCTTATAGATGCACTTAAAAGTGAACCTGAGGATAACAATGAATACAGGGTATATGTTACCGGAATACTCGCAGATTCTCCAAGTCTTCTTGAAATATTTGATAAAAATAATTTAAAGATAGTTGCAGATGATGTCGCACATGAGTCGAGGCAGTACAGAACAGATATCCCGGATTCAAAAAGTCCGCTTGATGATCTTGCAGAAAAGTTTGCCGCTATGGATAATTGTACTTTGCTTTACGACAGAGATAAAAAGAGGGTTGATTATATCATAGATGAAGCAAAAAAACATAAAGCAAAAGGTATACTTGTGCTTATGACAAAATTCTGTGATCCGGAGGAGTTTGATTATGTGCCTATAAAAAGGGCCTGCGACAAGGCAGGACTTGCACATATAAATATAGAAGTTGACAGACAGATGGTAAACTACCAGCAGGCAGGAACCATGGTACAGGCATTTAAGGAAATGCTTTAGAAATTTATTTTTTCCGGATAAATAATATATATACTATGTTTGTAAGGTTTGATTGATAAAATTACAACAAAATTAAACTGTTGTAAAATTTGGAGGTATATTTATGATAAAAAAGGATAAGATGCCGGTAACGATCGGTGTAGCTTTCGTGTGGTTTACTACGCAGTTTGGCGGGGGCTTTGCTTCAGGCAACCAGCTGAGGACTTATTTTATTAACTTCGGCATATGGGCGTTTTTTACCTGTGTGCTAACACAGCTCATAGGTGCATTTTATCAGTGGTATGCTCTTAAATATGCTAAAAAACATGAACTTTATGATTATAGGAGTTTCAATGACAGCTTTTACAGATTTAATGATGTTTTTGGAAAAGAAGTTTCAGATATATTGCAGTTTATATTTTCAAACTTATACGAACTTGTATATATAGCTACCATATGTGTTGCACCTGCCGCAGCCTTTGCTACAGGAGTTGGTACTATGAAAAGTGCCTTTGGACTCAATTATTGGATTGGAACCGTATTTACAGGGCTGTTTATATTTACTGTAGCGGTTTATGGAACAAATGTAGTACGCAAGGTCGCATCTACATTGTCGGTTCTTATCGTTGCAGGGCTTATTATAGTGTATATACCGAATATAATTGTACAGTGGAATGATATAATAAAAAATATTTCATCCGATGCCGCTTCTCCATCACCTGTGGGTATTTCAGTACTGAGCGGAGTTGTATATGCCGCATTCCAACTGGGTGCCATAGGACTGCTTGTACAACATGCAGGAGCATTTAAAGATGAAAATGATGCAAAGGTTTCAATGAAACAGGGTTTTGCTGTAAATACCGTAGTTTGTCTTATGGCAGTATTAGGTCTTATGGCGATTAGAAATGACCCGTCTTTTCCGAATGCGGATGTACCTCTTCTTATACTTGTAAACAGAGGAGTTGCGACAGCATTTTTAAGACCGGTTATATCTATCCTTATAGTTCTGGGTTCCATATCAACTGCTGTAAATATGATTGCCGGTATGTCAAACAGAGTATGTGTTTCTATTGATAAAAATTATAAGCCTGACGGTAAACCCGGTATTAAAATGATTGCAGTTACATTTGTATTTACGATTTTAGCTTTTGCAATAGCACAGTTTGGGCTTAATAAAATAGTTGCCGTAGGTTATAAATACCTTGGATATTTAACAATACCGGTCATAATGATACCATATGTACTGCATATGATATTAACCGGATTTGATAAACAATAAAAAGGAGGATTTTTATGAAACCATTAGAGGGGATAAGGGTCATAGAGCTTGCAACATTTATTGCGGCAGCTGCCGCAGGCAGGTTTATGGCAGATTTAGGAGCAGATGTTATCAAGATTGAAACAGCAAAGGGAGATCCGCTTAGGTATACAGCACCTTCTGAAGGAAGACCGCTTAATATGTATGAAAATACTACATGGGATCTTGAAAACGGAAACAAACGCTGCATATCAATCGACATAAGGAAACCCGGAGGCAGAGAAGCATTTTTTAAACTTCTTGATACGGCAGATGTCCTTATTACAAATTGGAGAGTTCAGGCACTTGAAAGGGCGGGACTTGACTATGAAACCTTAAAGAAGAAATATCCGAAGCTCGTGTATGCTATATGTACGGGTTACGGGCAGTATGGTCCTGATAAAGATCTTCCCGGTTTTGATTTTACAGCCTTTTTTGCAAGAGGAGGTTATCTTGACTCATTAAGGCAGAGGGGAAGTGTTCCTATGAATGTGGTTCCGGGCATAGGCGATCACAATGTAGGTATGAACCTTGCGGCTGGAATACTTGCGGCTTTATATCAGGCAAAAACAAAGGGAGTTGGTGAGAAAGTTGAAACATCTCTCTTTGAAAGTGCTATATATAATTTCGGTATGATGATACAGGCTGCAAACTATGACGGAATAGCAAAGAATTACCCTATAGATGTAAGGGAGAGTGCAAATCCGTTTAATGCAGCATGGAAGACGGCTGATGACAGATATATACAGACCTGTATGCCTGATTATAATACATATTACAAGAAGTTTATAACTGTAATAGGCAGAGAAGATATGGCAGAGGACGAGAATTACTTCCCGGTTCAGAATATGCAGAGCAATAAACTCGGACCGAAGCTTTATGATATAGTTATGGAAGCTATTGGAAAGAAAACGCTTGAAGAATGGAATAAGATATTCAGAGAAGCGGATATACCGTTTGCACCGGCTCAAAACTGGATGGAGATCATGCATGATCCTCAGGCTGAAGCAAATAACTGTTTTTATGACATGGATTACGGCAACGGCAGCGTAAAAAGACTTGTAAGACTTCCTGTTAAATTTGAAGAAATGGGAAATCCCGACTATAAAAAAGGACCTTTTATAGGTGAACAGGGAAAGGAAATTCTCAAGGAACTTGGATATGATGATACCGGTATAGATAAATTGCTTAATGAAGGCGATATATATATCTGGGAAAATAAATAGTCTGCGATATGGTACTAAAATGGCGGATTAATCTTTATGGATGATTAAGTTTAAGGAAACGATGATTTGATCGTCGTTTCCTTGGACAGCCGAAAGTAATTGATATTATACTTAAGCTGATAACGATTAATCCGATATAAATCAAGTAATAATATTTAAATTTTAAGGAGAATATGAGATGTTTAAAGTTAAATGTACATTTCCACAGCAGCATGTAGAGAAGTTTGGCAAAAATAAACCTGAAGGCTTTGAGTTTGAATATGTTAAACTGCCATGCAGTGATGAGGAATTAATTGAAAAATTTAACGGAGCGGATATAATTTTTTGCGGACCGGTTGATTTTATAAGAAGGGATGTTATAAAAAGTCTTCCAAATCTTAAGCTGATACAGTCTTTAGGTGTAGGATATGATAAGATAGATCTTGAGGCGGCAAAGGAAAATTCAGTATATGTATGTAATAACAGGGCGGTAAATGCTGCTTCCGTTGCCGAGCATGCAGTGCTTCTTATGCTTGCCTGTCTTAAAAATCTCGCTTATGCCGATTCAGAGATAAAAAACGGAAAATTTAATGAAGTTTTTAAGGAGTTTCGTGTAAAAGGTCATACCGAACTTGGAGGAAAAACAGTAGGACTTGTAGGTGTCGGTGCAATAGGCAAGTCGGTGGTAAAATTCCTTAATGCTTTCGGCTGCAAGCTTATGTATACTGATGTAATACGTTGTGATAAAGAATTTGAAGAAAAATATAACCTTAAATATACAAATTATGATGAGCTTTACGAAAAATGTGATATTTTATCATATCATGTACCTGTACAGCCGGAAACAATAGGGTTGGTAAATAAAAATTCAATAGCTAAAATGAAAGATAATGTTATCATAATAAATGTTGCCAGGGGCGAGATAGTTAATAATGAGGACCTTGCAGAGGCTTTAAATTCAGGAAAGGTTATAGCGGGACTTGATGTTATAGCACCTGAACCGCCTGAAGCAGACCATCCTCTTTTCAGGCTTACTGAGGAAGGCAAAAAAAGACTTACCATGACACCCCATATGGCAGGAACCACAGATGATGCTTTTATGCGTATGTACAGCTGGTCGTATGAAAATATGCGCAGGGTAAAAAACGGTGAAAAACCAAATAATATAGTAAACGGCTTATAATATATAAAAGGTCAGGAAAGAGGAATAAAATGGAAAATAGCAATAAATCTATTAAGGATATAATTATCGTAGGATTTGCACTTTTCGCTATTTTTTTCGGGGCGGGAAATCTTATATTTCCGCCGCATATAGGGGTTATGGCAGGAAAAAGATGGTATGAGGTAATGCTTGGCTTTATAATGAGCGATCCGCTGATTCCGGTGGCAGGTGTTATAGTAACTGCAAGTGTCGGAGGAAAAGCTGACGATCTGGGCAAGAGAGTAAGCCCGACTTTTTCAAAAATACTTGGGGCAGTTTCAATACTTATAATAGGACCCTTGTTTTCAGTCCCCAGAACTGCCGCTACAACTCATGAGGTAGCTGTAAGGCAGATACTTCCGAATGTTCCCATACAGGTAACTTCGATTGTAACTTCAGTTATATTTTTTGCTATAACACTTTTTCTGGTGCTTAATCCCGGAAAAGTTATAGATAAAATAGGAAAATATTTAACTCCCGGACTTCTTATAGTCTTGATTATTATAATAGTAACATCAATTATAAAACCTATGGGACAGATGCAGGATACACCTGTAAAACCGTTTTTCATGATTGGATTTACTGAAGGATACCAGACCATGGATGCTCTCGGCTCCGCACTTATGTCAGGTATTGTAATTACGGACTTGGTAAGGCGTGGATATACGGATAAAAAAGAGCAGTTTAGTGCCATGATAGGTGTAGGTATAGTAACCTTTATACTTTTAGCATTTGTATACGGAGGACTTACTTTTGTCGGAGCTACTGCAGGAGAATATTTTACAGAGGAGACTCCAAGGGTGGAACTTCTTGTAGGTATAGTTGATCGTATGTTTGGAAGTACAGGAAAGGTATGTGCAGGTCTTGTGGTTTCACTTGCATGCCTTACAACATCGGTCGGACTCACCGCTACCTGTGGCAATTTCTTTGAGAATATAACGGGCGGACAGTTAAAATATAAATATATAGTTATAGCTTCCGTAGTTGTAAGCTTTTTTATATCTTTAACAAAAGTCGACAATATTATACAATATGCGGTTCCGGTACTTATGGCAATCTATCCGGTGGTTATAGCACTTGTCGTAATGACTGCTTTTGATAAATTTATAAAATATAATATGACCTATATAGGTGCCGTGATTGGTGCATTTATAGTAGGTCTTGCAGAGAGTCTCAGTACATTCGTTAAATCATTTGAGTCGCTTAAAGAGATCATAAGCAAACTTCCTCTTGCGAACTTAGGCTTTGGATGGCTGAGCATTGCAGCAGCGTTTTCAATAGTATTTACAATTATTGCATTTATTACCGGTCAGGATGCGGGTAATAAGCAGAAAGTAAGCAATTCATAGTTTAGTTTCAGACATAGTCTTAATAACTAAAAATTAATAAATATTTTAAGGAGGAATTTACTATGATTTCAAAAGAGATGGTGAGATTAGGAACTGCGAGGTCGGTTATAAGGGAAATTTTTGAGTTTGGAAAGGGCAGGGCAGCCGTTGTAGGAGAAGAAAATGTACTTGATTTCAGTCTTGGAAACCCAAGTGTACCTGCACCTGAAAAGGTACAGGAAACTATAAAAAATATGATAGACACACTGCCGCCAAAAGCTTATCACAGCTATACAAGCTCAGTGGGAGATAATAATACAAGAACTGCAATAGCTGAAAATTTAAACAGAAGATTCGGTACTAAATATACCATGAACAATGTATTTATGACTTGCGGTGCCGCAGCTTCACTCAATATAACCTTCCGTGCACTTATAGCATCACCGGAAGATGAGATTATGGTATGTGTTCCGTATTTCCCTGAATATAAGGTGTTTATAGAAGGACAGGGCGGAAAAGTTGTACTTGTACCACCTACAAAAGAGCTTCATATAGATGTAGCTGAACTTGAGAAGAAAGTTACTAAAAATACAAAGGCAATTGTAATCAATTCTCCGAACAATCCGTCAGGAGTTATTTATCCGGAATCAAACCTTAAGGAAGTATGCAGCGTATTAAAGAAAAAATCTGAAGAATACGGTTCACCGATTTATATAATAACAGATGAGCCTTACAGAGAGCTTGTTTATACAGATGTAAAACCTGCACATATACCCTTGCTGTATGATAACACTATAATAAATTATTCATGGTCAAAATCACTTTCACTTCCAGGCGAGAGGATCGGATACATACTTGTTCCAAGCAGTGTAGTAAATTATGATGAAGTATATGCAGCAGTAGGCGGTGCGGCAAGAACTCTCGGTTATGTATGTGCACCTTCAATGTTCCAGAGAGTAGTTGAAAAATGTATCGATGTTGAGATGGATATGTCGGTTTATAAGAAAAACAGAGAGATTCTCTATGAAAATCTTACAAAGTTGGGATATAATCTTGCAAAACCGGACGGCGCATTCTATATGTTTATAGAAACCCCTGAAAAAGACGGAGAAGCATTTTGTGAGAGAGCTAAAAAATATGACCTCTTGCTTGTTCCGGGTATAGGTTTCGGTACAAAAGAGTATGTACGCCTTGCGTATTGTGTTGATACCCAGAAGATTGAAAAATCAATAGCGGTATTTAAAAAACTGATTGAAGAAAAATAAAGTTTAATATAAATAAATCTGGTTAATTAAAAAACTATCGAGTAATTTATTAAATACGGCAGCTATAATGTCGTCGGATTTATATAGCAGACAGTTCAAAATTTTGGAATAAACTTTAAAAAATATAAGCTTATCCCGGATATATATTTACATACATCCGGGATAAAAAAAGCTTTTAAGTTAAGTAATGACACAGATTATACAGGCTTATATATTATTTTAATGAATAAATATCTATGTAATTGGATTTTATTACTTTAATAATATTATTTTGATAATCCGTGTACATATAACCAAGTGATTAGTAAAGCGGAAAAGTTTTAATATAATATTGTATACAAGTATACATCAAGTATATATTATGGAATTATTATGGAACTTAGTAAAAAAAGAATTTTTGATCTATTAAAAGAACAGGTTAGGTTAAATCCCTGTGCCGGAGCTTTAGAAACTCAGGGCTTTGTATGCAGCTGGAAGGAACTTGATGATATATCCGATTTTCTTGCGGTGAGGATGCATAATGATTGTATTGTCAAAGGAATGCATGTAGGTATATGGTGTTGCAACAGCCCTAAATGGGTTTATACATTTCTTGCACTCATAAAACTGGGTGCAGTTCCAGTACTTATAAATACACATTATAAGCCGGATGAGCTAAGGGCTGTGCTTGACTATGCGGATGTAAGCGTGCTTTATTACGGCAGAGGATATAGAGAAGTTCTCTATGGCGATGTAGTGTCAAAAATTGAAAAATACCTCCCTAAGTTAAAAAGATATACAGATATGAACTATAATTCAAAAGGTAAATTTTTAAACTGTGAGGATTTTTCCAAGTCTGAAAAATCAGCTGCTGCTATGGAAATGCTTGAAAATATTAAAAAAGGCGTAAAATGCGATGATACGGCATGTATAATTTTTACATCAGGTACCACATCTGTCCCTAAAGGCGTGATGTTAAGTCATTATAATATTGTAAATAATTCTGCCGCTACGGTCAGACATATGGGTTGGTGCAGTAGCGATAAAATGTGTATTACCGTTCCGCTTTTTCATTGTTTTGGAGTAACATCGGGCATAGTTGCATGTATGATAAGTGGTGCCAGTGCATACTTGCTGCCTCATTTCAGTACTGAGGAGGTCTGGAAACTTGTAACTGAAGGCGGCTATACCATACTGAACGGTGTTCCAAGTATGTTTTTAGCGATGGTGCGAAAAGGAGAACACTACAAAGACAAAGCTGTGTCTTTAAAATCAGGCATAATAGCCGGTTCATCAATTATAAAAAGAGATTATTTTGAGATAATGAACAGATTTCCGGATATGAAGCTGCAGCCGTCATATGGACAGACTGAAACATCTCCATGTGTAAGCATAGCAGATCCTGATGACTGCCTTTCTGATAAGGCAACAAGCTGTGGAAAAGTTATAGAAGATGTTAAGGTAAGAATAGCGGATACTCAGGTAATGTCATGTAACGGCAGGTTTAAAGAAGGAGAGATTCAGGTTAAGGGCTATAATGTAATGAAGGGCTATTATAAGCTTGAAAATGAAACTATGCACAGCTTTACCGAAGATGGATGGCTGAAAACAGGGGATATAGGATATTTTAATGAAGAGGGTAGACTATGTGTTACAGGCAGGATTAAGGATATTATAATTCGAGGCGGAGAAAATATCTCTCCGGGTGAGATAGAGGAACTTGTAAGGAGATTTGACTGTATAAAAGAGGCAAAGGTCATAGGGATACCTGCCGGAGTAGTGCAGGAAGAACCTGTGATGTGCCTTGTTGTGGATAAAAAATCGGATTTAAGCGATGATACCATAAAACAGTATCTTTCAAGAAAGCTTGCTGATTATAAGGTTCCTTCACATATTATAAGATTTTTAAGATTTCCTGTAAAATCAAATGGAAAGCTTGATATTGTTAAATTAAAAAGTATGGTGCTAAATAAACTGGAATTGAATAATTTAAAGGAGGATGTAAATAATGTCTGAATGTTATTTCACACAAAAACATGATCTTATCAGAAAACTTACTAGAGATTTTGCACAGACTGAATTTACGAAAGAGTTTCTTGATGAAGTTGAAGAAAGCGGAAGTTTCTCACAGGAAATGCTTGATAAAATGGCTGCTGCGGGTTTTTTCGGAGTAAAGACTTCTAAAGATCTTGGAGGTCAGGGGGCTGATGCAAGGTCTTATGTAATTGTTATTGAGGAGATTGCAAGAGTTTCAGCAGTTGCAAGCATATATGTATCAAGTCCGAATTCGCTTTCAGGAGGACCTCTTATAATGGCAGGAAATCCTAAGCAGAAAGAAAAATATCTTACACCTGTTGTAAGAGGTGAAAAGAAAATGGTATTTGCACTTACTGAACCCGGAGCCGGTTCAGATGCCGGCGGTATGACATCTACTGCCAGAAAGGAAGGCGAATATTATATATTAAACGGGCGTAAATGTTTTATAACCATGGCACCGCTTTCAGACTATGCGGTAGTATTTGCAAAGACACAGCAAGGAATAGGAACTAAGGGAATAACTGCATTTGTGGTGGATTTGAAGCTGCCGGGTGTTTCATTTGGAAAAGCGGAAAATAAAATGGGAGTCATAGGTTGTGCTACAAGTGATATTATTTTTGAAAATGTAAGAGTTCATGAATCCGATAGACTTGGCATGGAGGGACAGGGCTTTAAAATAGCCATGGCTACACTTGATACGGGAAGGCTGGGTGTTGCCGCACAGTCGATAGGTGTGGCACAGGGATGTCTTGATGAGGCTGTAGAGTATCTGAAAGAAAGGAAACAGTTTGGCAAAAGGCTTGCTGATTTTCAGGCTTTAAGCTTTATGATTGCCGAGATGGCAACAAAGCTGGAGGCGGCAAAGCAGCTTACTTATAGAGCGGCATATATGATGGATACAAAACAGGATATCACGGTTGCGGCTTCAATGGCAAAATACTATGCTTCAGAGGTATGTAATGAGATAGCACAAAAGGCTTTACAGCTTCACGGAGGCTATGGCTTTATAAAAGATTATAAGATTGAAAGAATGTTCAGGGACTGCCGGGTATTTACAATTTATGAGGGTACGAGCCAGATACAGCTTATGGTGATCGGATCCAGACTTTTGAAAAAATAAGGGAGGAATTATTCTATGAAGATATGTGTATGTGCAAAGCAGGTACCGGACACAAATGAGGTAAAGATAGATCCTGTAAAGGGGACTCTTATACGAACCGGAGTACCGTCAATATTAAATCCTGATGATGCAAATGCGCTTGAAGCCGCACTTTGTCTAAAGGATAAATACCCTGATACAAAGGTATATGTAGTAAGCATGGGACCTGCACAGGCTGATTATATGCTTAGAGAATGTCTTGCAATGGGTGCTGATGAGGCGGTTTTATTGAGCGACAGAGCATTTGGAGGCGCAGATACCTGTGCAACTTCAGTTTCGATTGCTGCCGGTATTAAAAAAATAGGAGATTTTGATATAATATTCGGAGGTCGTCAGGCAATAGACGGAGATACTGCCCAGGTGGGACCTCAGGTTGCACACAGGCTTGGTATTCCGGTAATTACTTATGTTGAAGCTATAGAAGAAGTATCGGATAAAAAGATAAAGGTAAGGAGACAGCTTGAGGACGGATATGAGCTTATAGAAACAGCTCTGCCTTGCTTTCTTACCTGTGTAAAAGAACTTAATACTCCACGTTATATGAGCGTAGCAGGTATAATGGATGCCTATGAAAAAGAAATTGCCGTATATGGCAGAGAGGATCTTGCACTTACCCCTGAAGAATGTGGTCTTAAGGCTTCTCCTACAAGAGTATTTAAGTCATTTACTCCGCCTCCAAAAGGTAAAGGAGAGATGCTTTCAGGTACAGTAAATGAGATGGCAGCCGAACTTACAGACAGGCTTAGAAAGGCACATCTTATTTAATTACTACTTAAATAAATCAGTATTAGTATATTATTATAAGCAGTTAATTTACAGTTTAAATTTATAAATGAAAAAGGAGGATCTGCTTATTTATTGTAAGCAGCATAAATATTATGGCAGAACTTAGAGATTTAAGTGCGTACCATGATGTGTGGGTTTTTGCCGAACAAAGAGAAAAAAAGCTTATGCCGGTAGGAATTGAGCTTTTAGGAGAGGGAAGAAAACTTGCCGATGCCGCAGGTTGCAGATTATGTGCAGTAATTTGCGGAAGTGATATTGACGATATTATAAATGAATTATTTGAATATGGTGCGGAGGTAGTATATTATGCACAGGATAAAAGGCTTGACCAGTATACTACGGACGGATATTCAAAGGTTATAGGCGATGCAATTGACAAGTATAAGCCTGAGATAGTTCTTTTAGGGGCAACACATATAGGCAGGGATTTAGGTCCGTGTCTTGCGGTAAACTGCAATACAGGTCTTACAGCCGATTGTACAAAGCTTGAGATTGATCCTGAAACAAAGCAGATTATGCAGACAAGACCTGCTTTTGGAGGGAACCTTATGGCTACAATCATATGCCCTGAACACAGACCGCAGATGTCAACCGTACGCCCGGGAGTTATGGAAAAGCCGTCAAAACAGCCGGGACGAAAGGGCGATCTTATAAAGCTTGATATTAATCTTGCTGATTCTGATATAAGGACAAAAGTGCTTGAGGTTGTAAAAACTGCAAAAGAAGCGGTTTCACTGACAGATGCCGAAATTATAGTTTCAGGCGGCATGGGACTTGGCAATGCAGAGGGATTTAAACTGCTTAAGCAGCTTGCAGATAAACTTAATGCAACTGTCGCAGCTTCAAGGGCTGCAGTTGATGCAGGCTGGATAGACCATGCATATCAGGTTGGACAGACAGGAACCACCGTAAAGCCTAAAATTTATTTTGCATGCGGTATCTCAGGTGCGATACAGCATATAGCGGGAATGCAGAATTCCGGGCTTATAATTGCCATAAATACGAATGAAGATGCACCTATATTTGATATAGCGGATATAGGCATAACAGGCGATTTATATAAGGTAATTCCGGCTATTATTGAAGAACTTGGATAGTTTATTTCACAAAACGGGCAGTTTGTACGTTAAAGTATAAATACTTATACCTTTATAAATATGATGTAGGTGTTAAAAGATAATAAATTCTCTTGCAAGCAAGCTTGCATCGAATTTTTATACTTTTGA
>ERZ773043.698-NODE-698-length-19526-cov-5.134713_pt1 | contig 19526 bp, 20 predicted proteins | sample MGYA00580636_ERZ773043 | MGnify/ENA primary metagenome ERZ773043 (study PRJEB29015, sample SAMEA2737992) | human oral metagenome | biome: human oral; feature: human-associated habitat; material: dental | place: China | collected 2065 ...
AATGCGAACGGGCAAATTCTCCTTTACAACCGTCTACTTGACGGGGAAGGCTACGATTCACGTAAACTTACTATCTTTGAGGGCCGTGTTTTCGTTAGGGGGATATTTACTATTTTTGATATAAGATTTATAAATTTTTCTCCAACTATAAAAATAAAGAACAATTCCAGCTATTGAAAAACCAAGACAACCAATAAAAACAACCCTAGGTACTATATACATAGTATTAATGCCTAATTTCTTTAAAAAACTAGCAATATAATTCATTGCTAGTGTAAAAATAAACAAAAGCCACGGCATAGTAAATATTATTGCTATGTCTTTTATTGTTTTATTTCTTTTGTTTATAGTAAAAATAAAGTTAATTAAATTATTTTTCATGGAATTATTTTTATTGGAAATATTAGAGCCTATAATTAATAGTGTGTTTTGAATAAATTTTTTATAGTATTTCTAAATAAAATTTTTTTAGTCTGGCTTTTGAAGTAAAGTAGTAATATTTAACTGATATACAGGAAATCTTTTGCTAATTGATATTCCTATGGATCTGCTGATAGCTGAAGCTTTACTCCCAACAAGAGTTTCCCAATAATACCATTCAAATCACTAAAATAAATATTTTTAAGTCCAGTATTAGCTGTATTGCTAGTAATAGCTAACACGATACTATTAAGCATGTGGAAACACGTACTTGCTGGTGTTGTAGCAGTGGCAGTTGCTTTGGCAAAGAGGTTTTGTTCCCAGCGTACTGTTCTATTCAAATGATATTGTCCAAGCACATCCATCGTGCCGGTAATAATTCGTTAAATTTATTCCTTTCGTAAAAAAACCCATCCTAAGTTTTTTGAAATATGAGAAATGTTCTGACTAATAGGAATTGTCAATAACTCGAGATCACTTGTGTAACTATGGGTAGAAATAAGCTCTGCCTCAATATTTTGGAGATTTTCAATTTCTTCTTTTGTGGGAGCAGTATCAAATATTGCCGTAATTTGTACTGTTTTACCATCAAAATTTAGTGCAACTCCTCTCATAGATTTTGAGATAGTTCCAATTAATCCCAGGGCAATTGTCATGAATGCAGTTCTCCAAAGATCAAAGTTTCTTTGTCGATTTATTGTAATATCTTGGTTCATTTACAATTTGATTGGCCTCAGTATTGATTATTCCGCACATCCCGATGCCGAGCAGATTCTGGCTCAGCCTCGCGGCATCGAAGTTCCCGGTGATTGTACCCCATCTGCTCGATCTCAGCCAGCTGGTTGATGCTTTGCAGACTGTCGCCAGCTGCCTCGATCAGCGGTGTATTGAGCAGACCCGTCGTGACGGTATTTGTCGGAACAGCAGATGATACAGAGAAGGTTCATCCCTCGTTGTCTACAGTATGTTTGTCTGAAGTAGCCGTCTTTGTGTCCGATTGTCTATTCCGCTCTTGAAAGTGTTTGATGGTGAGCATAATCATCGCATGGATAGATAGTAATATGCTCCCACCACCAATTATATTAGCCAAGAGTCTATGCCAGTTTCTATCGGCTTCTGTGGGCTGATCGTATTCAAGATTCAGAAAATTCTCGATCCATGTACTCATATTATCGATATGACGCAATAAGTGCCATGCAACAAGATACATCAGTAATGAGCGAAATGCGCCACTATAAGTATGGAGGTTCAAATATTTGCTAAAGAATTTTTTTTCGTTCAGCTAGTTGCTTATCTAATGTATTCCAACGTCCCAACAGACTCATTTCTTCTCACCTTTTTCAAAATTAATAGATGCTTTGGAATTTGAAATACTTGTCTCAATCACGTCTGTTTCTGAGGTTGTCTGTTCTAGATTTTTGGGAGATTGGATGCGCCTGAGGGTAATCATGATGATTGAAAATAAGGTTACAGTAATACCAGTACCAAAAATGATTTTTGCCCAGAGCCGATACCAAGTAATTTCACCTGATGTCAAAGGTCTGCCGCTTGTGCCAAGTTTCTGTACACATAAGTAGATTACGTCGGGATGCCACATTACATACCATCCGGCAGATAAAAAAATCAGATTTCGAAAAGCGCCGCTGTAGGTATTGATATTCAAATATTTCTTAATGAAAGCATCTTCCCATGCATCCATTTTTGCAGTGAAAGTACGACAGCACGCAAGCATTTTTTTCAGCCATTTCATTGCTGATTTTCCCTGGACTTAATATTTAGTAAGATAAAAGATGAATAATGTACTTCCCTAAAATAGTAGGCAGGTAGTAGTTCGTATTGTGTCTATTATTTTTATAATACTTCTCCCCAATATCCTTTAAATGGCCCATCTGGATAAACTAGCCTCCATTTCTTCCCAGGTATTGAATTGAATTCAAACCAGTGTTCTTCAAAATTTACTCCAGCATAATAATCTTGTACAGCTATTTCTCTGGCTGAGCCAAATTCCAATTCGCTATCAATCCATTTTATAAATCTCAGGAACTCATTTAATGAGTAAAACTCGTTAATCTCTTCTAGATTTGTATCCATATTTTTTAATATAGCTTCATTGGCTAGTTTTTCTTTGTTTGGCAGTATTATCGGCATAATTTACTGATCCTGATGATCGGTTATTTCACTCTTAAATAGCTGGGTATCGGTTTCCTGCTTTTGTCGTTTGGCGCGGTAGCGGTTGATTGGGAGCACAATTAACGAAATTATGTAGATCAGAACTCCTGTGCCGCCTATTGCAGACGCACACATTCTGATCCATCTTATCTGCCCGGGCTTGACGGGGTCGGATTGCCTGCCACCCGTGAGATCGTGCAACCAATCCAATATGTCATAGATATGCCATAGGACATACCACGCGACCGCCCAGGTCAGTAATCCCCTGAAGATGCCAGCATAGGTTTTATGATTGTAATATTTCTCAATGAATTTATCCTGCCGCTCAGCATCACGCCTGGCAGATTCGTGCCAACGCTCAAACCAGTTCATTTGCGTTTTCCTTCTTCCGTGAGATTGAAGAACGAAGGGATACCAGAAACGCTTTGTTCAACAGTTACCCCGACGGCATTGGGAATCTTCTGAAGGTAAAGGTTGGATGACGACCAGCTGAATTGGAAAGACAACGCGTCCAATATATTGCTGACGCCTTTAGTCGCATGCGGACTTAACCATGTTCCCAAACCGGAGTATGCCATACCTATCGAGAATGCGTTTGAGACGCTCTTGTTCTCGTTGTAGATCTGGTTGGCGATAAAGGTATTGGCCGCATTGACGCTACTACCAGCTGTTTCGATCAACGGCGTATTGACCAGACCTGCTGTTGTGGTAGCCGTTGATCCTGCTTCCGCTTTGACTTGGAAAGTCTCGTCAAAGTAACCTTCGATAGTATTGGCGCAGGTCTGAAGTTGGCTAAATACTGCTAATGTTGGTGGGAGTCTTTCCATCATTATTTACCGTAACTCTTTAAAGTTTTCAGTTCATCGTCTAGCCACGTTTTGTGCTCTCGAATAATATGCTCATAATTAGATACTGAGTGATAATCTTGACTAATTTTTGTCTGACTAGGATTAACCATACAAGCAGGCGCATCAGTTGGCCAGCCCCAATTCATCCAAAATTTAGATAATTTTATTAATCCATATACTGGTTCTTGATCTAAGTGACAAAGAGTGTCCTCCAGTGCAAAAGCTCTCCATATTCGCTGAGCTTGTTGTATATCTGCACTTTCTGTTTTGCACAACTTGTGCAAAAGTGAACACAAATCTGAAGCAGGTAAATTACTATCTGTTGCTAGATCAGAAACAATGTTTAATAAGGGATTTTCTATCCCTATTTTCTCTAGCTCTAATGTTGCGAAGTCTTCAATGCAAGACGAAGATAATTTGCCTAAAAATCTGCTTATGCCGCATACAGCTTCAAATATAATTATCCAACTAGCTAAACCTGATTGAAGGATTCGTTCAAATATTTTCTGCACTATGGCCTCACTGGTATTCCATTAATCGTACCATTTGGTACAAATATTCTGTGCATAAAACAGCCCATATTAGGATCAACAATCCACTCAAATTGACTAACAACCCCGTTATAGCTTCCGGAAACTTGGTATAGCGTTGCACCCTTTTATTAAGCGGAAATTTCTTAGCACTACTCGCATAATTATCTACGATATTAGGGAAACATGGTGTTCCAGCGTATTGAGGACGTCAGCTCCGGTTGGGCTCGCCTTTTATGCCCTTTGCCAACACATCGACCAGCTGATGATCCTACGTTTCGCCCAAAGCAAGCGCCATTCGACGCAACCGCGCTTGAGCCTGTGCATCCCACTGCTTCATTTGCCGATAGGGCTGGCGTATAATCGGCCCCAGCCATGGATTGAGGGGCATCGCATGGCGTTTTACATTTTGCAGGGCTTCAAGCGTGAGTGCAGTTTGATGAGCAAATGAGCGACATAGACCGGCGCTGATCGGCCAGGTTTGCCGTTGCGCTCATCGCCAAAGGGGGTGAGTGCGCTTTGCAGCCGGCGTTTACGGGCGTGTTTTTGGGATACGGATAACCATGATGATTTTATATTCGGGCACGACATGCCCGTTCAGCCAGCGTTGCCGCATCGTGCTTTACGAAAAGGGCATGGATTTTCAGGTTGTCGATGTCGATCTGTTTGCCAAGGCCGATGACATTGCCGCCGTCAATCCGTATGGTCGGGTGCCGGTGCTCGTCGAGCGTGACCTGATTCTATATGAGCCGAACATCATCAATGAGTATATCGACGAGCGTTTCCCGCACCCTCAGTTGATGCCGCCCGATCCGATCATGCGCGCGCGTGCGCGTCAGTTGCTGGTCAGCATGGAGCGCGAAATATTCGCCTATATCGAGCCGCTGGAAAAAAATAATCTCAAGACAGCGGAAAAGGCGCGCCAGATCATCCGTGAACGCCTGATCGAGATGGCGCCGCTTTTCGTTAAGCAGAAGCATATGCTGGGCGAGGAATTCTCGATGCTCGATGTGGCCATTGCTCCCTTGCTTTGGCGGCTTGAACACTATGGTATCGATTTGCCGAAATCGGCGGCGCCGCTGATGAAATACGCTGAGCGGATTTTCAGCCGTCAGGGGTATATTGATGCGCTGACGCCTTCCGAAAAGGCCATGCGGCGTTAAACCGTCGGTGCCTATTTTTCCGCAGGAGCCATAGACGCCGTGAGCCTTCCATCGACCCGTTCTTATTTCATCCGGGCCCTCCATGAATGGTGTTGCGATCATGGGTTTACGCCCTATATCACTGTCGTCGCCGATGAATGGGCACGCGTGCCGCGCGAGTTCGTGCGCGATGGACACATCGTTCTGAACATCGATTATGAGGCAACGAACCGACTCAACATCGGTAATGAAGATATTTCTTTTCAGGCGCGTTTCGGTGGTGTGCCGCGGGATATCCTGATTCCGGTAGGCAATGTTGTCGCCATCTATGCACGGGAAAATGGTCATGGCATGGCCTTTGAGTACGAAAAAAGCAGCCCCGCCCAAAATGATGCGCAGGAAACGGATCAGAAAATGTCGCTCGATCGGGGATCTGATGCCGTTGCGCCTAAATTGACGAGTCATGAAGGCCGGAACGGTGATGATGGTCATGATGATGACGGCGCGCCATTACCACCTTCCGGGCGTCCAAAGCTGCAGCGCATCAAATAAGATGGGCAGGGTATTCCCGGGGTACCGTCGTATTACCGCCGTTGTGCCTATCGGTCGAGGTACATCATCACCGTTGCAGAATACGGGCAGGCCTCCAAACGCCATGATCGCGATAGCGCGATATGGCAACGGATCTTTGCTGAGATAGCCCCACGGTTGCGGCCATGGATCTCCTGCTGCTGTTTTTTCTCATCTGTATCAATGGCGTTTTCGCCATGTCCGAGATCGCCGTCGTTTCGGCGCGCAAGGCGCGTTTGCAGAAACTGGCCGATGACGGTAGTCCGGGCGCACAAGCGGCACTGGCGCTGAGCAATGAGCCATCGGGTTTTTTATCGACGATCCAGGTGGGTATTACCACCGTTGGTATCCTGAGCGGCGCTATCGGGGAAAATACGCTGGCCGCGCCGCTGACTGAATGGTTGTCCCAATGGCCGTGGCTGGCCCCTTATGCGCGCGGAATTGCCCTGACAGTCGTCGTCGTCGCGCTCACTTATTTTTCGATCATCATTGGTGAGCTGGTGCCCAAGCGTCTCGGCTTGTTGGCGCCTGAGCGGATTGCCGCCCTGATCGCACCGCCGATGGGCGTGCTGGCCAAGATTGGCAAACCGCTGGTCTGGCTGCTTTCTGCTTCTTCCGGACTGGTGCTGCATCTGCTGGGGGCGCGGCAGCGCGCTGACCCCCCCGTGACCGACGATGAAATCAACGTGCTGATGGAACAGGGGGCAGAGGCCGGCGTTTTCCACGAAAGCGAACAGACGATCGTTTCCAACGTACTGCGCCTGGATGAGCAGCGGATTGCCTCAATCATGACGCACCGCAACGATATTTACGCGCTCGACTTGGATGCACCGGAAGCGCAGATCCGCGCCCGCGTGGCGGAAAGCCCTTATACGCGTATCGTTGTTTGCCGTGATGATCTCTCCCAGGTCGTTGGTATTCTGCGTACGGTGGATCTGCTCCAGCCGGCGCTGGCTGGCGAAAAACTCAATATCGAACGCTTTTTGCGCCGGCCGCTGTATGTTCCGGAGGGGGTGACGACAACGCATCTGCTTGAGAATTTCCGCAAGGCGCGCGAGCAGTGTGCGTTGATTGTCGATGAGTATGGTGAGCTGGAAGGCCTGGTGACGCTGACGGACGTATTGACCGCCATTGTCGGTGAAGTGCCGTCTTCGGATATTGATGAGGAACAGGAGGCCGTTCAACGCGCGGACGGTTCGTGGCTGATCGACGGTGGTTTGGCCATTGAGCGCGTCAAACAGCTTTCTGGTATCGAGGATGATCTGCCGGGCGAAGATGAAAATGCTTTCAACACGCTGGGTGGCTTGATGATGTTCGTACTCGGCCGCATCCCCATCGCCGGAGATTATTTTGAGGCGGCCGGCTACCGCTTCGAAGTCATCGACATGGATAAAAACCGTGTTGATAAAGTCTTGCTTTCTCCTTTGCTGCCTGAATCGGAGTCCGTCGCTAAACGCCGCTAAAGGTGCCCGCGGAAAAACCCAGCACGTTTGACGGCTGACATGCCTGAAATAAATATCGTGCCCAGAGCAGTTTCAGCGATCGGCGGCTACCGGTAATCCTGATAATTAATCAATCCGCTCAACGTACTTCTTGCGGCTTTCGCGCCGAATCATCATCTAGTTTGCATTTTCAAATGATAAGAATTATCATTTCGTGCGTTGATCCTTTTTAGGAAAAGGATCTTTCCCTGGTTTTTTAGAATTTCAAAAATCAAGAAAAGGAGTGTGTGTATGTATCCATATATCCGTGCATGTGCGCGTGTGTTGATGGCGGTTTCAGCCTTGGCTTTATGCGGGCAGGTCTCTGCGTCCAGCAAGCCATTTACCGTAGTGACGACGTTCACCGTGATTGCCGATATGGCAAAAAATGTTGCCGGCAACGACGCCAGAGTGCTTTCCATTACCAAGCCGGGGGCTGAAATTCACAATTACGAACCGACGCCGCAAGACTTGATCAGGGCGCAGCAGGCCGATCTGGTTTTATGGAATGGGCTGAACCTGGAGGTTTGGTTCGAGCGCTTTTTTTCCAACGTGAAGAATGTGCCTTCCGTGGTTGTGACCGCGGGCGTTACCCCCATGTCAATCCGGGGCGGTGAATACGATGGCAAGCCGAATCCGCACGCCTGGATGTCGGTCGCCAATGCGCGGATCTATGTCGACAATATCGAAACCGCGCTGGTGAAGCATGATCCAAAACATGCGGCCGGTTACCACAGCCGGGCGCAGGCTTACCGGGAAAAGCTCAATGCGATGGACGGTGAATTGCGTAAACGCGTCGAACGGGTGCCTGCCGAGCAGCGCTGGCTGGTGACGAGCGAAGGCGCATTCAGCTATCTGGCGCGCGACTTGGGATTGCGTGAAGCATATTTGTGGCCGATCAACGCCGAGCAGCAAGGTACGCCGCAGCAGGTTTCCGCGCTAATCGAAACGGTGCGTAAAAATAAGATTCCGGTGGTTTTCAGCGAAAGTACGGTATCCGACAAACCGGCGAAGCAGGTCGCCAAGGAAAGCGGCGCGCGCTATGGCGGTGTGCTCTACGTAGATTCGCTTTCTGCTGCGAATGGCCCGGTACCGACTTTCCTTGATCTTCTGCGTGTGACAACGGACACCGTGATGAAAGGTTTGGAGGCGAAGTGACTCTGCCTGCGTCCTCAATTCAGTACCTAAAAGGCCGTTGCTCTGTGGCTGCATTGAAGTTTTGTCCGGGGCGGGCGATATCAGTAGCGAAGGGTGTAGGCATGAGCAGTTTGGTCTGAACGAAACCGATACTGCGAATGATTGGAAATCTGAAAACGGCTTGGCTGCTGATTGAGATCACCGTTGTAAATGGACTGGAGAGAAACGCGCGCAATTGAAATAAAGGAACTGGAATGAACCTCACAGGCGTCATGTTTGCCAGCTTTTTAAAGCTTCGCAACTGCGCTTTGCGGGTTCCAGAATCGCCGAAATTAATGATGGAATTTGCCTGCTGATCATGACTCCGGATGAAATGACCGACACTTCGCTTAACACTTCACTGGAAGTGGCGGATATCGCTGTAACGTATCCGAACGGACACCGCGCTATTCACGATGTATCGTTTTCTCTGCGCGGCGGGGTGACCTGTGCGTTGGTTGGCGTCAATGGCAGCGGCAAATCCACTTTGTTCAACGCCATTATCGGCATCGTGCATCCGCAGATGGGGACGGTGCGGATCAACGGCTTGCCCGTGGCGCAGGCGCTCAAACGCAACAGCGTCGCCTATGTGCCGCAGAGCGAAAATATCGACTGGCATTTTCCGATTCTGGTCAAGGATGTCGTTATGCTGGGGCGTTACGGCCATATGGGGCCGTTGCGTCGGCCGCACGATGCCGACCGCATGGCGGTACACGCGGCAATGGAGCGCATGGGCATTGCCGATCTTGCCGAGCGTCAGATCGGCGCACTCTCCGGAGGCCAGAAAAAACGGGTATTCCTGGCGCGTGCGCTGGCGCAGGAGAGTCGCGTCATTCTGCTTGATGAACCTTTTACCGGCGTCGATGTGCAAACGGAATATGCGGTGATGGACCTGTTGCAGGCGCTGCGTGAGCAGGGATATTTGATGTTGGTTTCCACGCACAACCTGGGGGCGGTGCCACGCTACTGCAACGAAGTGGTGCTGCTCAACCGCACCGTCATTGCCTGCGGATCAGTGGCGGATGTTTATACGGTAGACAATCTGGAGCGCACCTTCGGCGGCATGCTCAAGAATATTGGTCTCGGTGAAACCGCGCCGCAGGTGCGTATTGTCAGCGATGACGAACATCCGGCTGTCTTTTTTGGTGGGCAGGCTTGATGGTCTGTGGCCGGAATCATTCTCCCAGGTGATAAGCCATGAATTTTCTGCTTGAGCCTTTGCACTATGACTTTATGCTCAAGGCGTTGTTCTGCAGCGCCTTGATTGGTTGCGTCTGCGCGTTACTTTCCGTGTTTCTTTTACTCAAGGGTTGGTCGCTGATTGGCGATGCGCTTTCGCATGCCGTCGTGCCGGGCGTCGCCGTGGCCTATTTGTGGCAGTTGCCTTACGCACTGGGGGCGTTTACCACTGGGCTGTTCGCCGCCGCCGCCATGCTGGTGTTGCGTCGCCTGCCGATGCTGAGGCAGGACGCAGTGATCGGTTTTGTGTTCTCCGTATTTTTTGCTACGGGTTTGCTGATCATTTCGCTGTACCCGACGGCAGTGGATTTGCAGGCCGTGATTTACGGCAATATCCTGGGTATTGCCGACAGTGACCTGTGGCAGATGCTGGTCATTGCCGGCGTTTCCTTGCTGATTCTGGCGCTGAAGTGGCGGGATTTCATGCTGCTGTTTTTCGACGATGTGCAGGCCGTGACCACGGGTCTACCGGTGCGCCGCCTGCAATGGCTGTTTTTCGCGCTGGTCAGTGCAGCCGTTGTGGCCGCCTTGCAGACTGTCGGCGCCATTTTAGTTATTGCTTTGCTGATTACGCCGGGCGCAACGGCTTTTTTGATGACCGACCGTTTCGGTCGCGTGCTGATCTGCGCGCTGATCATCGGTGTCGTCACAGCCGTTGTCGGCGCCTATGCCAGTTATTTTCTTGATGCCGCGACCGGCGCGGTCATCGTCGTTCTGCAAAGTTTTTTGTTTCTGCTGGTTTTTGCCGTCAAGCATCTCGCCGTACACCGTGCGACGCAGACGAAGAGCGCTCATCGACTGCAATGCACAGCGCCCGTCCGATACGGGGAGGAGGGCAGCGTATGAGCGGCTGGCTGGAGGCATTTAATTATCCGTTCATGCAGCAAGCGCTCTGGGTTGCCTTGCTGCTCGGATTGACCTGCGCCATGCTTTCGTGCTTCCTGGTGCTCAAAGGCTGGGCGCTGATGGGTGATGCCATTTCGCACGCCATTCTGCCCGGCATCGTTATCGCAGCTATTTTTGGATGGCCGCTGGCGCTGGGCGCATTCTGCGCCGCGCTTGTTTGCGCACTGACGACCGGCTGGCTCGAATACCGCAGCGTCCTGAAGAGCGATACGCTACTGGGCATCGTTTTTTCCGGCATGTTTGCCGCCGGCATCATTCTTTTCCAGAAAGCGGATAGCGGCCAGCATTTGACTCACATTCTGTTCGGCAACCTGCTGGGCATGCAGCCCGGGCAGCGCTGGCAGGTTCTCTGGATCTGCCTGACGGTCCTGATTGTGCTGGCCTTGAAATGGCGCGATTTCATGTTGTTCGTTTTCGATGCCGCCCATGCACGGCTCAGCGGCCTGTCCGTGCCGTCCCTTTATGTCGGCCTGCTAGCGCTGTTGGCGCTGACTGCTGTCGGCGCAATGCAGGCCGTTGGCGTCGTACTGGCGGTGGCGATGCTGATTGCGCCCGGAATCAGCGCGCAACTGGTGGTCAGCCGTTTTCACCACATGCTGATCGTTGCCGCGCTGCTCTCAATGTGTGCCACCTGCGCCGGCGTGCTGATCAGCTTCCGGCTCGATGCCTCGACGGGCGCCTGCATCGTGCTTTGTCAGGCGGTGGGCTTTTTTCTGATGTTGTTGCTGCATTATGGCAAGCATTACAGAAAGACCCGAATGCCATCGCGCGCATGAGCGGCGCGTTTCTGCGTTTTTTCGCTAATCAGGATGGTGTGGAATCGATCGCTGGCCTGGGGCGTTGCAGAATCTTTATGGTCAGGCCAATGCCAAAACCGATCAGCGCCGGCACTACCCAACCCAAGCCGGAGGCGTATAGCGGCAGGTAGTCGCCAAACAGCGCATGCAGGCGCATGGGCAGGCCGTGCTCGACGCCGCTAAATGCTTTCCAGCCGTCAAACAGTGCGACCGTCCCCGTCGCGAGCATCGTGCAGATATAGACGATGCGGCCGCCGCCAAAAAAATTATGAAGCAGGGCGAGTGCGATGAGAGCGATCGTCAGCGGGTAGAGCAACATCAGTGCGGGCACAGAAAGTTTGATGATGGTGTTGAGCCCGACATTGGCAAGTCCGCAGGACACCAGCGTGAAGAGGATGGCCCAGGTGCGGTAGGCGCATCGCGGCAGCAGGCGGTTGAAATATCCCGAGCATGAAGTGATCAGCCCGACCGCGGTAGACAGGCAGGCAAGGAACACAATCACGGCCAGTAAGATTTTGCCGGCATTGCCAAAGTAATGTTCAGCGCTTTTCGAGAGTACGGCCGCCCCGTTTTGTTGCAGGCCGATGCCACCAACGCTGGTGGCGCCCATATAGGCAATGAAAACATAAACCACCGATAGGCAAAGCGCCGCCACGCAACCGGCGCGCATCGTCAGGCTAAGCATTTGCCGTTTATCCGACACGCCCTTGCTGCGCACGCTGCTGATGACGATGATGGCGAAGACCAGCGAAGCGAGCGCATCCATCGTTTCGTAACCGGCGATGATGCCTTGGGTCAGTGCGTGCGTGTCGTAGCCGCTCGCGGCCTGCGGTGCCTGCGGCGGAGCCATCGGCTTTATGGCCGCGGTGATCACCAGAATGGCGATGGTCAGGAGCAAGGCCGGCGTGAGCACCTTGCCGATGCGGTCGACCAGTTTGCCCGGCGAAATTGACAGCCAGTACGACGCACCGAAGAAAAACAGACAGAAGGCCGCCAGATACAGTCTTTTGCCGTATTCATCAAGTTCACCGAGGAAGGGCGCGACGCCGATTTCGAAGGATACGGTTGCTGTACGCGGAATAGCGAACAAGGGGCCAATCGCCAGATACAGCATTACGGCAAACAGCGTGCCGTACCAGGGGGTAACGCGCGATGCCAGATCCTGTACATCGCGCGATCCAGAATAGCCGACCGCGATAACGCCCAGCAGGGGCAGTCCGGCGCCGGTCAGCAAAAAGCCGCTCATGGCAGCGAAAATGTGATCCCCCGCCTGCTGCCCCATCAGCGCGGGGAAAATCAAATTGCCCGCGCCGAAAAACAGTGCGAACAGCATCAAGCCCGTGGCTACAAAAATAGATCTGTGAGTATGCATGTCTATGTAAAGTGTGTCACACCGGCGTTCATAAAATCGGGGCCATTCCGGACAGGCCGGCGCCCGACAATCGTCTTGCCACACACTGTTTAATTTCCAAAAATACTACCGCTCTGCCCGATGGTCAGAGCGGTCACACGAAAAGTCTGGGTAACGAAAAAACCGCCATCGGCAGGCGGTTTCCACGCACCGAATATATCAGTATTTATGCATGAAACAAAGTCGGGATGCGCTGGAAGCCGTGCCGGAGAAGCATTTCCTCGGCATTCATGCATTATTTTCTGCCGGAGCGGGCGGCACGGGAAAATCGAGAAAGCGGCTGCTCAACGCTTCAAGGCCCAGCTGGTGCAGGATCGCCGCCAGCCGTTGCGCAGCGTTGCCGCGCGTTTGTCCGGTGTATTCGGCGATGATCAGCTCGTTCTTGAGCGAATGTTCCCAGCCGACCAGTTCGGTGGTGGTGACGCGATAAGCATGGGCTTCCAGTTGCAGGCAACGCAACACATTGGTCAGCAAACTGCCGAATTCGCGCGTGTGAATCGGGTGACGCCACAACTCGGCGAGCGGAGTGCGTGCCAGCGCGGCACTCTTGTTTTGGCGCAGGACGGCGGCGACTTCCGCCTGGCAGCAGGGGGCCAGCACCACGAAGCGGGCGCGCTTGTGCAGGGCGAAGCGGATGGCATCGTCCGTCGCCGTATCGCAGGCATGCAGGGCGGTGACGATGTCGACCCGCGCTGGCAGGGTGGATGCATGAATCGAAGCCTCGGCACTCAGATGCTCGAAATGCATGCGGGAAAAACCCAGGCGGCTGGCCAGTTCACGCGAACGCGTGACGAGTTCGGCACGCGTCTCGATGCCGAAAATCCGCCCGCAATGCCGGGGATGCAAAAACAGATCGTAGAGGATAAAGCCGAGATACGACTTGCCCGCGCCAAGGTCGACGAGCGTGAAATCGCCTTGCGCTTCCTGTAGATGAACCAGCAGCGGTTCGATGAACTGGTAGAGATGGCGGACCTGTTTCCGCTTGCGGCGGCTGTCCTGGTTGAGCTTGCCCTCGCGCGTCAGGATATGCAGTTCCTTAAGCAGTTCGATCGACTGGCCGGCGATCAGCGGTTCGGCAGGCGCTGGGGCAGGGGGCTTGCCGCTGTGCCGGGTATTTGGGGATTTTCTGGGGTTCATGATGCGGGCGATTTTATCGTGCTTCGCGCAGGGCAAGCACAGGCAAAAAAGAGCGAGCGATAGAACAAAGCGCAGCAGCCGGGCAGATAAAGCACGGACTCATGCGCCGGCAATGCGATAATTGCCCCGTTTATTGCATCCTCCACATTTGAGTTCTGAATTTTTTTGGATCGTTCATGGCAATTCAGTGGTTTCCCGGACACATGGTGTCGGCGCGCCGAAAGGCGGCCGAGACGATGGCCAATATCGACGTTGTTATCGAAGTCGTCGACGCGCGCCTGCCGGCGGCCAGCGCCAACCCGCTGGTGGCCGATCTGCGCCGGCATCGGCAGCGGCCTTGCCTGAAGGTGCTCAACAAGTCCGATCTGGCCGATCCGGCGGTCACGCGCGCCTGGATCGCCGAGTTCAACCGGCAGCCGGGCGTCAGCGCCGTGGCGATTTCGAGCCGCAACGCCGGCGAAGTTGCCCGCTTGCCCGCACTGTGCCAGGCGCTGGCGCCACATCGCAACGACACGACCAAACCGCTGCGCATGATGATCATGGGGATTCCCAATGTCGGCAAATCGACGCTGATGAATGCGCTGGTCGGCCACAAGATCGCCAAGGTCGGCGACGAGCCGGCGGTGACCAAGATGCAGCAGGCGCACCGCCTGAGCGCACGGCAGACGATCATCGATACGCCGGGACTGATGTGGCCGAAAATCCAGTATGACAGCGATGGCTTCATGCTCGCGGCCAGTCATGCCATTGGGCGCAATGCCGTCATCGACGAGGAGGTCGCAGTGTTTCTTGCCGGGCTGCTGCGCGAGCGTTATCCCGCGCTGCTTGCGGCGCGTTATGGGTTCGCGGTCGAAGAACTGGATGCCGTAGACATCATCGAAAGCGTCGCGCGCCGGCGGGCGTTGCGGATGCGCGGCGGCGCGCTCGATTTTGCCAAGGCTTCGCTCGTACTGCTGCAGGATTATCGGGATGGCCGGCTTGGGCGCATCAGCCTGGAAACGCCGGAAACGCGCCAGGCCATGCTCGCCGAAGCAACCTCGGAACACGACGAAACGGCTGCGGAAGATAAACCGGCGCGCCCGCCCAAATGAAAAAGCCAGCGTAACGGACAACGGTATTTTTTTGGCGCCGCAGAAAAGATGCCCGCTAGCCCGCGTATCTAGAGCGTTTCAGAGGAGCTGCCCTTAAACCCCTTGTATTTAGGGAATCTCCGGGGCACCTGCCCTGAAGCCCTTTATCCGCGCGGGTTTCGGAACATTTCCCCGACAGGGAGAGAATTGGAAAAACGCGGGGGCGGAAGCGCAGGCGCATCTCCCAAAAGAGCTAGCCTGAAGCCCGCGTATTTTGGGCATCTCCGAGAGAGGGGCTCTGAAACCCTTATAAATAGGGCGTTTCAGAGGTGCCTGCCCGGAAACGCCCTGTTTACGCGGGGTTCAGCGGCGCTTGCCGGGAAGCGTTTGGGAATGCCTGTTGCCCTCACGCCTCAATGACCCGACATCCCGACACGTCCCGCCGCCGGTCAGCGCCCGCTGAATTTTGCCGGGCGTTTGTCTAGAAAGGCCGAAACCGCCTCGGCAAAGTCTTCTTCCTTGGAGGATAAGTGCATGGCCACGGCTTCTTCTTGGTTGAAGGTTTCCAGCTCACTGTAAAAATAGGCGTTGAGCAAGGCCTTTTGCCGTTCCAGGATTCGGGTCGGCTTGTGCAGGAGTTTCTCGGTAAAAGCTTTTCCCTGGGCTTCCAGGGCATCGTCGGGAACGATCTCGGTGGCCAGCCCCAGATCCTTGGCTTCCCGGGCGCTGAGGGCGGTTTTGAGCGTCATCAGTTCATAGGTGCGGGCGGGCCCCAGATTTTTGCCCAGAAAGTACATGAGGCCGGTATCTCCGGACAGGCCGATGCCGTTGAACGCCGGAACCAGCTTGGCGGATTCGGACAGAATGCGGTAATCACAAGCCATCGCCAGGCCGAAGCCGGCGCCGGCGGCGGCTCCCTGAACTACGGCGACAACAGGCTTCTTGCAGCGGCGGACGGCGAGCGCCATACGCCCCGTTCCCAGCACCAGTTCGACGGGCAAGGGCGCCTTGGCGGCAAGAAGGTCGCGGAACATCTTGATGTCGCCGCCGCCGGAGAAGAGCTTGCCGGCAGCCTTCAAAATAACGGCCCGGGCCGGAGAATCCCGCTCGATTTGTGTGAAGACTGCGGCGACTTCGTCCAGCATTTCCTGGGTGAACGCATTGGCCGTGTCCGGTCGGTTCAGGATAACGACGTCGATTTCGCCCTGTTGCTCATAGATGAGATGCTGATACATGGTTTCCTCCGGTGGCAGTTAAAGGTTCACTCAAGGATTCGCGCAGTCTAGTCGCCGCCGCTTTTTGTTGTCAAAGCATCGCCTCCGGGAGTCAACGATCATTGCGCGCTGTTTTCCATTTTATGTTTTTTGGTACGCTGAAGCCCTTATGTTTAAAGGGCCTCCGGGCGATTTATGTTTTCTGCTCTGTTTTATGGGTTTCCAGACAAGGATTGGAGAAACGGGCGTGCGACGGTTCTTGTCCCCGGATGTTTCCTGCGCCCAATCTGAAAATCTGGCCGCGGCGGACGGGGAACGTTTAAAATTCGCAGCTGCAGGGAAATCCGGAAAACACAGCGAAAATAATTTCATGAACCCGATCTATATCACCTTTGGCATTTATCTTTCCGCCGTCCTGCTCATCGGCATGGCGGCTTATTTTTCTACCCGCAATTTCGACGACTACATCCTCGGTGGGCGGCGGCTGGGCGCTTTCGTCACGGCCATGTCCGCCGGGGCGTCCGATATGTCCGGCTGGCTGCTGATGGGTCTGCCGGGGGCGATTTACGCCAGCGGGCTGAGCAAATCCTGGATCGCCATCGGCCTGGTGATCGGCGCCTGGCTGAACTGGCTGATCGTCGCAGGGCGGCTGCGCGTGCATACCGAGCACAACGATAATGCGCTGACCCTGCCCAATTATTTCTACTATCGTTTTGGTGCGCAGGGGCAGTTCATGAAGGTTAGCTCCGCCATCATCATCCTGTTTTTCTTCACCATCTATTGTGCGGCGGGTGTCGTGGCGGGCGCGCGGCTGTTTCAGAGCCTCTCTCCCGGCCTGGATTACACGACCGCCATGTGGCTGGGGGCGGGCGCAACCATCGCCTATACCTTCATCGGCGGTTTTCTGGCGGTGAGCTGGACGGATACCGTGCAGGCTACGCTGATGCTCTTTGCGCTGATCCTGACGCCGGTCATGGTGTACCTGTCGCTGGGCGGTACGGCGCAGATGCACGCCGCCATTGCCGCTGTCGCGCAGGAAACGGGGAAACAGTACGACAGCCTCTGGGCGGGAACGAGCTTGATCGGCATCCTTTCCACGGCGGCCTGGGGGCTGGGGTATTTCGGCCAGCCGCATATCCTGGCGCGCTTCATGGCAGCGGAAAGCGTCAAATCAATCGGCGCGGCCCGCCGCATCGGCATGACCTGGATGATCGTCTGCCTGAGCGGTGCGGTGGCAGTCGGTTATTTCGGCATCGCCTACTTCGGCGGCAACCCCGACCAGGTCGGCATGATGGAAGGCAAGGATGAGCGCGTATTCATTGCCCTGACGACGCTTCTGTTCAACCCGTGGATTGCCGGCATCATCCTTTCCGCCATTCTGGCTGCCGTGATGTCTACCCTGTCCTGCCAGCTGCTCGTCTGCGCCAGCGCGATTACCGAAGATTTCTACAAGGGTTTCCTGCGCCCGAAGGCGCCGCAGAAAGAACTGGTCTGGGTGGGTCGCGTCATGGTGCTGGCGGTGGCGGTGATCGCCATTCTGATTGCCGCCGATCCGGACAGCACGGTTCTCGGGCTGGTGGAGTTCGCCTGGGGCGGTTTTGGCGCGGCCTTCGGCCCCATCGTCATTCTTTCCGTTTTATGGAAGCGCATATCCGCCAGCGGTGCGCTGGCCGGCATGATTACCGGCGCCTTGGTGTGCGTCGTGTGGCTGGTTCAGGTGAAGAATCCCGCGCTCGCAGCGGGGCTGGATGGCTGGCGAACCTTTTACGAAATTGCGCCCGGTTTTATCGCCTGCGGGGTGACCGCCGTACTCGTTTCCCTGCTCGGCAAGGCGCCGGACGCCGCTGTTCAGGCGCGTTTCGAGCAGGCCGATGCGGATTTTCGGGCGCAGCGCTGAACGGCGTGGGTAAGGGGAGGCGGTGTCGGGCGGCGGTGCCGGGCGGAGCCGCGTGACCGCTGCGCCGATACTGGCCGGCTGTAGCCCGCGTGTTTATTGGGCTGCCGGCATGCCCATTCTGTCCGGTATGTCAGGCGCGCCTGATGACGGTGCGGCGGCCTGGCTTTTAGCGACGAATTGCTTGAGCGGCGGAATCCAGTGCGTCCACACGTAACGGCCGCCCATGCCCAGAACGCAGGCCCAGAAAACGAGCTGGATGAGAAAAATGATGAGATTGCGCTGCTGCCGACTGATTTTTTTGCCGGGGTCGGTGGCGCCGCAGCTGGGGCAGGCCATCGCCGAAGTGTCGACCTGGTGGCCGCAGGCGCGGCATGAAACGAGCGGCATGACGGGAATCCTCTGGAGTTTCTTGGTTTATTGAAGGCGCCGATTATAATTTGCCGGCGCGGTTTTGTGACGCCGCTGCCTGGGAACATTGGAAGCATGGATAGGCATGGCCGTGAATGACCGAAACACCGAACTCGAAATCCGCTTGAGCCTGATGGAAGATCTGGTCGAGGAACTCAACCGCACGGTTTTCCGTCAACAACAGGAACTTGTCCTCCTGCAAGCGCAGCTGCGCCATCTTTACCGGCAAATGCAGGCGGATGCGGAAGCGCAGGCAACGGCTGAGTCCGCCGCGCCGCCCAGCCTGCGTGAAGAGGTGCCGCCGCATTACTGAACCGGATTGGTTGATGCTTGTGCGGCGTTGCGGTATCTGCGCGGCATGGATATGTTTTTTGCAATCACGGAGTTTCATTTTGGCCATCATTCAAATCGACGAACCGCGCCTCCGCCCTAAAACGTCGCCCACAGGTTTTGCCCTGTTTGCCCTTGGCTTTCGCCCCTTTTATCTGCTGGGCGCGCTGTTCGCCGCGTTGGTGCTGCCGCTGTGGCTCGCCCTATACGCCGGCGGCGTCGAACTTGCGCCTGTTCTGCCGGGTATGCTCTGGCACGGTCACGAAATGGTGTTCGGCTTCGCCGTTGCCATCATCGCCGGTTTTTTGCTGACGGCCGGGCAGGTTTGGTCGGGACTGCCGACGCCGAAGGGCGGGCGGCTGGCCGCGCTGGTCGCGCTTTGGCTGGCCGGGCGGCTGGCGATGTTTTCCGGCATGCCTATTCTGGCGGCGGTCGTCGATCTTGCCTTTCTGCCGACGCTGGCCGTTGTCATCGGGCGTCTGCTTTATCGCGCCCGTAATCGCCGCAACTATTTCGCGCCCTTTCTGCTGCTCGCGCTGGCGGCCGCCAATGCGCTGGTGCACGCCGGCGCGCACCTCTGGTTTGATGTCGAACCGTTGATTGGCCTACACCTGGGCGTGGCGCTGATTACCGTGTTGGAAACGGTAATCGCCGGGCGCATCGTGCCGAGCTTTACGGCCAATGCGCTGAAAACCGTGCCGTGGCGCAACCCCTGGTGCGACCGTGCGGCCGTGGTGCTGACGGCGCTGGCGCTTTTTGCTTGGGCGGTTGGCGCGCCGCC
>ERZ773043.699-NODE-699-length-19504-cov-17.196822_pt1 | contig 19504 bp, 17 predicted proteins | sample MGYA00580636_ERZ773043 | MGnify/ENA primary metagenome ERZ773043 (study PRJEB29015, sample SAMEA2737992) | human oral metagenome | biome: human oral; feature: human-associated habitat; material: dental | place: China | collected 2065 ...
TATGATTGAAATAGGGAGTGTTTCTGTTAATTATTGCTGCCTAATTGTTTATGTTGCCAACTACCTGATAAATCTTACAGGTCATCACCTTTTTTATAACCTTCCGGAATATCTTTAAAAATGCTGTAGCCGAAGTACTGGTCTGAGAGTGCTTCAAGTTTGCCCTCTTCTTTTAACTTAGCTACCGCCTCATCACAAGCCTTTGCAAGGTCTGCTTTTTCTTTGTTGAATAAAGGCCATATAGGTATGCCCTTATATGTAGCAAATGAAAGCTTGTCTGCAAACTGATGATACTCGCCATCCTCTGCAACAACATTTGCGTCAAAAGATACTTTTATATTAAAGAAAGCATCATATCTTCCTTCAAGTACCCACTGATATGCATCTGACAACTCGAATTGGTCGGCAGGAGTCAGCTTTATAGGAGTGTCAGGGTGCTCTTTATTAAAGTTTTCTATAATAGTGTATTGAGCACTTTGTGGAGATATCGGTACAAGGTTTCCGCTGAAACTTGCAAAGCTTTCCAAATCTTTTATTTTGTCCGCATTTTCTGTTCTAAAAGCTATACCTATCACACTGGAGCCTATATAGTTTTCAGGATATATGAACTTTTCTTCTCTTTCAGCAGTCCACCATACACCCTTAATACCAACATCATACTTACCGGCTTCAAGGCCTATAAGTAAGTCTTCCGCTGTAGTTGAGATATACTCAAACTCATAGTCCGGAAGCATCTCATCAATAGCTTTGAATACAGCAACTTCATAACCGTCAGATTCGCCCTTATCATTTACGAAGTCATAAGGATAATATGACTGGGTATGGGCAACCTTTATTTTCTTAACTTCAGAGCTTGCTGCTTGAGTTTCGGACTCGGAGGCAGCTTGGCTGCTGTCGGCACTGCTTTCTGCAGAGACAGAAGTATCGGCAGCAGTACTTGAAGAATTAGAGTTGCTGCATCCGCCAAGAGCAAGAAGCAATGCAGGAATAATAGCTACAAGTGATCTTATTTTCATTTTTAATCCTCCTTCTATCCTACTTACTATAGGATATAATAATGTTAGCAATATATTAAGCAAAGGTCAATATACAAAGGTAAAAATACCAATAAGATTTTGTTATTTATATTTGATTATGCAATTAATTGGCAAATATTATTGTATAAAATAATTAAATATCTTTAATATAAGAATTATCTTATGTATAATAATAAAGAAATAAATAGTAAACTTGAATTATTTATGAAAATATTGTAACAGTTCAGATAAGTAGATATATATAAATAAAAATATAAAATTTCAGTATAATATCAGCTTTGAGTGTTATAACATCTTAAAGCGTTAGAGAAATACAGATAATGAGGAGGTTTAGGGTATGAAAATTATAGCTCTTATTCCGGCATATGAACCGGAAGAAAGTATGCTTACTTTACTTGAAGGTATTAAGAAGGATACGGATATGGACATAGTGGTAGTCAATGACGGAAGCTCTAATGCTTGTGATGCTATCTTTAATAAAGCAAAAGAATTTGCCAAAGTGCTTGAATATGAGGTAAATAAAGGAAAAGGTAGGGCATTAAAAACCGGACTTGACTATATAAATGATAACTATAGCACTGAGTATATAGTTGTAACTATGGATGCTGACGGACAGCATACTATAGAAGACGCTTTGAAAATATGTAAAGTTATAGAAAAGTCTCCTGATATATTGGTTCTTGGAAAAAGATTTTTCGGAAATGATGTTCCTTTAAGGAGCAGGTTCGGCAATGCGATGACAAGACTGGTATATAAACTTGCCACAGGGGTAGGTGTATACGATACCCAAACGGGGCTTAGGGCATTTTCATATAAATTAATGCCGCTTATGTTGGATATTAAGGGTGAAAGATATGAGTATGAGATGAATGTATTAATGGAGTGCCCTAAGAACGGTATTGAGATAAAGGAAGTGGATATAGCAACAATATATATTAATAATAACAGCAGCTCTCACTTTAATGTGCTTAAAGATTCTTACAGGGTATATAAGGAGATTTTTAAGTTCTGTGCGGCTTCTATTGTATGTTTTTTAGTTGACTATATGCTCTACTGCCTTGGGCTTATATTTACTGTAAGTTTAGGAAAAGGTTTAAGTACTGTAGTTTCAAATGTTTTTGCCAGAATCATAAGCTCGATACTTAATTTTACTTTGAATAAAAAGGTAGTATTTAAGAGAAAGGGTAATACATTAAAACTTGCGGCTTCATATTTTCTTTTGGCTTTATTTATATTAGCAGGCAATACTCTTGTGCTCAAGATGTTTGTTGAGGTATTTAATATAGAAAGTAAGGCGGCAAAGCTTATTACAGAGTTGATATTTTTTATTATAAGTTGGTTTATACAAAAATTTTTGATATTTAAAAAAAGAGAAGAGGAGGTAGTTTAATTTGATAAAAAGAAATTTGATTACAGCAATAATTTTAAGCGTCAGCCTAGTTTCATATACAGCTTATGTGTTACTTGATACATTTGCAATACCAAGGGTTTATAAGGTGGTGGAAAACACCTCTTCTGTAAATTACCGATCTGATAGTAAAGATAAAGAACAGACAAGTGAAAATACTCAAAAAGTTTATATGAATAAGGTTGCCAAGAAAGGCCTAGGTATACAAAGCAAAGACTCGGACACGAAGTCAAGCAAAACTTTATCATCAAACTCAACGAAAAGTACGGCACAAAGCAGTGATACTACTTATAAAACAGATGATACAAGTATTACTTTAAGCAGCTATAGGGAGTATGATACCAATATATATGTTGCCGAGGTAGAGCTTTCGAAAAATGCACAGATAGAAACCGCATTTGCACAAAATTCATACGGTAAGAATGTAACGGCAACAACTTCTTCCATGGCAGAAAGCTCAGCTGCGATACTTGCTATTAACGGTGATTATTACGGTGCAAGGGACAACGGATATGTTATAAGAGGCGGTGTGATTTACAGAAGCAGTGCCAAGGCAGATCAGGAAGATTTGGTAATTTATAAAGACGGCAGTATGAAAATTATTAATGAAAGTGAGATCGGTGCACAGGAGCTTTTAGATGAGGGAGCGGTTACTGTACTGTCTTTTGGACCTGCACTTGTGGAAGACGGTAAGGTAAGTGTAAGCCAAAATGATGAGGTAGGCAAGGCTATGGCAAGTAATCCCAGAACTGCAATAGCAATTACCGAGGATAATCACTATTTATTTATAGTTTCAGACGGAAGAACCGATGAGAGTGAGGGACTTTCACTTTACGAACTTGCAACATTTGCAGCCTCACTTGGAGCCAAGACGGTATATAACTTAGATGGCGGAGGTTCATCTACTATGTATTTTAATGGAAATGTGGTAAATAATCCAACTACCAACGGTTGGGATATAAGCGAGAGAGGAGTGAGCGATATTGTATACATCAGTAAATAAAGATGTTAAAAGCATTAAAAATAAATTTGTAAAAAGAAGTGTTATATATTTTTGTATAAGTATGTTTTGTGCCTTGTTCGGATGGGTTTACGAAATGTTTAGCCATGGAGTTTATTCGAATTACATGATGTATGCCTTTTTATTTCCGCTTATCGGAGGGACTTTATATAATTTAACCTTATACTGCCTAAGATTCAGGCTGCAAAGAGGGCTTTCCTTAATATTTTATAATACAGGTATAGCTGCCCTTACTATAGGAAGTATAGTAAGGGGAATACTTTATATCTACGGTACGGATAATATATTGGCAAATGTATACTGGTATGCAGGTGTGATACTTGTTTGTCTGGGAGTTGTTTTCTATGCTGTTGATAGGAGGGATCAAGATAAACAAATATAGTAGTTTATAAAAAACTTCGTATAATTTAATTATACTCGCAATCCTTTTTCAAAGCTTCGATAAATTCACACAGATTGCAAAACTCGTGTGCTCGCCCAAAGCGGGCGAGCTGCACTTTAAACAGTCATCAGTGTAGGGTTTCTTAAATCACTAAACTAATTCCACTGATTTTTCTATGTACTTTGTTGGTTGCGGTAGGAGTAGCTTGCTACGCATCCTTCAAACGCCTCGTATCTAAAAAAATCAATATCTCCTCAAACACCTTACCTATGCTTTCGTTTATAACAAGGTTTGCCCTTTTATCGGCACTTGTGGCGGTTTTATTGATAAGTACAAGTTTATTGCCCCTGTAGTAATCTATCAGACCGGCAGCAGGATATACGACCAGTGAAGTTCCGCCTACTATAAGCATATCGGCATTGGCTATGTAATGAACCGCCTTTTGCAAGGTATCGGTATTTAGGCTTTCTCCATATAAAACCACCTCAGGTTTTATAACTCCTCCACAATCACAATAAGGCACACAGTCAGCATTTAATACAGTATCAAGTCCATAACGCTTATGACATTTTAAGCAAATATTTTTATCTATAGTTCCATGTAACTTTAATACATTTTTGCTTCCTGCCTGCTCATGAAGGCAGTCTATGTTCTGAGTAATAACAGCGGATAACTTACCTTCTTTCTCAAGCTTTGCAAGTGCCATATGTGCCTTATTGGGTTTGGCATCAGGGTAGAGCAGTTTTTCTTTGTAGAACTTGTAAAATTCTTTCGGATTTTCAAAAAAGAAATCATGGCTGAGTATGGTTTCAGGGGAAATGTAGTAGTCTCCGTTATAGATACCCTCTGCACTTCTAAAGTCAGGTATGCCGCTTTCAGTGGATACTCCGGCACCACCGAAAAATACTATATTATTGCTTTCTTGTATCATACTTTTAAGCTCGCTATTCATAATGACCTCCTGTATTAAGCATTTTGGTATAATTATTTTGCACAACTTTCTGAGATATTAAAGCGTATTATCCCAGTCCTTACAGATGTCTACCCAGTCCGTAAAACCTGAGCAGTCTTCAAGTTCTTTTATTGATAGCATTACGGAACTGTGATCATCACCGGCAGCAGGATAGACTTTATCAAAACGCTTTAGTGATATGTCAAGGTATACGGCTACATTGCTTTTAATTGCAAAGGGGCAGACGCCTCCGGGTGAGTGTCCTATAAAGTCTTCCACCTGTTCAAAGGGAATCATTTTCATCTTTTGAGAGAATAAGCCTTTGTACTTTTTGTTATCAACCTTTGCATCTCCGGCGGTAACTATAAGTATGGGCTTATCTTTTAATAAAAATGATAAGGTCTTTGCTATTTGGCAAGGTTTAGTTCCGACTGCCTTAGCCGCCTCTTCTACTGTGGCGCTTGATTTATCAAAGACAAGAATTCTATCTTCCATGTTAATACTCTTAAAATACTCTTCTACATTAAAAAAACTCATGTAAAACCCCTTTACGCTATATTTATATCAATATGCAACTTTCATAGTATAAGTTGTGATGAATATTTCGAATTTAATATTTAATCCCAAATACATAAATTAAGTTCTTTGTTATAATAAAATTATCAAAAAATGTTATTTCTAACAAAGGAGATCTATACCAAGTCTATTATAACACAAAACAGCGATAATAAGCTGTCTTTAGTTGATTGTATCAGGACTATAAAAGTATCTGCAAAATACAATATAGCCACAATCTAAAACAGTATAAGTTCTTTGAAATATTGAACTTAAAAAGAACTAGTGTAATGTATCATTGACATTTAATTAATATCAAATAGTATAGTAACTCTCAAATTTCTTTATTATATATCTGTTACAATCTATTAACAAAGTAGTAATAATGCTAGATATCAACGATACATTACACTAGTCTTACTTTGTATAAGGGAATGTATATTAAAATTTTGGCATATATAAAATATTTGTGAATCTTATGTAGTTATATGATAGGTCTACACTACGGCTTTCTTTCAAATACATATTCGCTGTCACTGCTTAAATCCTCACGAAAATGATATCCCATACTGTTGAAATCATATAACTGTTCAGGCTTTTGTATATTTTTCTCTGCCATATATCTTACCATTTCACCACGAGCCATCTTGGCATAAGTTCCCTTGGATACTAATTTATTACCGGATTTCTCACAAAATGTAACACTAATATATCTGTTATCTGAAGTCAGGTATTTTTCTATGCACTTTGAATACTCCTTTGAAGCCAAATTAATGATTATACCGTCATCATCTTTAAGGGCATCATAAGGTCTCTTGCCCCATAAATCATATAAATCCTTATGGTTATTTATAGAAGCCTTTGCCTGCATTTCAAGCCTATAGGAACACACGCCGTCCATAGGTCTTAAGACACCGTAAAATGCGGACAGTATACGCAAATGTTTTTTGACATAGTCGATTTGGCTGTGTTCAAATACCTGTGGCGACATATGTTGGTAGGCTATGCCTTCATAGGCAAAAAGAGCCGGTGTCAGGTTCTTTCTAAGATTCATAGTTTGTATTCTTTCTATATTTTGTTTAACTATCTTATCATTACAATTCCAAAGTTTTTTAAGTTCAGCTTCAGAAAGAGTTCGTAACCATGACAAGATCTCTTCGCTTTGATCAATAAAGACAGGCAGATCCTCAGCTAAAAAAGTGTCATTATCCGTTTTCATTTTCTTGGTTGGAGAAAGTATTATTTTCATAAATAAAGTCCTTTGTATTAAAATAGTGGATGTATTGTTAGTTTATCGTTACTGCCTGCAATGAAAGCTTCATAGTATTGTTTCGTATATACTGTGTGCCGACTTCCTCAAATTTCATCTGTTTACCTAGAGTAATGCATTATTGACATTTAATTAATATCAGCAACAGTAAAGTAAATCTCAATTCACTTTATTATGAAATTGTCACAATCTATTAATAAAGCAGTAATAGGGCTAAACATCAACGATATACTACACCGGTTATAATAGACTCAACAACAATGTTCTTTATAATAATTTATTTCACGGAAAACGAATTATGTTTGTAGAAACTCTTTTTTAATATCTCAGCAGTTAATGCATATAGGAGTGAAACACCAAGTAAAGCCATGAAGGCATTAATAGGTATACTTACCAATCCCAAATATGAACTTATCGGGCTGTATATGATCGCCGTCAAAACTATAGCTACACCCACTATAGCTATCAATAATCTATTGCTTGGTTTACTGACTAAGACCGGTCTTGCCGTTCTGACTATAAGCATTACAACTATAGCAGAAATAATAGACTCTAACATCCAGCCTGTATGGAATAATTCTTCATTTGACCTAAAAACAAAGAGCAATACCGCAAAGGTTATATAGTCAAATACCGAAGAAATAATACCAAACAAAACCATGAATTTCTTTATAAACTTCATGTCCCATTTAACAGGACTCTTTAGCCAGTCTTCATCAACCGAGTCTGAGGCAATTTGCAGTGAGGGGAAATCTGTCAGCAGATTTGTTAAAAGAATCTGCTTAGGTAATAAAGGTAGAAAATTCAAAAAGAGACTTGCCCCTGCCATTGAAAACATATTGCCGAAGTTTGCGCTCGTAGCTACAAATATATATTTCAAAGTGTTAATAAAAGTCCTTCTGCCTTCGTTTATGCCGGATATCAATACCTTTAAACTATTTTGTAAAAGTACGATAGAAGCTGCATTCTTGGCTGTATCTGCTGCTGTATTTACAGATACTCCGACATCAGCCTGCTTTATGGCAGGAGAATCATTGATTCCATCACCCATGTAACCTACTATTTCGCCTGCCTGTTTATAAGCCATAATTATTTTTTCCTTTTGATTAGGGCTTATCTCAGCAAAAATATCTATATCTAAAACTTTCTTATCCAAGTGGCTTAATGAATATGAATCCAAGTCCTCTCCCAACAAAATTTTTTCAGGATCAAGTCCTATTTGCCTGCCTATATTTTTTGCTATAAGATGGTTATCTCCGGTAATCATTTTTAGAGAGACCCCCAATCTATTCATCTCGGCAACAACATCCTTTATATCATCTTTTAACGGATCTATAAATAGTAGAAGACCCACGAAAACCATATCTTCAGCCTTTTGCTTTTGAATATCCATCTCATCTTCTATCAATTTATAGGCAAGCCCTAAAACCCTATATCCTTGACTTGAATACTTGTCAAATAAATCAAGTATTCGTGACTTGACCTCTTCAATGCCACCGCCGGTCTTATCTGAGTTTTCATAGGTTTTGCACACATTGAGCACATTTGTTAAAGCTCCCTTTGTAACCATTATATTTTTGCCGGAAAAATCCCGGTCAGTTCTTACCATAACACTCAGAAGTTTGAATTTAAAAGAATATGGTATTTCAAATAGTTTTGTATATTTAGAGAAATCATTTGTATTTGCATCTAAAATAGCGTTATCAATAGGGTTTACATATCCTTCCTGAAAATATGAGTTTATAGCTGCCAACTTATATATATTATCTGATTTTTTACCATTGCAATCTAAGGCAGCATCCAGCTTTACCTTTCCTTGAGTGATAGTCCCTGTTTTATCGGAACACATCACAGTCATTGAACCGAAGTTTTCAATAGCATTTAATTTCTTTACTATAACACCTTGTTTTGCCATTCTCTCAGCACCTTGTGATAAGTTTACACTTATAATAGCCGGAAGCATTTGAGGCGTTAAACCTACTGAAAGAGCCAGGGCAAACATAAAAGATTCCAAAAATGACTTATTTAAGACAATATTAAATACAAATATGAGACCAATTAATAAAGTTGTAATATGAAGTATTAAATTGCCAAAGTTTCTTATACCTTTTTCAAAATCCGTATCAGAGTCTTTTTCATCTAAAGATGCAGTGATTTTTCCAAACTCTGAATCTTTAGCCGGATTTACTATTATTGCCTTACCTGAACCGCTTATAACATGAGTTCCCATCCAAAGTGAATTTTTCCTATTGGAGAGTGCGGTATCGACCGGTATTCTTTGTGGGTTCTTTTCAACAGGGAAAGTTTCGCCGGTTAAACTTGACTCATCCATTGAAAGAGAATTCTCTTCAATAAGCAAACAATCCGCAGGTATCATATCTCCTGTTTTCACATTTATAATATCACCCACTGTCAGCATCGCATTATCTATTTCTTCAAACTTTCCGTCCCTTAAAACAGAGGATTTTACACTTACAGAAGAAAGAAGTTTCTTTACGGCATTATTAGCCTTACTTTCATGGTTATAGCTCAAAAATGCGGAAATCATAATAATTATTAGAATAATAATACCGTCAGAATAGTCTTTTAAGAAAATTGATAAAACCGCTGCAAAAATCAATATAATAATTATAGGATTTTTAAATTGGTTTATGAACATCTCTATATTCGAAGAAGACTTTCTTTCTTCTAAAATATTTTGTCCGTATTTACCTATTCTTTTCTGTGCTTCACGACTTGATAAGCCATCTTCACCGGTGTTCAATTGTTTTAATATATCATTTAAATCATAAGACCAGAATTCTTTCATAATCTTCTTGTATGATAATAGGGTAATTATCATATACTCCTTTTTGGTTAATAAAATGACATAAATCTAAATCTTTGCTATAGTGTAATTATCAGAAAAAAATCTAACAAAGGAGATTTATGCCATTTACATTATAACACAAAGCAGTATTGATGAGGTAGAACTTAACCTATTGTGTAAAAAAGTTTTTTCAAAGTAGGTTACTGTACACGAGTGGTATATTCCTGTCTTTAACAGTTGTAGACATTGCAGTTGATTATTATAAGCCAATAGATAGGCGTAAAACTTAACTAAGATTGTCTATTTGGCTTATTAATATGCTAAACTAAGATATGTTCTTATGATATTTTAAGAATAACTTTTTGATACAATCAATTAAAGTTATCTCATCGGTGCTGTCTTGTGTTATAATGAGTATAGCGTAAATCTCCTTTGTTAAAATTTTTTTAACAATTATATTAGAGCAAAGATTTGGATTTATGCCTTTTTTATTGGATGAAATATGGAATTGTCAATGTTCATTACACATTAAGTGCGTGGTAGCTTTAAGTTAACTAATAAATCGGGAGGAAATACAATGATTACAGGAGCAATTAAAAATAAGATTGATAAGATATGGCTTGATATTGCGGCAGGAGGAGTTACAAATCCACTAACGGTTATAGAACAATTAACATATTTGATGTTTATACGCTCTCTTGATGAAAAAGAGATTGAGACGGAAGAGTTTGAAAATTTGATGGGAAAAGAGATGGATAAAATATTCCCACAAACTCCAAACGGTCAGTCAATGCGTTGGAGTAAGTTTAAAGATAAAGACCCTGTAGAAATTTTTAATATAATATCCCAAAGAGTATTTCCGGCAATAAAGAAGATGAAAAATTCTCATTTGCCTGATTTCAATGAACAAGGTGAGCTTATTGAAATTGAAGGAGAAGAAACTTGGGACGATGGCAAAAGCGCTTTTTCAAAGTATATGGAAGATGCTATGTTTTTGATACCTACTCCATTGGTATTGCAAAAAATAATTACAGGTCTTGAGGATTTGTATCAGCATGATATAGCTGACAGGGATATGCAAGGAGATGTATATGAATATATGCTTGGTAAAATAGCTTCTGCCGGTTTGGCAGGAATGTTTCGTACGCCCAGACATATTATCAGAATGATGGTAGAAATTATTAAACCGACACCTGATGACAGTATATGCGATCCTGCCTGTGGTACAGCCGGATTTTTGGTAGGTACAGCCGAGTATATAAGGAAAGAATATGAAGACAGTATGAGCAGTGAGCAGTGGGAGCATTTTGCAAGTACTATGTTTACAGGGTTTGATACAGATAAGACTATGTTGCGTATATCTACCATGAACCTGATGTTGCACTCAATTGATAAACCGGAAGTTGATTATATGGACAGTGCATCAAAGCAAAACAATATCAGTTCAAAGTATAGCGTATGCCTTGCAAATCCGCCATTTAAGGGAACTATAGATGCTGAAAGTATCAATGATAACTTAAAAGCCGTTACCAATACGAAGAAGACAGAGCTTTTATTTCTTGCTCTTTTTCTTAGGATGCTTCAAAAAGGCGGACGCTGTGCCTGCATAGTTCCTGACGGTGTGCTTTTTGGCAGCAGTAAGGCGCATAAGTCAATAAGAAAAGAACTAGTTGAAACTCACTGGTTAAGAGCGGTTATTTCTATGCCTTCAGGGGTATTTAAGCCTTATGCAGGTGTATCTACTGCGGTTTTGGTATTTACCAAGACTGACGCAGGCGGTACTGATAAGGTGTGGTTTTATGATATGAAGGCTGACGGTTTCAGTCTTGATGATAAAAGGTCGGAAGTTTCGGAGAATGACATACCGGATATTATAGAAAGATTTAATAATATGGACGGCGAGGAAGGCAGGGAAAGAACAGAGCAAAGTTTCTTAGTTCCAAAGCAGGAAATAGTTGATAATGAGTATGATTTGTCAATTAATAAGTATAAAAAGACGGAATATGTGCCGGTTGAGTATCCGCCTACTGCTGAGATTTTGGAGAAGCTGGAACAATTAGAAAAAGAAATTGCTACGGGACTTAAAGAATTGAGGGAAATGCTATGATAATAAAGCTTGGAAAAGTAATTTCAGAATATTCGGTTAGAAATAAGGCAGATGAGGATATTCCAGTGTATAGTGTTACTAATGATAAAGGGTTTTGTACAAACTATTTTAGCAAGGATGTCTCCAGTAAAGATAGAACTACATATAAAATAGTGCCATATGGATATTTTGCTTATAATCCGTCTAGGATTAATGTTGGTTCAGTAGATTGGCAACATTATGAGAAAAAAGTTATTGTTAGTCCTTTATATGTTGTTTTTTATGTTGATGAAGTGATTGATCAGAGATATTTGTTACATTATCTAAAAAGTGATATTACACTTAAATTTATTAAATCAAACTCTGCTGGAAGTGTACGAGATAATTTGAAATTATCTGTATTGCAAGAGTTTTCTATTAACTTACGAACAAAAGAAGAACAATATAAGATAGTAAACATATTAGACAAAGTAGATTTGTTAATTAGTTTATATACTGAAAAGTTAGAAAAATTTGACGAACTTACAAAATCCCTATTTATAGAGATGTTTGGAGATCCGGTTAAAAACCCTTTTATGTTCGAAAAGCAACGATTGAGTAAAATTGGTGAACTGGAAAGAGGAGTTTCAAAGCATAGACCACGAAATGCACCAGAGTTACTTGGGGGAAAGTACCCTCTTATTCAAACAGGAGAGATTTCTAATTCTGATTTATATATAAATAAGTTTGAAAATACATACTCAGAGTTAGGACTTAGTCAAAGCAAACTTTGGAAAAAAGGAACGCTTTGTATTACTATTGCTGCTAATATTGCAAAAACTGGGATATTAACATTTGACTCATGTTTCCCAGATAGTGTGGTAGGATTTGTTCCAAATAAATTAACAAATAATATTTTTATTCACTATTGGTTTTCTTTTTTCCAAAAAATATTAGAGGAAGAAGCACCTGAGTCAGCTCAAAAAAATATAAATTTAAAAGTGTTGAGTAAATTAGATGTTATAGTACCACCAATAGAATTGCAAAATAAATTTGCTGCTGTTGTCGCTCAAATCGACAAATCGAAATTGGCAGTAAAAAAGAGCTTGGAAGAGTTGGAGATTTTGAAAAAGTCTTTAATGCAGAAATATTTTGCTTAGTATGTGTTTATCAAGATATTGTGTGGTATTCATAACTTCTAAAAATTTTTAATGTAAAAATCTTACATAAAAAATATTCAGATGTTATAATGGTAAAAGCAAGGGATATTTTGGAGGTATAAGCTATGATTATAGAGCTAAGTGTAAAGAATTGCTATGCTTTTGAAGATACCATTATTTTTTCTATGAAAGCGGATATGCGAAATAAGAAGTTTGGAGCTAATGTACATAAGGAAAATAATTTTAATATACTGAAAACAGCAGGAATTTATGGACCTAATAATTCAGGAAAGACTTGTCTGATAAAATGTATCAGAGCGATAAAGGAAGTATTGTTAAATAGAAAAAGTGATTTGATGCCAAATATATTTACAAATAATAATGTATGCGAGCTGGGCGTAATATTCATGGCATCAGGTAGAAAGTTTTCATATAAATTTAAATATGATGCAGTAAAAGAAGAATACATATATGAATCCTTTTCAGAAGTTTTTAAGGATAAATATGGCAATGAAAAAGAGGAAAATTGGTTAGAGAAAGATACTGTAAAAGAAATATTTACATCTGTCGATCAAGACTTACAAGCTATGATTCCTATGATATCAAATAATAATTTGTTATATTATTTGATTGATACAAATAAGTTTGAAAAGCTAAGTGAGATTAAGAATATTCTAATAGGTTTTGCAGAGAAAATAGATGTTATTAATATGAATAACATTCCTATGGAACATACTATTGAACTTATGAAAAATAAAAATAAATTGCAGCAAAAAATAGTTGAGTTTATAAAAAATGCAGATTTATATATGGATAACTTTGAATATGTGGCTATGGATAAAATCAAATTGGAATCTGTAGAGTATGATAAAAAACCGGAGGAAAAAGTACTCGAGGTTTTAGATGATATCATGGATCAGATTAGATTAGTATCCACTTATAAGGGAGTTTCTGTACCAAGTGTTTTATTTGATTCTACGGGAACCAAAAAGATTGCCGCAATTGCAGGTTATGTTATAGAGGCACTTGAGCAAGGAAGAATTCTTGTAGTAGATGAACTGGACAGCAGTATACATTTCAAGCTTACCAGAGCTATTGTGGCAATGTTTAATAATGAACTGAATGAAAATGCACAGATGATATTTACGGTACATGATATTAATCTTATGGATTGTAAAAGGCTATTTAGAAAGGAACAGATTTGGTTTGTCCATAAGGATGAAGCCGGAGTATATGTGTATTCACTCGCAGACTTTACAGCTGCGAAGGGAGTTAGAGACACCTCAGATATTATTGAAAAATATAGAAAAGGTACTCTTGGGGCATTGCCGGATCCGGAGTTAATTAATTCATTGCTTAGCATTAAAGGTAATGCAAAGAGGAATTAAGCTGATGAAAAGAAGACTTCCTGATTTTTTTAGTAAGCACAAGATTTGTATTATATGCGAAGGCAATGAGGAATATGAGTATTTAAGCTGTTTGAAAAAGCTTGAGGTATGGAGTGATAAATATGATATATTTTTGGTTAATGCAGAAGGTAATGGTAATATTCCTGCAAGGTATCAAGATAGTTATCAAAACGGTTCTTATGAAGTAGTACTCATATTTTGTGATACAGATAAAAAACCGTATGAGCAATATGAAGATATAAAAAGAAAAATTAATGAGTTCCATGGAATTGATAACGCTGCTTCTAAAGTTATTATTTTTGGAAATCCATGCACAATGCAAATCATAACAAAGCATTGGACTGATGAAAATTTGAAGTCGTCTGCCAAAAAGGTAAATGCCAAGTTGATAGAAAAGTATACAGAAGTTAAAAGTTATAGGGGAAAGTACGATCAAATACTTGAAGTTATGAAATATATTACAACTGAAAATTATAAAGATATGAGCGTTAGAATAGAAAAGTTAAACCAACAGGATTGTGAAATAGGCAGTACAAATTTTATAAAGTTTATAAAGTTGTTTGAAAGTGATAATGACAGTTGGATTAAAAGTATTAATAAATCAATAGAATAGGTAAAACTGTAGACTTTTTTAAATATTTAGAAAAACGGTATTATTGATATAGTAAAAATTGTATCATGTCAATATACAATAAAAAGGAAGGTGTATTGATATGAAAAATAAGCTTATATCAGAGATTTCAAGACAGATGTTACCGTATTTGGATAATGCACAAATGCAGCAGTTAGAGTATGTTTTACAAAATTGTCTGTGGAATGTGACTGTAAGTGATATACCTTTGGAACAGGAACAAGAGAGTAATGAAGAATTACTTTTATCATTCATATCTGCAAAAAGAGTAGAAGGTTGTAGCAAGAAGACACTGAAATACTACGAGTCATCAATAGGTAAATTATTTTCCATTGTAGGTATGCATGTAACTAAGATGCAAACCGATGACTTGAGAAATTATTTATCAGATTATCAAAAGTTGAATAATTGCAGCAAGTCCAATATAGACAATATTAGAAGAATTTTATCGAGTTTCTTTTCATGGCTTGAAGATGAAAACTATATATTGAAAAGTCCCGTCAGAAGAATTCATAAAATTAAAACCAATAAAACGGTAAAAGAAACTTATACGGATGAGGCTCTTGAAACTATGAGGGATAAATGTGGCAATATAAGGGATTTGGCAATGATTGACTTGCTGTCCTCAACAGGCATGAGAGTCGGAGAATTAGTTCACTTAAATAGAGAAGATATTGATTTTGAAAACAGGGAATGTATAGTATTCGGTAAAGGTAGCAAGGAGCGACCGGTGTATTTTGATGCAAGGACTAAGATACATTTGTATAACTATCTGGAAAGTAGAACTGATAACAATCCGGCTCTTTTTGTATCTCTTTTAAAGCCTTATAACAGACTTGAAATAAGCGGAGTGGAAATAAGACTTAGACAACTTGGGCGGAAACTCGGAATTACTAAGGTGCATCCTCATAAGTTCAGAAGGACTTTGGCAACAAAAGCCATTGATAAAGGAATGCCGATAGAGCAGGTGCAACAACTGCTTGGTCATGTGAAAATTGATACAACTATGCAATATGCTATGGTGAGTCAAAACAATGTAAAGATATCGCATAGGAGGTACATAGGGTAGGCTGCCACTCCCTATTTTGCGGGGAGATAAGTAAATATAAATACCTTCCAAATGCTATGTGAGTAAATTAAAAAAGTTATATCTAAAGTCACAATGTTGGGATTTGGTATTTTGAAAGGAAATTGGGAAATTATGGCAAAGTACAAATATTTGTTGTGGGATATTGACGGTACGATTATTAACTTTGAATTAGCAGAAAGAGCAGCTATTAGGAGTTTATTTAACAAATTTAACTTAGGTTCTTGTTCAGATGAAATGCTTATGTATTACTCTCAAATAAATAAAAAGTATTGGCAATTAATGGAATCCGGAAAAATAAAAAAGGATAAGATGCTTGTAGAAAGATTTATAGAATTCTTTTCTAATAAGGGTATAAATGCCGATATTGCAGCAGAATTTAATAAAGAATATCAAATTGCATTATGTGATACGATAGTGTTTAATGATGATGCCATGGATATAATTAAACATCAGAAAAAGACTTGTAAAATTATTATAGTAACTAACGGTACTGAAGTTGTACAAGAAAAGAAATTGGAGCGTTCAGGACTTAATGATATTGTAGATAATGTATTTATTTCTGAGCTTGTAGGTTTTGAAAAGCCTAATATTAAATTTTTTGAGAAAGTGATTTTGGAAGTAGGTATAAAGGATTTAAAAAAAGCTCTAATTATAGGTGATTCACTGACAAGTGATATACAAGGTGGTCATAATATAGGAATTGATACCTGTTGGTACAATCCGAAAAATGAAGAAAATACCACTTTATTAAACCCTACATATACCATTAGGAATTTACATGAATTAGAAAATATAATATAAATGTGTGTACAGTTGCAAAATGGTTTATAGTAAAAGATATTAAGTTTTGTAAATGAAAGGAAGCAAGATATGAATGTAAATAACACTGAAGAGAAAAAAAGAATAGAGAGTCTGGACATATTCAGAGGTGTTTTGATTTTCTTTGTGGTATTTGGGCATTTTCTTTTGCCGATGAAGGACAGAGAATATTTGCTTTCTACAAGTTTATTCTTAGTGATTTACAGTTTTCATATGCCGGCTTTTATTTTTTTATCCGGATATTTTTACTATGGATCATGGAAAAGGAAGGGAACAGGATACAAATCTCTTTTTTCTTTACTTATATTGTTTTTTTTAATGAAAATACTTCTTCATATAAGCGATATGCTATTTTATGACAATAAAAATATAATACCGGATTTCTTACATGAGTCATCAACTCCCTGGTATATATCAACTTTAATATTTTTCAGACTATTATTATTGCCATTAGAGCTGTGTAGGAAAAGAAAGAAAAATGATGTAGGGTTTAAGAGGGAATTTGAAAATTCACAAATTAAGCAAAAGGGTAAGAATATAAAGTTAAAAGAAATACTGAAAGACAATATAACTATCTACACACTGGTATTGCTGATTTTAACACTTTGCATTTCAATGTTAAATGGTGAGTGGCAAAAGAGTATAAAAGATTTTCTTTCATTGGATAGGGTTATATCATTTGCACCGTTTTTCTATATAGGATTTTTGTATAAAAAGTATTCATCTACTAAAAAAACATCAATATTTGAAAAGTGCAACTATTTACTTTTTGGTTTAGGAGCTATGGCTGTTATTATTTTTATTATTTTCTTTTCTTACCTTAGACCTTATAGTCGAATTTTCTACGGACCATGGGGTTATCGCATAGCCAAAGAGGATGTTTTACCTGTTTTTAAGGGTATATTAAATCCCCTGCGTATAGTATATATCCCATATGCTTTAAGTATTGCTTATTTTGTGTTTATTATATTTTGTAAAAAAGAAAATTTTTTATCTTCTCTTTTAAGCAGATTTGGAGTATATAGTTTGCCGATATTTGTGTTTCATAGACCGATCAGAGATGCTTTTGATTACTTGGTATTAAAAAATCTGAATATAGAAAAATTCGGAGAGATAAGTATATTGGCAGTGCTATTAATAATATCATTTATAGTGTGCATATTACTTGGTACTGATAAGGCAAACAGAGTGTGTAGATTTAAATAGTGTAAGGTGTTATATGGAAGTGGAATTTAATATTTCAAGACCGGCAATTTATAAAGAATATTTAAAGGATATAAAATCAAGTAATTTACTTGTTCTTCTTATTTTGTTGACCTTATTTTGGGCAGTAAGAGGCTATAAAAGGCTAAGAAATATGTGAGAATAGATTTTATTTAATTATGTCTTGCTTTTGATGAATAGATAAGAGAATAGTATTTTATCATATACCAAATTCCCTGGCAAACTCAGAATTAACTTCATCTATTGTATAAGTTTTATCAGATGTTAAGGAATGTAGCCCTTTCATTATTTCATTATCAAATTCATCTTTACTCATAGAACCTATAGATGTTGGTTTTGTAGGAGAAAGTTGTAATTTTAACGGTAGACTTTTTGTTAAGGCTATTTGGCTGTAAAACATTTGAATTGCACTGGATGGAGAAATTCCAAGTTGTGTGAGAATGTTTTCTGCCTCTTTTTTAAGTTCAGTGTCAATATAAGTATAAATTATGGATGTATTTGCCATATAAATCACGCTCCTTTTTGAGGTTATTGTATATAGAAATAAATGTAAATGCAAGTAAATAAGTGAAATGTATTATATAGATATATAATTAGATTGTAGAATAAATCACAATTCAACAAGACATAAAGATTTAAGTAATAAAATTAGTAAACAATATATAAATGATAGAGGTAAATTATGAATATAAGAATAAAGGATATATGCCGTTTTGGAAAGAAATCAGATATTAAAGCAGGCGAGGGAAATACAAAAGGCAAGTATATGTTTTTCACATCAAGTATAGATAAGGATAAAAGAATAGATAAATTTGATTATGATGAAGAAGGAATAATTATGGGTACAGGTGGAAATGCCACTTTACACTATTACAGTGGAAAATTTGCAGTTTCTACTGACTGTTTAGTTCTGTTACCAAATTCGAGCTATAAATGTAAATATTTATATTACTTTTTTTTACACAATATGAGAGTATTAGAAGGAGGATTTAGAGGGGCAGGTTTAAAACATACAAGTAAAAGTTATATTGAAAATATAGAATTAACCAAAACACATAGTTTATTAGAACAAGATAAAATAATAAGTGTACTTTCAAATATTGACAATACTATTGTGTTACAAAATAAAAGGTTAAAATTAATAAATGAATTAACCCGATCCCTATTTATAGAGATGTTTGGGGATCCGATTAATAACAGTAAAAATCTTCCAACAACTAAATTGATAGATGTTGTTATGTTGCAAAGGGGATATGACTTACCAATAAATGAGCGTGCTCATGATGGAAATATACCTGTTTTTGGTTCTAATGGAATATTAGGTTATCATAATAAGAGCAAAGTAGTAGGTGGAGGAGTAATTACAGGTAGGTCAGGTTCTATTGGAAGCGTGTATTATACAAAAGAGGATTATTGGCCTCTCAATACATCATTATTTTCTGTAAAACTAAATGGAAATAATATAGTTTTTATCGCTTATCTACTTAAGTTTTTTGACTTATCAAGGTTCGCTGATGGAACAGGGGTACCAACTCTAAATAGGAATATAATACATGATAAACAGATTATTAATGTTATTCAGAGTGAACAAAACCGTTTTGCTGAATATGTCTCATCAATCGACAAATCGAAATTGGCAGTAAAAAAGAGCTTGGAAGAGTTGGAGATTTTG
>ERZ773043.700-NODE-700-length-19490-cov-36.508258_pt1 | contig 19490 bp, 12 predicted proteins | sample MGYA00580636_ERZ773043 | MGnify/ENA primary metagenome ERZ773043 (study PRJEB29015, sample SAMEA2737992) | human oral metagenome | biome: human oral; feature: human-associated habitat; material: dental | place: China | collected 2065 ...
GAACAACTGCGCTCCGGGTGGGGTGCTCTGCTCAAGCCTCTCGCATGGCAGGGCGCCTTGTGCTACGGCCCGAGCCGTTCTTCGAAGGTGACATTTACCAACCCTGCCGGCTTTCTGGAGAACTGGAACGGGCTGCCTGATCCTGCGCAGGCAGCACCGGCGGTCATCAAGCGATACCTCTCCGCTTACGGCCCAGCGACCCCTGAGACCTTTGACGCGTGGCTTTCGCGCAACAGCAACAAAAAGTCAACGCTCAAGGGCTGGTTCGCCAGCCTTGGCGAGCAAGTCGTCGAAGTGCGGGTGGAGGGTGAGGCACGATATCTGCTCGCCGAGCACGAGGACGAGCTCGCGGCCACCCAGCCCAGCCGCGCCACCTGCCTCCTAGGAGCGTTCGACCAGTTCGTCCTTGGTCCTGGGACCAAGGACACTCACATGCTGGCGAACAAGCATCGCTCGCGGGTGAGCAAGGCTGCGGGTTGGATCGCTCCCGTCCTGACCCAGGGTGGGCGGATCACCGGCGTCTGGGAAATGGATGACGGGAATCTTGTCGTCACCCCGTTTCCAGGCGAGCAGGCGCCGTCGTCCAAGGCGCTGGAGGATGCAGCTACGCGGCTTGCAGCGGTGCATGGTTTGGCAACGGTGACACCGCGGGTGGGATGACCTCGACGTCGTCGGATCCGCCGACGAGTTTCCCACCGCGGACGCCAACAACGGCCCGGACATCGAGGAAGCGGCTGCAGAAGCCGACGATCCCCGCCAAACCGCTTTGCCCGGAAGACAGATGCCATGCCGTTCGCCGCGGCAGAACGCCACCGGCCCCATCTGTCCGGAAAGCAGCCGCTAGATCACCCTCCACAAATCGCCCTGTCCAACGGGGACCGGCCATTTTTATCAGACAAGTCGATGTTGAGCACCGACGGCTCGGCGTTCGTGGCGATCATGCCCGCGTTGCCGTTTGGCCCCACCAACACGGAGGTCGCATATCCGGGAATGCCTCCGTTGTGCCCCCAAGCCACGCCGCAGCTGAGCTTTTGACTGTAGATTCCCAGCCCGTATTCGCCGCCGATCTCCGGCGCCGAGACGCCTTTCTTCATTTCGGCGACGCTCGCCTGCCGAAGCAACGTGCCGTCATGGATCGACTGGGCGAACTTGTTGAGCTCGCTCGGGGTCGAGACCATCGCCCCTGCCGTCCAAGCCATCGACGGATTGAGGTCGGTGATGTCTTCGAGTTTGCCGGGCTTGTTGTCGCGGGTGTGATACCCGCGGGGGTGCTTGCCGCGAAGCGTCTTCTCGCCCCGGCCCGGCATGTACGTGTGCTTGAGCCCCAAGGGTTTGACGATCTTCGTCTCGATCTGCTCGGCGATCGGCCGCTTGGCCACACGCTCGGCCAACAGCCCCAACACAATGTAATTCGTGTTCGTATAGGCAAACTTCGCCCCCGGCGCAAACTGCGCCGGATTAGCCAGAGCCGTGTCAAGCAGATCTCTCGGCGAGACATAATCATTGCGAGTCCCGAAATAATCGACTGCCGATTCATCGATGTATTCCGGCAACCCCGACGTGTGCTGGAGCAGTTGGCGCACCGTGATCTTCTTGCCGTCCACGCCCTGGCCCTTGATCAGGCCAGGCAGGTAGGTCTCGATCGGCTCGTCAAGCTTGACCTTGCCTTCTTCGACCATCTTCATGATGAGGACCGCTACGAACGTCTTCGTATTCGACCCAATCCGCACCTCCCCGTCGAGAGGAGGCACCTCGCCCGTGGCGAGATTGCCCTTGCCCGCCGTCGCCCCCACAGTATTGCCGTCCTTATCCGTCTTCGCAGCCAACACACCCGGATACCCAGCATCAACCAGTTCCTGAATACTCGCCTTCAAATCCCGCTTCTGGGCCGCCTTCGACTTCCCCCGTTTCAAAGAAGCCGCGTATTTAGAGGCGGCCGTCTGCTTCGAGGATGGCCTCGACGTCGTCGGATCCGCCGACGAGTTTCCCACCGCGGACGCCGACAACGGCCCGGACATCGAAGAAGCGGCTGCAGAAGTCGACGAATCCCCGATGGCGTTCGCCTGCGCGGACACCGCCCCAAACGACGCCGCACCGATGCCGACCAATCCCGCAAGCGAAGCGGTCGCAAACCGTGCCAGCCTCGACCGCGCCGCCGAACGGTCACGAGCCCCGAAACGCCCAAACTCTCGATGCGAAGCCTCATCAGGCTCGTCGCGGCGGAACCATGTCTTTGTTGTTTTCGCTGTGTTGTTCATATCACCAGTCTTGCGAGACCCAAGCAGCGACAACATCCCGCTGCCAGGCCAACACGCACGTCGCACCGTCCCGAAACCGGCGGTGAGGCCACCCCGACATCGACTTTGAAGCCACCCAAGACTTTGAAACCACCCAAGACTTTGAAACCACCCAAGCCCATCGGGATATTTTCAACGTTCAGAGCAGGCAAAAGCCCGTCCAGACACATACCGCCAACGCGGGGAGCCCAAATCGCCGCCGACGCCGCCCCGCCTCAAACCCATGTTCGCCGATGCGCCGAAACGGGTCACCGCCGCGTCGCAAAAACCGCTCGCCGCCGCGGCCGGTCCGCACTCACCAATGCGCGAGAGCGAGCCTCGCTCTGAAACCACGCGCTTCACTATTCGAACCGGTGGCCGCCATCAATGCGTGGCCCAGAGAGACCGGAGATCAGGCACAGGAATCGACCAGACTCTTCACACGCGTGTGCAATCAAAGGCGAGCAAGCGCCCGCCGGGGGCACCTTCGCAACCAAAGACGAGCAGACACCCACCGGGGACATTTTCGTAACCAAAGACGAGCAGACACCCACCGGTGGCTCCCTTACACACGTGCGGGCCCCGACCGCTTGACGCGAACGGAGCCCACACACCTTTTGTCGAATGAAACCCCCTAGAGCCTCTTCACACACTCCGCAAGCAACGGAGCCGACGATCCCCCGCCAAACCGCTTTTCCACGGAAGACAGATGCCATGCGTTCGCCGCGGCAGAACGCCACCGGCCGCATCCGCCTGGAAAGCAGCCGCTAGATCACTTCCCGCAGAGCGTCTTGTCCAGTGCTGAGACAGCCTGCCCGTACTTTCCAGCCTTTATCATCTCAACCTCTTTCGCATTCACAGAGGGCATAGACGTCACGACGATCGTGGCGGCGGTCCCGTCGGACCCCACAGCACTGAGGCTATGAAAGCCAGGATTGTTGCCGCTGTGGCCCCAGACGACGCCGCAGGTGGACTTGTAACCGATGAGGCCCAGCCCATATTCGCCGCCCATCTCTGGCGCTGGAACGCTTTTCTTCATCTCGGAGATGCTCGCTTGGCTCAGCAGCGAGCCATCGAAGACCGACTGCATGAACTTGTTCAACTCGCTCGGCGTGGAGATCATCGAACCTGCGGCCCACTCCCACGAAGGATCGGCTTCAGTGATGTCTTCGAGTTTGCCGGGCTTGCCGTCACGCGTGTGGTACCCGTGAGGGTGCTTTCCGCGAATAGTCTTCTCGCCTGGGGCCGGCATATAGGTGTGTTTGAGCCCCAAAGGTTTAACGATCTTCGTCTCGATCTGCTCGGCAATCGGACGCTTGGCGACGCGCTCGGCCAGCAACCCTAGAGCGACGTAGTTGGCGTTGTTGTACTGGAACTTCGCCCCCGGCGCGAACTGCGCCGGCCGGCTCAGGACACCGTCGAGAACGTCCCTCGGCGAAACGTAATCGTTGCGAATCGCGAAGTAATCCAACTGGCCGTCCCCAAACTCCGGTAGGCCGGAGGTGTGCTGGAGCAGCTGGCGCACCGTGATCTTCTTGCCGTCCACGCCCTGGCCCTTGACTATGCCGGGCAGGTAGGTCTCGATCGGCTCGTTGAGCTTGACCTTGCCTTCTTCGACCATTTTCATAATGAGGACCGCTACGAACGTCTTCGTATTCGACGCGATCCGCACTTCCCCGTCGAGCGGAGGCGCCTCGCCGGTCGCCAGATTGCCCTTGCCCGCCGTCGCCCCAACCGTATTGCCGTCCTTATCCGTCTTTGCAGCCAGCGCGCCCGGGTAACCGTTATCGACCAGGGTTTGAATGGTCGCCTTCAAATCCCGCTTCTGGGCCGCCTTCGACTTGCCGGTTCGCCTTGAAGAAGACGCCTGCTTCGAAGGAGCCGGGTGCTTCGAAGGACTCGCATACTTCGAGGCGGCCACCCGCTGTGAGGATGCCCCCGACGCCGATCTCAGCGAAGCCGACGCCGCCGTCGACGCGGACGCCATCGACGATCTCGCCGCTTCGTCCGCCTGCGCCGAAGCGGCCGAGCCCCACGCCGCAACGCTGAGCCCGATCAGCCCCGCAAGCAACGCCGCCACGGACTTCACCGAAGGCGGACGAGACGACGCGACTCCAGATCCGCGCCCACGGAGGGCCCGAGAACGGAAAGCCGAACCAGGCGCACCCGAACCGGAGGCCGTTCGCCCGTTGGCTCCCGACGTTTTGCCAGACTGGATCCCATCGCCCGCTGCCTCGCGAAACTCGCCGCTACGGAACCATTTCATTGTTGTTTTCTTTGAGTTGCTCATGCCGTCAGTCTCGCGAAAACGACGCCGCGCAAACATCCCGCTGCCAGGCCAATACGCACGTCGCACCGTCCCGAAACCGGCGGTGAAGCCACCCCGACGTCTGCGCCCTGCGCAGAGGCCCGTCTTCGCCGTCAACGTGCGGGGCTCCGATCGCTTTTGCGATCGGAGCCCCGCACGTCCTGTCTGGTTTAATGAAACTCTCTGCTGCCTTTTCGCGCGCACCGCGAGAAGCCGCGGAGAATGAACCAAGCGAGACCGTCTCCCGCAAAACGCCGACGCCCCAGGCATCGAGAGTTTGCGATTCCGGCGGGCTCACCGCCTCACGCAGAAAGCAGCCGCCGCGTCACTTCCCGCAGAGGGCCTTGTCCAGCGCCTGGACGCCCAGCCGTTTCCCTCCGGCCTTCTCGGCAGCCGTGTCTTTGACGTTCGTATGCGGAGTTGCGGTCGTGGCGATGACGGCCGCGGTTCCGTCGGGTCCCACCGCGTTGTCAGTCTGGTAGCCGGGAATGGTTCCGCCATGGCCCCAGGCCACGCCGCAGCTGAGCTTGTGCCCGATGAGGCCCAGGCCATACACGTCGCCGTCCTCGCCCGCGGGAACGGACTTCTTCATTTCAGCAATGCTCGCCTGATTGAGCAGCGAACCGTCGAAGACCGACTGCATGAACTTGTTCAACTCGCTCGGCGTGGAGACCATCGAACCGGCGGCCCAGGCCCATGACGGATCGGAATCGGTGATGTCCACAAGCTTGCCGGGCTTGTTGTCACGCGTGTGATACCCGCGGGGATGCTTGCCGCGAAGCGCTTTTTCCCCTTCCTTGGGCATATACGTGTGCTTGAGCCCGAGGGGCTTGATGATCTTCGTCTCGATCTGCTCGGCGACCGGACGCTTGCCTACGCGCTCGGCCAACAGCCCCAACACGATGTAATTCGTGTTCGTGTAAGTGAACTTTGCCCCCGGCGCAAACTGGGCCGGCCTGGTCAGAGCCATATCGAGGACGTCCCTCGGGGAGACGTAGTCGTTGCGCATGGCGAAAAAGTCCGGCATACCGAGCATGATCTCCGGCAACCCCGACGTGTGCTGGAGCAGTTGGCGCACCGTGATCTTCTTGCCGTCCACGCCCTGGCCCTTGATCAGGCCAGGCAGGTAGGTCTCGATCGGCTCGTCAAGCTTGACCTTGCCTTCTTCGACCATCTTCATGATGAGGACCGCTACGAACGTCTTCGTATTCGACCCAATCCGCACCTCCCCGTCGAGAGGAGGCACCTCGCCCGTGGCGAGATTGCCCTTGCCCGCCGTCGCCCCCACAGTATTGCCGTCCTTATCCGTCTTCGCAGCCAACACACCCGGATACCCAGCATCAACCAGTTCCTGAATACTCGCCTTCAAATCCCGCTTCTGGGCCGCCTTCGACTTCCCCCGTTTCAAAGAAGCCGCGTATTTAGAGGCGGCCGTCTGCTTCGAGGATGGCCTCGACGTCGTCGGATCCGCCGACGAGTTTCCCACCGCGGACGCCGACAACGGCCCGGACATCGAAGAAGCGGCTGCAGAAGTCGACGAATCCCCGATGGCGTTCGCCTGCGCGGACACCGCCCCAAACGACGCCGCACCGATGCCGACCAATCCCGCAAGCGAAGCGGTCGCAAACCGTGCCAGCCTCGACCGCGCCGCCGAACGGTCACGAGCCCCGAAACGCCCAAACTCTCGATGCGAAGCCTCATCAGGCTCGTCGCGGCGGAACCATGTCTTTGTTGTTTTCGCTGTGTTGTTCATATCACCAGTCTTGCGAGACCCAAGCAGCGACAACATCCCGCTGCCAGGCCAACACGCACGTCGCACCGTCCCGAAACCGGCGGTGAGGCCACCCCGACATCGACTTTGAAGCCACCCAAGACTTTGAAACCACCCAAGACTTTGAAACCACCCAAGCCCATCGGGATATTTTCAACGTTCAGAGCAGGCAAAAGCCCGTCCAGACACATACCGCCAACGCGGGGAGCCCAAATCGCCGCCGACGCCGCCCCGCCTCAAACCCATGTTCGCCGATGCGCCGAAACGGGTCACCGCCGCGTCGCAAAAACCGCTCGCCGCCGCGGCCGGTCCGCACTCACCAATGCGCGAGAGCGAGCCTCGCTCTGAAACCACGCGCTTCACTATTCGAACCGGTGGCCGCCATCAATGCGTGGCCCAGAGAGACCGGAGATCAGGCACAGGAATCGACCAGACTCTTCACACGCGTGTGCAATCAAAGGCGAGCAAGCGCCCGCCGGGGGCACCTTCGCAACCAAAGACGAGCAGACACCCACCGGGGACATTTTCGTAACCAAAGACGAGCAGACACCCACCGGTGGCTCCCTTACACACGTGCGGGCCCCGACCGCTTGACGCGAACGGAGCCCACACACCTTTTGTCGAATGAAACCCCCTAGAGCCTCTTCACACACTCCGCAAGCAACGGAGCCGACGATCCCCCGCCAAACCGCTTTTCCACGGAAGACAGATGCCATGCGTTCGCCGCGGCAGAACGCCACCGGCCGCATCCGCCTGGAAAGCAGCCGCTAGATCACTTCCCGCAGAGCGTCTTGTCCAGTGCTGAGACAGCCTGCCCGTACTTTCCAGCCTTTATCATCTCAACCTCTTTCGCATTCACAGAGGGCATAGACGTCACGACGATCGTGGCGGCGGTCCCGTCGGACCCCACAGCACTGAGGCTATGAAAGCCAGGATTGTTGCCGCTGTGGCCCCAGACGACGCCGCAGGTGGACTTGTAACCGATGAGGCCCAGCCCATATTCGCCGCCCATCTCTGGCGCTGGAACGCTTTTCTTCATCTCGGAGATGCTCGCTTGGCTCAGCAGCGAGCCATCGAAGACCGACTGCATGAACTTGTTCAACTCGCTCGGCGTGGAGATCATCGAACCTGCGGCCCACTCCCACGAAGGATCGGCTTCAGTGATGTCTTCGAGTTTGCCGGGCTTGCCGTCACGCGTGTGGTACCCGTGAGGGTGCTTTCCGCGAATAGTCTTCTCGCCTGGGGCCGGCATATAGGTGTGTTTGAGCCCCAAAGGTTTAACGATCTTCGTCTCGATCTGCTCGGCAATCGGACGCTTGGCGACGCGCTCGGCCAGCAACCCTAGAGCGACGTAGTTGGCGTTGTTGTACTGGAACTTCGCCCCCGGCGCGAACTGCGCCGGCCGGCTCAGGACACCGTCGAGAACGTCCCTCGGCGAAACGTAATCGTTGCGAATCGCGAAGTAATCCAACTGGCCGTCCCCAAACTCCGGTAGGCCGGAGGTGTGCTGGAGCAGCTGGCGCACCGTGATCTTCTTGCCGTCCACGCCCTGGCCCTTGACTATGCCGGGCAGGTAGGTCTCGATCGGCTCGTTGAGCTTGACCTTGCCTTCTTCGACCATTTTCATAATGAGGACCGCTACGAACGTCTTCGTATTCGACGCGATCCGCACTTCCCCGTCGAGCGGAGGCGCCTCGCCGGTCGCCAGATTGCCCTTGCCCGCCGTCGCCCCAACCGTATTGCCGTCCTTATCCGTCTTTGCAGCCAGCGCGCCCGGGTAACCGTTATCGACCAGGGTTTGAATGGTCGCCTTCAAATCCCGCCTCTGGGCCGCCTTCGACTTGCCGATTTGCCTTGAAGAAGACGCCTGCTTCGAAGAGGACGAGTGCTTCGAAACGATCGTCTGCTTCGAGGCAGTCGCGTACTTCGAAGCGGCCGCTTGCTGCGAAACGGCCTTCGACGCCGCAGAAGCCGAAGCGTTCGACGCCGCGGATACGGGCAACGCAGACGGCTCTAACGTCGAACCACCCAACGAACGGGACAAACCCTGCGCGGATGCCAAGTTTTCGGACAAAACCGACACCGACGACGCCGAAACCGCGACCGTATTCGCCTGCGCCGCAACAGCACCGAACGACGCCGCACCAACGCCAACCAACCCCGCAAGCGAAGCCGCCACCAACCGCAACGACCTCGACCGCACCGGCGAACGATCACGCACCCCAAGGCGTCCGCTCTCACGATTCGGAGCCCCACCGGACTCGCCATCTCGGAACCATGTCTTTGTTGTTTTCTTTGAATTGCTCATACCACCAGTCTCGCGAGACCCACACAGCAACAACATCCCGCCACCAGGCCAATACACAAGTATGACTGGCCCGACGTCGATGATGAAGATAGCCCGACGTCTATTTTGGCAACCTAATATTTTGATAATACGAGCACTTTTAGCAACCCGACTACATTCGCACCCCAAGCACATTGGCAACCCGAGCAATCGTTGATTCCACCCGTTTAGCAGCGAACGCAGCGTCACTCGAACACCACCCACCAACAATAGACGGAGCTCCGATCGTCTTCCACGACCGGAGCTCCGCATTCCTCTCTTCATGCGAACTGGATTTTATTCGGAGTGACTTTTCCGCGGCGACGGCCCGCATTAGCTTCCACAGAAGGCCTTATCCAGCAGTGAAAGAACACTTTGGCCCGACGAGGCTTTCCCATTCACTTCCTCCATCGCGGTCGTAACGACAGTGACGGCCGAGCCGTCAGGCCCTAAGAAACGCGCGCTTAGGTAACCGGGCATGCCCCCGGTGTGGCCCCAAGCCACGCCACAGCTGAGCTTATTGCTGAAGATTCCCAGCCCATAGGTCCCATCTTTGTCCGTGGCGACGACCTTTTTCATTTCGGCGACGCTCGCCTGTCGAAGCAGTTTGCCGCTGTGAAGCGCCTGCATGAACTTGTTCAGCTCGCTCGGGGTCGAGATCATCGAACCGGCGGCCCAGGCCCATGACGGATCGACCTCGGTGATGTCTTCGAGTTTGCCGGGCTTGTTGTCACGCGTGTGGTACCCGTGCGGATGCTTGCCGCGAAAGGCTTTCTCCCCATCCTTGGGCATGTAGGTGTGCTTGAGCCCCAAGGGTTTGACGATCTTCACCTCGATCTGCTCGGCAATCGGCCGCTTGGCAACGCGCTCGGCCAACAGCCCCAACACAATGTAATTCGTATTCGTGTAAGTGAACTTCGCCCCCGGAGCAAACTGGGCCGGCCTGGTCAGAGCCATATCGAGAATGTCCCTCGGAGAGACGTAGTCGTTGCGAATGGCGAAGAAGTCCGGCAATTCACTCCAGAATTCAGGGAGGCCGGAGGTGTGCTGGAGCAGTTGGCGCACCGTGACCTTCTTGCCGTCAACGCCCTGACCCTTGATCAGACCAGGCAGGTACGTCTCGATCGGCTCATCGAGCTTGACCTTGCCCTCCTCAACCATCTTCATAATGAGGACCGCTACGAACGTCTTCGTGTTGGACCCAATCCGCACCTCGCCATCAAGCGGAGGCGCCTCACCGGTCGCCAGGTTGCCCTTTCCAGCCGTCACCCCAACCGTATTGCCGTCCTTGTCGGTCTTGACAGCCAACGCACCCGGATACCCGGCATCAACCAGTTCCTGAATACTCGCCTTCAAATCCCGCTTCTGAGCGGCCTCCGACTTGCCGGTTCGCCTTGAAGAAAACGCCTGCTTCGCAGGAGCTGGGTGCTTCGAGGGAGTCCCGTACTTCGAGGCGGCCGCTTGTAGCGAGACGGCCTTCGACGCCGATGTCAGCGAAGCCGACGCCGTCGTCGACGCCGATCTCGCCGTCCCGTCCGCCTGCGCAGAAGCGGCCGAGCCCCACGCTGCAACACTGACCCCGATCAGGCACGCAAGCGAAGCCGCCACAGACCGCATCGAAAGCGGACGAGACGACGCAGCCCCTGATCCCCGCCCACGCACGACCCGAGAACGGGAAGCCGAACCAGACACGCCCAAACCAGACACTTCCGAGCCGGAGACCGTTCGCCCGTCGGCTCCCGACGTTTTTCCAGACTGGATCCCATCGCCCACAGCCTCAAGAGACTCGCCGCGACGGAACCTCATTGTTGTTTTCTTTGAGTTGCTCATGCCACCAGTCTCGCGAGAACGACGACGCGCGAACATCCCGCTGTCAGGTCAATACACAAGTGGGGCCATCCCGACGTCGACCCTGAAGATACCCATCCCGGTCGGAATATTCTCGCAACATAGTACGATCGTAAACTCGTTCAAAAGCCAGACGAGATCAAAACGGCAGACCCGCCACCGCTCGGGATGTACGCGACCACTGCTAGGAACGTACAAGGATCGCCACTCTGCACATTCACCCCACACATGCACACAGACCACATGCGCTCAATCCACACGAATTCGAATCATATACATTTAATTAATACGTATTCAAGTCATATACATTTAGATCGCACATATCCAATATAAGAACACTCAAGACACCACTGTCAGCACGTGAGGCCCCGCCCGCTTACCGCAGACGAGGCCTCACCTCCATATTCGAATGAACCAAACACATTCAAACTAACCAAGCCCCACCAACTAGATCCCTACATCAGACATCCTTCACTTCTCAGAAAAACACAATCTGATCGACGGTGAACCATGCCCTGCCCGCAACTAGCTCACCTCCTTCACCCTTCACCCCAAAAGGCTTCACGTCACTTCCCGCAGAGCGCCTTGTCCAGCGCCTGGACACCCAGCCGTTTCTCTCCGCTTTCCTCGGTAGCCGTGTCTTTGGCGTTCGTAGCCGGCATTGCAGTCGTCGCTATAGTAGCTGCGGTTCCGTCGGGCCCCACCGCGTTGTCCGTCTGGTAGCCGGGAAAGGTTCCGCCGTGCCCCCAGGCGACGCCGCAGCTGAGTTTGTGCCCAATAAGCCCCAGGCCATACACATTACCATCATCGCCCATGGGAACAGACTTCTTCATTTCAGCAATGCTCGCCTGGTTGAGCAATGAGCCATCGAAGATCGACTGCATAAACTTGTTCAGCTCACTCGGCGTGGAGACCATCGCCCCCGCTGTCCAAGCCATCGACGTATCATAATCGGTGATGTCCACAAGCTTGCCGGGCTTGTTGTCACGCGTGTGGTAACCGCGGGGGTGTTTGCCGCGAAGCGCTTTCTCCCCGTCCTTGGGCATGTAGGTGTGCTTGAGCCCCAAGGGTTTGACGATCTTCGTCTCGATCTGCTCGGCAATCGGCCGCTTGGCAACGCGCTCGGCCAACAGCCCCAACACAATATAATTCGTATTCGTGTAGGTGAACTTCGCCCCCGGCGCAAACTGCGCCGCCTTAGTCAGAGCCTCGTCAAGGATATCCCTCGGCTGGTAGTAGTTATTGCGACTTGCGAAGACATCCGGAAAACCGAGTGCGGTCTCCGGCAGGCCGGATGTGTGCTGGAGCAGTTGGCGCACCGTGATCTTCTTGCCGTCCACGCCCTGACCCTTGATCAAGCCTGGCAGGTAGGTCTCGATCGGCTCATCAAGCTTGACCTTGCCCTCCTCGACCATCTTCATGACAAGGACCGCCACGAACGTCTTCGTATTCGACCCAATCCGCACCTCCCCGTCAAGGGGCGGAGCCTCGCCGGTCGCCAGGTTGCCCTTGCCCGCCGTCGCCCCGACAGCATTGCCGTCCTTGTCGGTCTTGGCAGCCAAAGCACCCGGATACCCGACATCGACCAGTTCCTGAATGGTCGCCTTCAAATCCCGCTTCTGGGCCGCACTCGACTTCCCAGCCTGCTTGGCCGATTGGCCCGACGGCGTCGGGCGATCCAGCGTCAGGACCGACGCCCCGTGCACGGAGGCCAAGCTTCGGGATGAAACCGAGGCCGACGACGGCGCAACCTCGTCCGCCTGCGCAGAGACCGCGCCGAAGGACGCCGCGCCGATGCCGATGAGCCCCGCAAGCGAGGCAGCCGCCAGCCGCAGCGTCCTCGCCCGCGGCGCAGATGCGGAACGGCCGGCAGAGGCAGACCGCGGCGCAACCGAAGGATAGAAAGAACTTCCGTCCGCGCCGCTCGTTGCAATGGAGCGATCCGCAAACCGATCGGAATCGTCGCGACGGAACCATTTCACTGTTTTATTCGTTGTTTTGCTCATGCCACCAGTCTTGCGGCTTCCGAGCAGCGCAGACATCCGGCTACCAGGCCAATGCGCAAGTAGGGCCATCCCGACATTGACGCTGAAGCCATCCCGACCGAATGGAATATTCTTGCGGTATGCAGCCGACAAAGCCTGCCCCGACATCGGCTCCCTGTACAGACGCCCGCCTCCGCCGTCAAGGCGCAGGGACCCAATCGCCTTTTGCGACCGGAGCCTCGCGCATCCTATGCTTCGTCCAATGAAACTCTCTACGGCCTTTTCGCACGCGCCACGTGCGGCTGCGCCGAACGAGCCAAAGCAGTCCGCCCTCCCGCAGAAGGCGGACGCCCCGGCCGGAGTCCCTCACAGCCCGGTGTGAACCGCGGCCTCCGAGGCGCCCGGCGTGACGTCGCGGGCGCGGCGCACCAGTTCGGCGGCGGGCTCGTCATAGCCGACTCCTACGAGCTGACGCCCGACAAATGTCAAAGAGGTCACCGAGCACAGGGCGCACTCTCGTTTGCGCGGGTCGTGGGCGAGCGGGCGCCCTTCGACGAAGCGTCGCATCGTCCATATCGGGAGCTGGTGCGAAACGAGCATCGCCTCGCCGCCTTCGGCCTTACGGAGGGCGCGGCGCACGGCCTCGGACAGGCGTGCCACGATCTCCGTGTAAGGCTCGCCCCATGAAGGCTCGGCCGGATTGACGTACCACGGCCAGTACCGCGGATGGGCAAGAATGAGCCGATTTCTGTTGACGTTGACGCCCTCGAACTTGTTTCCCGCCTCAATCAGGCCCTCGTCGAGGACAACCGGCAGCCCGTGCCTTTGCGCCGTCGGCTCGGCCGTCTCCCGAGCCCTTTCGAGCGGCGAAGAGACGATGAGCCGCAGGTCGCGCCCGTCGAAGAAGTCGGCTGCGCTCTCGGCCATGGCGCGCCCCAGGGGCGTGAGATGAAAACCCGGCTGCCGCCCGTAAAGCTGCCCGCTGGGATTGTCCACCTCCCCGTGGCGCACGAAATGGACGGTCGTGAGTTTGTCGTTCATGTGTCCAGCCTGCCGTCGGTTTGATGGATTCAGCTCGGTTTGATGGATTGAGCATCGCCGAAAGTTCGAGGGGTTCAGCCCGCCCGCGAGTCCGGCGCGTCTTCCGACTCGCCGAACGGCGACGGACCTCCGGAGCCCGCCGAACGGCCAGAAGGCCGCAACCTTCGGGGCCCCGCCGAACCGGCCGAGCCTTCCGAACCAGTTGAGCCTCCCGAACCAACCGAGCCAGCCGGTCCGCGAGAGGCAGCGGAGCCTCCCGACCCCGCCGGAGAGTCCGCGGGCCTGACGGGCCTCACTTCGCTGGCGACGTCGGCCAAGATGTTCGACAGGCGCCCAAGCTCCAGCATGTCTTCTCTGCCCAGTTTGTCGACGAGCACGCGGCGAACCGAATTCACGTGAGAAGGGGCAGCCGAAACCAAGTACTCGAATCCTTTCTCAGTCAGTATGCAGTTGACGCCTCGGCGGTCGTCGGCGCAGGGCTCGCGCTTGACCAGGCCGGCGTCTTCAAGTCTGCGCACCGTATGGGTCAGCCGGGAACGTGAGTGGACGAGCCTGTCCGCGAGATTGGACATGCGGATCGTCCGCCCAGGCGACTCCGAAAGGTGCGCAAGCACTTCGTATTCGTTGAGGGATATACCCTTTTCATTCTCTATGTCCTGATTGAGCACTTCCATCACGAGGGAAACAGCACGCAAGAAAGCCCGCCAAGCTTTCTGTTCCTCCGGTGAAAGCCACTGAACGTCAGTCATCGCACCTCCCACACAAAAGGCCCGGAAACCGCCCGGGCCTTTTAGGTCACTTCTTGTTGCGACGCTGGTGCCGAGTTTTCCGAAGCAACTTGCGATGCTTCTTCTTCGACATGCGCTTGCGACGCTTTTTGATGACGGAACCCACAGGTTACCTCCGAAACTAATGGGCTTGTGCCCTCGAAATATTCAGGAACATACTAGCGCCTTGAGCGCCGTACCGGTAACACGGACCCGTCACTCGCCCGCTGCGCGGGCGGTCGGTTCGTCCTGCACGCCCAAAAGGGCGTCGATGGCCGACTTAGGAACCCGGTATGAACTGCCGAAGCGAACCGCGGGCAACTCCCCCGAGTGGACCATGCGGTAGACGGTCATGCGCGAGACTCGGGTGAGTTCGGCAACTTCGGCAACCGTGTAGAACTGCGGCGCTTTGTTCGGCAACTGCGTCATGAATCCCATCCTGCGAATACGTGTGGTGAACCTTTTCCGCACAGGCTAGCGGCGGTCACACCGCAAGGGTACATGAACTTTCACATCAGTCACAGCAGCCGGGCACCATCACCCGGGCGCGTCGCACCGCTTCGGCGTTTCGGACGGCGGGATTCTACGCCCGGGTCAGGCCTGCCGACGCTGCCAACAGGGACCAAATGGCGATAGTCTTGGCCAATCGACTCCTTTTCCCAGAGCCCTCGAGCTCTGAAAAAGGCAAGACGTGAAACAGGCAACAGTGAGGAGCGACCATCGTGCGCAAGCGAGTGCGGGCTCAGGGCCGTCCGTCCGCGGCGCCCGGCCCTTTCCTTCGGGCGCGGGAGCTAATGGACCGCGTCGCCCGCGATTCGCCCGCGCGCCTGGCCCTTTTCGTGTTCGCGGGGATCGTCCTCGTCGAGACGTCGCTGCTCTCGCTGCCGGCGTCGACCTCTTCGGGCCAACGCGCCCCCTTCGTGGACGCTTTCTTCACGGCGACCTCGTCTGTGTGCGTGACCGGGCTCGTCACTGTGGACACCGCCACCTACTGGTCGCCGCTGGGGCAGTTCTTCATCGCCATAGGGATGATGATCGGCGGGCTGGGCATCATGATGATGGCCTCGATTCTGGGAATCGTGGTGTCGCGTCGCATCGGCCTGACGCAGCGCTTCCTGGCGGCCTCGGAGACGAAGTCGCGCCTGGGCGAAGTCGGCCTGCTCGTGCGGGCCGTCGTCGTCGTCGCCCTCAGCGCGCAGGCGATCCTCTTCCTCACCCTCACGCCGTTTTTCATCCGCGAGGGCGACGCCATGCTGTCCGCGCTGTGGCACGCGGCCTTCATGGCCATCTCGATCTTCAACAACGGCGGCTTCGTCGTCATGCGCGACGGACTGGGGCCGTATGCGGGCGATTGGACGCTGACCCTGCCCATCGTCTTCGGCACCGTCGTCGGCGCGATCGGCTTTCCCGTGGTGCTCGACATGTGGCGGCGTCGACGCCATGCAAAGAAGTGGTCGCTTACGACGAAGCTCACACTCGTCACCTACGCGGTTCTCTTGCTCCTGGGCGCCCTGCTCTTCTTCCTCTTCGAATGGGACAACCCCAAGACGCTCGCGAATCTTTCCCTGAGCGAGCAGATCCAGGCGACGTTCCTGCATTCGACCGTCGCGCGTTCGTCGGGCCTGGCGACGCTCGACGTCAGCTCGATGACCCAATCGACGTGGTTCCTCCTCGACGGGCTTATGTTCATCGGCGGAGGGTCGACGTCGGCGGCCGGGGGAATCAAAGTGACCACCTTGGCCGTGCTGTTCCTGGCGATCGTCGCCGAGGCGCGGGGAGACCGAGACACTCAGGCGTTCGGGCGCCGTCTGCCGTCGGAAGTGCTGCGCCTGGCCATCGCGGCCACCTTCCTGGCCTCGATCATCGTCACCGTGGGCACGATCGCGCTCATGGAGGTCTCCGGCCTCCCGCTCGCCGACGCCCTTTTCGAAGCGGTCTCCGCCTTCGCCACCTGCGGCCTGTCGACGGGCGTTACGCCCGGGCTGCCGACGGCGGGCAAGTACATCATCGCCGTCCTCATGTTTGCCGGGCGCACGGGCACGATGACGCTCGCAGCCGCGCTTGCCCTGCGCACCCGCCGCCGCGTCATCCACTACCCTGAAGAGTGGCCTACGATCGGATGACGGAGGAGCACGGATGAAGAAGAAACAGATTGACGACGACGCCGTCCTGGTAGTGGGCCTGGGCCGCTTCGGCACGGCGATCGCCTCGACCCTCGACGGCCTGGGCCGCGAGGTCCTCGCCATTGAGCGCGACCCCGTCCTGGTCCAGCAGTGGTCCCACAGATTCAGAATCATCGAGGGCGACGCAACCAGCGCCGACGCCCTGGAACAGGCGGGCGCGCGCGAGTTCGGGGTGGCCGTCGTCGGCATCGGCAGCTCGCTCGAAGCCTCCGTTTTGGCGACCGCCAACTTGGCCGACCTCGGAATGAAGCAGATTTGGGCGAAGGCGACGTCGCGTTCGCACGGCCGCATCCTTCGCCGCATCGGCGCTCACCACGTTGTCTATCCCGAGTACGACGCCGGCGCGCGAGTCGCGCACATGGTCAGCGGCAAGATGCTCGACTACATCGAGATGGAAGACGGCTTCTCCATCATCAAGATGCGCCCGCCGCGAGACATCCAAGGGTTCACGATGGCCGAATCGAAGGTGCGCGAGAGGTTCGGCGTGACCATCATCGGCGTGAAGGCGCCCGGCCAGCCCTTCGAGTACGCGACCGAGGAGACGAAGATCGGCCCCGAGGACGTCATCATCGTCTCCGGCGACTCCGCCCTCCTCGAAGAGTTCGCCAACCGCTGAAAGGGCGGAGCGGTCCATGGCAGCCAAAGCGGCGTCGCGCACGTTCACGTGCTCCGAATGCGGATGGGACACCTCGAAATGGGTTGGGCGCTGCCCTCAGTGTCAGGCGTGGGGAAGCTTGGAGGAAGTCGGGGCGCCGCGCACGCGCACGGCCTCCCTCGCTCCAACGAGCCCGGCGACGCCCATCACCGAGGTCCCCACGACGGCCTCGGTCAAACAGCCGACGGGAGTGGACGAATTCGACCGCGTCCTGGGAGGCGGCCTCGTCCCCGGGGCGGTCGTCCTGCTCGCGGGAGAGCCGGGTGTGGGCAAATCCACTTTGCTTCTCGACGTCGCCGCGCGCGCCGCCGAGGCGGCGGCCCAGTCCGGCCGCGCCCCGGTGCTCTACGTCTCCGGCGAAGAGTCGGCCGCCCAGGTCAGGCTCCGCGCCGAGCGCATCGGCGCGCTCCACGACCGTCTCCGCCTGGCTGCGGAATCGGACCTCGCAACGATTCTGGGCCACGTGGACTCCGTGCGGCCCAGCCTGCTCGTGGTCGATTCCGTGCAGACTGCGGCCGATTCCCAGATCGAGGGGGCGGCCGGCGGCGTCGCCCAGGTTCGCGGCGTCACGAGCGCGCTCGTCGCCGACGCCAAAACCCGATCGATGCCGGTGCTGCTCGTCGGGCACGTGACGAAGGAAGGTTCGATCGCCGGCCCCAGGGTGCTCGAGCATCTCGTCGACGTCGTCTGCCAGTTCGAGGGCGACCGCCACTCGCCCCTGCGCATGGTCCGCGCAGTCAAGAACCGCTACGGCCCCACCGAAGAGGTCGGCTGTTTCGAGCTGAACGAGGCGGGCATTCGGGGCTTGGCCGACCCTTCGGGGCTCTTCCTGTCCTCGCGCCGCGAGAACGTGCCCGGCACATGCGTGACGATGGCCCTGGAGGGGCGGCGGCCGATGCCGGTCGAGGTGCAGGCCCTTATCGTTCCAAGCTCCGGGCCTCCAAGGCGGACGACGTCGGGTTTGGAGTCTTCTCGCGCGGCTATGGCGATCGCCGTTTTGCAATCGCGCCTTGGCCTCGACCTCGACCGCTGCGACGTTTTCCTCTCGACCGTCGGCGGCGCCCGCTCGTCCGAACCAGCGACGGACGCCGCAATGGCTCTGGCGCTTGCAAGCGCGCGGCTGGGCAGACCGCTGACCGCCGGAACCGCGGCGATCGGCGAGGTCTCGCTCACCGGCGAGCTGCGGCCGGTGACGGGGCTTCAGCAGCGCCTGGCCGAGGCTCGCAGGCTGGGCTTCGGGGCGGCGATCGTCCCTCGCGGAACGCGCAAAGCGAACGTCAAGGTCCCCGACGGCTTGGCGCTGCTCGAATGCGACGACATCCTTGAGGCCGCCGCCCGCGAAGGGCTCGCCTGAGGCCGGAATCGCCCTGTCGCGAACGTCTCTGAGCCTCAGGCCTTTGGACCTGTCTTCGCTCGGTCGCCGGACGGCGCAGAAGCTCTAGCGCCCAGGCGCAGATGTATTTTGACCGCCGCCCGACGCTTGCCCTGGGCCCCCGGAGTTCTGCTGGCCCGGCTGGCTCGGATTCTGCCCCGAATTCCCCGGGGTTTGGCCTCCGCCCGCGTTCCCGTCCCCGTTCGGCGATTGGCCTTCGTTTGAGTTTTGCCCCGGCTGGCTGGGATTCTGCTGGCCGGGCTGGCTCGGATTTTGCTGCCCGGGCTCGCCCGGGTTCTGCTGGCTGGGCTCGCTGGCGCTCGGCGCGGGCGACGTCTGCTCCAGCGCGAAGCTTGCCTGCGCCTTGGCGGCCCCGTTGTCATTCAACTTCAGCTCGGCCTTGTACGTTCCCGGCTTGGCGCCTTTGGCGGTGTTTCCACAGCCCGACGCAGCCGTTCCTCCATTCCACGTGAGCGAAACGGTCGCAGTGTATTCGCGGTCGAGCAGCAGCCGCTTGTTCTCCGCGCCGCGGCGGCACGCGGCGATCGAGGCGACCTGGGCCGACCCGCTCGTGACGTTGACGTCGAGGTTGGACCAACCGACGTCGATGTAACACGGATGGGACTTGGAGGTGTTGCGGAGCGTCGCCTGAAAGGCCACCGGCCGCCCGGCGGAGCCGCCTTTCGTCGTCAACGTCGTCTGCACCAGCTCAGACGTGCACTTCACGGGCTTGTAATCGTTGGTCGGAACCTTCGTGGCGGTCTCGTCCTGCTCGCTGATTCTGGCGAGGACGAATCGCATGCCGACCACCACCACGACGACGAGGACGGCGACGAGCGCCCCGAAACCAAGTCGACGGTTGATCCTGGCTCTGCGCTCCCTTTCGGCGGCCGCCCGTGAGCGGGCTCGGGCGGCGGCACTGGGTCTGCTCCGCGGCTGCTGCCGCCTGGCGGGCCCG
>ERZ773043.703-NODE-703-length-19479-cov-12.001287_pt1 | contig 19479 bp, 17 predicted proteins | sample MGYA00580636_ERZ773043 | MGnify/ENA primary metagenome ERZ773043 (study PRJEB29015, sample SAMEA2737992) | human oral metagenome | biome: human oral; feature: human-associated habitat; material: dental | place: China | collected 2065 ...
GCATCACGCGCGTCGGCATCCGCTACGTCATCAACAAGGCACTCAGTGACGCGGGGCTGAAACAGCCCGGCTATGCGTGCCATCTCTTCCGCCATAGCTGCGGCACGAACCTCTATCAAGAGACAAAGGATCTGCGCGTCGTGCAGGAGACCCTGCGCCAACGCAGCCCAAAAGTCACCGCGAAATACGCCCACGTCCACGATCGCATGGAGCGCCGCTACACACGTGGCATCACACCGGGAATGAATGTGGCGGAAGTGCAGGAGAACAACAATATAAACAAAGATGCCTAATAGCAGCAGAAACGCCCAACCATCTGAGTCAACACTCTGTGGTTGGGCGTTTCTGTATCTCTTTTTATTTCAGCAGGGCTTTTACCCGTTCTTCAATCTCCGCATCCACTGCGTCAAGGAATGCAAACCGCCGCCGATAAACCGCGCGCTTGCGCGTCGGCACCTCCTCCATTGTCTTGCGCGGCAGGACAAGCGGAAGCTCGTAAAAGCGTTTGTCCTCCGTTTCTCGTCCGCCCGCCTCTTCCCAAAACGCACCAAAATCTGTCTTGAGCTTACGGTCAACGCGCACGTGATTGTTCGCGTAGTACCCCGCATTCGAAACGGCAAAGATGCGTTTCATGCCAAGGGCACGCGCAAGCGCCTGCACCATATAGAGGATAAGATTCTTTGTACGAAAACGGTGCGCACGCTTCGTCATCTCGCGGACAAAGTCCTGCGCGTCCTCCGTATTCGGGCCCTGCATTGCCCCGATGATAAGAACGCGCTCTTCATTCCGCCGATCAAACCAAAAGATCATCTGATAGAGGTGCACGTTGTCCACATCCATCATCACGGAAAGCAGACCTTCCTTGCGCTGTCCCGGGTCAAAGTGCAGATAGGAACGCCATACCATGTCCGTATCTGCCGCACGCCAAATCTCGTACTCCCCATCCAGACTGAGACGCACTGCATCCTGTGCCGGCAGCAAGTCCATCATCGTATCATAGTGTGCACGAATCAGTGCGATACGGGATGCCAGCGTCGAGCCCGCATAAAAAAACGCGCGTGTTGCCTGCTCAACAGGAAATGGATTATGCGCATGCAGCGCCCGCAAAATCTCATTGCCTGCAAAATATTGGTACAGCGTTCGGAGAGTATTCCAATGCAGCACGCCGCGCATCATAAATATGACCGCACGACGGCGCTCACGCCAGTGATCCATGCGGTATGCACGTCGCACCGTATCAGTAAGTTCAGCAATCATGGCAATGCCCCATTCGAATCCTTTTCCTCTGCCACAGAGACGATTTGCGCGGCAAAGCGTGCAGGTGCATATTCCTGTGCAGCGCGTCGCAGTGCCGTCTGCCATTGCGGGGTGCGTACATCATACGCGTTGATAAACGTCTCGAGCGCCGCACGGAGTGCCGCCGTATCCCCGCTCCGGAACGTTATGCCGATCGGAAAGCGTTCAAACACCTCAGGGTTCATATCGTCGCTCGTAAGGACAGGCTTTTGAAACCCGATCGCCGTGAAGAGCATCGCTCCCCAATGGTAGCGGTAGCGCGGCGCAGAGTACGGCAGGAGCAGTGCGTCCACCTCGGAAATGGCACGCTGCCACTCTGCTCCGATCAGCCCGCGGTGCAGAAAGGTGATTCCCTTCCCCGCGTACGCCGCAATGATGCGTTCGAACTCCGCTGCGTCCTCCGCGTGCATCGTTGAGCCCTGCACCAAGAGGCGCACGGGGCGCGTATAGTTCCCCGACAGATAGACGCGCAGCAGCTCCTCCAGGTGTTTTTCCCTGCGGAACTGCCCAAAGAAGCCGATGGTGATCGGCTCATCCGGTTTCACAGGCGGACGCGGCACAACATGGATATCGCGCGGAACAAAGGTCGGCGGCGGCATCAGTCGGACGTGGGGGCGGCGTTCTCCGAAAAGTGCGTCGCCAAAGGTGAGCACAACGGGTCGGATCTGGGGGTGCTTTGCCAGAGCATCTGCCACCGCAAAGAATTTCGGGGCTTCACGCGGGTTGATGCCATGCTGAATGAAAATAACGGGAACGGGCGAGCGACGCAGAACACTATGACGCAGTGCGCGCAAATAACGGTAGGTCGAGGTCGGAACGATGAGCGCATCAAACGCCCCTGTCCTCGCCTCCTCATAGAGTGCACGATACCAACCGAACCGTCGGCACTCACGCTGCACGGAGAGAAACAGCTTGCGCATCCCGCGCGCATTCGTATAGACCACCGGAGCACCGGGGAGGTATCTCACAGGCACATGATAATTCGTGTTGAATTGAAAGTCCGTAGGTACATAGAACATGACGTCATGTCCCATATTTTTCAGCTCGTCCACAAGAATTCGATCGAAGTCAACCTCGTGTCCACCGGGCGTCATAATATTTTCAAAGATGGCAATCCGCATGGAAATCGTCCTTTTTAAGGAATCCCTGATAAAATCGGCTCTTTGTGGATGTCGTTAGGATTTTGAAAGAGGGGCGCATTCTGCCTGTCACCGGATACGAATGCTCACACACAACATTCCTTCTCGTCGTCGGCGCGAATCCACGCAAGGCAAAGTCCCAGCAGAAGTCCAAAAAACTTTACTACGTTGGTATGCCCCATGTTGTACTCCGTCATGCCGTGGAGCACGAAGCCCATCATGACAGCAAGCAGCACCAGCCCCATCGGATTCCGTCTGCGCAGCCAGAGACGGAGGCCGTGAACGACAAACGATCCCCAGAAGAATATGAGCGCCAACGCACCGAACAGTCCACACTCAGCGAGCATCTGAATCAGATTGTTATGTGCGTGGGGAAGCGCGCCCTCCTTTGCCTCCGGCAGAATGTAGTGGTCGCGGTACTCGGATCGAAAGCGCCCGCGTCCGACGCCCGTCAGCGGATGATCCTCGAACATATGAAAGGCGCTCGTCCAGAGACAGATGCGTTCCGTATTGCTCTGCATCTTCATATCCCCAATGCTGGCGATGCGCTCGGACAGATACGGAGATACCATGCAGAGCCCCAGGACAGTGATGCCGGAACAGAATACAGCGATATAGAACTTCTTCTTACGTCGGATGAGAATACCGCAGGTAACGAGCAGGGTAACCGCAATCGCGATCCACGCTCCCCGTGTTCCGTTGTAGTATATAGCGGGCAGCGAAACAGCAAATGCGCCCATGACAACGCTGTGGTACGGCGGTGCAATCCTGCCGCTCAAGAGAAGGATCAGGAGCACCGGGGTGACCATCGAGAGCATCGATCCCACAATCATGTAGAAGGAAAAACCCGCAGCGCGCAGATTGCCGAGGAAAACGCCCTGACCGATGAGGACAATATTGTTGACGGTATAGGAGATGAGCGCACAGAGAGCAATGACAGCCAACCGCCGCCGCTCCCGCACAAAAAGCAAAACGGCATACATCCCCAGCATTCGATAGCCGAAGTCGTCCAGAACGATCCACATGCTGCGCAGCATCTCGGGCGAAAAGAGCGAAACAACGAGGAGTACGGCAAGCAAAACGCCCAAGGAAATGTTCATCCATCCGCCGGGAAGTGCCCTTCTCCAATCGTCTCGCTTCTTATAGAGGCGCAGTCCAAATACCAATGTGAGCGGCACAAGAAATATGTTTGTAAGGGCAATGGAGACATTGCTGAAAAGCGCAACGCCGCACAGAAGATAAAATGCCGCATCGTCCATTTTCTTAACAGATAAATTCTTAAGAATCCTCCACACCCCCTTGTTATATGAAAATTACACATTCACGCCGTCATCTTATGAGGCCCTCATCGCACGGCTCCCCGCACACAGTCCGCAAGGCTTCCGCCCGTGTACCGCACGCCCCGCACGCCTGCATTCTCAGCCGCAGCGACATCGCTCTCAGCGTCGCCGAAGAGGAACGAGGCGGCGGGGTCAATATCGTGCTCGGCGATTGCCTTGAGAAGCATGCCGGGGGCGGGCTTGCGGCAGTCACATTGCTTCGTATAAACGGGCACAGCTCCCTCGGTGTGGTGCGGACAGTAGTAGAACGCATCGATGTGTGTGCCACACTTTGCCAGCTCCGCGTTCATCCAGTCATGCAGACGGTGCACAGCAGCCTCATCATAGTAGCCGCGCGCGATGCCGCTCTGGTTGGTGACGACGATGACAAGGTAGCCGTGCGCATTTGCCCAGCGGATCGCCTCGACGGCCCCCTCCACCCAGATGAATTTCTCCGGCTCATGGAGATAGTGCACATCGACATTGAGTGTGCCGTCACGGTCGAAAAAGATCGCCTTATTCCGCATAGGAGAAATATCCGCCCGCCGTCAGGAAGTCACAGTACTCCTTGACCGCCTCCTCCATCGGAGTAAAGCCGCCGTCATAGCCTGCCGCGAGGAGTGCGCTCGTGTCCGCTTGTGTGTAGTTCTGATATTTGCCGCGCAGCACCTCGGGGAAATCACGGTAGACAATCTTCCCCTTGCCGAGTGCAGAGATGACCGCGTTTGCCGCCTCGTTGTAGCTGTGTGCAATGCCTGTGCCGCAGTTGTAGACGCCGCTCTCGCCGCCGTTCTCAAAGAAATGCAAGTTCACGCGCACCACGTCGCCCACATAGACGAAGTCGCGCCGCTGTTCCCCATCCGCAAGTCCGTCTGTCCCTCGGAAAAGACGTGCCTCGCCCGTCTCCATGATCTGATGATAGAGCTGGTAGAAAATGGATGCCATCTTGCCCTTGTGGTGCTCCTGGGGGCCATATACATTGAAGTACTTCAGCCCGACGATGGGGCTGCGGGCCTCGGGGATGACCTGCCGCACATAGCGGTCGAATGCAAGCTTCGAGAACGCATAGGGATTGAGTGCATCTTCGCAGCGATCCCCCTCGGTGAAGCCATGCTTTCCGCCGCCGTACGTGGAGGCGGATGAGGCGTAGAAGAACGGGATGCGCGCGCCCATCGCAAAGTGCAGCAGCGCCTTGGAGTAGGAGTAGTTCACCTTCATCATGTAGTTGACATCGTACTCCATCGTATCCGAACACGCGCCCTCGTGGAAGATCGCGTCGATGTCCGTGCCGTCGAAGTCGTTTTCCTCAATCAGATGCAGAAAATCATCCTTCTGCTGGTAGTCGATGAAGTGCAGTCCGCGCAGATTCTTGTAGTTCTCGCCGTCCTTCAGATCGTCGACGATGAGGATGTCCTTGTGTCCACGCTGATTGAGCGCATGGACGAGATTGCTGCCGATAAAGCCGGCCCCGCCGGTGACGATGATCATAGTTTTGCCCCTTCCTGACAATCAAGTACCTGCAGGAGCTCCTCTCTGCTGACTGCATAGGTTCCAAGTTTCGAAACGACGACACTCGCCGCAAGATTTGCAAGATAAGCACCATCCACAGGTTTCACCCCGCCCGCAAGCGCAAGGCCGAATACGGCAATCACGGTATCGCCCGCGCCCGAGACATCAAAGACCTCCTGCGCCTTCGTCGGAATGTGTACAACCTCCTCACCATGTACAAGTGAAAGGCCCTTTGCCGACCGCGTCAGCAGGACATTGCGAATGCCGAACTTGCGCATTGCATAGCGCGCCGCCTTTTCAGCCTCGAAATCATCATTTTTGATGGGTTCGAGCATGATCTCGTTGATCTCCTTGATGTTCGGCGTGATGTAGTCAACATCCCGATACTTCGCCCACTGTGCCCCCTTCGGGTCGACAATGACGGGTACGCCATGATCGTGCGCCGCACGGATGATGTGCTGGCATGCGAACTCCGTACATGCCCCCTTGCCGTAGTCCGAGATGATCACGCAGTCCATACTCTCGTTCAGCTTCTGATCGATGTAGGCGAGATACCGCTGTGCATCGTCGCCGTCAATCGGGCTCGCATCCTCGAAGTCAAGGCGCAGCATCTGCTGATGCCCGCCGATGATGCGGATCTTCGTCGTCGTCGGACGGTCGGTATGGATGAGGCCGCGATAGTCGATGCCGCGTGCGGAAAATTTCTCAAGGAGGCTCTTACAGTGTGCATCGTCGCCAACATAGCCCGCAATACTGACATTTGTCCCGAGAAGCGCCAGGTTGTGCGCGACGTTCGCCGCGCCGCCGAGGGTCTCACGCGTGCCTGTCACGTGCGTGATCGGCACGGGAGCCTCTGGCGAGATGCGCGTGACCTCCCCCGAATAATACTTATCGAGCATGACATCGCCGACAACGAGGATGTTGCTGCGCCCACTCTTCTCCGCAACCGTTTCGCGGATCTTTGCCATATCCATGAGAACGCTCCTATCTGTACTGGAACCTATCCAAAAATATCAATCAAATCCGTGCGCCTTGATGCCGTCCGGCAGGACGGGGCGGACAAAACGTCCCGCCGCGCCCTTTGGCGCAAGAACAAAGTGCCCATTCACCTGCTCCGCCACGCGCGTCTCGAACGCCGTCGACCGAGGCAGCGCGTGCCCAGGCTGCTCCCCAAACTCCCTGAGCATCTGATCCGCATATTGCAAAATCAGCGCGGGCGGCATCCGCTTCATGCACTTCATATACTCTGCCTCCGCAAGCGGACATTCGTGCAGGCGGCATGGATGACACGGAACGGGTGCGCGGACGGAAATGCTCCTCTCGTCATAGGGGTAGAAGCCCGGAATCGGCGATGCGCCGAACATGCAGAGCACGGGGACATTCATCGCAACACCGACGTGCATGGGCCCCGAGTCCGTTGTGATGAAGAGGATGCAGCGGCGGAGAAGTCCTGCGAGCACGCCGAGGCTGACCTGCCCAGTGAAGATGTGCAGATGCGGATGCTCCTGCTCACGCATCTGTGCGCGGCACGCCGCGACCATCTCCACATCCGTCGGCCCGCCCATCACGGCAACGTGATACCCGCGCGCGAGGTACGTGTCTGCAACCTCGGCAAAATAGCTGTCCTCCCAACGCTTTGTCCGCCAGCTCGCGCCGATGTTGAGTGCGATGACCTTATCCGTCGGTGCAAAATGCGCCGCCCAGAGCCGCGCAGCCTCCTCCTCGGCGACGGGCGGCAGCCACATCTCAAGCCCCGCATCATCGACCTCCCCAATGATGCCCGCCGCGCGCAGCGCCGCGTAGTGTGAGTGCACCTCGTGCATCACCATGTGCTGATCGGGGCTGACGTGATCGAACAGGAGGGAGAAGCCGGGCTTTGTGTAGCCCACAATGCGCTTACCGCCGCTCAGTACCGCAAGCGCGGACGAACGCTCGTTGCGATGCAGATTGACAACAAGGTCGTACTTATGCTTTCGCAGACGATGGGCAAAGCGCAAGATGCCGAGAAAACTCCTGTCCCGTCCCTTCTTATCGATCAGCAGGCATTCGTCGATATTTTGATTTTCCTGCACAATGTCCGCGAGGATCCGATCCGCGAGCAGCGTGATGCGTGCGGCGGGATAATTGTGCCGCAGCGTGCGCAGGACGGGCGTCACGAGCATGAGATCGCCGAGATGCATGAGGTTGATGACGAGTATGTTGTGATAGCCTCTGGGCGGCATAGTAAAAGTCCTTTGCGTCATGAAATCCATCATCGCGGCTGAGAAAGCCGCCATCGCGCGGAGGAGAGAATCTGTTCTGCCGCAATGCTCTCAATGCAATTCGACACAGGCGGATTTCCGTCTGCATCCAATGCCTCGGCGATCACAAGGTCATATCCCCCACGAGGTCCCCATACCTTCGGGTTCGTTGGTCCGAACACAGCGACCGTCGGGCACTTAACGGCCTGCGCCATGTGAAGCGGTCCCGTATCAACCGTAATAAGCAGTTCCGCTCTTTGCAGCAGGGCTGCCAGTTCCGGCAGGGTAAGCGTCCCTGCAAGCACTGCCTCGTCCGAAAGGACTGCCCGATGCGCAGCTTCATGCAAACGTTGATGGTCAGAACTCCCGCCAATAAGAATGATCACGCAGTCTTTTGAAAGAGCTCGTACAAGATCCACAACGGTCTCAGAGGAGAGATTTTTGCGCTCGTAGCTGCTGCAGGGACAAATGACAACGAAGCGGTCTTGGGGCAGTCCACGTTGCACCAACTTCGCGGCGCAGGATTCTTGTGCCTCAGCGGGGATGGAAAGAGCAAGGCTTACATCACGCACCGCAATATCGAGAGGCATAAGCACTCCGAGATGGTTGATCGCCTCATGCTGAATCGCAGGACGTTTCGAGGAAGCAACCATTGTGAGGAAAAAACTTCCGTGCTGCGCGTCATAGCCCAGCCGGTTTGGAATTCGTGCAAGCCACACAACCGCCGCACCACGCGGAGCGAAGTTCATGCAGACAGCAAGGTCGAAGCGATACTTCCGCAGACGTGCCGCCATGCGGAGCATTCCGAAAAGGCCCTTTTCACGTCCCTTTTTATCATAGACAAGAACCTCATCGACATAGGGATTCATCCCCGCAACGCTTTCCGTCAGCGGCACGGTCATCATCGTAATACGTGCGTCCGGGAAACGCTCATGCAAAGCACGTACGGCAGGTGTTGCAAGAATGACATCGCCAATAAAGGCAAGATCGATGACTAGGATGTTCCGGTACAAGTCATCCCCTCCCTTTTCTGCGTCTGTGCACCGCGAAGCACCGCTCCGAGCTTCGCCGCGACCTCATCCACGCGAATCGCCGCGAGGCAGTCGAGCCCCTTCGGACAGGCGCGTTTCCAACATCCGCGGCAGGAGCGATCGACTTCGATCGCATTTTCGAGCTGACCGTAGGGCCCGTTGCGGTTTGCATCGGTCGGCCCCATGAGCATGACCGTCGGCGTGCGAAGTCCCGCCGCAAGGTGGACGGGACCCGTGTCACCGCCGAGGACAAGCGCTGCACGTGTGAAGACGTGTGCGAGCTGCTTGAGATTCGTCCGTCCGACGAGATTCACAGGCGGGATCTCGCTCGCACGCACGATATCCTGTGCAATGGTTTCATCCAGACGGCCGCCGCCGACGAGCACGGGAGTGTAATGTGCATGATAGAGACGATCGGCGAGCGCAGCGAAGTGCTCCGCCGGCCAGCGCTTGTTCGGCCAGTTCGCGCCGATGGCAAAGGCGACAAACGGCCGCTCCTCCGGCACGCCCTCGCGCGCAAGAAGCGTGTCTGCCGCCACCGCATCGCGTTCGGAAATGGCGACTGGGAAGCGTACCTCGCGCACCGCACAGCCAAGCGCACGCGCGACATCGAGATAGCGCTCAACAATGTGCCCCTCAGCATGCGTCCCGCGTACGGGACGGCTGACAAGATGTGCACCCTCGCGCATATTCGCCGTGCCGATGCGCAGCTTCGCTCCCGCGTTGAAGGCAATCGCCGCCGATTTGAACAGTCCCTGCAGATCGAGCGAGGCATCATAGCGGCGCGTGCGCAGACGACGGCGAAAGGGGCCGATCTCGCGCAGAAATCCGCCAAAGCTGCGGAACTTTGCCTTCTCGAACAGGATGAGTTCGTCGATGTACGGATTATCCTCAAGGATCGCGTATGCCGCCGGCTCCACCACCCACGTCAGATGTGCGTTGGGATACTGCTCCTTGATGGCATACGAAACGGGCAGAGCATGAATCACGTCGCCGATCGCGCTCAACTTCACGACCAGAATGTTCTCCATGCCCTGCCCTCCTTTCGTTATTGCACTGTTTGTTTTGGCTCTTGCCCCACGCGAGCGCTTGCACAGCAAGGCGTTTGCGTAGCGTATGAGGCAGAAACTACTTCTGCGCGGCCCGCGCGATGATGTTCGTCGTCGACTTTCCCTCTACCAGCGGGATAAACGCCACCCCGCCGCCGTAACTCTCGACAATGCGCGCCTCGGGCAGCGTCTCCAGCGTGTAGTCACCGCCCTTTGCGTAGACAGCGGGCTGCACCTTTGCGATCAGTTCCTCCGCCGTATCCTCACCGAAGATCACAACATAGTCCACGGACGCGAGTGCCCCCACGACCTCCGCACGATCTGCCTCACTGTTCACGGGGCGCGTCTCCCCTTTGAGACGGCGCACGGACGCATCGCTGTTCAGCCCGAGGATGAGCACGTCGCCCAGTGCACGCGCCGCCGCGAGATAGCGCACATGCCCCGCATGAAGGATATCGAAGCAGCCGTTCGTAAAGACGACGCGCTGTCCTGCCGCACGCAGCGTCGCAGCGAATTCCTCAATTCGCTCGTTTGGAATCAGCATATCAAAATTCTCCCTCTGCCATCACAGCGGCACGCAGTTCCTCCTGCGCAACTGTCGCCGTCCCGCGCTTGCGCACGGCAATGCCGGATGCAATGTTGCTGAGGCGCGCCGCCGTCCGTGGGTCGATGCCCGCCGCGAGTGCGAGGATCATGACGGCGACACAGGTATCGCCCGCTCCCGACACATCGAAGATCTCACTGTGATCGCTCACGGGAATATTCGTTGCCGAACCATCGGCAAGAAAGATCATCATGCCCTTGTCCCCGCGCGTAATCAGCACACCATCCGCACCGAGGCGCGTGCGCAGTTCATGCCCCGCCGCGTGAATGTCCTCCTCGGAGCGCAGCGTGCGCCCGAGCGCCGCCGCAAGCTCCGCATCGTTCTGCTTGACGTAGCCGATGCCCGCGTAGGAGAGGATGTCATAGCGTGAGTCCACGATGCTCGGGATCCCCCGTCTGCGCGTCTCCTCGATAACAAGGCGGCGCACACGCGCCGTCACCGTGCCCGAACCGTAGTCCGAGAGCACCACCCCGCGCACCTGTGGGAGCAGTGTACGGATGCGTGCGAGCAGCGCCTCCTCCGTCTCCGCCGTGAGCGGTGCATGCCACTCGCGGTCAACGCGCACAATCTGCTGGCTGACCGTCGCACGACCGCCCGCGATGATGCGCGTCTTCGTAATCGTCGGATGCGCCTCGGCACGGATGAACTCCGTACGCACCCCATTCACACCAAGCACACGGAGCAGCGCATCACCGCTCACATCCTCGCCGCAGATGCCCATGGCGCAGGAAATTCCGCCAAGGGTCGCCGCATTGTTCGCGACATTTGCCGCACCGCCTGCAACCACGCGCTCCTCCCGCTGCTCAAGCACGAGCACGGGTGCCTCACGCGAGATGCGTGCAATCGTGCCGTCGAGGTAGACATCTGCCACCATGTCCCCAATGATGAGGACAGGCACACCGCTCATCGCTTCGAGTGCATTTACCATGGAGTGAACTCCCATTTGACCTTCCATGAATCCTGCTTCGAGCGATAGCGCAGGATGATCTGCGAGCAGTGCAGATCGTGGAACCAGTAGTAGTCCACATCCGTCCATTGATGCGGATCAACGGCATACTTCGTCCCGATCCCGATCCGATTATGTTCATCGAGGCGGTAGCTGAGCCCAGCCTGCAGGACCTTGGAGTAGTCCTCCTGGTCGAAGCCAAACAGGGCATTTTGCTTCGAAGTCTTCGTATAAAGCCCGCCGATGTAGGCGGCGAAGCGATCACTGAATTTCTTCGTAAGGTAGGCACTTGCATTGAGCCCCTGCACGCGGGAACGGTTATAGCTCTCCCGTATGACAGAGTACCCCGCTGCAAGGTCCAGTCCGTAGCCGTGGAACGGGATCGTATCGTGTGCAACCGAAACGCCGTATTTCCAATGATTGCTGTGAATCCCATCCGAATACCACCGGCCATACTCAGAGTACAGATGATACGTAATCGGTGTCTGACCGAGCCGCTGCCCATAGCCGAGGGTAAGGGACGGCTGCTTCTTGACCCATGCATTGTCGCCGTCCTCAAAAACGCCGTACGTCAAAACGGCACTCGCCCCGCCATTTCCCCAGCCGAGATCATAGTGACTGCGCCAGCCCTTGTTCGTCGTCACATAGAGATTCGCGCTCGCTGTCACACGCGGGGCGACATCATAGTCGAAGGTCTGCTCCAGCCAGAACCCGTCGTCGCTGTCATAGCCCGCACTCGGGAAATTGCGCTGAATGGGATGCGAGATATCCACCTCGTAGTGCTTCCTCGCGAAAATGACCTTGTTCTTCAGCCAGAACTTCACATTCGTGAGCACGAGCTTGTCCCCCGGATAGAGCTCCGCAACATCTGCACTCAGATGGTAGTCCGGCTTTTCGGCGGAGCATTTCGTCTGCGTGCCGTTGTATACGACGATCTTGTCCGGATAGAACTCGAATCGCTTGCCCGTCATATAGTAGCCGCCAACCTTGCCCTCGGCCTCGGCCATCGTTCCCTCACGCGTCTTGTAGTTGTATTGGATACGATAGCCGTCAAGCGTCACACGCGACGTCCCCTCGGTCAGCTGCAGCAGGTGCGCGCGGTCGGGAACGGAGACGTCTCCCGAGACGGTATTCCCCTCCACATAGTCCCCCTGAAAGCGCCGCGCCGCAAGCTGCATAATGTCTACATGCCCCTTTGCCGTGAACTCTCCCGTGCGCTCGTCATAGGTGAGATCATCGCCCTCAAATGCGATGGGGGATGGGGCCTCCTCCGTCACGGGGTGGCGCAGATGCTTTGCCATTTCCGCGACATCCGCAAGCAGCTTCTCCTGCTCCGGCGTGAGCCTGTTCGCACGCTCCTCACGCCGCTCGTTCTCGATGAAATCCAAATGCTGAAAGCCCGTGTCCGAGTTCCCTCGATAGGCAGCATGGGCCGTCATCGGGAGTGCGGTACAGGCGACGGTCAGTGTGAGTAGGATGCGCGTTTTTATTGGCTTGGTCATCGGCGCGTTCTCCTGTCTTTGCAAAGAATTCAGTCGTTCTTATACTACATCATAAACGGAATTTTCGCAACCGAAAAGACCACAGAGCCCCAGCCCCTCATCGAATCTAAATTTGACGCATATATTTTTTTCATCTATAATAGATCCGAATCTGAGAAAATCACGGAAAGGAGGCGATCATCGGGATGCAGAGTTCTATGACAAGTGGATTTCTGCTTGCCGTCCTTGTCTTTCTTGCGAGTTTCAGCGTATGCGAAGCGGCAGAGGACATGCGCTTTGTCGACGCGGAGGATGATACGGGCTACTACGTCGATGCCGCGAGCATCGTCCGCGTCTCGGACACGGAGCGCGATGCCGTCATCGCCGTTGTCAAGGCGGCCGAGAACCGCCGCTACGTCTATCGTACGCGCCTCTACCCGCAGACAGGAACGTATCAATTCGTCTCCGCGCAGGTCGAGGTCTATGATACAAAGGAAGTTCTGCGCACAACGCACGGCATGGATACGCCGCAGAAATACACCCCCGCTTCACCGCTCAGGAGCATTGCAGACTTCGTTGAGGAGCTGCTGACCAAAAAGCAGCAGCCAAGATAGGAGGAGATCATATATGCAGCAGAAAATCTGTGCACTCGTACTGACCTTCGTGCTCGCGCTCACATCCTTCGGTACGGCACTCGCCGCAGAGCCGCCGAACGCCGTTCAGTCAAAGCTCGCACTCATCGAGCAGGACACCTACGGACAGGAGCAGACGGGAGCGCTCATCGACCGCATTAATAAGCTTGAGCGCGACTATGACGGCAAGCACCGTACGGGCAGCCTGATGGCACGCATCGACGCCATCTACGACGAGATCTATACAAACAGCACAAGTCCGTCCGTCCTCATGAACCTCAACGCGATCGAGTGGAACATCAACCACGAGACAAGCCTGCGCTCCGTACAGGAGCGCGTCAGCGAGATGGAGGTCGCCCTCCTCGGCAAAACCACCGAGGGCACATTCCAAAAGCGCATCTCCGCGCTCTCAATGGCATCCTTCGGCAGGAAGGAGATCCCCGTCACCCCCGTCTCCGTCCCCGCGAACACGCTCATTAAGGTCGCTCTCGTGACCCCCGTCAACGCAAAGAACCTCAAGGTCGGCGATACGATCGAGTATCAGGTTGCGGACGATGTCTTTGTCGGTGATGTCCTCGTCTTTACAAAGGGCTCGCGCGGTGAGGGCACCGTCACAAAGGTGAAGCAGGCAAAAAATTTCGGCCGCAACGCCGCCGTTGAGATCGACTTCAAGAACACGAAGGCACTCGACGGCACGTATGTGACCACCTTCATCGGCGAAGAGGCGAAGAAGGAGATGCAGCACCTCGCCATGGCTGCGGGTGCCTCGCTCGCAGGCATCGCCGTCCTCGGGCCGCTCGGCGTTGTCGCGGGCGCGTTCGTCCATGGCAAGAACGTCGATCTCCCCGTCGGCACCGAACTCTACATCCAGACGAAGACCGACACCACCGTCTACGGCGTACAGACCACCTACGACAGCGCCGCCCCGTTCCAAGCTGTGACGACATCCTCCTCACATAGCGGAACCAACGACACGAGTGTCTACGACGACGAAGTATAAACGATGGCACAGCAAACGCAAGAGGCTCACATGGCAAATGTCATGTGAGCCTCTTGTTATAGTGTTTTTCAGCGGACGAGGAACCCCGCCAGCTTCATATTCTCATCGTAGCTGAGACGATAGATAACCGCCGTTTCCTTGTATCCCACAGCGAGCTCGCAGATGACGTACCACTTGTCGCCCTCTTTGCCCGCCGTCATGAGCGGCTTGCCGACGCCCGCACGCGCGCCCCACTTCGGTGCGAACTCCGCCTTTGCACCCGTGACCTGCGCCGCCGTCAGATGCGGACGCAGCTCCTGCGTTGCCTCAAGCTGGAGCGCCGTGATGTCCTCCCTCTCAAAGCGGGCGATCGTCGCCATCACATGCTGCTCGACGACCTTCACGTCAAACGGTGCCTGCTCCTGCACCGCCTCCGCCTGTGCGGGAGCCGCTGTGCCTTCCTCGGCAAACGCGGCGGGCGATACGGTGAACACACTGCCCGCGACGAGCGCGGTGCCAAGAATACGGGAAAGCATACGGATTTTCATGGATTTTCCTCCTTCATCCAACCAAATCAAAAACTATTTAATGCAGGAGAAACACGCAAGAGACTCCACGCACTCGACCGAAACTTCGCGATAGAGGGAGCGCAAACGTGTCTCAAGACTTTCCTTTGTATCGTACGGCGGTGTAAAGAAGCCCATGCGCGTATAGAGATGCTGCACAACGAACTCCGTACGCGGATTCCCGCCGAGCACGAAGACCGATCCCGTCAGCCGCCCGCCGGGACGCAGCACACGGTGCACCTCACTCCACGCCGCCTCCTTGTCGGGGAAGGCGTGAAAGCCGTTGATCGAAACTGCCGCATCGAAAAAGTCATTCTCGAACGTCAGCTGTCCGACATCGCCCTCCACAAACGCAACGTTGTGCACGCCGAGTGCGTCCGCACGCGCACGCGCCGCTGCGAGCATCGCAGGTGAATAGTCGAGACATGTGATGTCGGCGTTCGGCAGCTCCGCATACACGGGCAGCGAGAGACAGCCTGTCCCCACGGGCACCTCGAGCAGCCGCCCGTCGAATCCCTCATGCGCCGCACGCAGGGCAAGGCCGACATAGCGGCTCACGCCGTTTCTGTCCAGTCCCCACACGAGCCGCGAGACGAGTTTGCCCGACCACGTCGAGTACGTCATCATTCCATCGTACAGACTCGCGAGCCGTCCCACCGAATGATACGCCCCTCGGATCTTCTCATACCGCCGCAGTTCCTCGTCCATCGTGACACCCTTTCTCGCCGCTTAATGAAATGTATTCTAGCATAAAATGCGCGCGGGTTCAAATCCCTTCCTTATGGACAGGCTCCCGATTCGGTGGTAAACTTTAAGAAGTTACTGAAAACAAAGGAGAGATCACCATGCATGCGCGTTTCTACATGACCATCATCCTCTCGGCACTCCTCCTCACCGCCGCCGGCTGCAGCGATGATGCCGCAAAAGAAACACCGGCGCCCCTCGTGCGGACGATGACGGTGGGCGATGCCGCCGCGGCGGAGGGCGGTTACACGGGCACGGTGTGCGGACGCTACGAGACGCGGCTCGCCTTTCAGGTCGGCGGACAGATTCTCTCGCGCAACGTAAACGTCGGCGCACACGTCCGCGCGGGCGATGTGCTCATGGTGATCGACGCACGCGACGTGCAGCAGCAGGCGAACGCAACAAACGCTGCCGCCCAAGCCGCACGCTCGCGCTACGAGCTCGCACGCACGGAACGCGCACGCTACGAGCAGCTCTACGCCGCACAGGCAATCTCTGAGGCGATGCTCGACCAGTACCGCACGAACGAACGCGCCGCCGAGGCAGCGTACCGTCAGGCAGTCGCACAGGACACGGCGAGCCATAATGCACTCGGCTACACGAACCTCGTCGCGGGTGCGGACGGCATGATCTCGAACATCACGGCGGAGGAGGGACAGATCATCGCCGCAGGGCAGACGGTCATGACGCTCACGCAGGAGGGCGAGCGCGAGATTGAGATCGCCGTGCCGGAGAGCCGTCTCGCAGAGGTCTCCGTCGGTATGCCCGCCGCCGTCGCCCTCTGGGCGAACAGTGCCGCCTACACGGGCATACTGCGTGAACTCTCTCCCGTACCCGATGCGGCGACGCGCACCTATACGGCGCGGATCGCGCTCACGGATGCGCCCGCTGACCTCCCGCTCGGCATGACGGCACGCGTCCGTCTCGGTGCATCCGTCCAAGACGGTGTCTCCATTCCCCTCTCTGCGCTGTATCAGACGGGCGATACGGCGCAGGTCTACGTGGTCGAGGACGATGCGGTGCATCTCGTCCCCGTCACCGTCACGGCGTTCCGCACCAATGATGCCCTCGTCACAGGGCTGCCGCAGGGCGCACGCATCGTGACGGCGGGCGTGCACCAGCTCCACGAGGGAGAGAAGGTGCGGACGAAATGAGAAACCTCACAGAGCTCTCCCTGCGCCACCGCGCACTCGTCTGGTACTTCATCATCGTCTTTGCCGTCGGCGGCATCTTTGCCTACAACGCACTCGGGCGCATGGAGGATCCCGCCTTTACCATCCGCCAGATGGTGATCTCCGCCGCATGGCCGGGTGCAAGCGCGGAGGAGATGCAGGAGCAGGTCACGGACAAGCTCGAACGGCGTTTTCAGGACACCCCGGGGCTGAAGCAGATCCACAGCGAGACGCGCGCGGGACAGACCACGATCTATGTCCAGCTGCGCGACGATGTGGATGCGTCGGAGATTCGCCCGACGTGGCGCGACGTACGGAACTTCGGCGAGGACGTAAAGCGCGACCTGCCCGCAGGGGTCTACGGGCCGTTCTACAACGACCGCTTTGACGACGTGTACGGCTCAGTCTACGCCATCACGGGCGCGGACTACAGCGGCGAGGAGCTGCGCAGCATGGCGGAGGACGCCCGCCGCCGCATCCTCGCCGTCCCGAGCGTGCAAAAGGTCGAGCTGATCGGCGTACAGAGCGAGCGCGTCTACGTTGAGATCGCCCTCGAACGGCTCGCACAGCTCGGCATCCCCCCGACCGCCATCACGGACGCACTCGCCGCACAGGATGCGATGGCGACAAGCGGCAGCATCGAGACGGAGAGCGACACCGTACAGCTGCGCGCCTCGGGTGTGTTTGAAAACATCGAGGACATCCGTGCGCTCCCGATTGCGGCAAACGGAAAGGTGTTCCGCCTCGGCGATATCGCAAGCGTCGAGCGCAAGGCGGTTGACCCATCCGAGCCGCGTATGCTCTACAACGGTGTGCCCGCCGTCGGCATCGCCGTCTCCATGGAGGCGGGCGGCAACATCCTCGCCCTCGGCGAAAACCTCAAAGAACTGACCGCTGCGATCCAGCAGGATCTCCCGCTTGGCGCAGAGCTGCACGAGGTCTCGAATCAGCCCGCCGTCGTGCAGCACTCCATTCACGACTTTGTCGAGACGCTCGCACTCGCGATCCTCATCGTCCTCGCCGTCAGCTTCCTCTCACTCGGGCTGCGCACGGGGCTCGTCGTCGCGGGCTGCATCCCGCTCGTCCTCGCGGGCACATTCGTCGCCATGTATATGCTCGGCATCGATCTGCACAAGGTCTCCCTCGGCGCACTGATTATCTCACTTGGCCTCTTGGTCGACGATGCAATCATCGCCGTCGAGATGATGAGCGTCCAGCTCGAGCGCGGCATGGGACGCTTTGACGCCGCATGCTACGCCTTTACCCAGACGGCGAAACCCATGCTCACAGGCACGCTCATTACCTGCGCGGGCTTCATCCCCGTCGCATTCTCCAAGGGCATGGCGAGCGAGTTCTGCGCCGCGCTCTTCCCCGTCATCGGCATCGCCCTCGTATTAAGTTGGGTAGTCTCCGTTATGGTCGCGCCACTTTTCGGATACTATCTCATTCGTGTAAAAAAAGCGGACGAGGGCGTGCACGATCCGTACACGAGCCCATTCTATCGGCTCTTTCGCCGCGTGCTCACAACATTTCTCGCGCACCGCGCCGTCGTACTCGTCGGTACCGTCCTCCTCTTCGCCCTGAGCCTTGCGGCATTCCCGCACATCAAACAGACCTTTTTCCCACCCTCGCTGCGCCCCGAGCTGCTCGTGCGTCTGACCCTGCCGCAGGGCGCATCCATGCAGGCGACAGCGGCGGAGGCGGATCGTCTCGCCGACCTCCTCGCCGCGCACAACGACAAGATCCAAAACTACGCCGCCTACATCGGACGCTCCACCCCCCGCTTCGTCCTCACCGTCGATCCAAAGGCAGACGCGGCGAACAGTGCCCAGTTCGTCATCACCGCGAACGACACCGCCGCACGTGAGGAGCTTGCCGCCGTAATTGCAGATGCCCGCCGCAATGAACTCACAGGCGTGCGGGTATCCACGCAGTACATCCAGACGGGACCGCCCGCCGACTTCCCCATCATGCTGCGCGTCTCCGCGCCTACGACGGACGAAGTGCGCCGTGTCGCCGAGGAGGTCGCCGCCATCACCGCCGCCGATCCCGCCGCAACGAATGTCCATCTCGACTGGACGGAGAAATCCAAGACCGTCCGCATCGACTTCGACAAGGACAAGCTGAAACTCTACGGGATCAGTGCAAAGGCAGTCAAGCAAATGCTCTACACCGAGCTGACGGGCGCTCAGGCGGCGGAGTTCTATACGGGCGACCGCACCATCGGCATTGTCCTGCGCCTTGTGGGGCGCGACCGCACGAACATCGAACGCCTCGGCGAGCTGCCGATTGCCGCAGCGGGCGGCAGTGTTCCGCTCGCACAGATCGCCCACCTTTCCTATGGCGCAGAGGATGGCTTTATCAAGCGGCACAACCTGCGCCCAACCATCATGGTACAGGCGGAGGTCAGAGAAGGCGAGGGCAACGATGCCGCACTGCGCATCTACAAAGCGACGGAGGAGCTGCGCCGCAGCCTTCCCGCCGGCACAACCATCGAGACGGCGGGTGCACTCGCGGATGCAGACGACTCCATGGGTTACCTCATGCAGCCGCTGCCCGCCATGATCTTTATCATCATGACTCTGCTCATGCTCCAGCTTGGCAGCATAGGCAAGATGACGCTCACCCTCCTCACCGCACCGATGGGGCTGATCGGCGTCGCATTTGCCATGCTCCTCACCGACTCCGCGCTCGGCTTCGTCGCCTACCTCGGCGTGCTCGCCCTCTTCGGCATGATCATCCGCAACTCCGTCATCCTCATCGACCAGATCA
>ERZ773043.704-NODE-704-length-19455-cov-8.302423_pt1 | contig 19455 bp, 21 predicted proteins | sample MGYA00580636_ERZ773043 | MGnify/ENA primary metagenome ERZ773043 (study PRJEB29015, sample SAMEA2737992) | human oral metagenome | biome: human oral; feature: human-associated habitat; material: dental | place: China | collected 2065 ...
GCGAAAACATCGGCGCTTACCGCAAAGATGTCACCGGCTACCTCTACGGCGGCGACGTCAGCCGTAAAAAGAAACTCCTTGCCAAGCAAGCTCGTGGTAAAAAACGCATGAAACGCTTCGGTAAGGTTGACATTCCGAGTGAAGCGTTTACGGTGATGTTGAAGCGGGATTAAAGCCGCACCAAATGTACACCATAAAAATCAAACACATCTTAATTTCTGAGACATAAACTACCGCGCGTAGTATAATAAACCCCATGGAAGAAACGAAATTTTCTCTAAATCAAACACCGATTAGCACGATTTTGGCTTGGGTGGAGAGCGGGGCGATTGCTATCCCGGAAATTCAGCGCCCGTTTGTTTGGACTAGCAGCCAAGTGCGCGATTTGATGGATTCGCTTTACCAAGGCTATCCGGTTGGCTATATAATAACCTGGCAGAATCCAGATGTGAGGCTGAAGGATGGTTCTACTTCGCAGGGTAAGCGGATTTTGATCGATGGGCAGCAGCGAATCACTGCGTTGCGAGCGGCGATAAGCGGCTTGAATGTGATTGATAAAAATTATAAAAAACGCCGCATCGCTATTTCGTTCAATCCGATTACAGAGGAATTTCGTACGCGCACAAGTTCGACGGAGCGCGGCAAAGAATGGATTGGCGATATCGCCGAAGTTATGGTGAATGGCTATGATACGCTAACGTTTGTCGATGAATATGTTGCCAAAAATCCAAACACGACGCGCCAGGAAATTAACTCGCGCTTGAATCGCCTTATTCAAATTAAAAATAAACAAATTGGCGAAATTCAATTAAGTCCGGCGCTTGACATCAATATCGTTAATGAAATTTTTGTACGCATCAATGCTAGCGGCGTAAATTTGAGCAACGCGGATTTTGCGATGAGTAGAATTGCTGTTTACGAAAAAGAGCCGGGCGATGAAATGGGTATGAAGCTGCGTAAATTCATCGATTACTTTGCGCACTTATCGGCCGCGCCGGAGCAGTTTGAAACTATTGCAGAGAACGATACGCATTTTGCCGCGACGGATTATTTTGCGAAAATCTCGTGGCTCAAGAACGAGACGGACGATTTGTATGATCCGACTTACAACGACATCATCCGCGTCATCGGCTTGACGCAATTTGCGCGCGGTAAATTGGGCGATATCGTAGCGCTGCTTTCTGGGCGTAATTTTGAAACCCGCCAAAACGAAAAAGAGATTGCCGATGAATCGTTCAAAAAATTAGAAAAAGGACTGTACCAATTTACGAACGAAAATAAGTTCAAGCATTTTGTGCAAAATGTTTTGCGGGGGAGTGGCTATGATGAGCCTGGCATGTTGATCGCGCGTAACGCTGTAAATTATGCGTACGCAATGTATTTGCGGCTGCTGGATGTTGGCGAAAATCATGCTATGGTTAATTCGTCGGTGCGGCGTTTGCTGGCGATTTCGTTGATGACCGGTCGCCATTCTGGCAGCTTTGAGACGCGGTTCGAGCAAGATATTAAGCGCATCAATCAGCCGGGCGATATTACGAAATTTATCGCCACGCTCGAAGAGCAGGAACTTTCGGATGCTTTTTGGAATTCAACTTTGGTTGATGAATTTGATAAGCCAACGGTCAATAATCCGTTTTGGCATATGTTCGTGGCGGCACAGAATAAGTTGCTCAAACAAAGCTTTTTGTCAAAAAGCAACCTAGCGCGCGATTTAGCGACAGGCGAAATTCATCATATTTTCCCGAAAAATTATTTGGTGAAAAACGGCTATGACAAGACAAAATATAACCGAATCGCCAACTTTGTCCATTTGAAAAATGACATCAATGTTTCGGTTAGCGACGCTGCTCCGAATAAATATTTGAGTAATATTTTGAGCGGAGACAATAATCATCACAGCGATATTGCGAGCGAAAAGGAGCTCGTAGATAACTTTAACGATAACGCAATTCCGCAAATGTTGATCGAGGCAGACGCAGATGATTATGCTGATTTTCTGCGGCAGCGGCAGCGTTTGATGGCGCAAATGCTGAGAGAGTATTACGAGAGTTTGTAGTTTTAGTGCTTTCGGGCGACCTGCTTATGTGCTGTTTGGAGGTCTGTTATAATTAGTGGCGGTATGTTGAAAAATAACGAAAAGAAGCCGATTCTCTACATCGACATGGACGGGACGCTGGTGGATTTTGTGTCGGCGTTTGATAGGGTTGAGCTGGAAATTTTGCGCGAATACGACGGGCGACCGGATGATATCCCCGGGATTTTCGCGCTGATGGATCCGATGCCGGGCGCGATTGAGGCTATTGAGAGACTGCGGCAAAAATACGACCTTTACATTTTATCGTCGTCGCCGTGGGAAAATCCGACGGCGCTGGGTGATAAGTTGGCGTGGGTGAAAAAGTATTTTGGCGGCGAAAAAGACAGCTTGTTTTATAAAAAAGTCATCTTTTCGTCAGCTAAGCACTTGAGCCGCGGCGACATTCTGATTGACGACCGCACAGCAAACGGCGCGGGCGATTTCGAGGGCGAGCATATATTGTTCGGCAGCCAGGATTTTCCTGATTGGGAGGCTGTGTTGGATAGGCTTTTATGAAACATAAGTCCGTCACTGTTTAGGAATTACGGAGAAATGACTAAACTTCACACCCCAGGAAATTATCGTAAAAATCACAGCATCATTAAGTTTGCGAAGAGTGTAATTGAGACGGATTTGACGGTTGTGTTCATTCACGGTCTTTACGGCACGGCGGGCGAGAGGGGTTCGAAGTCGTACATTTTGGGCGAGAAAATTCGCCGTTTGGGCGTAGCGAATGTGGCTTATTTTAACTCGTCGCGGGATTGGAAAATTTATAAATCGGGCGATGAAAAGAAAGCTTTTTGTGGCAAAACTTTTGACGAGGAGCGCCGCGATATTTTGGATATGTTTCGCGTTTTAAATGAGCGCGCGCCGGAAGTTTTTGGCGCGCGGCAAAAGCGTTATCAAATCGTGGCGAATTCTATGGGCGGCACTATGGCGAGCACGCTGCGCGAGGTTTTCTCACACGTCGAGAAAATTGTCTTGTGCGGTTCGGGCACCGGCGCTAGTTCGGCGACGAAACCGATTCTTTCGACTTATCCGTCCAAGCGTTACGTCACCAGCGCGGCGGCGACTTTCACGGGCGATGTGCTGCTGCTTCAGGGCGAAAAGGACGCGGTCGTGCCGCTTGCGTCGCAGGACGAATTGCTGGCGGCGTACAGCTCGGCGAGGCTTGCTGTCAAAAAGATAGTCCCCGGCGCAAATCATAATTTTTCGAAAATTGATGGCGGTAATCAGCCATTGGCGTACGAGTTGTACGTTAGTGTGATTTTTAGTTTTTTGATGGGCGTTGAGTAAGCTTGGGCGAGCGAGAGTGTTGCGGCTGTAGCTTTAGACCGGCGCGAATTTTTCATCGCGTCTGCCGGGTGTTATAGTTAAGTATGCTTGAAAATAACCTAAAAAATCTGATCAAAAACTACCAACCGAACCAAGCAGCCAGTGATGTGGTGCAGCGAACTAAAATCGTGCTGTTGGTCGGTATTTCTGGCGCGGGCAAGGACACTGTGAAGCGCCGTTTGCTTGAAGATAACGAGTTTGCTGACATCGTGTCCTACACCACGCGGCAGCCGCGGCAAAACGCTGGCGTATTGGAAACGCCGGGTGTTGATTATCATTTTATTGATGAGGCGGCGGTGGTGAATATGCTGTAAAATCACGAGTTTATCGAGGCGAAATTCGTGCACGGCACGGTTTATGGCACCGGCGCGAAGGAAATTCAGGCGATCGCCGAGGCGGGCAAAATCGCCGTGACCGACATCGATGTGCAGGGCGTGAGCGAATATAAAAAGCTGTCCGGGGACGTGGTGGCGAGATGGTTGATGCGCTCAGTGTCATGTGTCACCGTTCAGAGGCGCAGAATCTGGGTAGAGAGGTAACAGCAAAACTCAAAGACGTCGTACCGCGCCAAAGCTTTGAAGTCAGCTTGCAGGCGGCAATTGGCGGTAAATTTATCGCCCGCGAAAACATCGGCGCCTACCGCAAAGATGTTACCGGCTATCTGTACGGCGGCGATGTTTCGCGTAAGAAAAAGCTGCTCGCCAAGCAGGCTCGCGGTAAAAAACGTATGAAACGGTTCGGCAAAGTTGATATCCCGAGCGAGGCGTTTACAGTGATGCTGAAACGAGATTAATTTTTTTCTTGTCTGTGATTTGTGCTGCGGATCTGTTATATAATTCTTTGATGAGAACGTACTCAGCTATGCTAAAATAGCACTATAAGCATGTCTATATGAAACTGCGTGACACTATAAAATCAATAAAGGGGTTTAAAATGGCTAAAAAACTAAAACGAATTAGTCTTGCACTACTTGGTGTTATCGCTACGATTGCATTGCTTATCGTTGGTGTGCGAGCATATAACGACCACGTGTATGGCGGTGAAACATACAAATTTGATGCGCCGGCGTATTTCAGCGATCCGGCGAATTTATCGCTCTATCCAACTAATATTGACGGAGTGGATGTGCGGCGCGTTGATGACGGTGCGGCGCAGGGATTCCATCTCGTGCCGCGCGAAATTAAACATAAAGGCACAATCATCGTTTACGGCGGATCGGATGGCGCGCCGAATTATGCGCAGGCGGTCGACTTTGCAAAGAATGGTTATGAGGTAATGTCGTTGTTTATGTTTGGACAGAAGAATCAGCCGAAGACATTGGCGCGCGTGCCGCTTGAGCAGTTTGAACAGACGCTGCGTTACGTAGAAGCGCACGCTAGGAGCGCGTCGCCATTGACAGTGATGGGCGTGTCGAAAGGTGCGGAATATGCGCTTAACCTCACGTCGAAATATCCGCAAATCAATAATGCGATCTTAGCGGCGCCATCAGCATATAATTTCAACGGGCTTGATTTTGAAAATTATGGTTCGTCGTGGACGTGGCAAGGTAAGGAGCTACCGTATATTGATATCCAAAAAACAAGTCTCGGACATTTTATTGGTGATATGATAATTCCGATGATAGTAAAAGCACCGGTTACATATAAAAACGCGTACCAAACGGCGGTTGATATGGATAAAGACAGTGAGAGTAAGAAGATTTCGCTCAACACCAAAGCCAACATATTGATTATTGCAGGCAGTGATGATCAAATGTGGAACAGCGCCGGCATGGGTAAAAGCATCAAGGATCAACGACCGCAGAATACTGATCTGGCAATATACGGTGGGGCGGGGCATGTTTTTGCGGGTAATGGTGTGTTGTCAACAGGATCAACGCGTATGAATGTTGGTGGCACGACGAATGCAAATACGCGGGCGGCGCGTGAAAGCCACAAACTCATGTACGATAGACTGCAGGTGTGGCATCCGTAGCATAAACTTTGAACAGTGTGTGGTTTTGGCGATTTAGCAGGCGCACTGACTATTGGTTTGTGTATTTGGCTCGGTGCTAAGTGTCGTCGAGATGTCATATGGTACAATAAGGCATGGATTTAGCACAAAAAATCGCCGCCTATCAACCAAATAGCGGCGTACGGCAGCTTGTTGCAGATACGAAACTTGTCTTATTGGTGGGTATTTCCGGTGCAGGTAAAGACACGACAAAACAGCGATTGTTGCAAGACCCGGAGTTTGCAGATATTGTGTCATATACGACGCGCCCGCCGCGGCGAAATGCTGGCGTGCAAGAGCGCGATGGCGTTGATTATCATTTCATTGACGAGGCGACAGCGGAAAAGATGCTTGATACTCATGACTTTGTTGAGGCAAAGTTTGTGCATGGTACGGTTTATGGCACGGGCGTAGCGGAGATTCAGGCGATTCACGATGCGGGCAGAATTGCTATTACCGATATTGATGTGCAGGGTGTGGATGAATATAAAAACTTATCGCAAACAGTTGTTGCAATTTTTTTATTACCGCCAAATTATGACGAGTGGCGCCGCCGGCTGCAGACGCGTTATGCGAGTGTTGAGGAATTTGAAACCGAATGGCCGAAACGTTTCGCGAGCGCTATCAAAGAGTTGACGCATGCTTTGGAAGTGCCGTACTATCACTTTATTATTAACGACAATTTGGACGAAACGGTGCGTATCGCAGGTGATATCGCGCGAAAACCAGATGCATATAACCGCAAAGACGATGAAGCGCGACTAGTGGCGCGGGATCTACTTGAGGAACTGCAAGGGTTGGCACAGCCGCGCCGCGGATAGGGTTTGTTGTGACGGTTATGTAGTGCCGACGATTTAGCACTCGCCTTGCATGAGTGCTAAATATGCGTTACAATATAGCCATGACCGACCGCCAACAAGCGATTTTAGCAGCGATTATTGAACAATACGCCGAGATTGCGGCGCCCGTAGGCAGCGTTACGCTAGCGAAACTTTTTGGCGTAAGCAGTGCGACGATTCGCAGCGAAATGGCGAAACTTGAAGATATGGGATTTATTGAAGCGCCGCATACGAGCGCGGGGCGTATTCCGACCGACAAGGGCTATCGGTTTTATGTGAATGGTATCACCGAAGCGACGATGACGGAGTTGCCGAGCGGCATTGACCGCAGTGCGCGAGCGATTGAGGCTCATGTCAGTTCGCACATCAACAAGGCTGATCGGGCAATTCGTTCGGCAGTTGATAGTCTGGTGGATTTGACGGGAAATTTTGGATTTGCGACGATTGGCAGCGAGCTGTATATGAACGGTATCGCGAATTTGTTTAGCCACCCGGAGTTTCGCGAAGGCGACCATGTGCGCGCCGTTGCGACATTGATTGACAATATTGAGCCGTGGCTGAGCGAGGCACAGCCAAATGAGCCGCTCAATGTCTTTATTGGCAGCGAAAATCCGATCGGCAAATCAAGCGGCGCAACACTTATTATTAGCCGGTTCCGCTCGCCATTCAGCGATCGCAGCTACATTGGCATTATTGGTCCAACACGCCAGCATTATCGCCGTACGATGGAATTGGTCCGACGCGCCGGAACGATGTTAGAGGAGGTTTTATAGATGACAAAGCAAAAAAAAGCAGAAGAGTATGAGCAATTAATTGGTGAGTTGACGCAGGACTTGCAGCGTACGCGGGCGGATTTTGAAAATTATCGCAAGCGCATGGAAAGTGAAAAACAAGCGGCGCGCCAGGCGGGTGAAACGAAGGCGATTTTGAAGTTGCTCGCAGTAATAGATACAATTGAGCGGGCAGTGGCGAATGTACCGGCGGACTTAGCAAATAATCCATGGGCAAAAGGCATTGCGGGCATTGATAAGCAGCTCGCGAAACAGCTTGAGGCGCTCGGTGTGAAAAAAATTGCCGCTGCGCCGGGTACGATGTTTAATCCGGAATTGCACCAGGCAGTGCAATTTGACGAAGAATCTGAAGGTGACAGCGAAGTTATCGCTGAGGAAATGCAAGCTGGCTACACGTTAAATGGTGTACCAATTCGCCATGCGATGGTGCGTGTCGTACGGAAATGATGAAGTATCCAAAGACATGAATTAGCACTCTTGACATGAGAGTGCTAATTTTCTATACTGAATATATTGGCACTCACTAGCAAAGAGTGCTAAAATAGCAGTAAGACAATTTGACCTACTAATAATTTAACGAAAGGGGAATAAAATGGGTAAAATTATCGGTATTGACCTTGGCACGACCAACAGCGCGTTTGCATATTTGGTGGCGGGTAAACCGGAGGTTATCACAAATGCAGAAGGTAATCGAACAACGCCGTCGGTCGTAGCGATTAATAAAAAAGGCGAGCGCCTTGTTGGGCAGGTGGCGCAGCGCCAGCGCGTGACGAACGCAAAAAACACGATTTATGGCGTGAAGCGTCTGATTGGCCGTAAATTTAGCGATAAAGAAGTCCAAAAAGATCTAGACATCATGCCGTACAAGATTGTCAAAAAAGGTAGCGGCGTAGCGGTCGAGATGGGCGGCAAGGAATACACGCCAGAAGAAGTTTCGGCGATGATTTTGAGCAAAATTAAAGCTGATGCCGAGGCATTTCTTGGCGAAAAGGTGACCGAAGCGGTTATCACTGTGCCAGCGTACTTTGATGATTCGCAGCGCCAGGCGACGAAGGATGCCGGCAAGATCGCCGGCTTGGAAGTCAAGCGTATTATCAACGAACCGACAGCTGCGGCTTTGGCATACGGTTTGGAAAAAGGTAAGAATGATGAAACGATCGTTGTGTTTGATCTTGGTGGGGGTACCTTTGATGTTAGTGTTTTGGAGCTGGGCGACGGTGTGTTTGAAGTAAAAAGTACGAATGGCGACACGCACCTCGGCGGCGAGGACTTCGACAATGCGATCGTGAATTATTTCCTTGACGATTTCAAATCCAAAGAGGGAATTGATCTACGTAAAGATAACGCAGCGATGCAACGCCTGAAGGATGAGGCAGAAAAAGCTAAGAAAGAGTTGTCGTCGACTACGGAGTATGAAGTAAACATTCCGTTTATTACCGCCGACGCCGACGGTCCAAAACATTTTGAGCTTAGTCTGACGCGCGCGAAGCTGGAAGATCTTGTGAAAGATTTGCTTGACCGCTTGGATGATCCGGTTGAAAAAGCGCTCAAAGATGCGAAGCTATCAAAATCAGACATTAATAATATCGTGATGGTTGGTGGCATGACGCGCATGCCGGCAGTCGTTGAGCGGGTGAAAAAACTATTTGGTAAAGACCCGATGCAAGGTGTTAATCCGGACGAGGTTGTGGCGGTTGGAGCGGCGATCCAGGGCGGCGTGCTAGCGGGCGACGTGAAAGATGTGCTGCTGCTTGACGTGACGCCGCTAAGTCTTGGCATCGAAACGATGGGCGGCGTGTCGACGAAGCTGATTGAGCGCAACACCACCGTGCCAACGAGTAAATCGGAAGTTTTCTCGACGGCAAGCGATAACCAGCCGCAAGTGGAAATCCATGTTCTGCAGGGCGAACGCGAATTTGCAAACGATAATAAAAGCTTAGGGCGCTTTATTCTAGATGGTATCGCACCGGCGCCACGCGGCGTACCACAGATTGAGGTAACGTTTAATATTGATGCGAACGGTATTTTGAATGTAACAGCGAAAGATAAAGGTACAGGCAAAGAGCAGTCTATTACTATTCAGAACTCTGGCAACATGAGTAAGGAGGATATTGAAAAAGCGCAAAAAGAAGCCGAGTTGCACGCTGACGAGGATAAGAAAAAGCGCGAAGCAATTGACGCGAAGAATCAGCTTGAGAACGCGATTTATCAGGCGAAAAAAATGCCGGACGAGTATAAAGACAAAATCTCTGACGATGACAAAAAAGCGATTGAAGACGCTGTAAAAGAAGCTGAAAAACATAAGGAGTCGGAAGATAAAGATGAGCTAGAGGTGGCTTTGAAAGCACTGAATGACGCCATTATGCCGATCGGAGTAAAGATGTATCAGCAAGCTGCTAACGACAAAAAAGCTGACGAGTCAAAATCGGACGATAAAAAATCCGATAAGGACGAACCGGTTGAGGGTGAGGTGGTTGACGAGAAAAAGTAATTTTCTACGATAAGGCTATTGAACCGTTGTTAGCACACGAAAGAATCCTTGCTCGTTAGAGTAAGGATTCTTTGCTATGATAGGGGTATGGTAAAAGCATTCCCAAATATATTACTCATTGGCGCAAGTCACGGCAACGAGCTGCTTGGTCCAAAGTTATTTAGCCACTTATTGCAGCACAGGAAAGAAGTGCTAGAGTATGTTGATATACTCATCGGTAACCCGCGGGCATTTGCAGCATGTAAACGGTATATTGAATCGGATATAAATCGGAGTTACAACACAGCACTTGATACGTATGAATCTCGGCGGGCGGATTATATAAAGAATTATATCGCGGTGAATAAACCTGATTTGGTAATTGATTTTCATACGACAACTGCAATACAGCCAAATTGTTTGATAGTCTCAACGATCAACGATAGTGAAGTACGGCGGTATATGAGAGCGAGCCATGTAAATAATGTCATCGTCGTACATCCACTGCACGATATTACAGAAGTTGCACCACACTTTATCGCCTACGAAATTCCAAATGACAATATCAATACGGCTCTACTGGATGCAATTTGTGATGATATAATGCGTTTTGTTCGCAGTGAAGTGGCAAGCAATAACAAAGTCGTCTATCAAATGCAAGGTAAAATACTGACTAACAACGATAGTGATATATTGAGTAGTAGAGATAACTTTGTCTACCGAAAAGATTTACGCTACACGCCGTCGTTCATCGGGGAGAAAGCATATGAGCAAGACGGAACATACGTTGGGTTTACGTTGAGCGAACCGAGAGAAATTAGTTTATAGCCAAAAGCCCTTCAACTACACGCCTTTGCGTGCTGATAGAGAAGAGTATACGAGAAGTAGTGGTTTATATAACAGAAGAGTGCTATAGTGGTGCAGATATTATAAAAAGTAAGTACGCATACTAGCGGGAGCAATAAATGTATCGGACACGCAAAACTGAAAAACGCTACGCGCTGCAGCGCAAGCAGGCAAAAGCAGCGGGGATTTGCTGTGATTTTTGCGAGTTTACCTCGACGCACCCACAGGTCAAAGAGGAGTTTTCGTATTTTTGGGTTGCTCGGAATAATTTTCCCTATAGCGTATGGGATGGCTGCGATGTTGCTGATCATGTAATGATCGTGCCAAAACGCCATATCGAGGGTGTTCATGTCTTTACAGCAGCAGAGCGCCAGGAATTTATCAATATTATCGCAGCGTACGAAGTGCGCGGCTATTCGTTTTATGCTCGTCCGCCGAAAAGCGCACAGAAATCGGTTGCACATCAGCACACGCATCTAATAAAAAACTATGGTGCGCCAAAAAAAGTCCAGCTCAGTGTTGAGAAACCGTATATTATGATTGCAAAATAAAAAAAGAGCGGAGAATTGCGAGGTTGATTCGCACGAATGTGCTTTAATACTGTAATGTTCTGTTGCAAAAATAATATTTTGTTGTATAATTTATGTCCGTGATGAAAGGCGGATTAATAAATAAGAGCGAAAAAGTTGGATCCACGACAGATGAGTCGCTGCTTAACAATCCACGTAGTAGCGCAGGTGGAGAGGTGGATGGTAATGGGTTATATATTGTAGAAGGTGCCCGTTGTGCAACTCAAGAATATGCAGCGTCTGTCGAAGATGGATTTGAACGTTCCGATTTCGTTAAGCATGGCGAACGTGTAGCAGGGTTGTTATCGGCGTTTGTTGGCAGCGAAGTGCCACAGGCGGCGATTGCGTCTGCTTTTATGCATGACCTCTCAGAACGTGCGCTTAATACGAATAATCCTCGGTATAATGAAGAGCGCGCTGAAGCAGCGCGGATTACGCTGCTCAACTTCTTGACAGATCCGCGGCTCAGCGATGAGGAAACAACGTACATAAGCGAGTTGTTACGCGATATGCTTCTGGTTGATGGTGCTGCTGGCGAACATCGCCGCCGTATGGCCGACCATTCAACGAGCCGCGGTAAACCGCTTGATCCGCAAACACAAAAGATGCTGAAAAGTCGATACAGGGGAGATATTCCACCAGAGGCGTGGGCAACAATCGAACCTATGATAGATCCGGAACATATTAGTGGTTTTTTGAAGCAGGTTAATTTGGAGTCAGTGCTGATAAAAGCTTGTGAGACACTTGATAATCTTATGTATCCATCGTCAGATCGGGAGTCAGCGCGATTGCAAGACTTGATGGAAGCTGAGTCATTCTATTTTCCGCTCTGTGAAATTTTGGGTTACGAAGCATTGGCGGCGGCACTATCAAACGAAGCGAAACGTATTCGTTTAGAAAAACAAGGAAAGATCGATTCTCTCGCCGAAGCGGAGGGCTTCGTGCGCGCCATTTCTAGGTTGGATACAAACAAATTGATAGGCGCAGCACTTGGTGCAAGCGGAGCGATGTATTATGTACCGGTTGTAGGCGTAGACTCTGCGGGTAAATTTCCTGTTTGTATGGGCGAAGTTCCGGTGGGTAATGATAATGATCTTCGCGTTAAGTTTCGCATTAAAAGTGTTGGATCGCTCGCGAACAAGATTGACAGTGATAAGAACAGAGGTAACGGCAACTACATGCCTATGGATATTCTAGGGATTACTGTTATATCAAATGATGAAGAGTCGTCGGCAATCAGCTTTGCGACGTTTTTAGCGGAAGATATTCTGAGGCGGGAAAGTGATAGTGCGTCGAGTATTATCCTAAAAGCAGCGCCAAGTAAACAAAGAGCTATCCATATTCAGGGCACAGAATCGTACGTCGAAACAGTCTGTTGTCAGCTTGATAAGCTTAATATTGATCATGATTTATATGCGTGTAAGATTGAGTCTGCGGATGACATTGAGTATAGAGGTGTCAAGCGGCTTGAGGTAGCGAAAGTGACATACCTTTTACGCCAAACGTTAGATGAGGATGACACGAGTGTTATATATGTGCCGACGGAAGTGCAATTTATCACGAAAGCTGAACGAGAACGCATGCGTCTTGGCGATATTGCCCACGTTATTTATAAATCCTTCAACCAGACAAATTACACACTTGATGAACAGAAAGAAGTTAGGAGACAATTTGTAGAATTAATGGCAACAATATACGGTCGAAAAAGCCGGTTAAATCCAAACAGTCTTGACACGAATGGACAGTCAGACGTACGCGGACACGAATTTACCGAGTGGTTAACACGATAAAGAGGTAATTGACTAGTGACTTATGCATAGTGAAGATTGTCTTTGTGGGCGTATCGTTCTGGTGTACCGACTAGTCAAATGTTATACTAAGTGCATGACACACGAGGTAGTCGTACAAACGGCAGACGAGCTGATAGCGCTTGGCGAGCGTATAGGCGCGCGACTTACGGGTGGCGAGACGATTGAATTGATCGGCGATATCGGCGCAGGCAAAACAACGCTGACAAAAGGGCTGGCACATGGTATGGGAATAGTCGAAGAAGTGCAAAGTCCAACATTCACTTTGAGCCGCGTGTATGATGCGCCGAACGGATGTCGGCTGGCGCATTATGATTTTTATCGTTTGAACGACGCGGGAATTATGCAGGCGGAACTTGTCGAGGCGGTGCAGGACGCACAGACAGTGACGGTGATTGAGTGGGCGGCGGTGGTCGGCGATGTATTGCCGGACGACACCCTGCGAATCGCTATCCGCGTGCAGGCCGACGACACGCGCCGGCTGGAACTTGCGGCGGGCGGCAAACGCAGTAAGCAGATTGTGCAGGAGCTAATGAAATGATCATACTATGGAATAGCGCCGGCATGACGATCGCGTTGAGCTTAATAGACGAGCAGACGGGCGAGCGCTATGATTACACGTGGGCGGCAGAGCGTAACCTCGCGCGCGATATGCTGGCGTATTTGCGTGATCGCCTGAATGAGCATAGCGCGTCGTTTGACAGCGTGTCGGGGATTGGCGTGTTTCGCGGTCCGGGCAGCTTTACTGGTCTGCGTATCGGTATGACGGTGCTGAATACACTTGCAAGCGACCGCAGAGTGCCAATTGTCGGTGCGACGGGCGAAGCGTGGGCGAGCGACTGTCTCGCGCGGCTTGCCAGCGGCGAAACCGACGAGATTGTCTTGCCGGAATACGGCCGTGCGGCACGCATCACCAAGCCGCGCAAATAGTCTGCTGCGCCTGCCAAAAACATGCTACAATAGAAGAGTCTAGTTTATCACCTGACACTGACTAGTTAATTTTTTGAATGATTCTTACAATGTGACTTTCTTGCCGACTACATTCCTGCGTCGCACAAAGAGCAATTGTAAGAGAAAGGAACGCTATGATAGAGGGAATTATTGCCGCAATCGTTGGTGCTGCTATTGGCGTGGGCGGTAAAGTTGCATACGACAAGCAAGTACAAACTAAAGGTAAAGAGACTGCCGAAAAACTTGTCGCGCGCGCTGAGCGTAAAGCGAGCGACATCGTGTTGAAAGCGAAGGACGAAGCGCTCAAGATTGAGCAGGAGCGCCGCCGCGAGCTGAAGAAGACCGAGAATCGGCTGGTTGAGCGTGAGAATTCGCTTGACCGCAAATTAGACGAGCTTGATAGACGGAGCGAAAGGCTGCGCAAGCAAGAAGATGAAGTCGAAGAGCTAAAAAGCGAGATTCGCGGCATTCGTACGCGCCAGCAGGAAAAACTTGAAAAAATCGCTGGACTAAAAAAGAAAGATGCTGCCGAGAAACTTATGAAAATGACGGAGCGCGATGTTAAGCACGATTTGATAAATCTAGTAGCAAAATTACAACAAGAAGCAACAGATGATGCCGAAGAGCGCGCGCAAACGATCCTCGTTGAGACTATGGAACGTATGGCGAGCGAAGTGACAGCAGAACGCACCGTGACAGCAGTTAAGCTGCCAGATGATGACATGAAAGGTCGCATTATTGGCAAAGAGGGACGTAACATTCAAGCGATGCAGCGTGCAACAGGTGTAGACTTTTTGGTTGACGACACGCCAGGTATGGTAGTGCTGTCGAGCTTCGATCCGATTCGTCGTCAGGTGGCGCGACTTGGGCTTGAAATGCTCATGAAAGATGGGCGTATTCACCCTGGTCGGATTGAGGAAGTGTTTGCTAAGGCTGAAAAGCAGATTGATAAAGAAACAATGCGTGCCGGCGAAGATGCGGCGCGTGAGGCTGGCGTGACTGGCATTCCGCGCGATTTGTTGAAACTTCTTGGCGAGTTAAAATTCCGTACAAGTTACGGGCAAAATGTGTTGAAGCATAGCACCGAGATGGCGCAGATGGCGGGTATGATCGCAGACGAGATCGGTGCGGATGTGCGCACGGCGAAAATCGCGACGCTGCTGCATGATGTCGGTAAGGCAGTGACGCATAAAGTCGAGGGGAAGCATCATCATATCGGTGCGGATTTAGCGCGCAAGGCAGGCTTGAGCGAGGCGATTTGCCATGCAATTGAAGCGCACCATGACGACATTGAAGCGACGACGGTTGAAGCAATTGTCGTGCGGATCTGTGATGCAATTAGTGCGGCGCGTCCGGGCGCGCGTAATATTTCAGCGGAAAACTTTGCCGAGCGCATGCGCGATTTGGAAAACGTTGCAACGAGCTTTTCGGGTGTCGGCAAGGCGTATGCGATTAGTGCCGGGCGCGAAGTCCGCGTGATTGTTACGCCGGAGAAAGTTGACGACCTAAGCGCGATCAAGCTAGCGCGTGATATCGCAACGAAAATCGAATCGACAATGCAGTATCCGGGCACGATCAAAGTAAACGTAATCCGCGAAACGCGTGCGATTGAATTTGCGAAGTAGCTTTCTACCGATCAATTTTTACCTTGCCAAGCAGTTTTGCCGCCACGACTATGCGCCCTGTATCTGCGCCGCCAAGTTCGCAGCTGTAGAGCGTTAGTTTTGCTTCGGTTGACGGCGCTTCAATCTCGGTTTGTGTTGCTTGCACGTCGAATATATTGTTAATCTCGTAGCCATAGCGCTCGCCGTTGTAATCAACGATGATTTTATCGCCAACTGAGAGTTTATCTATACGGTAAAATGGTGATTTTTCGATTGTACTTTGCGGCGTTGGTTGAATGCTAAACCGGTGTGCCGCAATAACGAAGTTGCCGCCCGAGGCGGGGTTGCCATTATTTGGATACCGCCATTCGGCGCCGCGGTCTAATGCTGCCGCGCCCGATCCGTAAGGAATATTGACGCCGATTTTTGGTATGATGATTCGGTTGTCGGTGGTGCGCGGCTTCGGCAAGGCGGCAACTTCAATCGGTTTCATTGCAATAAACGGCGCAACGCTTGGCGCAGCGACGAGCGCGAGCAAATAAACTCCTGCGGCGAACATACTACCCGCCAAGCATATGAAAATCAACGGTCGCTTCCGGTTTGTTTTTTGTTTAATCGTTAACAACTCGAAATGTCCTTTCGTTTATGAGTATACCATAAACGGTGTTGCGAGCGCGAATACTAAACGTCGAACGGACGTGCGAGCTGCAGGCTAGTGTCGCTTTCGGCGATGCGCAATAGTTCATTGTATTTTGCGATTCGGTCGGTACGCGACAGCGAGCCGGTTTTAATTTGCCCGCAGCCTAAGCCTACTGCTAAGTGGCTAATTGTTGTGTCTTCAGTTTCGCCAGAGCGATGACTCATAACGGTGTTCCAGCCGGCGTCTTGCGCCATGCTGACCGCCTGGATCGTTTCGGTGAGCGAGCCGATTTGATTTGGCTTAACGAGCAGGGCGTTGGCGGCGTGCTCGTCGATCGCTTTTTGTACCAAACTAGTGTTCGTGACGAGTAAATCATCGCCAACGAGCTGTATGCGGTCGCCGATCCGCGCGCGTAATTGCTGCCAGCCAGACCAGTCATTTTCGGCTAAACCATCCTCAATGCTAACGATCGGAAATTCGTTTACAAGCGCTTCAAGCCAATCAATCATCTCTTCGCTTGACAACGATTTGCCCTCGCACTTCAATTCGTAGCGACCATCTTGATAAAACTCGCTTGATGCAGCATCCATTGCGAATACAACGTCGCTGCCGAGCGTATAGCCAGCGCTCGTTATTGCCTCGCTTAGTAGCGTGAGTGGTTCGCGGTTGCCGCTGCGTACACGCGGCGCATAGCCGCCCTCGTCACCGACAGTTGTCGGGTAGTCGTGGTTTTTTAAGATTTTTGCGAGCGCGTGGAAAATCTCCGTACCCATTTTTAGCGTTTCTTCAAATGTTTTTGCGCCCTTGCAGATGATCATAAATTCTTGAATGTCAGTCGCAAAAGCAGCGTGCGCGCCGCCATTCATAACGTTCATCATCGGAAGCGGTAAACTTGGTGATTTGCCGGTCAGGTCGGCGATGTAGCGCCAGAGCGGCTGCTTTTTTGCGTTTGCGGCAGCTTTAGCGGCGGCAAGGCTGACGCTGAGGATTGCATTTGCACCGAGCTTGGATTTGTTGTCGGTGCCGTCGAGCGCAAGCATGGCATTGTCGAGTGCCGTTTGATCGCTTGCGTCTTTGCCGGCGAGAGCAGGCGCGATAATCTCGTTGACATTATGAACCGCTTGGTAGACGGATTTGCCGCCCCAGCCGCTGCCGCTGTCGCGCAATTCAAGCGCTTCGCCCGCGCCGGTGCTTGCACCGCTTGGTACAGCAGCGCGTCCCAGTGTGTCATCGCGTAAAACGACGTCGGCTTCAACGGTCGGATTGCCGCGTGAATCTAAAATTTGTCGTGCTGTGATAGATGAGATAGAAAAGTCTTGCATACGTTAATTATATCATGAAAACCGTTTATGTTAATGGAGACAAATAGCCCGGAGTGAAGCAATGAAACTGTGAAATTATGCTAGAATAATAGTATGATGACAACGCAGAAATCGGGAATATTAGTTATTAGCCGCCACGCTGAAAGCGAGTGGAATTTGCTTGGTAAATGGACGGGCTGGACAGACGTTAACCTTACCGAGAAGGGCTACCGTGAGGCAGTTATGTTGGGCGAACAACTGCGCGACATTACATTCAACGAAGCATATACGAGCGAGCTGAAACGTACACACCAGACGTGCGATGGTATTCTGGAAGGCAAAGGCGATCAAATTGATTTGCCGCGTATTACCGCAAAAGAGCTGAACGAACGCGACTACGGCGACTTAACAGGTAAAAATAAGTGGGAAGTTAAAAATGAAATCGGCGAAGAAGCGTTTAATGGCATTCGGCGCGGCTGGGACTATCCTGTGCCGGGCGGCGAAACGCTAAAAGATGTGTATGCTCGTGCAGTTCCGTATTTGCAAACCGAAATCATTCCGCGATTGCAACGCGGCGAAAATATTCTGTTGGTATCGCACGGCAACACGATTCGTGCACTGATGAAATACCTCGACCAAATCTCAGACGCTGGTATTGGTACGGTAGAAATGCCGTTTGGCGCGCTGCTTGTGTATCGGTTTGATGACAAACACGATTTGCCGGTTGAAAAGACGGTTCGCCAAATTGATATCACGCCGCCGAAAGCGTAGCCAAATCAATTACCATAATTTATGCTGCGGCACGCGTCCGATTTGTGCTGCTATGTATTGAATCAGCCAATACACCATCGTGCAGACAAAACAGAACATGCCAGTTGCCCAAATAACCGGAAATGTAACGCGCCCGATCGGATGTGCGAGCAGTAATAGCGCGAGTGCCATTACTGTACATATGCACTTGAGTGCAACGATAATCTTAAACGATAAGCGCTTGCGCTTAGCTTTTGGTATATCTTTAGTGTGTGCAACGACAGGAATAATCGCATTGGCGGCAGTCTGTGTTAGTCTTGCGCCCGTTTCTCCGACGTTCTTTGGCAAGCGAATGATAGCGAGAACCGATACGCCAACGATGATGAGTGCAATGATGATTGCCAACAGACTTACTACCGGTGTTGCAAATCCGAAATCAATCGGCTGAGTAGGTGTTGGTTCGTGTGTTCGGCAATTAGGCGAAAGCCACCATAAATCATCGCGATTTGCTTTCATAATGATTGGGTATGCGAGGATCAATCCTGTCCACGCCCATTGAACAATAAGTGACAAATAGCCAAGTGCGCCAAATGCATTGGCGACGGTGAGTATACGCGATGTGTGTTTTGAGCGACCCATGCTTATTATTGTAGCGGTTGCGTCTGGAAATGTCACGCAATCTACGCTATAATAGCCCAAGGACGCCGAGGTGGTTCGGTGGTGTGACGGGGTGTGGCGCAGTTGATAGCGCGCGCGGTTTGGGACCGTGAGGTCGCTGGTTTGAGTCCAGTCACCCCGACCAAGTGTTCGACACTCAAACCCACGTCCTGAGAGACCTCAGGCGTGGGTTTTTGGGTTGAACACGGCTTGTTCTGGACGGTTTTTGATGGTTTGAGGCAGCTCTGCTGGTTCGGAGGCTGCATGCCAGGTCTGGTGTTTGCGACCTCATGACCCCCTGCGACCTCGTGGCCCCGTGGTGTCTGCAGGGTCTGCTCGCTGCTTGTCGGGCTCCCGCCCAGACCTAGGATGCTGTCAAAGGGTGGCATGCAGGTGGCGGTGGTGGTGAGCTGGCTGGTGTCGTCGTGGGGGACGAGGTAGACGTGCTCGAAGAGCAGCTGGTTGAGCATGCGTCGGATGTGGTTGGGTGCGTGGTGGTAAGCACTGGCCATGTGCTGGGCGATGTCCAGCGCCTGGCTAACTAGCTCTTCTTTGTCTCCTAGGTCCTGTTCCAGGGCCTGGATACGGCGGTTGGCGGTGGTCAGGCTGTGAGTGATGCGGTGCTTCCTTGCGCAGCAGCTCAACGGGGATAGCGCCCTCGTAGTGGGCCTGGAGGAGCTTCTCCTGCTGGTGCTTTAGCTTCTGCTGGGTGGCGGTGATCTGGGTCAGCTGCTGCTGGGTGTCCTGGATCATGCGGGCTAGTTGGCGGCGGAGGTTCAGTCAACTAACCCGGAACATCCAAAGTAAAGCACAGGTAAGTCATCGGAT
>ERZ773043.706-NODE-706-length-19424-cov-4.488513_pt1 | contig 19424 bp, 8 predicted proteins | sample MGYA00580636_ERZ773043 | MGnify/ENA primary metagenome ERZ773043 (study PRJEB29015, sample SAMEA2737992) | human oral metagenome | biome: human oral; feature: human-associated habitat; material: dental | place: China | collected 2065 ...
GGAAAATAGGGGGTAGCTGGAAATGCAGGCGGAATGAATTTTTATTTAATAAAATCGTTGTTTGTACCCGTTTTGGGGCTATTTGTTGCTAAATGTAGTGCAATATGCCGCTAAATGCAGTGCATTTTGGTGCTAAACGCAGGGTGAAATGCGGCTAAATGCACGACGATAAGCATAAAAATACGCCTCATTTGTATAAACATAACCTTTTAGTACCACTAAATATGTGGCCAAAAGGGCAAAATAGCCGTTAAAAAGTGGTTTTTTAGGGGCTAAAAGTGAGTAATTGGGCTTGAAAAATTACGCACCTTCGGCCAAACTAGAAAGGCAAAGTGGTGCAAAATGCAGGTAATGGTCTTAAATTTGGCGTAAAAATAAATGGTGCAAACCCGAAAAATGTGCCCAATGGCATGTTTAGGGGGCTTTATTCTCGCTAGAATGAGATGAAGTTTTTAATCGTTTTGTAAAAGATATGGTAAGTTTTTAAGGGTATGAGTTTGTGCGTTTATGAGGTAGTGAGGTAGTGAGGTTGTGAGTTTATGAGTTTGTGAGGTTCTGAGTTTATGAGTTTGTGGCCTTATGAGTTTTTGAGGTTGTGGGTTCACGCTGAGGGGAAGAAGTGGAGATGGGGGAATGAAGTATGGCTGTTAGCGTTTGATGAGCGTGGCGGTTGTATTGTTATCGCCTTTCGTTTACAAGCCTATCATCTTGTTGCAGTAAAAAAAACAAAAGCCCGATGCCGAGCATTGCGCTGCGGCATCGGGCAAGTGTTATGGTTGTGCTGAATTGGGCTTATGGCCTATTCTTTAACCACTTTAACTGCTTTATACAGTTTTCCGTTCTTCATTACGCGAACGATGTAGAGACCCTTGGCACCAGTGATGGCCACGTTAACCACGTCGCCAGCGTTGGCAGTTGCCTTGGTGTTCTGCATAACGGCACCGTTAACGCCCGTTACCTGTATGGTATATTCGCCACCTTCGGCAAAGCGTAGGTTCACACTTTCAACGAAGGGGTTGGGATATAGGGCGAAGTCGGCAGCCTCAACGGCATTAACACCATTGGTTGTGCCCGTTACCTCAACGATGTCGGTCATGGTCTTGGTGTCTTCACCCCAGAGGTTGGCCAGTTTCAGCGTTGCAGCGTACTTGCCGGCAGCGGCGTAGGTAACAGTAGCCACGTCGCCCCTGTCAATAACGTTTGCTCCATCGAGCGTCCAGGTGGCTTGTGTCTTCACTTCTAGCGTACCAGATATGCCGGGATAGCCCAGAACATTGTTATTGTCTTCGCGTGGATCGTAGAAAGCGTTGTCCGTTTTCTCGCCGCCACCTTGTGCAATGGCCACAACGTCGCCCTTGAATTGTTCGCCGGCAGTGCCCCAATTGGCGTACTTGCCATCGGCTGTTTTCTCTTCAAAGGTGTAGTATCCGCGCAAGTTAGCGGGGGCATTGCCTTTGCTGTAACCATTCATACATTGTTTCACTTCTTCGGCAGATAGGAACTTGTCCCATACTTGCACTTCGTCTATCACTCCGTTAAAGCCGGCCTTGTACACGTTGCCGCCACCGATAAATATGTCTGCAAGCTCGTTTCTGCGTATGCGGCCATCTCCGCTATCTTCACGGCGAGTAGATGCACCGAAGAAAGCGTTAGCCACTTGCTTACCATTGAAGTATATGCACTGCCTGCCGCCATCTTGCGTTACAACGATGTGGGTCCACACGCCAGGAACAACTTGATAGCCGGTTGACATCATGTCTGCTTTGGGGTCGTCGTGGTCTTTCCAGCCCATTGTGTTGAACGAAACCTCGTTAGCTGCATGGTTTTTCCATTGTGGACGAATGGTTACCCATAGGTCTCCCCAGTTGTTGTGGGGCCAATTGTCCTTAATGGTATTTTTGTTAATGAGGTTTGTTCCTTGCTTGTCGTGTCTGAAAGACTCGGCCTTGAACCAAAGGGCGTACGAATAGGTTGTGCCTTGCTGCAAGTCGGCAGGCATGCGGAACATGCTGGGGTCGCTGATGATAAGACCTCTGGACACTTTGCCGTCGCCTTTCTTGCCCGTAAAGCTGTACTTCACTTCTTCGCCGGCTTTGGTTTGTTGTTTGCTGGGCGTAATGCTTTCGATATGCGGCACGGCACCAGTGCTTTCGGGCGAAATCTGAATAAAGCCGCGGTTAAAGTGCTCTTGGCCTGTGTTGTCTACCAATCTAACGTCGTACACGCCAATCTCATCTAGTTTGAGGTTGCAGCTCGTTACGTTCTCTGCGCTGAAAAGAACTCGCTTATCGCTAGGTCTGATAACTTCCCACTTTTGTGCGGGCTCTTCGATAAGGTCTTCTAGGCTGAGCGTAAACTCTTCTCCGGGCTTGATAACGGCCTTGCTAAGCTTGGCGGTGTGCAAAGGTTGGTCGTAAGGAATGTCGGTCCATGGGCTCCAAGCAATGTCCGAGTGGTTAAGTCCGTCGGGCGAAATGGCTCTAACGCCCATTCTTACCTGGCGGTTTACCTTGTCGGAAGACACAGGAGCGTCTACAACGTATGCCGCCCACGATGTGGTAGCGGTGAGTAATTGCTCTTTTCCACCTTTCGGTTGCACGTAGATTTCGTAGTACCAGGTGTCAACTTCGTCGTTATAGGTTTTCTTTGCGCCCGTACCGTCGTCGCTGTAATAGCGCATCTTGAAGTCGAAGGCATTGTAACGGCCTCTAAGTACTTTCAGTTCGCCCACGGTTGGCTTCTTGGTGTTGAAGGTTTGTTGGGGATTGCGCACGGCCATTTCGCCCACCAGCATGTTGTAGTTGGGGGTAGTTCCTTCTACTTTGATACCAATCATAGCCACAGTGGCGTTGGCCGTGATGCTAAAGTCGGACATTTTAGCGGTGAAGGTGTTCCATTGTCCTGTCTTTTGTGCATTGGGTATGGCCACTTCCTTATACTTGTTGGTTTCGCCTTTCAGTGCAATGAACAGCTTGGCGTGGGTTTTGTTGCCCTCGGTAAGCTTGTAGGTGATGCTAAGCGTATTGTCGGCCGTTACGTCGAGCATGGTTTTGAACAGCTTAACGTGCGAAGCCGCCGTTTGTCCGTGCAGGCTAAGGCACGAACCGCCAAAGTAAGCCTCGTCGAAAGTGAGGTCGGCCTTAATCAATGAGGGGTAAGAGGCGGCGTCTACCTTGTCTTCTGCGTTGGTAATCCACCAGCGCCACGTGGGCATAATGTCTTGCGTGTTGATGTTATGCCACTTGTGGTCGAAGGTAACTTCGCCTTGGTTGTAGAACTTCAAGCCGTTGCCCAGGTTAAATCGCGACACGAAGGGCACACTGGTGATGGTGCTCTTGGCGGTTAGCAACGAAGAGAGTCCGTGGAAACGTTGTAGAGAAGCGTTGGAGAGGTTGCAGGCATCGGTGAATTCGGGACGATAAGCCGGGTTACGATGTCCGCCGCTGAAACATAGCTCTTGCTTTAAGAGGTAAGCCTTTTGTATGGCGATGTCTGAGGTTCCGTCGTCGGTTGAACTCTGGTGCAGCAAGCTTTGGCTGTGCGCGCCCCAGAAACCAACAGAGGCCTTAGTTTGTGAAAGTGCGCGCCAAGAGTGGCTTCCGCCAGAGAGGCGCATGCCATTTTTCTGGATGTCGCAGCCTGCATAGATGTCGTAACTGCTTCTGTTCATCCTTTCGGCCTTACGTGCAGAGTTGTCTAACTGGCCTTTGCTCCATCCGTAGTTGAAGAAGAGCATGTCTACAACAGGCTTATCGCCCGTACCAAACATCTCTTCGTTGTGGATGCTTAGGCCTGCATCGTTGGTGATATTGCCCGAAGCGTCGGTTAAGTCGTACCAATATACTTGGAACTCCCAGTCTTGTTTCTTTCCTTCTTCGTGGCAAGCGGCGAAGAAATTGATGAGGCGAGTCATTGAACTACGGTCGGAATAGAACTCCGAGTTAACGCCGATACCGTTGATTCCATAGTACTTCATGTACTGTACCAGCTTCTCGGCATACTTGTACTTGCCATTTCTCGAATCGGTAAGCATTCTTAGCGTTGCTGCATGGCCGCCAGTACCCCAGTTGATGTTGATGGTTGCCGCCCAAGGAATAGACATCAGGGTGCCTACCTTTACGCCGTTCTTGGCAGCTACGTCGGATAGGCCGGCCGAACACCTCACCCAAGGAGCCGTCCAGTTGCCATGAATGTCGAGATAGCTCCACAAACTGAAGTTGTCTCCTTCGAAACAGTAGCGCGGAAAGGCCTTCCATGTGCTCGTTGGGTCGTCGAGTGGAACCCACAAGCACATCTTGCGCTTGCTGTCTACCGTAGCATCTACGGTATAATCGCCTTGTTCTGCGCCAATACGCTTTCTTGGCTTTACGCGCGAGATGAAAAACTCGTCGTCAATGCGCGATGCGTTGCCGATTGTTTTCCCAGGTTGCCAGCTCATGAAGCTGTTAATCCACTGGGTTTCGTCAGCCGTTGCGATGTCTAACGGATGCGATGGCGTTCGTTGCGCTTGGGCTGTTACGGCTATCGCCGACAGCGCCAAGGCCATCAATGTAGATTTTCTTTTCATTGTTTATAGTTTTATAAATACTTTGTTGGGGAGTTTCCCCACGATTGTATGCTAGTTTTAGGTGTATAGCGTGCGCCGTCGCCGCTCTGTGTGGGCGAAAGCCCAGGGCAGGGCGACGATGGCGCACACGTTGCGACTAGGGTTTGGCCACCTTAATGGCCTTGCAGGGCTTGCCGTCTTTGGTTACGCGCACCACGTACACGCCCGATTTTGCCTTAATAGCCACGTTAGCCACGTCGCCAGCACGCGCTTGTAGCGGTGTGCTTTGCAGCAAGGTGCCGTCGGCAGCCACCACTTCGAGGGTGTAAAGGCCTGCTTGGGCGAACTTCAATGTAACGCTTTCGGCCAAGGGTTGGGGCAGAACTTCTAGCTCGGAGCTGCCTTCTGCGGTGCTGATGCCGTTGGTTACGTTGCCCACCGTCACCATTTGGGCCTTCGTTTGCTCGTCCGTGCCCCAGTAGTTTTCTAGTTTCAGCGTTGCGCCATACGTGCCTTCGGCTGCATAACTAACGGTGGCAGCCTCGCCATCGCTCACGATGGTGGCTCCGGTTAGTGTCCAAGTGGCGGTGGTTGTGATGGGCAACGAACCCTTGATGCCGGGATAACCCAGTGCATTGTTTGAAGGACGGAAAGACTTATACTTGGCTTTCGAGGTGTCTTCGCCGCCACTTCCCACCATTTGCACAAGAATTCCGCGGGTGTCGTAGTCTTTACGGAAGTTGCCGAAGTTGGCAAACGTGCCGTCTTTGTTTATCTCTTCAAAGGTGTAATAGGCTTTGAGGTTGGCCGGAACCTTGTCGGCATCGTATCCGCGCATGGCTTCAATCACCTCTTGGGCATTAAGTGCCTTGTTCCACACCTGCACTTCGTCTATCAGTCCGTTGAAACCAGCCTTATAAACGCCGCCACCACCGATGTAAATTTCTGCACTGCGTGCGCGATTGATTTCAGGTAGCGGGTTGTTTTCGCGGCGGGTGCTCTGCTCGAAGTCGGTTTCGGCCACCAATTTGCCGTTGATGAACATCTGTTGGTGGTTGTCTTGCTGCGTAACAACGAGGTGATGCCACACGCCAGGCGTTATTTGGAAGCCCGTTGACATCATTTGCGGGTTGGGATCGTCGTGTGCTGTCCAGCCCATTGTGTTGAACGACACTTCGTTTGCCTTGTGTCCTTTCCACGCTGGGCGTATGGTTACCCACAAATCGCCCCAGTTGTTGTGCGGCCAACGGTCGTGAATGGTGTTCTTGTTGATAAGGTTGGTGCCCTGCTTGTCGTGTGCAAAGTTGCTGGGCTTAAACCATAAGGCGTACGAATAGGTTTTTCCTTCCTGCACATAGGCGGGAATGTTGAGCATGTATGGGTCGTTGATGATGAGCGCACGCGACATCGAACCCTCGCCTTTGTTGCCGCGGAAGGTGTAAGTAAGGTGTTGGCCTGCATCCACTTTGGCCTTATCGACGGCTATTTCGTCGATGTGGGGCACAGCACCCGTGGCTAATGGCGTAATCTGAACCATTCCGCGCACCACGTTTTCTTTGCCGTCGGGATAAGTTAAGTGCAGGTCGTACAGGCCTTCGGTGGCTAGTTTGGTGGTAATCTCGTGGGTGTTGTTGGCTCGTGCCACCTCTTCGCCGTTGTCGGCGCGCTTAATTCGCCAGTCGGCAATGGGCTTTGCCAGGGGGTCGAGCATCTTTATGGTGAAGGTTTCGCCGGGCTTAACCACGGGTTTGTTAACCTTTACCTCGTAGGATGGGGCGTTGTAAGGCACGTCTTTCGGCTCGCTCCACCCGATATCCGACTTCGTTAGCCCGTCGGGCGCAACGGCTCGTACGCCAATTCGCACCTTCCGACCCTCGGTCGTGGCCATGATGGGCGCATCAACAACGTATGTTGCCCACGAAGTTGTGGCCGTTAGCAACTGCTGGGGCATGCCTTCGGGCTGGCAGAACACTTCGTAATACCAGGTGTCTACATCGTCGTTGTACACTTTTTCGGTTGTGGGTGTGGCGGTAGTCATGGTGTATCGCGCCTTAAAGTCGAAGGTGTTGTGCTTTCCACGCAATATGCGAACGTCCTCTACCTTGGGTGTTGGCGGTGCGAAATGCAGCTTGGGGTCGCGTAAAGCCACTTCGCCCACCAGCATACCGTAGTCTTTTGGGGTGTTGGTTAGCCGCAAACCAATCATGGCCACCTTGCAATCCTGCGTTATTCCCATGTCGGCGAGGGTGGTTTCAAAGCTTGTCCATTGCCCCAACTTATCCGTTTGTGCGGTTATCTCCTTTTCTATATATTGTGTGGTTGCACCTTTTAGGGCCACAAACAGGTGGGCATGGGTGGCTGCTTGCTTGTCGGTTTTCTTGTAAACGATGCTCAGCGTGGATTGGGGTGTGGCATCGAGCATGGTTTTAAACAGCTTAACGCGCGAGTAGGGCGTTGAACCATGCAGGCGTAAGCACGAACCGCCGAAGTAAGCATCGGCAAAAGTGAAGTCGGCTTGCACCATGTTACCCACCGTTTCGGGCGCGGCTTGGTCGTTGCCGTCGGTTATCCACCATCGCCACGTGGGCAATAGGTCTTGCGTGTTTAGGTTATACCACTTATGGTCGAAGGTGGTTTGCCCCTCGTTTCTAAACTTTTGGCCGTTGCCTAGGTTGAATCGCGACACGAAAGGCATGGCGTTGATGGCACTTTTGGCCGTAAGCAAGGCCGCTAGGCCGTGGAATTTCTTCAACGCTTCGTTGGCCAACGGCTCGCCATTGCCAATTTCGGGCGTTGCGGCCGGGTTGCGATTGCCGCCGCTGAAAGTTAATTCGAGCTTGCGTTGGTAGGCATTTTGGATGGCAATGTCGGCCGAACCGTTGTCGGTTGCGCTCTGATGCAGCAGGTTTTGGCTGTGCGCGCCCCACAATCCGATGGAAGTGTTGAGCCGCGAAAGCGATTTCCAGGCATCTTTCACCATGCCGCTCTTCTGTATGTCGAAACTAGCGTAGATGTCGTAAGGGTCTAGTCCGTATCTTTGGGCGAACTTCTGCGATGCGTCGAGCAACTGCCCTGTCCAACCATAATTAAGGAACAGCGCATCGGTGTTTCGCCAACCTTTACTGCCCAAGATGCCTGAGTTTTGCGAATTAAGCGAGTTTTGGAACGATATTTCGCCTGCATAATTGGTCAGTCCGTACCAATACACTTCAAACTTCCAGCCAATTTTTTCGGCTTGAACGTGGCAGTCGTGAAAGAAATCCATCAGTCGGCGGATGGTTTCTGGGTCTGAACGAAATTCAGAATTTATCCCCAATCCGTTTACGCCATAGTACTTCATGAAGCGAATAAGCTTTTCCGACCAGATGAAACGCCCGTTAGCGTCGGTTTCCGACAGTCCGATAAGCACCTGCGAATAGTCGTTTGCCCAGGCGTAGTTGGCGTGTATTTCAAGCGAATGTGGGACAGACAGCAAGCATCCAGCACTTACGCCGTTCTTGGCGGCCACATCCGAGAAGCCTGCGGAGACCCTAATCCACGGTGTGCTCCAATTGCCGTGCATGTCTACATACGACCACAGGCTGAAATTGTCGCCTTCAAAGCAGTAACGGGGGAATGCTTTCCATGTGGTGGAGGGGTCGTCAAGCGGTGTCCACATCAGCAACTTGCGCCTGCGGTCTAGGTTTTGGTTCACAATATAGTCGCCTTGCGCTTCATTGATACGCTGGCGCGGCTTTACGCGCGACACGTAAAACTCTTCGTCGATGGGGTTTGTACCACTTAGCGGTCGGCCAGGTTGCCAACGCTGAAAAGCATCCCACCATTGCTTGGCGGTGATGGTGTTGATGTCCATCGGGTGCGATGGGGTACGTTGTGCCTTTGCGCTTATGGCCAGCGTGGCCAGCGCAATAGCAACGAGGGTGTTTCTGGTTTTCATTGTTTGGGTTTAATGTCTCGTGCGGGTAGCTTTGCCGTTTAGGTTGCGTTCCTTTTGCGAGCACGGTTGTTTTTGTATTTTGTTTTTAAGCATCAATGTAGTTCGGGGCTAAGCCAGCCGTGGGCATGTCTTCGTGGTACGTCGATGCTTCCTTCTCTCAGTCGGTGTTAAGGTCGGTTAGTTTCAGTTTTGTTCTCAGTGTTCTCAGCGCGTTGTAGATGTGCGCATCCACTGTTCGCACCGAGATGCCCATCTCTTGGGCAATGTCTTTGTTCTTCATGTCGTGCAGATAGCTAAGCGTAAAAGCCTCCTTGCTTTTGGGCGGCAATTGCTCGATGGCGGTGGTAAGCTTGTGGCTTAGTTCTTTGCAGGCCATGTTGAAGGCCACATCGCATGCGTCGGGCGACAGTAGGGCAGACGTTTTGCTTTCCATATCGACAACGGCCGCCGAATATCTGTTCACCACTGCACGATGTTTTAGCACGTTTAGCGATTGCGTGTACACCGTTCGGTAGGTAAATGCACGCACATGAGCGGCGGTAGAGATGTCGTCGCGCCTGTTCCACAACTCCAAGAACGCCCCTTGTAGCACGTCGTCTACATCAACAGTACCCAGCAGGCGTGTGGCATATTGCGCTAGCTGTGGGTATAAGTCGCGAAAGTATGTTCGGAACTCCTTTTCTGTCATGTTTGGGTAGGTGCGGTTTAATGGGGTTTGTCCATCGGTTTTAGCCTTTTGTTGCGTTTTTTAGCTAGTTTGTTGCAACGGCTTTTCGTGCCTGTGCTAATAGTTCTCTGCAAATATACGCATTATTTAACGAACCAGCGCAAGTTTATAAGACTTTTTTGCAAAACAAGATTAGGTAAGCACAGGCGTTGGAGAAAGGGTTTAGGCTGTTGTTTGTTGTTTTTCGTGGTTTTGTTAGGCTGGTATGGCGTGTTGGTGTGTGGTTGATACACATGTTTTTGCCTTTAAACAATTTGCCCCCAACCACTTAACGAGACGGTTGGGGGCAAGCGTTATTAGTACGAAATCTTCACTCCGAGGAAAAGGCTACGTGGCTGTGTGGGGCCGTAAACGTAGTCGGAGGCTCGCGATGGGCCTTTGTCCAGGTCTTTCTGGTAGGCATCCAGCAGGTTCTGAACGCCTGCGCTAGCCTGCAACTTCACTTGGTTGTAGAGGTAGAAGTCGTACGCCAGTTTCAGGTTCAGCGTGAGGAACGAAGGCGTATGTTCGATAATAGAGAAGTCTTTGGTGCGTTCGCTGCCGCCCTTGGGGTGTCCAACGTACATCCTACCCGTGTAAACGCCCGAGAGCGACACGTTGAAATCTATCGTAGGGCGCACGTTCAGCGTGAAATAACCATAGGTGTCGGGCGTGCGCAGCAGGCGTTTGGTGGTTTTAAACTCGTCGGCAGCATCGTCGTCCCATTCTTCGGCCGTGCGATAACGGCTGTTTTGCCACGTAAATCCGGCCTGCAATTGCGCCCAAGAAGTAAGCGATGCCTTACCTTCGAGGTTCAGTCCAAATACCGTTGCACCGTTAGAGTTGTAGCGTTCTTCCACACGTGCGCCGTCAATTACGACGTCGTCGGCCAGCTTTCGCGTGGCAAACATGTTGTTCAGACGGGTATAGAAACCCTCGATAAGCAGGTTGGCTTGCACCGTTCCAAAGCTTTTATAGAGGTCGGCCGATGCACTGAAACTGTGCGAACGCTCTTCTTTCAGGTCCTTGGCGAGGGCAATCTTCACGCGGTCGCCGTCAGAAATCTTGGTGTGCAGGTCTTCGTCGAAGGCTTGCGGAGCCCTAAAACCGCCTGCGTATGTAAGGCGGAAGTTGGTGTTGGGCGTGGGATTGTAGCGCAGATTTACGCGCGGACTGAATATCAGGTTCGAAATAAGGTTGTGCTTGTCTAGTCGTCCGCCCAACAACAGCCCCCAATGGGCGTTCTTCCACTCGTTTTGCACGAAGGCACTACTGATGCGCACGCGCTGTTCGAGCAGGCTGTTGTAGCCCAACGAGCGGTCTTTTATGCGGTCGAAGCTGTATTCAGCACCCACGGTAAGGTCGGCTGGCATGAACAACAGTCGGTCGAAGTTGTGCACATACTGCGCTCCGGCAATGTAGTTGATGTTGTGCGTAACGTTATACGCCCGTTGTGCCTTGTCGTAAGCCTGCGCGTTGGCCAAAATTCCTTGTTGGTCGTCGGGCAGTTTTGCCGCGTCTTCCTCGCTCATGTCTAGGCTAAGCCCCAGCTTGTAGGCCTCGTTCAGGGCCTTCTGCCCCTCGGCTGCGCTAGCCAGTTCGCCCAATCCGCCGTAATAGCTTTTGCGGTCTACGTTTTGAAACGAGGCGTATGCGCTGAAATGTCCCTTGCCGTTGGGGTTGAAAAGGTCGTAAGCCAAGCTGCCGCCGTTGATGGTATGCTCTATTTGTTCGGCAATGTTGGCCTCGTGGGGCGGCAAGAAAAGGTTGTTGCCGCCACGGCGAAACTCTTTCAGCCCATGATATTTCAGGGTAACCTTCGAGTAATCGGTAAGCCGAAGGAAGGTGCTAAGCCCCAACGTTTTATTGTCTAGCGTGGGCAAGTCGGTGTAACCGTCGCCATCGCGGTCGTAAGCCGAGCGGTGTCTGCTTTGCGCATAGAGGTAAAAGCCTGCTCTGCCGTTGGTTGTAACAACCGAAACGTTACCCGTTGTGTTGTTGTCGAAGGCGGTAGAACCGTTTGTTGCGCCCGTGATGGTGTGCGCCAGCTCGGCCGAATTTTCGCTAGGCTCCTTGGTAATGATGTTGATGGTGCCGCCAATGGCCGATGCACCGAAGAGTGCAGAGCCGCCACCGCGAACAATTTCCACACGTTGTACCATGTTGGCGGGTATCTGTTCGAGTCCGTAAACGCCTTGTAGGGCGGTAAACACGGGGCGCGAGTCTACCAATATCTGCGAGTAGTGGCCGTCTAGTCCGTTGATGCGCACCTGCGAAAAGCCGCAATTGGTGCAATTATCCTCGGTTCGCACGCCCGGTTGGAAGTTAAGTCCTTGTGCCAATGTGGTTGAATGGGTAGACTCGAACAGCTTCGTGTCCAGAACATTCACGATAACGGGCGACTCGCGCCTAAGCGTTAGGCTGCGATTGGCCGAAACAACCACCTCGTCGAGCGCAATTTCGTCGGGCGCAAGCTCAAAGTTCTGCTCCGCGGTATAGTTTCTTTCGGTGGTAACCTCTTGTCTAAGTGCGCGGTAACCCGCAGAGCGCACCTCTATTTTCACCTTTCCCAAGGGCAGGTTGTTCAGCGCGTAATGCCCTTCGGCATCGGTAGTGGTGGTTATCACCGTGCCCACCACCAGCACGCTGGCGTGCGACAAGGGCTGCTGTGTCTTGCTGTCTACCACGCTGCCTTTTATGTTGGCATCGGTTTTTTCTTTCACTTCGTTTTCTGCCCGCACGCCGATGGGAATGCTTAGGGCGAATGTTGCGCATAGTGCGAACATCATTTTAAAGAATTGTTTTCTTACTGTTCTTTTCTTTTTCATTTTACATTCACTTTAAAAAAGGCATGTTCTGTAAACCTTCCGCATAGCACGCAATTCGCCCTTTCGGGGTTCTTATCGTTCCTCGAAAAGTTTTAGAGCTCGCCTTTTGTTTTGTTAATGCGAAGTTACGGCTTTGTTGTGATGTGCGCAATACCTAGAAGTGGGGAAAAGAAGCCTCACCCCCAACCCCTCTCGGCCTCACCCCCAGCCCCTCTCCAAGGGGAGAGGGGAGTGGTATGCTTTGTGTATTGCTCGTTTGTTACTGGTTAACTTATTATCTACTAGCTTCACTCCCTGCCTCTCTCGGCCTCACTCCCTGCCCCTCTCAGCCTCACCCCCAGCCCCTCTCCAAAGGGGAGAGGGGAGTGGTATGCCTTGTGTATTGCTTGTTTGTTATTGGTTAACTGGTTAACTTGTCAACTGCTCAGTTTCTCGTCAGATTGTTTTTTTTGTCCGCTTTTCAGCAATAATTTTAACACTATGAGTGCCATTTTATTCACCAACAGCCCACTCGGTCGCAAAAAATCGATTCTCGCGAGGGTTTGTTTTGATGGAACTAAGGGCCAACCTGTGGATGTAGCAAGATGAATATTTATTACAAGGAACCGCCATTTGCACCCGTTTTAACGGCGTTTTCCGCTCAATTTACTGCAATATGCTGCTAAACGCAGTGCGTTTTGGTGCTAAATGCAATGCGTTTTGCCGCTAAATGCAGTGCGTTTTGGTGCTAAACGCGAGGTGAAATGGTGCAAAATGCAGTGTTTTTTGCCGCTAAATGCGAGGAGAAAAGCATAAATATGCGCCACAATGGTATATTCAAAACCTTTTAGAACCATTAAAAACAGGGTTAGAAAGGGCAAAACGGGCATTAAAAACCTGCTTTTTAGCAGTAAAAAGCAGGTTTTTGGATTGCAAAAATTACGAGCTAGCAACCAAACTAGAAAGGCAAAATGGCGCAAAATGCAGGTGATGTTCTTAAAAATGGACTAAAACAGAAACCCGTAAGGCTGCAAACGGCGGTTAATGGGCACTATAACGCCCCTTATTTTCGCTAGAATGGGTCGACGACGAGGGTATGTTTTGTAAAACAATCGTACCGCATTTAACTTTTTGGTTTGGCAAGTTAGTAAGGTTTTCTCATTTTAAATGAAGTATAATATGGTGGGAAAAGACTGATATTTTTAAGGCACTGAAACTTTCTGAACTTAGCTATCTCTGCCACCGAACATGGGCTAACTCCAACAAAACGCTTTGTTTTGCATCGCAAAGAAGGGACAGGCGCGGCAGTAACTCCGACACAAGAACGCTCCAATTCTTTCCAATTTGGAAAGGATTGGAAAGAATTGGAGTGTTTGTTGATGTCCAAACGGAAGTTGGGCTTAGTCTTTTTTGATGGCGAAACAAGTACTTTGTGCATGGCCAAACACATGCTGCCACAGGCAGCGGCGCATAGCAGACGGCATCGGCGGACAGACTTTGTTACCTTTTTTGTCGTTTAATCGTCTCTTCAAAACCCTCACTTCGCACATATCCCTTTTTCACTTTGTTAAACGCAAACTCGCTGACAAGCCCGCGATTAACAAGGCCCATGATGTCGGTTTTAGCGGTTGTAGGCGTAACCAAGAACCTATTTTGCAACTCTTTAATGGTAAGCACCGCTTTGGGATTATCTACAAGCAGCTGTATTATTCGCGCCTGCCGCTCGTTGATGTCGCCCAGTCGCAGGTAAGTGTTGGCGGCAAGGTGCTCTTTCTGCTTTCGTTTGATGTAGGTTTGCAACTCGCGGAACGCTTGTTGCAACACACGCATGTTGTAAGCAACGAAGTAGCCCATATCGTTTTCATCGGCCTCGGTGTAAAGGAAAGCCTTTTCGTAGGCCGTTTTTGAACGTGCTATCACGCGCGAAATAGACAAATATTGCGTTAGCCAATAGCCACGCCTCAGCAAGTACCAATAAAACAAGGCACGTGCCGTGCGCCCATTGCCATCGACAAAGGGGTGAACATAGGCCAACATGAAATGAATAACAATGCCCCTTATCAGCGGGTGGATGAAAACAGACTGCTCTTCGTCGTTGAAAAAGCTACACAAGTCGGCAACGAAGGGTTCTATATCCTGGTGAGATGGCGGCCGATGCACCACTTCGTGCGTTATACCATCTGCCACTACCACCTCATCGTTGGTTCTAAACCTGCCCGCGTCCTCATCGTTGTTCAGCGTTTTCTCCGTCATCAGCCTGTGCACATGTTGCAAAAGCTCCGGGGTAAGCGGCTTGTCCTTGCTCTGCACAATGAATTGTATGGTTTGATAGTTGTTCGCAATCATCTGTTGCGCCTTGTCTTTGGGCTTTGTTTGCTTACGTAGCATTTCTTTTGCCACACGGCGCGTGGTGTTGGCACCCTCCATCTGACTTGACGAGATGGCCTCTTCCATGAGCGAACTCACCAAATAACGCTCCTTTGTTTCTGGCAGGGGCTTATTGTCGGCCATCCACGTACCGCCAAAATTCATGTCGAACTCGTGGCATATACGTTGCATGTGGCTTGTAAGACTTAGCGAAATGGCATAGCGGGGCCATACGCACAGCTTGTTTCGCAGGCGCGATGCCTTGGTGCAGAGCCAAAGCTTTTGGGGCGTACAGCCCTTGGGCAGCGGCTTATACTTCACCGTGTCCCAATATTCGTACGCCTCGTTTATCTGCTCTATAAGGGCGGTAATGTCTTTATCTTGCATTTTGAACAAAGCTCTTAACCTGTCTTCGATGCTCACCTGCGGTGGTAATTCTATTTTGCCCATAGTCTGTTGGGGTTTAAACGTCATTACAAAGTTATGCAATTCTTTCCAATCTTACAAGAATTGGAAAGAATTAGAACGTTTACCGACAAACCAAAAGGCGATGGTTGGCCAGAAGGAAAGGGGCGATTGGGCCGAAAGGGTACACCTTATTATATAGGCAAGTGGCGGTGGCGTGGGGCGAAGTTTTGTGCGCGCGGCGGACGAGATGGTACAAATGGGATGGTAAGCGGAAAAACATTAAACGATATTCGTAAGTTAAAAAGACCATGAGCTATGGGCTAAAACATGTTGAAATGTTAAAAAACAGCCCTTTTAGGGCTTGCTTTTGCATTTCTATAAAAAAAATATTCGGTTGGTTGATTGTTTTAAGTAAATTCTGCTAACTTTGCATGCGTTAGTGTTCCTCTTGTGCAAGCGGTATGTTTCGGCATAGGTTTTGCACAAAATAAAGAGGGGCATGGCAAACAAATCGTTGGCTGCGAGACACTAGTCCACAGCCGAATAAAGGCATAAAATTATTCTAGGCATATTCTAAAAATTGCCTTTACTATGTTTTTAGCTTTTTAGCTGAGCAGATGTTGCTTACGGCTTGAAGGAGCATAGTGAACTATGCGCCTGAAAGAGAAAGCAAAAGATGACAGATAAAGGCAAAAAGACGGTGAAGAGCAATACGAGGAACAACATTTGAACCTTTGCGGGGATTTTTTAGAACACGCCTTAACAACACCATAAACAAAAACAACCGACAAACTTACCATGCTATCAGAAAACGACAGGAAAGCCATTCTTGAGCTTATACATCGGCAGGTGGTACCTGCCATTGGATGCACCGAACCTATCGCTGTTGCACTATGCGCGGCGAAGGCTAAGGAACTTTTGGCACAAACGCCCGAAAGAATTGACGTGCGACTGAGTGCCAACGTACTTAAAAACGCGATGGGCGTGGGCATCCCCGGCACGGGGATGATTGGCTTGCCTATCGCCATTGCCTTGGGCGTGCTTATCGGCGACAGCGAAAAACAACTGGAAGTGCTTAAAGGCTGCACGCCCGAGAGCGTTAAGCAGGGTAAGAAGCTGATTGCCGAAAACCGCATTGACATTAAGTTGGAGGAGGAAGACAAAGACAAACTCTTTATCAACATTACCTGCACCTGCGGCGACGAAGTGGCCGAGGCGCGCATCAGGGGTTCGCACACCAACTTTGTTTACCTGCGCAAAAACGACAAAGTGCTGCTAGACAAGGCCGCATGTAGTGCCGAAACGGTGGCTAAGACAGACGTGGAACTGTCGATGCGCAAGGTGTACGAGTTTGCAACGGAGTCGCCTCTGGACGACTTGCGCTTTATTCTTGAAGCTAAAAAGCTGAACGAGAATGCCTCGCGCTGCGGATTGGAGGACAATTATGGCCACCAATTGGGCAAAACGATGTGCAGTCCGCTAGGTCGCGGCGTGCTGGGCGACAGCATGTTTGCGCATATTCTCTCGGCAACCGGCGGTGCATGCGATGCCCGTATGGCAGGAGCGATGGTTCCGGTGATGAGTAACAGCGGCAGCGGCAACCAAGGAATTTGCACAACGGTGCCCGTAACAACGTTCGCACGCGAGAACCACAACACCGAAGAGGAACTTATCAGGGCACTTATTATCAGCAACCTGACGGCCATCTACATCAAACAGCACCTCGGAACGCTGTCGGCTCTGTGCGGATGCGTGGTGGCCAGCACGGGAAGCAGCTGCGGAATAACCTACCTGATGGGCGGAACGTTCGAGCAGATTTGCTATTCGGTAAAGAATATGATTGCCAACCTAACGGGTATGATATGCGATGGTGCAAAGCCTTCGTGCGCATTGAAACTCTCGTCGGGCGTTAGTACGGCCGTGTTGAGCGCGATGTTGGCCATGCAACACAAGTATGTTACATCTGTTGAGGGCATTATCGACGACGATGTGGACCTTTCGATACGAAACCTGGCCGCCATTGGAAGTCGAGGAATGGACGAAACAGATAAGTATGTGCTAGACATTATGACACACAAATCGTGTTAACTAGAAAACTTGTCGACCTGTTTACTGGTCAACTCGTTAACTTGTAAACTCGTCAACTAAAATAACAACAAAATCAAAACCCCACCAAATATGAAGAAAATTAGAATGGCCTTACTGACGGCTTTACTTGCCGTCTTCGCGTTGGGGGCATCGGCACAGATGCAAAACCCCGTACATGTAAGCGTACAGCAGAAACAGGTTTCGCCCACCGAGGTGGACGTTATCTTCACAGCAAAGATTGATAATGGCTGGCATGTCTACTCAACAGGCCTGCCTAGTGGTGGTCCGATTTCGGCCACCATTACCACAGAGAAAGCCGAAGGTGCACAAGCCGCAGGCAAACTGCAAGCCAAAGGCAAGGAGATTAGCAACTACGACAAGCTGTTTGAAATGAAGTTGCGCTACTTTGAAGGCACTGTTACCTTTGTGCAGAAATACAAAATCACCGGAAAAACCTACCGCATAAAGGGCTATCTGGAATACGGAGCATGCAACGACCAAAACTGCTTGCCGCCAACACAGGTGGAATTCGACTTTAAGGGCAATGGTCCGGCCAACGCTCCCGATGCGAAAGAAACCAAAACGCCTGCCCAACTGGCCAAAGAAAAGGCCGACTCGCTGGCTGCTTTGGCTGCCGCCAACACGCCCGCTACGAGCGATACGGCAAAAGCAGCTGCCGTGGCAGCTGTTGCCGATGGGGGAAACAACGTGGGGCAAGGTGGACTTTGGGCACCCGTTGTGGCCGAATTGCAAGCCTATAACGGCGACCAAGGCAAACAGGACAACTCTATGCTGTACATCTTTGCTATGGGTTTCATCGGCGGACTACTCGCACTTTTCACCCCTTGCGTGTGGCCCATTATCCCCATGACGGTAAGTTTTTTTCTCAAACGCTCACAAAATAAGGCAAAGGGCATTCGCGATGCCCTCACTTATGGCGTGAGCATCATCGTTATCTACGTGGCATTGGGCTTGGCGGTCACCGCCGCCTTTGGTCCTTCGGCCCTCAACTCGTTGTCAACGAATGCCGTTTTCAACATCTTCTTCTGCTTGTTGCTTGTTGTTTTCGCCCTTTCGTTCTTCGGATGGTTCGAAATACGCCTGCCCGACAAGTGGGGTAACGCCGTAGACAGCAAGGCATCGTCTACCAGTGGCGTGCTCAGTATCTTCCTTATGGCCTTCACCCTTTCGCTGGTGTCATTCTCTTGCACGGGTCCCATCATTGGTTTCTTGCTCGTTCAGGTGTCTACATCGGGCAGCATCATGGGTCCTGGCATCGGAATGCTTGGCTTTGCAGTGGCATTGGCCCTGCCTTTTACGCTGTTCGCCCTCTTCCCAACGTGGCTGAAAAAAGCGCCGAAGTCGGGTAGCTGGATGAACATCATCAAGGTTGTGCTGGGCTTTATCGAGCTGGCATTCGCCTTAAAGTTCTTCTCTGTGGCCGACTTGGCTTACGGATGGCACCTGCTAGACCGCGAAGTGTTCCTCTCGATATGGATTGCGCTGTTCTTCATGCTTGGCCTTTACCTCATCGGACGTTTGAAATTCGCCAGCGACCAAGGCAGTTCGGAAGCCATGCCTGTACCTTGTGTGATGCTCGGATTGGTGTCGTTCGCCTTCGCCATCTATATGGTTCCAGGCCTTTGGGGTGCTCCTTGCAAGGCTGTTAGTGCCTTTGCGCCCCCTATGAACACGCAGGACTTTAACCTATATCATAACGAAGTGCGCGCGCAATACGACAGTTACGAGGAAGGAATGGCCGCCGCTGCCGCACAAGGCAAGCCAGTGCTTATCGACTTTACGGGCTTTGGCTGCGTAAACTGCCGTAAGATGGAGGCCGCTGTGTGGACAGATCCGCAGGTGGCAGACAAGCTTACGAAGGAGTATGTGCTGATTTCGCTCTACGTTGACGACAAGAAACCGCTGCCCGAACCCGTAGAAGTTACCGAGAACGGACAGAAACGAACGCTTCGAACCATCGGCGACAAGTGGAGTTATCTGCAACGTAGCAAGTTCGGGGCTAACGCTCAGCCCTTCTATGTGGCCATCGACAACGCTGGAAAGCCGTTGGCGAGGTCGTATAGCTACGACGAAGACATCGCACATTACATGGATTTCCTGAACCAAGGACTAGAAAACTTTAAGAAGAAATAGGCTGTTGCGGGCGTAAAAGCCTGCACATTGCCGCTTTAAAGCCGATAGGGAGAACGATTTTGTTGTCGTTCTCCCTATCGCGTTTATAATCAACTTTACGACTTTCGTTCAACCCAAATCGGCCATTAGAGCCTGTACAGATTTTGTGTATTGCCCTCGCCACTCCTTATATATATACGCGTGCGCAAGGGAGAGCTTGAAATTCGTCTTGCCATTAGAGCCGTTCAGCAACAGAGATTGCAGTATATCCGAGCGTACACTAATGCAAAGTGGGCGAACATTACGGTCAATCCACAAAAAAAAGATTGTCGCCTATCTCACTCGGAGGTAGGCGACAATGCTTTGTATGTGTTCTTTTTGCTAATGCGTCTCTTTAAGGGTAATTCCATAAAGAATACCTACATCCATTAT
>ERZ773043.707-NODE-707-length-19402-cov-5.106063_pt1 | contig 19402 bp, 18 predicted proteins | sample MGYA00580636_ERZ773043 | MGnify/ENA primary metagenome ERZ773043 (study PRJEB29015, sample SAMEA2737992) | human oral metagenome | biome: human oral; feature: human-associated habitat; material: dental | place: China | collected 2065 ...
TGGATGCGCATCGCCATCGCGGCCGCAGTCGTGGCAACGCTGGCCGTGGGTTACACCGCACTGACGCGGCACCACTACCAGCGTGGCTACGACGCCGCATTTGCTGCTGTCAATGCGGAGCGACTCAAACAGATTGCTGCTGCCCAGGAAGAAACCGATAAATGGAAACAAGCGGCTCAGGAGGCCGAACATGCACATGCCAAACTACAAACCGAGATCAATCGTCTGGTCACTGTTAATGCTGATCTGCGCGCTGGCGTTGCCCGGTTGCGCGGCGACCTCGACCGTGCGCGCGCCGGCCGAATGTCCGCAATTACCGGCGAAACCTGCCCTGACACAGCCGTTACCCTCAGTGATGTACTCAGCGAGTGCACAGCAAGAATTGACCAGCTTGCAGGCCGCTATGCAGCGCTGGCAGCAGCGGCTGATAGGCACGCGGCTGACGCCCAAAGACTGATTGATGCATGGCCGGATTGAGGCGCGCCCCGAATGGACGCAAAACGATTAGCGGGCTCTCAGTCCAACAGGAAGCATACTGCCGGGCGCGCGCGCTCGGCATGTCGATAGAGGAAGCGCTTGATGCAGCCAAGCTGAAGACCGCCGTCAAGACGGCGCGAACATGGGAAAGTTTGCGTGGCGGCAATCCGCTAATAAAAAACCGGATCGACGAGCTTGTTGCAATTGCCCAGAAAAACGCAATCCTTAAATCCGGCCTTGATCGTGAGTGGGTGATTTCCAGACTGATGATGCTTGTTGAGCGATGCATGCGGGCAGAGCCGGTAAAAGATAGACAAGGGAACGAAATTGGTCAATATCAATTCAATGCTACCGGCGCTAACCAGGCGCTGCGCGCTCTGGGTGATGTCATAGGATTGTTTAATCCGGTAGAAAAGAATTCAGAAGATGATCTTGAATACCTTTCCGATGACGAACTTGCCAGAGTCGCTGCGGAACTTGCCACCCAAACAGGCTTGCTTGAAGCTCCTGAAGGAACTCAAGCGACGGCAGGAAGCAAACAGGCTGGACAGGTACTCACCGTATCCAAAGCAGATTGAGTTCCATAACAGAGGAGCTCGGTATAGAGAAAGACTTTTCCGCGCAGGTAATCAGCTGGGGAAAACCTGGTCATCGGCCTACGAAATCGCCATCCATATGACCGGCAAATACCCTGCATGGTGGCAAGGGAAACGCTGGAATCGCCCTGTTGTCGGATGGGCGCTGGGCGAATCGATGGAATCAACACGGGACACTCTGCAACGCCTGTTACTTGGCAGACCCGGAGAGTGGGGAACCGGAGCGATCCCAAAAAGACACATCATCAGTATCAAGCGCGCGCAAGGGATTGCCGATTCGGTCGATAGCATTTTTGTCCGCCATACCCTGGGAGGGGTATCGCGCCTGTACTTTAAGTCATACGAGAAAGGCAGAACAAAGCTGCAAGGAGAGACGATCGACTTCGCCGCACTGGACGAAGAGCCGCCGCCAGATATTTATTCGGAAGTGCTGACCAGAACAAATGCGACCAAGGGTATTGCCTGGATTACCTTCACGCCGCTGCTTGGCATGTCTGAAGTCGTCCGCCTTTTTCTGCAAAATCCAACGCCGGACAGAACCGACATCTGCATGACCATCTATGATGTCGCGCACTTTTCTGACGAGGATCGCGCCCGGATCATTGCAAGCTACCCGGAACACGAACGAGAAGCGCGAACGAAGGGCGTTCCAGCATTGGGAAGCGGGCGTGTCTTCCCCGTCGCGGAATCGGCTATCGGTATCGAACCGTTTGTCCTGCCTGACTTATGGCCAAGGGTGGCTGGAATTGATTTTGGCTGGGATCACCCAAGCGCAGTAGCCTGGTTGGCGCACGACCGGGACAATGACACGATCTATGTCTATGACTGCTTCCGCGTTCGCGAAGCGACGCCGGCGCAACAAGCGCCCGCCATCCGGGCGCGCGGAGAATGGATTCCCGTAGCGTGGCCGCATGATGGGCTGCAACACGATAAAGGTTCAGGCTTTCAGCTGGCCGAGCAATACCGTAACGCCGGTCTGAACATGCTGCACGAAATGGCGCAGTTCCCAGAAACCGGCGATGAAAGCGGACACAAAACAAGCCGCACCAGCGTTGAGGCCGGGCTGCTCAAAATGCTGCAATACATGCAAAACGGTCGGTTCAAGGTGTTTTCCACACTCAACGACTGGTTTGAGGAGTTCCGGCTGTACCACAGGAAAGACGGAAAAATCGTCAAGCTTCAGGACGACCTGATGGCCGCAACGCGCTATGCATTCATGATGCTCAGATATGCACAGTGCCCGATGCCGCCAAACAGAAACATCCTCAATCCTCGCCGGACAAATAATTGGCGGGCATAGGGTCGAATTGATCGCGATGCAACACAATGCGAATATGCAGATCGGAGAAATTCAGCTTACGCCAGAAGCTATTCCTGAGATGGAATCGGTTGCCGTCGTTGCGGTCATTGATGAGCAGAAATCTATTGGCGAAAAACCGGACGATCCTGATCTTCCTGTCGAAGAACTGGAGGATAAGCCGTTATCCCGCGAAGAAGTTGAAGGCTTCCTTTGGGAAATTAAAAACCAGCCCAACTGGCGCAGGGAATCTGATAAGGCATCCGATTATTACGACGGGAACCAACTGTCCGCAGACGTGGTTGAAATTCGTAAATCACGCGGGCAACCCGAACTCATTTCAAATTTCGTCAAGCCGGCCATCGATACGGTGTTGGGCATGGAAGCCAAGACGCGCACAGACTGGCGCGTGCGCTCAGATGATGACGAAGCCTGTAGCGACGATCTGGCTGAAGCGCTGTCCGTCAAACTCAAACATGCCGAGATCGAATCGCGCGCCGATCGCGCCGTCTCAGACGCATACGCCGCACAATGCAAAGCCGGTATCGGATGGGTTGAAGTGTCGAGCGAAAGCGATCCGTTCAAGTGTCCATACCGCGTCCGGTACGTGCATCGTCGGGAAATATTTTGGGACTGGCGCGCAGAGCAACCCGACCTGTCCGATGCGCGTTATTTGATTCGTAGGCGCTGGATCGACCTTGACCACGCAATCGCTATGATGCCGCAGTATGCCTCACTATTCCGTGCATCAACGAGCGGATGGGCGGGCTTTGATCCTCTCCTTGAACCTGATATACGACTGGTGCAATCGTTTGAAATCGAGCGGGACACACGGTTGGGAGAAGATGACTGGTTGGATATTGTGCGCCAACGCATCTGCCTGTATGAAATCTGGTACAGAAAATGGGTGCGCGGACACGTCATGACAATCCCCGGCGGGAAAACTGTTGAAGTAGATTTCAGCAACCCGCTGCACAGCGAAGCTATTCTGAGCGGGATTGCCAAGGTGCGGCAAGCAACCTTCCAGCGAGTACGTCTTGCCTGGTATGCCGGGCCTCACTTTTTGTACGACGTGCCTAGCCCATACCGCCATCATCAGTTTCCCTATGTTCCGTTTTTCGGCTACCGGGAAGATTTGACCGGCGCACCCTACGGTCTGATCCGGGCAATGATTTCCCCGCAAGACGAAATCAACGCGCGCAAATCCCGAATGCTGTGGAGTCTGAACAGCCGCCGCGTCATTACTGACGGCGACGCCGTAATCAATCACGAACAAACGGCGGCTGAAATTGCCCGCCATGATGCATACGTCATTCTCAACGAGCACCGCAAACCGACAAGCCAGTTCCACGTAGAGTCTGGCGGAGAGCTTGCGGCACAGCAGTTTCAGGTGCTTCAGGAAAGCAAGCAAGAGATTGCAGAAACATCAGGCATCCACAAGTCCATGATGGGGCAGGCTTCGTCGGCAACATCCGGGCTTGCCATCAACTCCCTGATCGAGCAGGGCATCAACACGCTTGCAGAAATAAACGACAACTATCGTTTTGCGCGCCGCCTGGTTGGAGAGATGCTGTTTGACATGCTGCGCCAGCACTTGATGGAAGCGCCTTCAAGCGTAACGATTGGCGATGGCGTGAACAAGAAGGTTGTTCAGATCAACACGCCGGCAATCGACGAAATGACTGGGCAACCGTTCATCATGAACGACGTGTCGCGGGTAAAAACCAAAGTTGTTCTGGACGATATTCCAAGCACGCCGACGTTCCGCATGCAGCAACTCCAGATGCTTACCGAAATTACCAAAAGCCTGCCGCCGCAGCTGCAAGGCGCGGTTGCCGATTTCGTTATCGAGGCAACCGACTTCCCGAAACGGCACGAGGTCGCAGAACGCATCCGCGCAGCGGTCGGCATCCAAGACCCGGAGCAGCAGCAAATGGCGCAGCAAGAACAGATGGCGCAACAACAGCAAATGGCTGAGCAGGAAAATTCAAGACAACAAAGAATGTTTCTGCTTGGAGCCGCCGAGCAGGCGGCCAGAATTCGCAAACTCAATGCCGAAGCAGAGCGTGCATCTGAGCAAGCAAAAACGGTGCGCGAATACGGAAACGGTTCGCCTTTCATACGATAAGAATTTTTGGTTTCTCCTCCTTTTGCCCGCCATGCGCGGGCATTTTTTTGGGGTCGAATTGCTATGTCGTGCATTAGGCTAAACGACGTAATCCTGTAAGGCTGCATTCCCCCGTCATGGGTTATTGGCCTGCCAGACAGGGCTTTGCGCAACCAACGCGACACGTGGAGTGAAGAAATGGATGACAACCTGAACCAATTGCCGAATACACCCGAAGACCTGCAAAAGATGTTTGATCAAATGGAAAAAGGCGAGGACATCAATCCTGAGCCGAAACCGGATGATCAGGCGGAAAACAAGCCTGACGAGTCGGCAGGCAAGACGGAAAAGGTTGAAGCCAAGGAAGAAGATGCGCCGGAAGCGGATGGTGAAGCTGAAGGCATCGCAACCAAAGACGGAAAGCACATTATTCCGTACTCGGTTCTGAAAAATGAACGAGAGCGCGCCGCGCGCGCCGAGCAAATTGCGCGCGATGCGCAAGAACGTTTGGCTGCGATGGAAGAGAAGCTGAATGCGGAAGAACAAGGGGCGAAAAAAGGCGAGGCCGCCCGCGCCGAACCGCAGGAAGGCGATATTTCAGCATCAGAACTTGAGGCGCTGAAAGACGATTTCCCGACGGTCTATAAGGCCGTCATTGCATCAATAGCCGCATCAAAAGCCGTTGCAGACAAGCTCGCGCCTGTGGAAGAAAGCGTGCGCGATGCAGAATCTGCGCGCCAGCAGACGATGGTAGAGGCGGTACAGGAGGCGATTGATGCAACGCCGAAAATGGCTTTTCTCCAGGCAACCAATGCAGAAGCCTTTGAACTGGCGAAACAGTTCGACGAAGCCTTGCGAACGCAGCAGGCTTGGGCTGGAAAACCTTTGGCAGAGCGATTTGCCAAGGTCGTCGAGATGGTGGAAAGCGTTATCGGACAAATCGACATTCCGGGCAAAGCCAAACCTTCACTGAGCGCCGAGGAGCTTGCGCGTGCAGCGCGGGCAAAAGCGGAGAAAGACTCAAGCCGCAACAGCGTGCCTTCCTCTTTATCCGACTTCCCGGCCGGGAATCCGCCCGCGCAGGACGAGCAGGACGCCATTGAGCAGATGACCCATCAGCAGCTGGCGGCTAAGTTTGCGCGAATGAGTGCGGATGAAATGGACGCATATTTCAGATCGCTTTGATTTTAGGAAAGGCTCAAGATGGCTACCAACATTCCCATTGGTTCTCCGCTCGCCAAGAAGATTTATTCTGTCGGGCTGTTTACCCGTGTTCAACACGCCCCCGGCTTTATGAACCTGCTTTCTGGCGAAATGCCGAAGGAAGGCTCGTTTGCAGCCAAAACAAAAGGGCAGACTTCGCCGGACTACCCGATCGTCAAGACGGGCGACCTATCAAAAGGCGCAGGCGATACCGTATCCGTTGATCTGTTCAATGTCCTGCAAGGCAAGCCGGTCATGGGCGACAAGCGCATTGCCGGTCGCATGATGCCGCTTACCTATTCAAGCATGGACATCCGCATCAACCAGGTACGCGGCGGCACGGACTCCGGCGGACGAATGACGCAGAAACGCACCGTGCACAACCTGCGCAACATCGGCATGGCGGGCCTGCAAGCATGGATGCAGCGCTTTGAAGACCAGTCCGCATTGGTGCATCTTGCCGGCGCGCGCGGCTCCCAACTGACAACCGACTGGGTTGTTCCGATGGAAGCCGATGCAGACTTTGGCGAGATCATGATCAATCCTGTCAAAGCGCCGACGAAGAACCGATATTTCGTTGCCAACGACGCGACCAGTCCAGCCGATATTGGCACGAACGACGCGTTGACGTTACAGGACATTGACCGGATCGTTGCGCAACTGCGCGAATCTCCGGTGGCAATGCAGTCGATCAAGATCAAAGGCGATGAGCGTGCATGGAACGACCCGATCTGGGCAATGTTCGTCACCGAGCGGCAATGGCTCTATCTGCAAAGCCGTACATCACAGAAAGATTGGCGGCAGGCCGTACAGAATGCGTTTGAACGCAAGAATGCTGGCGTAAAGCATCCGTTGTTCGATTCGTATGAGTCGATCATGTGGAGCGGCGTGCTCATCAAGCGCATGAACCGTTATGCCATCCGTTTCAACAAGGACGATAACGTGATCGTTGATACGGGCGGTGCCGACGGCAAAACCTACGCCGAAAGCACTGTACAGGCCGCTCAGCCTGTCGATCGCGCAATCATTGTCGGCGCACAGGCGCTCGGCAAGGCGTATGGCAAATCCGCTTCCGATTATTTCTACGACTGGTCGGAAGAAGAAGTCGATCATGGGAATGCTGTTGAAATGGTATGCGCATCAATGGGCGGTGCGGCAAAAATTCGTTTCAACATCGACGGTGCCGATACCGACTTTGGCGTCGCCGTTGTCGATAGCTACGCGCCTGATCCTGCGTCTGCCGCAGGTCGCACGCTGCTTGGCTCCTAACCAGGAAAGGATAAAAAATGGCTCTTATCAATGCTCCCACCTTGCAGGATGTCGTCTATTCCGGCGAAGGCCCGCTGGCTGTTGCTCACGGCTCGGTCAAGCTTGCCGCCGCCGCGATTGGCGACAAAGTGCGCATGAATCTGGTGTATGCGGGCACCAAGGTTTATGACGCCAAGATTATTTCCGGTGCGCTGGGTTCCAGCGCAAAAATCAAACTTGGCTTTGAGTATGCTGACGGCAGCACTGGCGGTGATCCTGCCGCATTCATCAATGACGCCGACTGTGCAACGGCTGGCAAGGATGAGTCAAGCGCCGCGCCGGTAATGATTGAAAAAGACGCATACATCATTGCTACGGTAGTCGGCGCTGCCGCAACTGGCCAGCTTGATTCCGTTGTTGTGTTTGAGCCCAAGGGCAAATAACCTGCATCAAAAATATGGGCGGCGCACCACCGGCCGCCCTATTTTTTGGAGAACAGATCATGAGCGAGAGTGTTGTCAGAATTGTGTATGTTGGCAAGAAACCGTTTGCCGTTGACAATGTTGCGGGCTCCGGCAAGTTTTGGGAAGGCAATGGCTGTGTCCGTGAGGTTACGGTCGCGCAGGCCAAGACACTGCTGAATTACCCTGATCAATGGGCGCTTGCCGACGAAGGCGAGCAAGAAGTCATTAACAAGAAAGAATCCATCACCGTTATTGATGAAGACGGTGATTCTCTGAAAATCTCTCCTGAATCGCTGAACAAACCCGTAGAAAAAATGAACAAGTCCCAGCTGGTTGCGCTGGCGAAATCGCTTGGCAAAGAACTTGGCATGAACGTTTCGCGCAAGGAAATGATCGGCCTTGTCGAAGACTGGATGGACGAAGAGAAACAGCGCCGGGTCGAATAGTATTAAGGGAACGATAATTGGCCTGACACGAGATTTCAGGCCATGACGACAAGATATTCCGATCTTCTCAGCGAGGTTCTGCCCGTCCTTTCGGCAGACCCTTCCGATCCGGTGACAGAGTCCGCTATCCGTCGCGCTGTTACCGATCTGTGCTTTCAGTCATGGATATGGAGGCATTGTCCCGACCCGATTGATGTTATCGCGGGTACCGACCTGTATGAACTGGAACCGCCTTATCTTGGCAACACCATTACGATTGTTGAAGCCAGGCTGTCGGACGAAGTGCTCGTTCCCGCCAATGTTTCCCTGCTAATGCGCGAGAACCCTCGCTGGCGGAGCGAAACCGGAACGCCAAGACGGTTTATTCAGACTGACACAAAAAATATCGTTTTACAGCCCGTTCCGGGTTCAAGTATCGCTGGCGGGCTACAGGTTACGCTGGCGATTGCCCCATCGCGCAATTCAGACAGTTTCCCTCAATGGATTGCTGACCGTTATCTCTACACCATTATCGACGGTGCATTGTCCTATTTGATGATGATGCAGAACAAGCCGTGGACAAACCTACAAATGGGCATGGATTGCCGCGCGAAGTTTGCCGCTGGAATTGCCAACGCACGCGCATCGGCCGTTACCTCAATGGATGCTGCGCCCTTGCGCACCACACCGATACATTGACATGGGAACGATCGCCGCATCCGCCATTATCCGCAAGGCGCAAATCATCCTGCTGGATGAAAAAGCAGGAACGCGCTGGAGCGTCAATGACGAACTCTTGCCGTGGCTCAATGAAGGCCAGCGTGCAATTGTGGCAATCAAACCCAATGCCAACATCAAGCGCGCTGCAATAAATCTGGTTGCCGGAACCTTGCAAAAACTTCCGGATGATTGCGTGCAACTGATCGACGTTCCGCGCAATATAGACGCAAACGGCAACGCTGGGCGCGCCGTTCGTATTGTCATGCGTGAGATGCTGGATGCGCAGGTTCCCACATGGCATAGCAGACCGGTATCGCGCATCGTCAAACACTATATCTATGCGCAGCAGGACCCAAAAATTTTCTACGTCTATCCGTCGCAGCCGACACAATCGCCCGGTGCAGTAGAGGTTGTCTATGGTGCAAAGCCAAAAGATATTCAGATCGGCGAGCCAATTGTTCTCGACGACATCTATGAAGGCGTGCTGCTCGATTACATCCTGTACAGGGCATACAGCAAGGACTCGGAGTATGCCAACCAGCATCGGGCAAGCGCTCATTATTCAGCGGTGATCAATGCATTAGGCGGCAGAGTCCAAACAGAATCTGGTGCCAATCCGAATGTTTCTGCGCCGGCCAACCCGGCAACACCTCAGTAAAGGAGCAAAACATATGGCAGGCGCATCAAAATATCTGACGACAGTAGTGTTCAACCAATACTTTGTGGGTAAGCCTACCAAAGCTGTATCCGGAGGCACATTGGATTACCGAGGTCGGCTCTGCTGAGCGGGCAACGGCGTATTACCAATTGTTTAATGTATAGGAGCCATCATGTCTGGGTTTTCAACTAACGCGGCGACGGCCATCATCGAGCATTTTTTTAAAGGGAATCCGCAGCCTGCGCGGGCTGCCTATCTGGCGCTATTTACCGAAGACCCGACGGATGCGGCAGATGTTTCCAAAGAAATTTCTGCTGCATGGTATGTGCGCAAACCAATCCAGCTAGGCGTTGTGAGAACTGAATCTGGAAAAGAAGAGGTCGAGAATACTGCCGCAATACTGTTTCCTGTTGTTTCGGGGTCCCCCGTGACGATCAAGGCATGGGGCATTTTTGATGCAGCTACCGGAGGAAATATGACGGGCAGTGGTCTATTTCCGAGCGAAGCAACGCTCCCTGTCGGGTTTAGCTTTCTCGCCGACGCAGGCGACATCAAGGCAAGTTTCTACTGAGATGTTACTGAGATGTTTAACATCCGCCCGCTCAACGTCTGTGCCCTAAATCTCGGTTGCACAAAATCGTTACAGAGCAATTTTGTTGTAGGTTCGTTTGCGTTTTCCGGCAGCGTCGAGCCAAGCATTAGCGCTGTGTTGAATGCGGATTTTCGCGTGCAGTTCAATGCCGGATTCATGCCGGTTTATCGACATGCAGTTGAGTCTGAGCATCGTCTCAAGCTTAACCTGTGTGGAGGCATAAGAGGCTGTTGGATTGAGTCGTTTCGGTTTGAGCCCCATGTTAGCGGCATTGTTATTAGGAATATTGAGCCGCTCACCGTCGCCTATGTGCTGTCCGTTGACCGTGTCGCACATGTTCGGGCTGTCGATCGTGTGGCCTATGTGATGGAGGAAGTATGACGATTTTAAAGCGCTGGGAGCAGCAGCCCGCTGATCGTATTGACCGTGCATTTGATTATGCAAACGGTCAGCCGCAGCCGTTTTTGGAAGGAGACGATACACTTTTTTCCGCAACGGTTGTTGCTGAACCTAGTGGGCTGAATATTGGGGGTGTCATTTGTGTTGATGGTCAGGTGCGGTATTGGGTTTCCGGCGGTGTCCATGGGGAAAAATACAAGATAACCTGTACGGCGACAACGCGGCACGGTCGGATTAAACAGGACGAAGTAATTTTATCGATCAAGGAGTACTGACATGACTGATCGGTACCTTTTTTCCAACGAGTCTCATTCAGTTGTTATCACACCTGTTTCCGCGACTGACACGGAGATTACGCTTTTTGACGCGAACACATTCCCCTCTCCGGCAGAGGGCGAATGTTTCCACGCAACCCTTTTCGAGATGAACGATAGCCGCGAACAGGAATGTATCGAAGTAATCAAGGTGACAGCCAAGAAAGGAAACACGCTGACAGTTGTGCGCGACACTGAGGCGCACGGCGCAAAGGCCTATCCATCAGCATCGGGGCGTATAGTGTATTGCGAACTCCGGTTAACTGCTGGAGTTGCGCGAAACTTTTTGCAGCAAGCCGACACATCTAAATTTGCGCCTGCATCTCATGTGCATACAAAAGAAGAAGTAGGGCTTAGTAATGTTGACAACACGTCTGACAAAGACAAGCCTGTCAGCGCTGCGCAACGCAAAGCAATTGACTCTGCAATTTCGCTCGCAAAATCCGCGCTTGCCGAGTCCTCGTCAATTGCGAGCACTGCTGGAGAAGCAAAAGTAACGGCCAATGCCGCACGCCAAGAGGCGGCAGAAGCAAAGTCCGTAGCAGGCGGAGCCGCGCGCATTGCCGACGAGGCTAAGCAGAATGCATTGGCCGCGCAAGACACTGCTGGAGCAGCAGCCACGGCAGCTAGCCGTGCGGATGCAGCAGCTTCCTCGGCACTTGCAGCCGCCTCGTCGGCAAGCGTAAAAGCTGACGCGGCTATTCCGCGCACAAACGGGGCAGCGACGGGGTTGCGCATGACAAAACAGGGAGGCACCAATGGCGGTAGCCTGGCCATCGAAAAACCTCAGACAGGGAACTCACTATCAGGAGACGTTATTTTAGATGTTGAGAAAAATTGTTTTCGGATATATGAAGGAGCGCCGCCATATCGGGGTTTTTGTGCGGACTTGACGACAGCCGCCGCCGGGGCTGGCAGCACGCTATGGCACAATGGGAACTTGGATCCTGCTTGGTTTATGCCCCGTGGATCGACTCAGCTTAACGACGGCGTCGATTTAAACACGCTTTACACTCCTGGTGTATATCAATTACCACCAAATTTATCTAACGGGCCGCCGAACGCTGGCAATATCACATGGGCCCTATTATATGTCATATCAGGAAACAACGCGTTCGCTCAGCTGATTTTTGCTGCAGGCCCCGCTCTCTATTATCGTGTCATATTTCCTGGTGCTTCGGCTCAATGGCATTCTCTAATTGGGTCGCCATTGCCATGATTTCTATTGACACCTTCACCGGACAAATCCCGCGCGTTCTGCCGCATCTGCTGCCGGATGGTGCGGCGAGCGAGGCGATCGATTGCGATTTTGCCATGGGATCGCTGACGGGGATTGTCGCGCCGGAAAAGATTACGACGCTTAACGTGCCTGCGACGGCGCGCACGCTATTCATCGGCGACGATGCGCAGCGCAACGTGCATTACTGGCCGCGCGACGTGGTGGCGGTACGCGGACCGGTCGCCAGCGACCGCTTCAACCGGTTTTACTGGTTGGACGGTGGCATCCTGTACGTCGGTAACAGTGCTGCCAGCCAGGGCGAGCCGTCCGGAAACAACAAGTACCGCGTCGGCGTGCCGTACCCGGAAACGCGCGCGGAAGCGAACGCCGTTACCGTCAGTTTTGGCGGGTACTCGTTCAGGATTTTTGCCGAGGACATTTCCGGCGTGCGGACAAGCGCCCCACAGGTTGCGCTCGCCGCGCAGGTTGTCTCGACGAACAATTACGAAGTCGTCCTGGCGCTGACCGGCGATTATGCGGAGACGATGGCCGCGCCTGGCGGCATGTGGGCGATTGAGGTGACGACGCCTTCCGACAACGGCATCCTGCGTCAGGCCGGCTCGCCGCTGCCGTCCAAGCTTCCGGCTGTGTTGAAAAACTACGCGACCTCGCTGGCGGTGCGCGGCTCCTACATCGAACTGCGCATTTTTCCGGTATTACGCAACATCGCGCATCGGGAATATGTCTATACCTATGTCAATCAGTATGGCGAGGAAAGCGCACCGTCGGAGGCGGCAGGGATTGAGGTGCCAGAAGACGGTGCGGTCAGGCTGGTGCTGAAAGGACACACAAACGACAAAGGCTATTGTCCGGTATCGCGTATCCGTTTGTATCGCGCCGAAACGGGGACAAACACCACTTCATGGCTGTATCACTCCGAGTATGCCAATGCCGAAACGGTTGTAATCGAAGACACGTTGCCCGGTTCTGCGCTGGGCGCGCCGATCCAAACTGTCGGCTTTTACCCGCCGGGCGAAGGGCTGGAAACACTGGCCGTCATGGCCAACGGCATGATGGTGACGAGCCGCGGCAATCAGGTCTATATCTCCGAGCAGTATCTGCCCTATGCCTGGTCGCCTGAAAACACCCAGGTTACGCAAGGGCGCGTGGTTGGCTTATGTGCGGCTGAGGGCGGCATGTACGTCACCACAACATCGCACCCGTATTTTCTGTCCGGCCAATCGCCAGATGCCTGCACGCTGTCAAAAGTGACCTCAGTACAGGCGGGCATATCACGGAGCAGCATCTGCAACGTCGGCGAGTTTGTCGTCTGGGCGTCGCACGATGGCCTGGTCATGGCGCGCGGCGTCAATGTGAGCCTTGACTGGTCGCACAAATTCTTTACGCGTGAAGCCTGGCGCGCCACGTTTGGCGAGCGCATGGACAAAATGCGTCTGAATGCTCATGACGGTAATTTGCTTGTCTGGTTCACGGACAATGCCCAGGGAATGCTGATCCGTTTCGACGGTGAAGCGCTCTCCATGACCCGGCTGTCAAGGCCGATCAGCGCGGCCTACGTCGATTCGCTGTCTGATTCGCTGTTTATCTTAAGCGTGGGTTCCGTGCTCGAATTCAAGGGAGCCATCAGAAATCAGTACGATTTCGGCCAGCGGCTTCCTTACGTATGGCACTCGAAAGATTTCATTCAGCCGCGGCCTACCAACCTTGGTGTAGTGCGCGTGCTGGGACGCGGCGCGGTGCTCATGGATGTGTTCGCGGATGGGAAGAAAATCCACACAGAAAGAATCCTGTTCAGCGCCAACACGGAGTATCTGTTCCGTCTGCCTGCCGGATTCCTTGCGCGCACCTGGTCGTTTGGGTTTGCTGGGCAGGCGGAATCCATGATCGATTCCGTGCGTCTGGCCGGTGTGCCGTCGGAGTTGCGCGGTGGCTAAGATTCCCAACCTCCCGCCGATCTCGTCGGTCTCCGATCCGTCGGTGCGCGCCTATCTCAAGGCGCTTTCGGACGGCTGGGCTGTACGCAATGGCACGGTAGGTGACGGGCAGGAAAAATTCCTGACGGTAAGCGACCTGGGGAACGTACTGGGAGCGCGAACCGGCGGCGCGTCTGCACCTGGCGCAATCGGCGGCGGAGCATCACAAAGTGCCACCAGCAGCGCGATCTCCCGCGCTGTTGCGCAACTTGGCGATCTTTACCGGCGCATGACCGACGACATCATGCAGTCGTGGGTCTATAAAAACTTAAGCTCAAGCATCGACGAGATTGGGATTCCGTCATGGTTTACCGCCCGCATCGGCGCGATGATCAAGACCGAGAAAGAGGAACGAATCGCCCAGAACTCGGCGCTGGCGAGCCGAATGGATACGGCTATTGCGCGGATCGACCAGAACATCGCATTAACGCGCACGGAACTCAAAGCCACCTCCGATCGGGTTAGCGCAACTGCATCTGCCGTGACGAACCTGCAAACCCGCGTCAGCGATGTAACCGTCAAGGCGCAGCAGGCATTCACGCTCTCGCAGACTATCGACAAACGAATTGCTGCGTCGTGGAGCGTCAAGATAGACGCCAACGGGCATGTTGCCGGTTTTGGCTTGGGCGTTGATGCCAGAAACGGCAAAGCACAATCGGCCTTTGTCGTGCGCGCGGATACTTTTGCCGTGTTCTCGCCGAGTGATCGATCCGAAAAGAATCCATTTATCCTGCGCGACGGCATTGCCTACATGGATACGGCGTTTATCCAGAACGCCTCGATCACGGGCGCGATGATCGCCCATGCGGCGATCGGTTCTGCGCATATTGGCGCGCTGGCAGTCAACAACAGCCACATTGCCGACCTGTCTGTAGATACGATCAAGATTGCGGGCAAGGCGGTCAATGAAACATTTTCGGTGCGCGGCGACATGGTGGTGAATAAGGATAACGTAACGCCGATGCCGTTTGGCTCCGGGCGTGGGCAGTACGTTGCAGTAGGCAGGCTGTCCATCCGTCACGCAGCGCAGGCGTGTCTGTTGCATATAAAAATATCGCTGGCATCAATCGTCAGCCAAAACGGTGCGCGCGCATATGTCCATTTATTACGTAACCGCACGGACGACCTCTGGAGCGGCTACATCGGCACCCCGTACCCGAAGCTGGTGGCAAAACCAGATACCGCGGAATTTGATGTAGATGTGAACTACACCGGGACGACAACGCTTGTATTTAACGAACCCCTCGCGCCCGATGTTGTGTATGAGTATGGGCTTTATATAGAGGCGCGAGGGGGTACCAATATGTTTGTGAATCCTTTACAAGGGATCCACGGCACACGAATAATCGCTGATCTTATTTTACAGGCGCTGTACCGATGAGCGAACGGATTGCATTATGCATGCCGAACGGAGCCATTGCGGCCGTGCTGGAACGGGACAACATGCTGCCGATAGCGGAGGCCGATGACATGCGCGCTATCGAGTGTCCGGAAGGTATTACGCCAACAGCTTACCGTTATGATTTTGCGAGCCAGTCATTTATACCGATCCCTGAGCGCCCGAACGCCTATGCCTATTTCGATTATTCCGCGGGCGAATGGATAACAAATGAAGAATATGCCGCGGCCGATGTGCGCTTGAGGCGCGACGCGCTGCTGGCAGAAACCGACTGGACGCAACTTCTTGATGTGCCGGATGCGACAAAATCTAAATGGCAGGCTTACCGAGAGGGTTTGCGCGATGTAACGAAGCAACCCGGATTCCCCCTGGAAATCAACTGGCCGGAGAAACCATGAATATCAAAGTCATGCAGGTTGCGCCGGGTGATGTTGTCGCCATGTGGCCGGTGGTCGGCGAATTGCTGCAAAAGGCCTACGATGCCGATCCGGTAGGTTGTGCCGATACCAGTCTGGACCAACTCAAAGCGCTACTGGTGGCAGGTGTGCAGCGGCTACTGATCGCAGTCCGCGATGAAGCGTCTATCGTCTGCGCCTGCACTGTTGCGCCGGTCTATTACCCGAATGCCAGCGTCGCCTTCGTGACGGTGGCGGGGGGACGGCTCGGCACGGATGAGCGGGTGCAGGAAGCGTTCCGGAACTGGGCCAGGCGCAGCGGTTTTACGCGCATACAGGCGCAGGTTCGCGCGTCTGTGGCGCGTCTGGCGGCGCGACGCGGATATACCGAGATTGGCCGAATAGTGGATTTTGATTTGGGAAAGGTGCAGGCATGAGCAGTTTTATGAACAACCCGTTAGGACTTCCGGAAGACAACCCGTCACTGGAGGTGCGCGTTCTGTCGCGCGGACTCGACCGGCGCTGTTTCAAAGGCGGCGGTGGCAGCGGAGGCAACTCCGGCGGCAATGACAACCTGTGGAACGCGCAGTCCGATCAGGTACGCCAGTCGATGGCGATGTCCGGCGAACTGTTTGATTACTGGCAAAAATACGCACCCGGCTATCTGGCGAACACGAGCTCAATGGTGCAGGAGTCGCAGGATGGCACGCTCGCCAATCGCATGCGCGCGCAGGCCGCAGCGGACGCTAACGCCTCGCTCGGTGCGGGATTGGCGGCGGCCAACCGCAACATGGAACGCTACGGGGCTGAATTTAATCCGACGAAAACCTGGCAAATACAGCGCGACGCCGGGATTACTGGCGCGCTGGCGCGGACCGATGCGCTGAATAAAGCGGGGCAGTGGGCGGAAAACCAACGCTGGGCACGCAACCAGGATGCGCTTGGGCAAGTATCCGGCATGCCGGGCAACGCAACGCAAATGCTCTCCAGCGCCAATGCCGGCATGAGCAATCTGGCCGGTATGCAAAACGCCAACAACAGCATGGCGGCGCAGAACGCGGCAGGCTACGGACAGATGGGCGCATCGCTCGCCTACGGCCTGTTCAAGGCCGACGGCGGGCAAATCAAGCTCAAGGACGGCGGGCACGCAGCGGTTGCGCGGCAAGGCTTGCGCCTGGCCAACGGCGGCGCGGCGAACAATCCCGTGCAGGGCTGGCGCGCGCGCATGGCCTCGATGCCGTCGCTATCGATGGCGCGCAGCAACAACGGCAGTCCCATCGGCCAGTTTCTTGCTGGCGCTGCACCCGTCGCGGCGGCGCAGTTGGCAAAACCGGCGGCCACGGCCTTGTGGGAAGCGGGCAAATCGGCATTGCTTGGTCAGGCGGCCGGCAATGGCATTACCGGCAGCATCGCTCCCGCGCTTGCCAACGCAGGCACGACGGCGGCAACCGGCGCAGGTATGAGCGGCGCGCTGGGCAGCGGTATTTCCGGCGGACTGGCTTCAGCCGGAAGCACGGCAGCGGCGGAAGCCGGAGCAGGGGCGCTGGGTTCCGGCGTTACCGGCAGTATTGCTCCGGCGCTGGCATCTGCCGGAGAAGCGGGCGCGGCAGCAACGGCGGCAGGCGCGGCGAATGCCTGGAACCCGCTTGGCTGGGGGTTGCTCGCCGCCGGTGCGCTGACGGCGCTCTCGGATGCCTTTGCCGACGGCGGTCAGGCGAAAGCCCGCAAAGATGTCACCCGCGGCGGCAAAGTCACGGGCAAAGGCACGCCTACTTCCGATTCGATTCCGGTCTGGATGTCGGATAAAGAGTACGCCATCAACGCCGATGCCGTTAAATCGGTCGGGCTGAAGACGCTCGACGCAATCAACGAAATCGGCCTGAAAAAACGCTACGGCGAACAGGCGCGCATGATTGACGGCAAAGCCTACCCGAACGGCGTTGATGCGCACGAGTCTGGCAACAAGCTGGCGCTGGGCGGTAATCTCGGCATTGCGATGGGCGCGGCGGCCAACGAATGGAACCGGCAGCGAGAACAGGATCGGCAGGATGCGGCCAACCGGCGGGCGGATGAATCACTGAAGCTGCAACAGGCGGCCGATGCGCGGGCGCAGGAATCGCACGGTCTGAAGATGGCCGCCGACAAGATCACGCTCGAAGACACCAAGCGTGCGAACGAAATGATGGCGAAAATCCGCGCCGACCTTGACCTTATCCGTTCGGGCGACTACACGCCGCTCAAGGCGCTGGGCGCAGATTACAACAACCAGATCGGCGCATTTAACGACGGCAACACACTCACCTTCGACGACCTGCCCGAAGGCGGCATCCGCGCCAACCAGTTCGACAAGGCGGGCAAAGCGCTCGGTTCGCTGGTGATCAATTCTCCGCAGGCGGCGGCATCTGCCTACCTTGACGCGGCGGGCATGCAGCTTGCCACGCTCAGCCCGGCGTTCTTCCAGGCGCACATGCAAGCGCAGGCCAAGGCCAGGGAAAGCGCGGCGGATCGCGACCTGAAGCGGGAGAACTTGCAACTTGAACGTGATATGCACAACCGCAGATACGGGCTGGAAGATGCAAGGCTTGGTCTCTTGCGCGAAAAATGGAACTACGAACGCCCGCAGGAAGAGATCAAAACGCTCGAAGCCGTCCGGGCACACCAGGATCGCAATCAATACCGGCAGGCTGTCGAATCCGGCGACCGGGAAAGAATTGCACGCGCCGCGCAAAGAATGAGCGTCGGACAAACCAGCGACAAACAAAGCCCGATCGAACGCGACGTGAACTACCTCACTGCCAAGCACGGCATGACGCCTGAGCAGGCGCTTTCCTACCTCAATTCCGCCAAAACACAGACGCGCGAACAGTTCATTACCAACGTCATCAAAGAGCGCGGGCTGGGAGCCAGCAATGAAGACATCGTGCGCGCAGGCGAACTGTATGACGCCATGCAGGCGCTCTCGCCGCACAAAATACCGGATGGTGCAGCGTCGAATTCTTCTGCGCCGCGCAAAATAGACGGGCGCATTGCAAACAAGATCGGCATCCCTTAATTTTCGGTAAAGGCACCTCATGGAATCCGGAAAGATTTTTGAACAACCCACATTCAACAACTTGCCGGATTCCGGCTTCTCACTGGCGGATGCTGACGACAAAGCAGCGCTGGCGCAAGCCAGGCGGGACTATGCCAATCTTTCCCTAAGCGACATATCCCCAATCAGACGCCCGAAACACAGCGGCGTTGGTAATCTCTATAGCCTGCTTGACGAAGAAGGTGCACAGCATCTCGCCCATGTCGTGCAAGCAATCTGGAAACAGGAATCTGGCAGCGGCAAAAACGCACGCACCAGCACCGACGGCGCGCGCGGCGGTATGCAGATCATGCCTGCCACGTTCAAGATGTACGCCCGCGCCGGCGAGCAGATTGACGACCCTGACGACAACATGCGCGTCGGCATCCGCCTGATCAAAGACCTGGGCGACAAATTCGGTAATGACCCAGCCAGGATCGCCGCTGGATACTTCTCCGGAGCGGGCAACGTCAATGCCGGCAAAGGAGACGCATGGAAGCGCGACCGCGCCGACGGCAACGGCAAGAGAGTCTCCTCCTATGTGGCCGACGTCATGGAAAAAGCTGCGGACTTTTACGAAAGCGGCCGCAAGGAACGTCCTGCAGCCGAACAAACACCTGCGCCAGAAGCAAAGCAACCGGAACAAAAAGCGGTGCTTCCTGATCTCGATAAAGCGCCGGCATGGAAAGACGTACTGGCGCGGCCGGACTTCTGGGAACTGACGCCGGAAGAGCGACAGACCGCCAAAGAAGCCTATTTCGATTACTGGATTGCACCGCACGCAGGGGACGAAGCCGCCGCTTTGCGCATCAAGTTCATGGCCCA
>ERZ773043.710-NODE-710-length-19384-cov-5.423767_pt1 | contig 19384 bp, 23 predicted proteins | sample MGYA00580636_ERZ773043 | MGnify/ENA primary metagenome ERZ773043 (study PRJEB29015, sample SAMEA2737992) | human oral metagenome | biome: human oral; feature: human-associated habitat; material: dental | place: China | collected 2065 ...
GTAACAAGCTGATTAGCAGTAAAGGAACGATTGTTGATGCCGGGGCAAATGTGGGATCATATACATTGAATTTGTATGATAAAGCAGATTATATAATAGCAGTAGAGGCAAGCGGAAGTAATGCGGCCTTTATTCAATCGGTATGTACATTAAATCACATTAAGAATGTCCGGGTTTATAATAATGCTTTGTACAAAAGCGATGGTGAATCCATAGAATTGTTCGTGTCAAATGATACATGTGGGAATAATTCGATGTACAAGACGACAGGGTATAGTGAGATCGAGTCTGTCCAAACCTTGACTATTGATACGATTTGTGCAGAAAACGGAGTAAATGATATTCGGCTGATAAAAATTGATATAGAGGGTGCTGAGTATAATTGCCTTCTTGGAGCAAAGAGTACTATAGAGCGATACAGGCCAATAGTTTTATGTGAATTTAATCGTATGGCAGCAGAGGCTGCGGGTTATGACTTATCTCTTTTGTATGGTTTTTTCAAGGAGAGAGACTATGAAGCGTTTCTGCTTGACGAACATGCACAGCGATTACTCCTATTTGATGAGCAGGAATTAGAGCAAAAGTATTTTGCGAATAATCTTTTTCTGATTCCGAAAAAGTGATTTTCACTGATGAACATCGGATTAGTTTCTACATGGTTTGAAAGAGGGGCCGCTTACGTGTCTCGACAGTATATGGATGCCTTATCCTCTGATCTGGAAAATCGTGTATTTGTCTATGCACGTGGGGGGGAAGCCTATGCGAAAAAAAACAACCAATGGGACAAAGAGAATGTGACGTGGGGAAAAAAATCAAAGAAATATTACTACGGAGCAACGAGTATTGATCGTCCAGATTTTATCGGCTGGTTGAAGAATAAACAAATCGAGGTTGTTTTATTCAATGAGCAAAATTGGTGGGAACCAGTTGTCTGGTGCAAAGAGATGGGGATTATTACTGGTACTTATGTCGATTATTACACGGAAAAAACCGTCCCTTTTTTCGCTGCGTACGATTTCCTGATCTGTAACACACAGAGGCATTATAATTTATTTAAGGAGATAGCGCATGCTTATTACGTCCCATGGGGTACCGATATCGATTTGTTCCGACCACAAAGCAAGAAGGATGTCGAGGCATCATCGATAGTGTTTTTTCATTCAGCCGGAATGAATCCGATTCGTAAAGGAACGGATTCGACTATTCGAGCTTTCGCTGCTATAGATGACCCTAATAGTCGTTTACTTATCCATACTCAAGAACGGCTATCCGCCTATTTGGACGATGATGTGTGTCGCATAGCCGAGAGACATCCGCGTATCTCCGTCGTACAAAAAACGGTACCAGCCCCTGGGCTATACACTGAAGGTGATGTCTATGTCTATCCTTCTATATTGGATGGCTTGGGTTTGACGGTTGTTGAAGCATTGGCGTGCGGATTGCCTTGTATCGTTAGCGATAATGCGCCGATGAATGAATTTGTTCAGCCAGATATGAATGGACGACTTGTCGCGATTGATTATTTGTATGCTCGCAGCGATGGTTATTTTTGGCCGCAGTGCAAAATTTCACTTTCCTCATTAGAGGAAGAGTTACAGTTTTATTTACTCCATCGTTCATCTATTGAGAACGAGAAAGTAAAGGCAAGGCAATCTGCTGAAGAACAATATAATTGGAAGGATCGATATAAACAGATTTGTGCCCTTTTCAAAGAGGTAAAGCATGAGCCAATAGATGAGGTGTTGAGGCGGCGAATCTATAGTTATGAGCAGCATCTTAATGGCAAATACAATATGCTGCCTTATGCATTTTATTTTTGGAAAAAATGGAGGTGCGGATGGACTCGATGAGAATATTGTACATTGCTGTGCATGAGAATAACCGCGGCTGGGGGAGCGAACATTTCGTAAACGATGGATTTAATGAAATAGGGGTAGAAACGTCCTGTGTCGATTTTAGAAAATACAGAAAAGAAATTGTGGAGTGCATTCTGCAAGTTCCGACGTTTGATTATTTATTTCTCCAGCGAGGCGATTATTTCCCTATTGAGCTTTTGCGGGCAGTTCGCCGTCCTAAGTTTTTTTGGGCATCCGAGTTAGTCTCAAGAAATAGGGATCAGGATCGATTATTGAGTTGTGGGCTGTTTGATCATACCTTTGTTCATACAAAGGCCTGTAAAGAGGCTATTGTAAGAAACGGATGGTTACAAGAATCTCAAATAACGGTTTTGTTAAATGGTTTTGATCCGAAGACTCATTACCCACTTTCTGTTGAAAAAGATATAGACGTGCTGTTTATTGGGAATATGCTGAAACGCAGAAAGGAATGGACGGATAAAATCGGGAAGAACTGCTCGTTGCACACTGCCGTCGGGATTTACGGCGACAAAATGGTGAAATTGATCAATCGCGCGAAAATCGTCTTGAATATCCACTCCGAGGAATTTCAGGATACGGAGACACGTGTTTTTGAGGTATTGGGCTGCCGACGTTTTTTATTGACAGAAAAATTGTCTGTAGAAAATCCGTTTACCGATCGGAAACATCTTGTTGAGTGCACAGATTTGGGGGATATGATTCGTCAAATCCAATATTATCTTAAGCACGACGCAGAACGAGAACAGATAGCAGAACAAGGTTATATGGAGGCGATAGAGAAGCATACTTATAAAAGACGGGCGGAATATTTGGCCACGCTTTTTACTGCATATCCAATTGACTTCAGGGTGGAGGCAATCGATCGGCAGCGATTACAGGAGGCACGCGGTGAAGCTGCTCGTCTATATCGAAAAGTCATCTTTGATGAAAGGTGTATGCGTTTTCGTCAGCATCTGCGGAAATTTATTCGACGATAATGTTATCGCAATGAATCATCTCGCAGTGATGCCGTCACTGTCATTATTGTAATGAGCTCTCATTCGTAGATGTAGCTGTAATCATTACCGCAACGAGCCGTCCCGCAGAAAAATTGCAAGTGTCGTTGCAGTAACAATTTTTCCTATAGAAAAGGAACGACAAACGTTATCATAACGCTATTGATAACGTAGCGTAGCGTATTTTGGTGGAGAGGATAAAGGAAATGAAGTATTTACACATGGCAAGTCGAACTACTGAAGTGGATGTCGTTTCTGATCAGATTGTTGCAATGTATGAAGCCCGAACGGGACTGAAGACGGAGCCATATCTTGGTGTCTACGATGGTGACGGTGAAAAGCCAATCCGAACAGATTACGGAGGCTATTAAACGACTAAAAATTCTGAGCGAATTATTAGAGGATCTGGATGCTGTTCGAGACCGAGCTATCAGTGCGCTCGGACATGTGCTTAATGAGGCGAATATGCCAACAGCCGATGCACATCGACACACGCCGCCTCTAAAAAAAGTGTTTGATAATTATACGCTCTCTATACTCGTGAGAATTATGAAAGTGAATCGCTCTGGTCGAATCACTGCTTGCTGATTTGGACACAGCCGCATTGCAAGCGCATATTACGGCCCTTTCAGGTGTAGGCAAGGGCAATTACAGTTATACGCACAGCGCAGACTACGTTTGCTACCAAGCTTTGGAGGCGTTAGCCAAAGACAGGGCCTTGCAGAGTGCCAGTGCACTTAAACTCGCCTTGTTGAAAACGATTAACACCAAACTTATTTGCTATCTTGATGTGATGAAGGATGTTGCTGCTGCAAAATATGCTGATTTTGCAGCAGCGCGTTGCGTGGACTACCGATGAGCAGAACGCGTATTATCGCAATGCGCCACACCCTTGATGAGAAAAAGAAGAAAAAGGGTAAGGAAAAAGACAAAGGGAAAGAGAAGGACAAGAAAAAGGAGAAAGATGACCAAGGCGATGATATTACGTTGCCAACGGAGTAGCGAATCTTTATCGGAAGAGGAATAAGATGAAAATAGCGATTATAGGATTAGGATATGTGGGATTACCGTTGGCGGTAGCGTTTGCAGAGCATTATCCGACTGTTGGCTTTGACATCAATCGTAAACGGATCGGCGAATTGCAGAAAGGGCTTGATCACACCCAAGAAATGGATCGTGACAGGCTGCAGGGTGCCCTATCCAGTACAGAAGAAAAAGGCTTGACACTGACTGACGACAATGAGCAGTTAAGTGATTGTACGGTATTTATTGTGACTGTCCCAACGCCGATCACGAAATTTAAGACCCCTGATTTAGCTCCGCTATTGGCTGCGTCGGCTACGGTAGGTCGGGCGTTAAAGTCTGGGGATATTGTTATTTACGAATCGACGGTTTATCCCGGATGTACGGAGGAGGACTGTGTGCCTGTTTTGGAAAAAGTCTCAGGGTTAAAGTATAATGTGGATTTCTTTTGTGGTTATTCTCCTGAGCGAATCAATCCCGGAGACCGAAAAAACACATTGCAGACGATTCAAAAGGTTGTTTCTGGTTCGACAGAAAAGGTTGCCGAGAAGGTTGAAATGCTTTATAGATCAATTGTCCCCGCCGGTACATTTCGTGCGTCGTCGATTAAGGTTGCCGAAGCGTGTAAGGCGATTGAAAATGCACAACGCGATGTGAATATCTCGTTTGTTAATGAATTGTCGCTGATTTTTGATCGTATGGGAATAGATACGCAGGAGGTGCTTGAAGCAGCTGCCACAAAATGGAACTTCCTGAAGTTCACTCCCGGCTTGGTTGGCGGACATTGCATCGGCGTTGACCCTTATTATTTGATGCATAAGTCGCAGTGTTTAGGCTATAATCCTCAGGTTATCCTTTCTGGCCGCTCCATCAACGATGGAATGGGGCGTTTTGTGGCTTCAAAGACGGTGAAATTGATGATTCGTCATGGGATTCGGATTGTTGGAAGTCGTGTATTAGTGCTTGGATTTACATTTAAGGAGAATTGCCCGGACACACGGAATACGAAAGTTGTTGATGTAATCGATGAGTTGAAGGATTTTGGTATTCATGTGGATGTGTATGATCCACATGCATTGCGTGATGAAGTAAAAGCAGAATATGCTATTGATTTACTCTCACAGCAACCTGATCCCAAACAATATGACGGCGTTATTTTAACAGTTGCTCACAACGAATTTTGTTCGATTGACTTCAGTTTTGTGCGTAACCAGCCGACTGTTTTATTTGACGTAAAAGGGATCCTCGATAAATCGCTTGTCCACGGGCGACTTTAATCGATTTATTTGTTCTTATGATGCAGTTGGCGCCTATAGTGCTTTTCACATACAATCGTCCGGTACACACTCGCCAGACAATTGATGCGTTGTTAAAAAACGAATATGCCTCGGGGAGCGATTTGATTATTTTCTCGGATGCTCCGAAAAACGATGCAGCCGAAGATGGGGTACGCCAAACAAGAGCCTACTTAAGAGGAATTACTGGTTTTCGTTCGATTAATTTAATCGAGCGTGCAGAAAATATGGGGCTGGCGGCAAACATCATTGATGGAGTAACTCAAGTTGTGAATGAGTACGGTCAAATTATTGTCTTGGAAGATGATTTGTTGACATCTCCTTTTTTTTTAAAATACATGAATGAGGCGCTCTCGATGTATGAAGATGCCAATGAGGTTATTAGTGTGCATGGGTATATATTCCCGATAAAAAGGAAGTTACCGGAGTCGTTTTTTATTCGTGGTACTGATTGCTTGGGCTGGGGGACATGGAAAAGAGGCTGGGATCTATTTACTCCCAATGGTGCTGAATTGTTGGATCAAATAAGAGCTCATAAACTGGAATGGACATTTGACTTCTCAGGTAGTTACCCTTTTATGAAGATGCTAGAAAAACAGGCGGATGGATCCGTTAGCTCATGGGCTGTACGATGGTATGCCTCTGCATTATTAAAAGATAAATTAACGCTCTATCCAGGGCGGTCCCTTATTTTTCATAATGGGAGTGATGGGAGCGGCACTAACTACAGTGGGGACAATGCGCTTGATGTGAAACTATCTGATCGCCCGATCGTGCTTGAACGTCTTCTACTTGAAGAAGATAAGAATGCGAGAAAAGCGTTTATTGGTTATTTCCGTTATGCGATGCTATGGCATAAGATCCAATACCGGATAAAATCTGTATTTCAGGGTAGAAAGGGATAAGAATAATGCGGAAGAACATTATGTTGGTTTTTGGGACACGGCCAGAGGCAATCAAGATGGCTCCTTTAGTTAAGGAGTTCCAGAAATATCCGGATAAGTTCAGGACGACTGTTTGCGTGACAGGGCAACATAGAGAAATGCTCGATCAAGTGTTGAATATCTTTGATATTATACCGGATTATGATCTGAACATCATGAAGTCAGGCCAGGATTTATACGACATTACATCGCGAATTTTATTGGGAATGCGAGATGTTTTTTCTCAGGCTAAACCGGATATAGTGATGGTGCACGGTGATACGACTACGTCAATGGCTGTTGCTTTAGCTGCATTCTATCAACAGATGCGGGTCGGACATGTCGAAGCTGGTTTACGTACGAATAATATATATAGTCCATGGCCAGAAGAGATGAATCGTCAGATAACCGGGCGTATTGCTACATACCACTTTTCGCCAACCTCTTTAGGGCGAGATAATTTATTGCAAGAGGGCGTACACAGCAATCGTATTTGGGTGACGGGCAACACGGTAATTGATGCGCTCTATGCTGTTCTTGGTAGGATAAAACATAATGAAGCCTTGCAATTATCACTCAGAAAAGCGTTGAATAGAGCTGGCTATGACGTGGATAGAGTATCGAATGAAAATAGATTTCGACGTCTTGTTCTGATTACTGGACACCGGCGTGAAAATTTTGGTAAGGGGTTTCTCCAGATTTGTCATGCAATAGAGATGTTGAGTACGACATATCCTGATGTGGATTTTGTCTATCCGATGCATCTGAATCCAAATGTGCGAAAACCCATCGAAAAGGTTTTTAATGAGACATCTCGAGAAAATCTGTTTTTTATCGAACCATTGGACTATCTCCCATTTGTGTACTTGATGAAAAAAAGCAGTCTCGTCTTAACTGATAGTGGTGGTATTCAGGAGGAAGCCCCGAGCTTGGGTAAACCCGTCCTTGTTATGCGTGATACAACGGAACGCCCAGAGGCATTAGATGCGGGGACGGTGAAGTTGGTTGGCACAGATTGTGATAAAATTATCTCGGAAGTCTCTTCCTTATTGGAAGATAAGGAATATTATAGGAGAATGAGTCGGGCTATAAATCCATATGGTGACGGGAGGGCGTGTGAGCGAATTGTTTCAATTTTTAGTTTGGATGGATGATGCTCTCTTTGGGAATAGTCTAAAAACAAAGATTATTTTCAAGTGAGCGATAGGGCTAAATTAGGGTTTATGAGGGAATCGAATTGCAGATGTCCACTTTGTGGCAATATAATAAAGAGTAGAATAGAGAGTGTGAGAACTATAGATATATCTAATTTGTATCGGAGAGTTTACAAAAAGGATATAGGCTATATCTGGAAAAGTGTGGAGAGATTGGAATATGTTCTTTGCCAAAAATGTGGTCTGCGTTTTTTTCATCCAATCATATCGGGGGATGATGATTTTTATAATATTTTGCTAAAAGACGAATGGTACTATCTGCATGAGGGGAAAACGGAATATGATTATTCGCGTAAGTTCATCGAAGAGGATGATCGAGTTTTAGATATAGGTGCTGGAAGAGGTGCTTTTAGACATTATTTGTCAGAGAAGAATTATTATCAGGGCTTGGATCTTAGTAGTAAAGCTATAGAACTTGCTAAAAAGGATGGAGCAAATGTTTTGCCAATTCCAATAGAAGAATTTAGTGAGGAGAATAAAGAGAGGTTTGACGTAGTCTCTATCTTCCAAGTAATAGAACATATTTCTTCGTTGGATAAATTCATGTGTTCTGCAATTGATTGCATTGTGAAGGGAGGACTTTTGATTGTTGCAACGCCAGATAATGATGGATTTATTAAGTATGTATCTAATTTTTGCCTGAATTTACCACCCCATCATACTCTTCATTGGAATGAGAGATCACTAAGGTCTATGGCTGAGAAATATAATTTGGAGGTTCTGGATATCTATAGAGAACCGGTGTCCAGTGTCCATAGACAATGGTGGTATAATACAATGTCAACGACTTACCTTAATCGTCTTCTAAGAAGAGATTTTCGGATGATTGATTATAGGTTTACATATAAGATTGTGCGTTTGGTGGCTAAAATATTAGCTCAATTTTACAAACTGTCTGGAGAGCATAAGAAGTCTTTTGGGCAGAGTATCATTATGGTATGCAGAAAGCCCGATGTTTAACTTCTGCACTCTCTTTGACTCTGCCTATCTATCGCGAGGCTTAGCGATGTATGAATCGCTTTGTCGCCATTGCCAAGAATTTCATTTGTATGTTTTTGCATTTAACGACGCCTGCTACACGACATTGAGGTCGTTATCTCTGAATAAGATGACGGTGATCTCATTGAGTGAGTTTGAGGATGATGAATTACTGCGTGTTAAGCCGGTTCGTACACGAGGAGAATATTGTTGGACATGTACTTCGTCTACTATACTGTATGTATTAAATCGGTTTAATGTAGAGAGCTGTACATATTTAGATTCTGATCTCTATTTTTTCTCATCCCCACAGTCCTTATTTGATGAGATGGGAGATGATGCAGTGATGATTACCCCTCATAATTATACACCTCAATACGATCAAAGTACAAGAACCGGAATTTATTGTGTACAGTTCGTTGCTTTCAAAAATAACGAGCAAGGACGGGATGTTTTGAATTGGTGGCGGAAAGCGTGTATAGATTGGTGCTATAATCGTTTTGAGAACAATCGCTTCGGCGATCAGAAATATTTAGACGATTGGCCAAGACGGTTTGATGGAGTACATGTTTGCAGGAATTTAGGTGCAGGTGTTGCGCCGTGGAATATGCAGCGGTTTTCTTTTCAAGAGGATAGAGGGTATATTGTGGCTACAGAAAAAGAGATAGGAACTTCTTTTGAGGTCGTGTTTTTCCATTTTCACTCTCTTACGTTTGTCACCCCCTCTTATTTTTCCCCTCGACCTTACTATCGGAGAAGTAAAAGTGCAATTCAACTAATGTTTAACCCATACGTAAAAAAAATCGAGGAGATCAGAAACAAATATCCAGAAGTTGCTGCTTCGGAAAGATATCTCTCAGGATTCGATAGAGCAAAGTATTTTCTCGAACTTTTTGCGCGTCGAGGGTGGAGTGAAATTTCTTCGATAAGAGCGTTGCACCAATAGAATGGCAGAATTAATAGATCTCAAAACATATACTGATCGACGCGGAAATTTGACCGTGATTGAGAAGGTTATACCGTTTGATATTAAGCGAATCTTCTACATTTATGGTGTAGATGACTCCGTGAGAGGTGGGCACCGTCATCATAAAACTGTACAGGCTGCCATTTGTCTTCAAGGCCACTGCATCATATCCAATCATACAAAGAATGGACATAAGGATTTTATCTTAGACTCTCCTCATAAGTGTCTTATCATTAATCCTGAAGATTGGCATACAATGCATCATTTCAGCAAGGATGCAATCTTAATGGTGTTGGCTTCGGAATATTTCGACCCTCATGATTACATCTATGAACCCTATAAATGACAGACAGCATATTGAAAGAGATGCTTGACCTATTTCATACATACTACCTAAGGCAGCGATTTTTTCCCAATTGGTTTAGCGTTTTCATCAACCCATTTTATTTTATCCGCAAGCGGTTGATAGAGAAAGTGCGGCGACTTGCACCACAATTAGAAGGTGAATTGCTTGATTTTGGGTGTGGAGCTAAACCATATCAGGAGTTGTTTCCGCATTTAAGGTCCTATCTTGGAGTAGATATAGAGAACGAAGGTCATAATCATAAAACGGAAGAGATAGATGTCTACTATGATGGAGTACGCCTTCCATTCGACGATGATTCGTTTGACGCGATATTGACAAGTGAAGTGTTGGAGCATGTGCCTAATGTGGACGGGTGTCTTACAGATCTTGTTCGTGTATTGAGACCGGGTGGAAAGATGCTGGTTACCGTACCGTTTATTTGGGCAGAGCATGAGTTGCCGTATGATTTTAGACGATTCTCTCTTATCGGTATTCGAAAACACATAACAGATCAGGGATTGACAATCCTTGCCGAAGAACGTAGCGGACATTTTGCGGAAGTCGTTTTGCAATTGTGGATGGCATATTTACGAAGCCTGTTTTACGTCAAGAATAAATATGTCAACCTTCTTATGAATGCCATATTCATTGCACCGGTTTGTATTTTGGGCGGTGCGATTGTTTGGTTGTTGCCCCGAAAACCTGAACTGTATTTTAATACGATAATACTGGCTCAAAAGAAGATCTAGATGCCCCTCCTTTTCTCCATCATCACAGTCACATACAATGCTCGGAAGGCGCTCGAGCGGACGTTGCAGAGCGTCGGGGTGCAGACGTATGGCGAGATGGAGTACCTCGTGATTGACGGGGGATCGACTGACGGGACGATGGAGCGAGTCGCACGTTGGGAGGCGGAGATGGCGGATGAACGCACGCGGCGTGGCATGGAGCCGATGCGGTGCGTAACCGTTTCGGAGCCGGATCGTGGGCTGTACGACGCGATGAACAAGGGCCTGCAACGGGCGACGGGCGACTATGTCTGGTTTCTCAACGCAGGTGACACATTTCGGTCGCCGGAGACGGTGGCGCAATTGGCCGATGTGGCCGAACGAAACGGTTGGCCAGATATTCTTTACGGTGAGACGGACGTGACCGACAGCGAGGGGCGATTTATCGCCGCGCGTCGACTGAAAGCGCCCGAGACGTTGACGTGGCGCGGCTTTCGAACGGGGATGCGTGTCAGCCATCAGGCGTTTGTCGTCAAGCGGAGCGTGGCGCCGACGTACGATTTGCAATACCGATTTTCGGCCGACTTCGATTGGTGCATCCGGTGCATGAAACAATCGCAGCGGATCGTCAACTCACGAATGCGGTTAGTGAATTATGAAGCCGAAGGAATGACGACGCGCAACCGTAAGGCGTCCCTCGCGGAGCGCTACCGCATCATGTGTCGCTACTACGGGGCGTTGCCCACGCAGATGCGTCACCTTTGGTTTGCCACCCGATTCCTCTGGGCGAAGGTGAGCGGAAATAAGGCGTAGCGCGAGAGATCGTCCGAGAAGGGCCTCGGACACTCATCCCGCAAAACAACAACACAACGCTACGGGCCGACGCCCCGCGGAGAAGAGAATCGAGCATGATCGAACGCGATCATAACGAATGGAATAAGCGACCTCTATCGAGGCCGCTTTTTTTGTGGATTGTCGGAACCCTTTGCGAGGTCTGCTACCCGCTCCAGTACTTGTCTTTCGCCTTGCTGATTCCTGCCATTGCGGCGCTTGTGTGCAACCGAGGGCGACGGTCGGCACCGCGCGAGCTGCGGCTCGAGACACCCTACATTTGGGGCGCGATCTTGACTTTCGTGATCCTCTTTCTGGCCATACAGCGGACCGCGCTGGCTGAGCGGCACCTCGACGATCCGAGGCCTGCGCCGACGGCATGGCGACGGGCGGCGCACGCTGTGCAAGGACACATCGTGGAACGCCTCGGGCAGCTGCGCCTTTCGCCCGACGAGCACGCTGTACTGGCCTCGATCACCGTCAACGACCGTAGCGGCATGACGCGTGACTTGCGCCGCCGATTCTCCACCGCTGGCGTGGCACACCTCTTAGCCGTCAGCGGCTTTCACGTCGGACTGGTCAGCGGCGCGCTTGCCCTGCTACTCGGTTTTCTGCCGCCGACTACGCCCTGCCGACTCTTCCGTTGCGGACTGATGATCCTCGTCGCCTGGGCCTACGCCGCCGTGTCGGGCCTTTCTGCACCGGCCGTCCGAGCGGCCACGATGCTCACCATCTACCTCATTGGCGTGGCCCTTCGCCGCACCCCCGAGCCATACAACACGCTGTTCGCCTCTGCTTTGTTGATGCTTTTCGTCGATCCCTTCAGCCTCTTCGACGTCGGGTTCCAGCTCACCTTCGCGGCCGTCTTATTCATCCTTCTGCTCACGCCCCGCATAGCCAGCCTCATCGATGTGCGCCACCGGTGGATCGCCCTTCCTTGGCGACTCGTGGCCGTCAGCCTGGCTGCTCAGGTCGGCACCTTCCCGCTCTGTTGCTACTATTTCGGCCGCATCTCCCTCGTTTTTCTCTTCGCAAATCTCTTCCTCGTGCTGTCCGCCACGCTGCTCATCCCCATGGCCCTCGTGTGGGTCGCGCTGCCCGTTGGCACGCCCGGGAGCTTCGGATTGCAGAGCGCGGTGGAGCGCCTGACGCACACGCTCGTCGCCGTCGTCGATCGGTTCAGCCTCCTCCCTGCGGCCGGTGTCCCGATGCGCTTCGACCTCGTCCTGCTCATCGGTTCCTACGCCGTCCTCCTCTTGGGCATCCACGCTGCGACTCGCGGCAGTCGACGGACGCTTTTTGCCTCCTTAGGGGGGACGCTTTCCCTCATCGTTTACACCCTTGCGCAGCATCAGTTTGAAGGGTGACAGACACTCGTTTCCCGGATAAAAACAGGGCGGAGGCGCTGTCGGATTGGGTTCCGGCAGTGCCTTTTTTGTTTTTAGGTTCAATCAAATGCGTTTCGGCCTACTCGCTCCGTTTTTTGCCCCTTTGATCGTTCCAGCCCCCTTCATTGTTAACGCGAGTTCGGCGTGGGCAATCCTATCGCTTACGATTGCCTGAGGAAATGAGCCGAAAAAGTTTTGTGGCGAGCGATTTCCTGAGGAAATGAGCCGAAAAAGTTTTGTGGCAGGCGGCCTTTGTTTTTACCATCAAAAACGCGGATTGTTCTTTACCGATAGAAAAACTTGTCCTCCCCGCCTGTAGCATTTTCGCTGCGGGTGCGTTAAGGGGGTAGATGGATGGAAAAAGACGCGAACAATGGACAGTTACGAGCAGATCATCGAGGGTGTGAGGCGCGACGCGCGGGCGTCGCAGCTGGCGTTTTACGACAGTTTTCACGGGCCGACCTACCACAGCGCAGCGGCCGTGCTGGGCGCGGGCGATGAGGCGGAAGAGGTGATGCAAGATGTGCTGATGAAGGTGCTCCTCCGGCCCTCCCTGCTACAGTCCGACGCCGCCGCCATGACGCGTTACCTGCGTCGCATGGCTACGAATGCGGCCATCGACCGCCTGCGCAGGGACCATGCTCCGCTCACGATCGCCATCAACGAAGACATGCTGCACGAGCCTCCCTCAGACGAACCAGACGACCCGGACGAGCTGCCCGACACGGACACGATCCGCCGCAGCGTGGAGCGTCTGCCGGAGACCTACCGCAACATACTCCGTCTGCGCCTCTTCGGCCAGATGCGCTTTGCCGACATCGCCGCGGCGCTCCGAGCCAACCCATCCAGCGTGCGCGTGCAATACACCCGCGGCCTGTCGAGGCTGCGCAAACTCTTAACACGAAAGGAAGAAGGATGAACACGAACGATAGATTAGAAAACAGACTCCAGGCGCAGGCCGCGGAGATCTTTGCCGCCGATACACCGCCGGCGGGCCATCGCGAACGCTTTGCCCAACGATTAGACGCCGAGCGCGCATTGCGTCGGCGACGTCGGCTGTCGTGGCGATTGGCCATCGGTGCCGTGGCGCTGGCGGCGGCCGTGGCCCTTACGGCCGTCTGGCTGTGGCCGACAACGGTTGCGAGCGACGGCTGCGACGATGCGGCGGAATCGCCCGTCGAGGTGCAGCGCTATTATGCCATGAAGCTCGATCACGAGCTGGAGGCCACGCGTGCCCTGATCGGCGATACGGAGAATGAAGATCGTCGCGCTTTGCTCGAAGAACTTCAAGCCATGCAGGCCGAGGGCGTGCCCGACGTGCAGCTGCCCGACGACGAGCGAATCACCCTCATCGTGCGCGTCTACACCTCCAAGATCGACGCGCTGAAGCACATCCAAACGCAATTATCAACCCACTATAAGAAAGAGGAATCATGAAAAGAATGCTGCTTACCGTGCTGCTCGTGAGCCTTTGCGCCATGGGCAGCACAGCCGCCAAGAAGGTTTATCGGCGGCAGATTGTGAAGGAGTTCAGTGTCGGAGCGCGTCCTGAGCTCGCCCTTAGCAACTGCTTCGGCGAGATTCGCATCGTCGAAGGTGCGGATCGTAAGATCACTGTGCGCGTGGAGCTGCGCGGCGAGGGTAAGACGGAAGAGGAGGCGCGTCGGTATGCCGAAGCCGTCAACGTCGACCTCTCGCTGTCGGGCAACCGAGTGGAGGGCCGGACGACCTTCCAGAAGATCATCTGTAATAACTGCGGCCGTGCGGCGGACTTCACCGTGACGGCCCCGCGCGACGTCGTCCTCTCGCTCGCCAACCAGTTCGGCAACATCTACATCAACCGGGCCACGCAACCGCTCACCGTCACGGTGAAGTATGGCGACCTCTACCTCAAGGAGGCTTCGACGGCCTCGGTCAACGTCTCCTTTGGCAAGGCCTCCATCGACCGTTGCGCGATGCTCAACCTCAATAGCCAGTATTCAGGCATCACCCTCGGCACCGTGGGGCAACTCACGGGCAAGACGAAGTTCGACGGCACCTACCACATCGAATCCATCGGCCGCTGCACATTGACCGCGGGCTATACGCAGATAAGGATCGATCGGCTGAGCGAATCGTGCGTCGTGGACAAATTGCGCTTCAGCGGCCTCAGGATCGGCGAGGTGGCGCGTGGCTTCAGCGAGATCTCCGTCAAAGCCTCCTACAGCGAGGTGCACCTCGGCCTGACGCCCAGTCACGCTTTCCGCGCCGACCTCTCGGCTTCTTACGGCCAAATCCATACCGGCGACCTGAATATCCGTGCTGCCGATACGCGGAGCGGACACACCAATCAGCTTTCAGGCACGGCTGGCGCGTCAGAGAGTCCACGGGCACGAGTGAGCGTCACGTCCTCGTTCGGAGATATTTATCTGAAGTGAGGCTGGAATGACGTTGAAATACCGTTTGAACGCCTTCTCTGCGCTCTGATCCATCTTCGATTTTGAGATTTCCGGATTGGTTTACATTTGGCCCGTCAAAATAGTTATACCAAGTAGGACATAAGTGGAATTAGAAAGAGAAACAGAAGAAATGGACGCCTCGGCGGGCTGGGCTCGCATGTGGAGGCTGCTGAACGAGGAAGAGCGTAGCATCTTACGTGCAAATTCAATCATTGCGCACTATAAGCGCAACCAGATCATTTACTCCGAAGGCGACGAACCGAAAGAGATGATGTGTTTGCTCAAGGGGAAGGTCAAAATCGCCAAGGAAGGTGTGGGCGGACGTAGCCAGATTATCCGCATGATACGCCCCATCCAGTACTTTGCTTACCGGGCTTATTTCGCGAAGGAGCGTTACCTGACCAGCGCTACGGCCTGCGATCTGTCTACGGTCTGTGCCATCCCCATGACGATTGTAGACATGCTCATCCATGCCAACTCGCGGCTGGCTATGTTTTTTATCCGCCAGCTCTCGGCCGATCTGGGTATCGCCGACGAGCGGACCGTGAACCTTACGCAGAAGCATATCCGCGGCCGATTGGCCGAGTCGCTGCTCTTCCTCAAGGATAGTTACGGGCTGGAGGAGGATGGCGCAACGATCAGCATCTACCTCTCGCGCGAGGATCTGGCTAACCTCTCAAACATGACTTCCTCGAACGCCATCCGAACGCTCTCTTCCTTTGCTTCCGAGCGGATCATAGCGATGGACGGTCGCAAGATCAAGTTGATCGATGAGGATCAGCTTCGCAAGATCAGTCGTATGGGATAGGGGGGACGGTAAAGCGAAACAGTAGAAAGGAAAAAGTCCTGCCGGCGGAAAGGGTATCGCACCCCTTCTCTGCCAGCAGGACTTTTCGTTTTCCGCTTTTCGTCTTCCGCGCTACCCGATAAAGACGTATTTCAGGATGAAGAGCACGGCCAAGACATACATCGTCGGGGTGAGCTTGTGGAGCTTACCGCTGAGCAGGTTCAGGACAACGTAGCTGATGATGCCGATCAATATGCCGTCCGAGATGCTATACGTGAGGGGCATGAGGACGAGGCAGATGAAGGCGGGGAGCGACTCGGAATAGTCGTCCAAGTCAATGTCGCGGATGGGGCTGAGCATGAAGAGACCGACGATGACGAGCACGGGGCACGTAGCCGAACCGGGGATGGAGAGGAAGAGCGGCGCGAAGATGAGTGCCACGGCAAAGCATACGGCTGTCGTGAAGGCCGTGAGTCCCGATCGGCCACCTTGCGCCACGCCCGAGGCACTCTCCACATACGTCGCAATGGCGCTCGATCCCATCATCGACCCGATGGTTGTGCCTACGGCGTCGGCCATGAAGGCGCGCTTGAGGTGCGGCACTTGACCGTTCCGCAGCATCCCCGCCTTGGTGGAGACGCCGACGAGTGTGCCGATGGTGTCGAACATGTCAATGAAGAGGAACGTAAGCACGACGATGAGCATGTCGACCGTGAAGACGTGTGTGAAGTCAAACTTGAAGGCGATCGGAGCGATGGACGGCGGCAGGCCAGCCACACCGCCAAACGTGGTCAGGCCCATTGGCAGGCCGATGAGCGTCGTGCCGAGGATGCCGAGCAGTAGGGCACCGCGGACGTTGAGGATGAGTAGTGTGCCCGTAAGCACAAGCCCGATGATGGAGAGCAGTCCGGGGCCTGAGGTGATGGTTCCGAGCGTGACAAACGTGGCAGAGCTGGAGGCGATGACGCCGCCATTCTTCAGCCCGATGAAAGCGATGTAGAGCCCGATGCCCGGCCCGATGGCATTGCGGATAGAGGCGGGGATGGCGTTGACAATGGCGTCGCGGAGGTTCGTCTCGGTGAGGATGATAAAGGCCACGCCCTCGATAAGCACGGCGGTGAGGGCGAACGACCAGTCGTAGCCCATCTTGGTGCAGACGGTGTAGGCAAAGAAGGCGTTCAGGCCCATGCCTGGCGCCAGGGCGAAGGGTAGGCGGGCGTAAAGCGCCATGATGAGGGTGGAGAACATGGAGATGATGGCCGTGGTGGTGAAGATGGCGCCTTTGTCCATGCCGATGTCGCCCATGATGTTCGGGTTGACGGCCAGGATGTAGGCCATCGTCAGGAAGGTGGTAATGCCGGCTATGATCTCCGTCCGCACGTTCATCGTCTGCGGATCGAAGCCGAAAAGTCGTGTTAGGGTAGTCGTCTTGTTCATGTGGTTGTATAGGTAGGGGTGATGGGGAGTTACTACTACGGTTATTGATCGTGACTGAGGGTTTGCAGAGTGTCGCTCTGCGAACCCTCAGAAGGTCCACTTGGCGGCTATGGTCGGGTTAACCCGGAATCCGTCTTGGCCGGCAAAGTTGTTCGACAGCTCCACCTCGCTGCCGAGGCTGAGATTGAAGTGTGGGTCGATACCGGGGAAGCGGTTCAGGTTGACCCACAGCTGCGGCTCACTGATAAAGGCTAAGTCGCCCGCCCGGCCCGGCTCGCGCCACCAGTCGGCAAAGCCGGAGAAGGTGAAGCGGCCCGCGGCGGCATGTACGTACCAAGTGGCCGTGAGCTGGAAACTGTTCGGCTCCGGCGCACGCTGGATGTACTTATACAGGGCCATAAGCGAGAAGCCACGCGTGAAGTCGGGGTGGTTCCATGCGTAGGTAGCGCCGGCGAGGTAGGCGTTGCGGATGTGGTTCAGGCCGCCGTTGTACTCCACGTGCAGCGCCACGGGGGCCTTCCACCAGCGCAGCTCGCGGCTGATCTCCCAGTAGGCGCCGGAGACGCCGTCGTTCGTGTAATCCATATCGACAAAGAAGAAGGTGTTACCCCAGGCATCGGGGCGGAACATCTCCACGGTGGATGTCCAATGTGCGCGGCCACGTTCGGAGTCGTAGAGGGCGTGGCCAAAGTCGTAGTGCATCTGCACGTTTTGCGCCTGCGTGGTGAGACGTGTTGCCGTTAGCAGGAGGCACACGGCAAGAAGGATGTGTAGTTTGATTCGATTCATTTGAAATAGGTGGTTAGAAGGTAGTTCGCTTACCCCCTGTAAATGTGGCTGTTTACTCATACCCTTATAAGGTAGCTTCGTCCTACCTTATAGGGTAGCTTCGTCATACCTTATAAGGGTATTGGGTTACTTCCGAATATTCTTTGCGGCGAAGACCATCATCAGGCCGAGGTTGACCACTAATACGCCGCCGCAGCACGCCACGTAGAAGGCCAACCATTCGCGATCGGGTCGCAGCACGAAGTAGGCCACCGCGGTGCCGACCGTGATCAGCCCCATGAGCACGGCCAACGTCCGCAGGATAACTGTCCGCTTATTCATTGCGCCGATGGTTCAACTGTTCCAGATCTGCCATGCGGCAAAGGCTTGTAGAAGCAACATCTCGAGGCCATTCTTCACCTCTGCGCCCTGTTCGCGGCCGCGGCGCATGAAGAGCGTCTCGTCCGGGTTGTAGAGCAGGTCGTAGAGCAAATGCGAGGGCGTAAGGAGGTCGTAGGGGATGTCGGGGCATTCGTCTGCCTTGGGATACATGCCCACGGGCGTGGCGTTGACGATCACGGTGTATTGCTCCATCACCTTCGGTGTGAGGTCGGCATAGGTTAGGCAGGCAGGCTTACGGGAGCGCGAGACGTAGGTGGCGCCAAGGCCGAGCTGCTTAAGACCGTGGAAGACGGCCTTCGAGGCGCCGCCCGTGCCGAGGATGAGCGCCTTGCGGTGCGAGGGCCCAAGGAGGGGTTCGATGGACTCCTTGAAGCCGGTGATGTCCGAGTTATGCCCCTCGAGACGTGGCCGGCCGAAGTGGCGTCCGCGAAACTTGATGACGTTCACCGCGCCGATGCTTCGGGCGTTGTCGGTGAGGTCGTCGAGCAGGGGGATGACGGCCGTCTTGTAGGGTAGGGTGACGTTCAGGCCGCAGAGGTCGGGGTTGTCGCGCAGCACGTTCTTCAGCTCTCGAACGTCTGCAATCTCAAAGTTGATGTATTCGGCATCGATGTGCTCCGACTCGAACTTCCGGTTGAAGAAGCTCTTGGAAAAGGAGTGCACCAGCGGATAGCCGATTAAACCGTATTTCTTCTTCATGTGTGAATAAGTAGTTATGCGCCTTTGGGGGCGCGGTAGTTATAAGTAGTTACGGAGCTGCGCTCCGGGTAGTTATGCGCCTTACGGCGCGGTAGTTATAAGTAGTTACGGCCTTGCAGCCGAGTAGTTATGCGCCTTTGGCGTGGTAGTTATAAGTAGTTACGGCCTTGCGGCCGGGTAGTTAGCGGCTAATACCGCGGTAGTTATAGGTAGTAAGAGGTAGTTTGATCTACTTATAACTACTTCTGACTACCGCGCCGTAAGGCGCATAACTACCCGGCCGCAAGG
>ERZ773043.711-NODE-711-length-19384-cov-2.748823_pt1 | contig 19384 bp, 16 predicted proteins | sample MGYA00580636_ERZ773043 | MGnify/ENA primary metagenome ERZ773043 (study PRJEB29015, sample SAMEA2737992) | human oral metagenome | biome: human oral; feature: human-associated habitat; material: dental | place: China | collected 2065 ...
GAGTCCCACACGAGGATTGTTGACGTCGAATTTCGGATTGTCTCTCAGATACCAAGCGATGGCGTTGAGCAGCGTGCCGTCGAGGTTGCCCACACCGGGGTGTACCACCATATCGGGTGTTTTGTTGACGACCATAATATCGTCGTCTTCGAATACTACTGAGAGCGGTATGTCTTGCGGTACTATCGTGTAGTCGCTCGGAGGCGTTTCGAGCGATATTACTATCTCGTCGAGTGGTTTGACGCGATAACTCGATTTTACGGTCTCTCCGTTGACAGTGATAAAACCGAAATCCGCAGCATTCTGAAATCTTGTACGCGAGACTCCGCCCAGCAGATTGGTCAGATATTTGTCGATACGTATAAGCCCCTGACCTTTGTCTACTACGATACGGTGATGTTCGTACAGGTCGGGCTTAGGCTGAGGAGAGTCGTCGCCCGTGTCGTCGTCTTCGTAGTATTTGTCGTCGATAATCATTGTTTTTAGTGGGGAATTATAATATTTAGTACCTCTCCTCTTCGTTTGGGAAATCGGAGTTTTTGACGTCGGCTACATAACTCTGCACCGCCTCGGTCATAATAGCGTTTAGGTCGGCATATCGGCGTAGGAATCGGGGCGAGAAGTCTTGTGTCATACCCAGCATATCGTGGAGTACAAGCACTTGTCCGTCGGTCTTACCTGCTCCGATACCGATTACGGGGATTTTTAGTTCGTGTGCCACTTGCTCTCCGAGCATGGCAGGTATTTTCTCCAACACCAGAGCGAAGCAACCTGCTTTTTCCAGAGCGTGAGCGTCGGCAATGAGTTTCTCGGCTTCGTCTTTTGCTGTGGCACGCACGGCGTAAGTACCGTATTTGTTGATAGATTGCGGCATAAGCCCCAGATGACCCATCACGGGTATCCCTGCCGTAAGGATGCGTTGCAGGCTCTCGATGATTTCTACTCCGCCCTCTATCTTGATACAGTCGGCGTGTGTCTCTTTCATTATACGTATAGCCGAGGCTAAGGCTTCTTTCGAATTGCCCTGATATGTGCCGAAAGGCATATCGACCACTACCAAGGCACGTTTTACGGCTTTCATTACCGACTTGCCGTGATATATCATCTGGTCGAGTGTCATAGGCAGAGTGGTGATATTGCCTGCCATTACGTTGGAGGCTGAGTCGCCTACGAGTATTACGTCGACGCCTGCTCGGTCGATGATGCCTGCCATAGTGTAATCGTAGGCGGTGAGCATAGATATCTTTTCGCCGCGCTCTTTCATTTCGCTCAGGCGGAAGGTAGTAACCTTTCGGCTGTCGTCGGGTGTGTGTATAGACATTTGTGGTGTAGTAGATTTAATGTTTCGTATTCAGACGACAAAGGTACAACAATATTCCTATTCCATAGAGACAATATCGCATCTGAGCAGCAGATATCACGTATTTTTTATACCTTTGTCGTCTCATTGCTTACGGATAAAGATAATAATTTAATCGTTTCATATAGTAAAAGTAGTTTTTATGAAAAAATTTTCAGTTTTAATTATGGCAACTGCATTGTTGTTTGCCTGTGGGCAGAAGCAGCCCCGACAGGAGGCTATCGTATACCCCGAAACCGCCAAGACAGACTCTTTCCACGTCTATTACGGCGATACTGTGGCTGAGCCTTACGCTTGGCTCGAAAACGACACTTCTGCCCAGACCAAAGAATGGGTGGCAGCACAGAACAAGGTTACACAAGACTATCTGGCAAAGATACCGTTCAGAGAAAGCCTCAAAAGTCGTCTTACGGAACTTGCCAATTACGAGAAAATCGGAGTACCCTTCATCGAAAAGGGCAAGTATTATTTCTTCAAAAACGACGGTCTGCAGAATCAGAGTGTTCTCTACGTAAAAAATACGCTCGACGGCGAAGCACAGGTATTGCTCGACCCCAACAAACTATCCGACGACGGCACTGTGGCTCTCAAAGGTATCAAGTTTTCGAGAGACGGCAAGTATATGTCGTACGCGATATCTCGCTCCGGAAGCGACTGGGAAGAGATTTACGTGATGGATCTTGCTACCCGCAGTCTGACGCAAGACAAGATAGAGTGGGCTAAATTTTCGTCCGTTTCGTGGTGTGGCAACGGATTCTATTACTCAGCATACGACGCACCGAAGAAAGGTAAAGAGTTCTCTAACGTAAACGAATATCACAAGATTTTTTATCACAAAATAGGTACGGCACAGAGTGCAGACAAACTGTTCTACGAAAACAAGAACTACCCGAAACGTTTCTACTCGTCGTCCGTACCCGAGGAAGAAAACGCCGTATTCGTCTATGAAGGCGGTGCCGCCTTGGGTAACCGTCTATTCGTCCAAGACCTCAAGAAAACAGGCTCTAAGGTAGTGGAGATAGCTTCGGACGACTCTTACGATTATACCGTCGTAGATATGACAGGCGGCACATTCTACGTCCTTACCAACTACAAAGCCCCCAAATACAAACTGATGAAGGGCGATATAGCGAACCCCAAAATCGAAAACTGGACAGACGTAATACCCGAGTCGGAAAACGTGCTGCTATCGGCAGGCTTCACCAACGGCAAAATGATAGTGTCGTACGATAAAGACGCATCTGTACGCTCGTATGTGTATTCGGTAGATGGCAGACGCGAGCGTGAGATAGAGTTCCCCACATTCGGTACAGCTTCGTTCAGCTACGACAAGAAAGAGAAAGAGATATTCTACGCTTTCACATCTTTCACCTACCCGACGACAATCTTCAAATACGATATCGAAGCCAACAAGTCGGAGAAGTATATCGAACCGAAAGTGAAGTTCAACCCCGAAGATTATACTACCGAACAGCTCTTCTACACCTCCAAAGACGGCACACGCATACCGATGTTTTTGGTTTATAAAAAAGGTTTGAAGAAAAACGGCAAAAACCCCACTCTGCTCTACGGTTATGGTGGGTTCAACATATCGCTTCGTCCCTCGTTCTCTACATTCCGTCTGCCATTCATCGAAAACGGCGGCATATATGTGATGGCTAACCTCAGAGGCGGTGGCGAATATGGCGAAGAGTGGCACATAGCAGGCACCAAGATGAACAAACAGAACGTGTTCGACGACTTTATCGCTGCTGCCGAATTTCTCATAAAAGAGAAATACACTTCTGCCGAGCACCTTGCCATCAACGGCGGCTCTAACGGCGGTTTGCTCGTGGGTGCCGTTATCAATCAGCGTCCCGACCTGTTCCGCGTAGCCATACCCGAAGTAGGTGTGATGGATATGCTGCGTTATCATCTCTTTACCATCGGTTGGAACTGGGCTTCCGACTACGGTCGCAGCGACGACTCACAAGAGATGTATCGGTATCTGAAAGCCTACTCGCCGCTTCATAACATCAAGAACGACGGTACTCCGTATCCCGCTATCCTCATCACTACCGCCGACCACGACGACCGTGTCGTGCCAGCACACTCGTTCAAATATGCCGCTCAGCTGCAAGCCTCCGATACGGGCGACGCTCCCAAGCTTATCCGTATTGACACCAAAGCCGGACACGGCGGTGGCAAGCCGATTACAAAGGTGATAGAGGAAGAGACCGACGTCTATTCGTTTATAATGTGGAATCTGGGAATGAAGTTTAAATAAACGCGGTACAGTACGTTTTATTTACAAAATGGGGGCGAGCCTTGTGGGTTCGTCCCTTTTTTATTTGTACACCTACCACCCAAAACCTCGATTAAACGTCCCCCCGCGACCGGCCTACGCGCCGAGACGCAAACCCGCTTGTGCGAAAGTGAGCGAAGAAAAACGTCGAACTGTCTGAGCCGAAGGCGAGTTTTCGACGTTCAGCGAACGAGCACACCCAGCGGGTCGGCTCGGTACGTTCAGCCTTGACGTTCTTTTGCATACTTTTCTTATGTCAAGATAAGAAAAGTATGTGGGTTTGGGCAACGCCCAAGAGAAGATTTTGTGCTTCGCACAAAAATGGGAATGTAGGGACGAGGAGAATTAAAAATTAAGAGTTAAAAATGAAGAAATGTAGGGATGTTGAAGCGTGTAAGCGTTGAATTGTTGAAATTAGGTTTTAGGTGTTTGGGGCTTTGTGTAGAGTTGGCTGTCGGTGTCGTAATCTTATTTACAAAGGCTGTTGTTTGGAGCTTCTGAAGTGGTGTATGACGATTCTGCTATCTTCGTCGAAAATCTCGAAATAGATTGCAAACTTCCCCGAAAAGAATGTTCTGCGATATAGGTGTATTTCGTCCAAGAATTTGGCTAAAAAAAGAGGTCGCCGGGCAATCTCTTTTTCGACTTTGAGCACTTCGTCGAGAATTTTGTTCGAATAAGCGACACTTCCGTTATGTTCGACCCAATAGTCTAATGTCTCTCTCAAACAGTCGGCTGCTCCAATAGTCCAATCAATGTGCATATCTTGCTCTTAAAGTTTTGTGAAGTTCGTCGCTGTTCATCACATCTCCTTCGTGAGCCTGCTCCTTGGATATAGCTATACGACGCAAGTCTTCTTGTGTAAGCTCAAAGTTTTCGTCTTCTATCTCATCGAGCCTTCTTACACGAATAGAATGTTTCAGCTTCGACAAAAGAGTCTCTATAAAATCCACTTCGGAGGTCTCGACTTCTAACTGTAATATCGTGGTATTCATTTTTTTTTATTATGTATTGACCAAATGCAAAGGTAATATTTTTTTGTTTAATCGTGTAAGCGTTTAATCGTTCAACTGTTGAAGCGGCGTAGGGCGGAAACAAAAAAGGGGCGAACACAAGGCTCGCCCCTTCATTTTTACTTCTTAATTTTTCATTCAAACGCGTCAGCGTTTTACCATCTTTGCTACTGTGCCGTCGGCTCTGACAGTGTAGACACCTGCGGGCAGGTGTGAGACTTCTACACGGTCGGTATCGGTGGAGTGGGCTACTTCGGTGCCGTTATGTTATTATTGCTGTACGATAAAATGATTACTTTTGGGCATTGTTTGATTCTGTTTTGCTGATACAAGCACAATTAAACAAAAGGGGCTAACCTTCTACCAAGAAATCAGCCCTTTTTTTATCCAATCAAAAAACTTTATCTGACAGCAATAATTTTTTATCGATAGTTTTGTGTACATATCCTATGGAAATGTGTTAAACGACATATTATTAGGACACACAACGAAAGACATATATGGCAGATAATACTTTTTCGCAACTATTTTGTATCTTTGCAGCCATAAAAATCATAGTAATTTAAAAGATTATACTTTTTCGAATCACTACAAAATATGGCAGTAAGTTATCAGCAAGCAGGCGTTAATCTCGAGGCAGGCTACGAGGTAGTAAGCAGAATAAAAAAACATGTATCGTCGACCTCCCGACTCGGAGTGATGGGCAATATCGGAGCTTTTGGCGGTATGTTCGACCTGTCGGCATTGAAACTCAAAGAGCCCGTACTCGTAAGCGGTACCGACGGCGTAGGTACCAAACTCAAGATAGCCTTCGCCCTCGACCGACACGATACTATCGGCATCGACGCCGTGGCTATGTGTGTCAACGACGTGCTGGCACAGGGAGCCGAGCCTCTCTTTTTCCTCGATTATATAGCCATCGGCACCACAGACCCTGCCAAGGTAGAGCAAATCGTAGCAGGCGTATCCGAGGGGTGTAGGCAGGCAGGTTGTGCACTCGTCGGCGGCGAGACAGCCGAGATGCCATCGATGTATCAGCAGGGCGAATACGACATAGCAGGCTTCACCTGCGGCGCTGTGGAGAAGTCGCAACTCATCGACGGCTCGCGTGTAGCCGTAGGCGATGTGCTAATAGGCATCGCCTCCACAGGCGTTCACTCCAACGGCTTCAGTTTGGTACGCAAAATCGTTGCCGACAACAATCTGAATTTGAATAAAATATACCCCGAGTTGTCCGACAGGCAGACTCTTGGCGAGGTGCTGCTCACCCCGACCAAGATATATGTAAAACCCGTTTTAGATGTCATACGTCGCTGCAACGTACACGGTATAAGCCACATCACAGGCGGCGGTTTCTACGAAAATATACCGCGTATACTTGGCAAAGGACAGGGTATCGAAATCAAAGAGGGCAGCTGGGAGATTTCTCCCGTATTCCGCTTCCTCGAAAGATATGGCAACGTACCGCACGACGAGATGTTCAACATCTTCAATATGGGTATAGGAATGGTCGTGGCGATGTCTGCCGACGAAGCCGACGAAGCCATAGCCATACTCGAAAAACACGGCGAGAAAGCAACGGTTATAGGCAAAGTAACCGACAAAGAAGGAGTGAAAATAAGCTGATACGCATACTGTGAGATACTGTTTTTTCTTAATATTTTTATTTGTAAGCCTATCGGCGATAAGCCAAGAGGTAGTGCTTTACGGCAATATCGGCGATAAAAATACGGGCGAAATCCTCATTGGAGCCTCGCTGAGCGTCGTCGATTTGAATCAGGGCACCGTAACCGACGACAAAGGCGAATATTCGCTCTCGCTACCCAAAGGCAAACACACGATAATAGTCTCCTCTACGGGCTACAAAACCGATACGTTAAACATCAATATCTCACAAGACACCCGCCGCAATATTCGTCTGTCGGCAATATCCACCATACTTAGCAGTGTAGAGATTTCTGCCGAGCAAAACCAAAATATCCGACGTATAGAGCCTTCTGTCAATCGCCTGTCGGCCACTGCCATCAAGGCAATCCCTGCGATGATGGGCGAGGTAGACATTGTCAAAGCCTTGCAGCTACTACCCGGAGTGCAAGCGGTAGCCGAAGGTTCATCGAACTTCAGCGTTCGCGGCGGCGGCTACGACCAAAACCTGATACTGCTCGACGACGCCACGATATACGGAGCATCGCACCTACTCGGATTCTTCTCGATATTCAACAACGACGCCATAAAAGACGTAAAACTCTATAAGGGCGATATACCCGTTGCCTTCGGCGGTAGGCTCTCGTCGCTGATGGAGGTACGTACAAAAGACAATATAACGAAAAAGCTGCGTGTAAACGGCTCCATCGGCACCATCTCGTCGAAACTCACGATAGAAACTCCCATCGTAGACGAGAAAGTAAGTCTTATGCTGTCGGGTAGGCGTACTTATGCCGATATATTTATCCCTCTTGCCAACGACAAATCGATAAAAAACGCCAAACTCTACTTTTACGACCTCAATGGAAGGCTCAACTGGACTATAAGCCGCAACGACCGTTTGTTTCTATCCGTATATTCGGGCAAAGACCACTTCAAAAATCAACTTGCAGGCATATCTTTCAGCAACAACGTAGGATCGGCAGGCTGGCACCACGTTTTTTCGCCCCGATTGGTATCGAATCTATCCGTCTTTACGAGTAAATACGACTACTTCCTGCTCGAGGACATATCCGAGGAGATTAGCTTCGACTGGAAGTCTGTGCTGAACGACATAGGCGGCAAACTCGATTTCACGTGGCTGCCCGACTCCAACAACAGTATACGGTTCGGCTATCAGGCTGTCCACCATCGGATAGACCCCGGCAAAGGCGGCGGTAGCGGGCAGAATACGCTGATAGACAACTCATCGTTTCAGCTCTCGCCTATGTATACACTCGAACACGCTCTGTATGCCTCTCATCAGACGACACTATTCGACAAACTCGGCATTCGATACGGTCTGCGTCTGTCTATGATGAACAATCTCGGCAACGACTCCATAACGTACAACATACGCAACTATGCGGTGGTAGACTCTTTTTTCACAAAAAAAGGACAGATATACAACACAAACCTAAGGCTCGAGCCGCGTATCAGCCTCAACTACTCTCTGGGGCGGCACAACTCGATAAAAGCCTCATTCTCACACTCTGCCCAATACATACAGTTAGCCTCCAACTCTACGGCAGGCTCGCCGCTGTCGATATGGTTTTCGGCGTCGAACAACGTACGCCCACAGCTCTGCAATCAGCTTGTGCTCGGCTACTTCCACGACTTCTTCGACGGCACTCTCGAAACGTCGGCAGAGGTGTATTACAAGCACTACACCAATGTAATCGACTTCAAAGACCGTGCCCGACTGCTCGGCAATAAAGACCTCGAACGCGAGTTGCGGTTCGGCAAAGGCTATTCCTATGGCTTCGAACTGATGATAGCCAAGCCTTCGGGACGTATCAACGGCTGGGTGAGCTATACCTTCGCCCGCAGCTTTCGTCAGATAGACGAAGTAAACGGTGGCGAACGTTATCGTTCGCCTTACGACAAGCCTCACAACATATCCGTCGTGGTAAACTATGAGCTAAACAGGCGTTGGACACTGTCGGCAACGTGGGTCTATTCCACAGGACAGCCCGTTACCTACCCCGAGGGGCGCTATTGGGTCGGCGACATAGGCTCTACCGACGGCAAATGGGTGATTATCCCGTCGAAGAGAAACGCTTACAGGTTTCCCGACTTCCACCGTCTCGACCTATCGGCGACGTGGAAACTATCGCAGCCGCACAAACGATTTCAGCACGAACTGAACATATCTGTCTACAACGCATACGCCCGCAAGAACCCTTGGACGATATATTTTGTCAAAGACAAAGACAATCCCAACAAACTGCAAGGCAAGATGATGTATCTGTTTTCGATAGTGCCGTCGGTAAGCTGGAACTTCCATTTTTAGCCGATATCGGTGTCAACGATTTTCTGTTCTCTTACACGATTGAATAGTTAAACGATTAATCGTAAATCACGATTCATAATTAAATATTAAATATTACCTTTGCATCCTAATATCTTTCTAAAAAGGGATACTGCCAATATCATGACAATATAAAATATGAAAAGAATCTTGTTCGCTATATCGTTGATACTGTTTGCTGTTTCTGTCGAGGCAGTGGACAAGCAGCTCGTGTACAAAAATATCCCCACATCATATCATAAGCTTCTCGACAAAGCTCTGAGGCGGTCAGGCAGCAATGCTCCCGAACTTCGACAGGCGTTGAACAAGGCACCTCGCCAACAGGCAGAAGCCGTTGCTTTCCTCATCTCTTATATGCCGCAACGCGACTTGGAGACACTCTCGTCGAGCTTTATCCTCGACAATGTCGCCTGTGCATACGAGGCAAAAGAGCGTTTCCCTTGGGGAAAATCGATACCCAAAGATGTCTTCTTCAACGACGTACTGCCGTATTGCGTTATGAACGAAACCCGCGACAATTGGCGTAGGGACTTCTACGAACGTTTTGCCAAATATGTGGCGGGAGCAAGAGATATATTCGAGGCGATAGAGGCTCTCAATAAGAATATCCGCGATGAGGTACAGGTAGACTACAATACCAAGCGTGAGAAACCCGACCAAAGCCCTTACGAGTCGATGCGTCAGAATATGGCGTCGTGCAGCGGACTTGCCGTCTTGCTTACAGATGCATTCAGAGCTGTCTGTATACCATCACGCATAGCGGGTACACCCAATTGGTACGACAAACGCGGCAACCACAGCTGGAACGAGGTATGGGCAGACGGCAAATGGTACTTTACCGAATATTACCCTTCGGGGCTCGATAAGAGTTGGTTTTTGTCGAGTGCGGGCAGAGCCGACGAACACTCGGCAGAACACGCCATATACGCTACTTCGTTTCGTCCGACGGGCATTCACTTCCCGCTCGTATGGGATTCGACCATTACGTACGTCGCTGCCGAGAATGTAACGAAGCGTTATGTAGAGTTGTACCGCAAAGAATCGGCAGATAAGCTCAAAGGCGATTATATCAATGTGAAGATAACGTACGTCGACCCCACACGTGATGGCGACAAGCGTGTCGCAGTCAATGTCGATGTCTTCGATAGCAATGGGCAGGTCGACGGCGGACGCACTGCCGACGGCAACAGAGACCTGAACGATTTTCTTACATTTACGTTAAAGAAAAATCACGAGTATCTGCTCAAATACTTTCTGCCCGACGGCACAGAGCGCCAGTATCGCTTTACTACTGCCGACAAGGAAATATTAGTTGAATTAAAATAAGAGAATTAATTACCAATCATTTAATTTTTTATCTAAGTATGAAAATTATTCAAGAATTTAAGGAATTTGCCATAAAAGGCAATGTTGTGGATATGGCTGTCGGTATCATCATAGGTGCTGCCTTCGGCAAGATTGTTACCTCGCTGGTAAATGATGTCATAATGCCACCGATAGGTATGATAATAGGCGGTGTCAACTTTACAGGGCTGCGTTTGGTACTCAAATCGGCTTCCGTCGATGCAGCGGGAGCGGCCGTCCCTGAGGTTGCCATAAATTACGGAGCGTTCATACAGGTGCTTTTCGATTTTATCATCGTAGCTTTCTGTATATTTATGCTCATAAAGGGGCTCAATACCCTCAAGAAGAAAAAAGAAGAAGCCCCTGCCGCTCCTGCTGATCCTACTAAAGAAGAGGTTTTACTTACCGAAATACGCGATTTATTAAAAAACAAATAATCTGAAAAAACAATGAAAAGAATAAGTTTATTACTTGCGGCAATCGTATTCATCGGATTGTCGGGAAAAATGTCGGCACAAGACGATAAGACTAAAAATACTGTAACATCGGTCGTAGGCAGTACGGAAGCTACTTCCAACGATCTGAAGAAACTGAAGACAGACTCTACGAGCAATTGGAAGTTGAGTGGAGCCGTCGGTGTCAACTCGGCTCTGACAACGCTTTACAATTGGGCAGCAGGCGGCAACAACTCCGCTCTCTTCGTCGGCTCGGGCAATCTCCGCCTTATCTACCAAAAAGATAAATTTGCTTGGGAAACGTTTTTCGATACCGAGCTCGGTTATACCTATATCGATAAGGCTACTTATGCTTGGCGTAAATCGAACGATAAAATAAACCTCTCGTCTAAAGCAGGTTACGATATTGGCAACAACTTCTATGCTACGCTGCTCGGAGCGTTCCGTTCGCAATACTCCGAAGGGTACGACTACCCCAACGACAACACCCGAAACTACATCTCCAACTGGCTCTCGCCTTCGTACACCGATATTTCGGCGGGTATCGACTGGAAACCGAACCCCATCTTCTCCGTATACCTTTCGCCTGCCGCAGGTCGTATTACGACGGCTCTCGACGCAGCTTTGAGAGCCAAATACGGTGTCGATATCAACAAAAGTGTCAAGATGGAGTTTGGTGCCATGCTCAAAGGTGCGGCAAACTACAAGTGGAACGACCTTAAAATCATCTCGTCGCTTACGCTCTTTACTCCATACGCCAAAACTTTCGGCAATGTCGACATCGATTGGGATTTGGCAGTATCGTACCAACTTCTCAAAGCCATCAACGTATCGCTTGGTACATCGCTCAAGTACTACGACGCTGTCAAATTCGACAATGGCGATGGTATCATAAGACAACACGTACAGTTCAAGACTCTGCTCGGACTCGGCGTAGGATACTCTTTCTAAGGCGAATTTTATCATTCTATTAATAACAAAACTAAAATATAAGAGATTATGAAGAAAATATTTGTGCCAATCGTTTTGGCTGCCGTAGTGGCTACGTTTACCTTTTGCAAAAAGCAAGAGCCAACTCCTCCGCCCGATCCTAACGATGTGATGAAGAAGACTATCGCAGGTATTAAGACCTATTGTACATATCCGCCTATGGTAGAGTATAAATTTACTTTCGAAATGAGCGTTACGGGCGATACTATGACTTATGAAGTTCGTGAAAAGACCGACACCAGCAAAGTAGTTATGAACGGTCGCTGGGACGTCAAAAACGAACGCTTGTTTATGTACAAAAAAAAGGGTATGGAGTTCGATAAAATAAGCGGCTCCGAAGTACTCGAAGCTTGTCGCCTGATAAAACTCAAGACAGGTGCCTCGGTGTGGGAACTTCACGCAGGCAATTGGCAGGTAGATGTAGGCAAAGATTAGTCGGTAAAAATTTATTTTACGAAAAGAGAGATACCTCCAAAATGGAGAGACTCTCTCTTTTTTTATTACTGCTGTCCGATAAAATGATTACCTTTGCAACTTCATAATAGGAGTATATCAAATATAACAATGAACGAAACAAACACACAAAACAAACCCAATAATCCACAAAAACCGTTCAAGCCGAAGTTCAATTTCTATTGGATATATCTGGCTATTGCACTGTTTTTTATAGCATCGTATTTTCTCAACGACAATTCTCAGATGTCGCGTGAGGTGCCGATATCGAAGTTTCAGAACGTTTTGGCAGACAATTGCACAAAAAAAATCACTATCGACAAGACGGCAGGCTCTATCGAAGCAGAGGTAGATACCGCCTGTGCCGCCACACTTTTCGAGAAAAAGATAGACTACAAGGGACAAAAGACCGTCCGTATCAAAGCCAACTTCGGCTCGATAGCCGAGATGGAGAAACAGCTGGCAGACCTCCGAACCAGAGGCATATATACAGGCGAGGTAACCTACAAAGAGGGCAGAAACTATCTAAGCTTCATACTGTGGAATATCGTACCTTTTCTGTTTATTATCGGGCTGTTTTTCTTGCTCAACCGTCGTATGGGCGGTGCAGGCGGAGGCATCTTCTCGGTAGGCAAGAGCAAGGCTCAGCTTTTCGACAAAAAGAACGGTATCAAAATCACGTTCAAAGACGTTGCCGGTCTCGAGGGAGCAAAAGAGGAGGTACAGGAGATTGTCTCGTTCCTGAAGAACCCGAAGAAATACACCGAGCTTGGCGGCAAGATACCCAAGGGAGCTTTGCTCGTCGGTCCTCCGGGGACAGGTAAAACACTGCTGGCAAAGGCAGTGGCAGGCGAAGCCGAAGTACCGTTCTTTTCTCTTGCAGGCAGCGACTTCGTAGAGATGTTCGTCGGCGTAGGAGCAAGCCGCGTACGCGACCTCTTCCAGAGGGCAAAGGCAAGTGCTCCGTGTATCATCTTCATCGACGAGATAGACGCCGTAGGACGTGCCAGAGGCAGAAACCCCAATATGAACATCAACGACGAACGCGAAAACACTCTCAACCAGCTGCTCACCGAAATGGACGGCTTCGGCACCAATTCGGGTATCATCATACTCGCTGCCACCAACAGAGCAGATATTCTCGACAAGGCATTGCTGCGGGCAGGACGCTTCGACAGACAGATACACGTCGATTTGCCCGACGTACACGAACGAAAAGAGATATTCGAAGTACACCTGCGTCCTCTTAAACTCGACCAAGACCTCGACAAAGACTTTCTTGCAAGGCAGACTCCCGGATTCTCGGGTGCCGACATCGCCAACGTATGCAACGAGGCGGCACTTATAGCTGCACGAAAAAATCGTTCTTCCGTCGGCAAGCAGGACTTCCTCGATGCTGTCGATAGGATAATAGGCGGTTTGGAGAAGAAAAACAAGATAATGACCCTCGAAGAGAAACGTTCCATCGCCTACCACGAGGCAGGACACGCTACCATCAGCTGGTTGGTAGAGCACGGCAACCCGTTGGTGAAGGTAACAATCGTTCCACGAGGAATGGCTCTGGGAGCAGCTTGGTATCTGCCCGAAGAGCGTCAGCTCACCACACGTGAGCATATCCTCGACGAAGTCTGCTCGCTTCTCGGTGGACGAGCTGCCGAGAAGGTATTCTTCGACGCCGCATCCACAGGAGCATTGAACGACTTGGAGCGTGCCACCAAACAGGTTTACGCTATGGTCGCATTCTACGGTATGAGCGACAACCTACCCAACGTCAGCTACTACGACTCGTCGGGACAATACGAATACAGCTTCACCAAGCCATACTCGGAGACAACAAGCCAAAGCATCGACAAAGAGGTGAAAACCCTTATGAACGAACAGTTCGAGCGGGCGGTATCGATACTGACCGAGCACGCCGAGCAGGTGAAGCAGATTGCCGAGATACTCATAGAGAGGGAGGTACTCTTTGCCGACGACGTCAAAGCGATACTGGGCGAACGTCCGTGGAAGAGCCGCAGCGAAGAGATACTCGGACAAGAGACCGAAAAATAAAATTCGGTTTGTGATTAAAAACAAAAAAAACTTATATCTTTGCATTTCCATATCGACCTTTGATATGGGGAATTCATTTTATTGTATAATTAAAAAAGAGTTTTAAAAATGAACAAATTAAACAAGATTGTTTTGGCTCTATTTGTAGGGCTTTTGGCAAGTGTTACAGCAGTAGCACAGTCGGATTTCAGTACAGGTGGCTTGTTTTACAAGATTACCGATGCTGTAAATCACAAAGTATCCGTAGTACCCGAGAATGCAACATCTCCTTACTACACAACGGCTCCATCAGGAAATATTGTTATTCCTGCTACAGTAATAAATGGTACTGATACTTACACGGTAGAAACTATCGCCGACCATGCATTTGACGGTTGTACGGGTATTACTTCGATCAAATTGAATGCTGCTACTCCGTATGTTATTAATGCCAACGTATTCGAAGGGGTAACTTTGAGCGGAATTAAACTTATAGTACCTCAGGCTGCAAAAGCTGCATATAAGGCTGCCGCAGTATGGAATGGCTTCAAAGTAGTAGGCGATGCTCAACACATCATTACATTTACTCAACCTGCTAACGGTACATTGTTGGTAACCAATAATAGTACAAACGTATTGACAGGCACACCGGTAGACGACGAAACCGTTATTACCATAAATGCTACTGCCGATACCGACTATCAGGTCGATAGCATCAAGGCGGGCGACCAAGTAGTTGCAAACGGAGGTACATTCACCGTTACCGATGCCGTTACCATAACAGCATTTGTAAGCAAAGTGAAATACGCTATCACCATTACTGCCCCCACAAATGGCACATTGGTAGTTCTTAACGGCACCGACACCGTACGTAATGGCGATATGATAGCACACGGTACGGTTCTTACCGTAACCGCTACAGGAAACGAAGGTTATGAAGTGGACCAACTCAAAGCTAACGGCACCGATATCGTAGGCGGTAGCGTAAACGTAACTGCTGCTACTACTATCACAGCTACATTCAAGAAAAAAACTTATGCTATTGCAATTACTCCTGCTGTTAACGGCACATTGGAAGTAAAAAATGGAGCTACTGTATTGACAGGAGGCGAACTTATAGAACATGGAACAGTTCTTACTGCAACAGCTACCGCAAACTCGGGTTACAGAGTCGATAGCATCATGGCAGGTACCAAAAAAGTAGCTGCCGACGGTACATTCACCGTTACCGAAGCAGTTACCGTAACAGCCATTATCTCTCAGATACCGAAACACGCTATCACTTTTGCCAATCCTGCAAATGGTACATTGGAAGTGAAAAACGGTATTGCCTCAATAACATCAGGCGACCAGATAGAAGAAGGTACTACTCTCACAGTATCGGCTACCGCAGATCAAGGCTACAGAGTCGACAGCATCAAGGCAGGTGATGTAAAAGTAACAAACGGAGGTACATTCACTGTTACCAAAGCTACTGTTGTTACCGCATTTGTAAGCCAGATACCGTCGTTTGTAATAACAATCAATCAACCTGCAAACGGTACACTCGAAGTAAAAGAAGGATCTAACGTAATAGCAACAGGCTCACCTGTATTAGAAGGTACGGTTCTTACAGTATCGGCTACTGCAAACACAGGCTACAAACTCGACAGCATCAAGGTAGGTAGCGTAAAAATAGCAAACAACGGTACATTCACCGTTACCGAAGCAGTTACTGTAGAAGCCTTTATCAGCCAGATACCTCCTGTAACTAAGTTCAAAGTAAGCTACAATCCTAGTATGCAGGGTGGTCAGATTAGAGTTATTAATGGTATTAAACGTGTAGCAAACGGAGATAGTGTTGCACAGGGTACTGTCCTCAACATATCTGTCACTACAAATCCGGGATATACAGTGAAGAGCCTCAAAGTAAACGGTGCTTCTGTTAGCACAAGCGGCTATTCTCATACCGTAAATGCCGACGTACTCATCGAAGCCGAATTCTCTTCGATGACCGATATCGAAAATGTTTCGGCTACTGCTACTAAGGTTTACCCGAATCCTGTTGTAGACAGACTCAATGTAGAAACAGAAGAAGACGTTCTCTACATCAGAGTATACAATATGTATGGAGTAGAAGTAGCTCGCATAGCTAACGCAAATGCTATCGACCTCGCTTCGCTTGCAGCTGGCAACTACTTAGTAAGAGTACAGACAGCAACCGGTGTAAGCACTCACAGAATAGTAAAAAAATAAAGTAGGATAAATATTTTATTGCTCTAAGAGAGAGAGTAGTCTTACAAAGAGACTACTCTCTTTTTCTTGTATTTCGGCACTGTCCGAGAGAAATTTCACACGTATTTGATTATATCTTTTTATACAATCCCAAAACTTTATCGGACAGCAATAAATTTTTAATGGATTGTCGGTAATAGTAGCGACCCATAAAATAGGAATAGAAATAAGCATACAAACAAGGCTACCCACATAAAGGGTAGCCTTGTTTTTGTGTTTCCGAAAAGACTCTGCAAGGTGTTATGCTATGAGAGCTTTGTAAGCTTCGGCATCGAGCAGATTGCCGACTTCCGACGGATTGGTCATTTTTACTTTTATCATCCAACCTTCGCCGTAAGGGTCTGAATTGACGAGCTCAGGGTTGTCTTCGAGCTTCGGGTTTACTTCCAAAACCTCGCCACCTACGGGCATAAACAAGTCAGATACCGTTTTCACTGCTTCGATAGAACCGAATACAGCTTCGCGAGCAAGAGTTTCGCCCTCGGTCGTAATATCGACAATCACTATCTCGCCCAGTTCGCTCTGAGCGAAGTCGGTGATACCGATATAAGCTATATCACCCTCTATACGCACCCATTCGTGGTCTTTCGAATACTTTAAATTACTTGGAATGTTCATTTTACTTTTTGTGTGAGAAAAAATTTATTTTTTGATTTTTAATTTATGTTTCTTGCAGAAGTCTTTGAGGACGCCTTCGAGGTTAGGAGTACCTATTTCTTGCAGTTCGTAGCCTACTTTTACTGTCGGTTGTTTGATTTTGATGATTCTGCCTAAATCTATCGGAGTGCCGATAACTACTGCGTCGCAAGGAGTATTGGCGATAGTCTTTTCCAAGTCTTTTACCTGTTGGTCGCCGTAGCCCATAGCCGGCAGCAATACGCCTATTTCCGGATAGTTTTTGAATGTATCTTTCAGTTTGCCGACAGTATACGGACGCGGGTCTATCAACTCGGCGGCACCGTGTTTCATTGCTGCCACAGTACCTGCACCTATCTTCATTTCGCCGTGAGTAAGGGTCGGTCCGTCTTCTACTACCAATACCTTCTTGCCTTTTATGAGTTCGGGCTTATCTACCGTAAGGTAAGACGCAGCGTCGATTACTATGGCTTTGGGGTTGATTTTGGCTATGTTTCGGCGAACGGTATTGATGTCTTCGAGTGTGGCGGAGTCTATCTTGTTGATACAGATGACGTCTGATATACGAGCCATTACCTCGCCCGGATAGTACGATACCTCTGCATTCGGACGCAACGGGTCTACTACGCCGATAGTAAGGTCGGGCTGATAGAACGGGAAGTCGTTGTTACCGCCGTCCCAGATGATTACGTCGCAGCCGTCGGGGTCTTTTTCGGCTTGGCGGAGTATGGCTTCGTAGTCTACGCCAGCATAGATGACATTACGTTTGGTAACGACGTGCGGTTCGTATTCTTCCATCTCTTCGATGGTACATTTATGTTTTTTGAGGTCTGCCACAGTAGCGAAACGTTGTACTTTCTGCTTTACCAGGTCGCCGTAAGGCATCGGGTGACGTACTGCGACAGGTTTCAGTCCCATACCGACGAGTATCTCTATCACACGACGCGATGTCTGCGACTTGCCGCAACCGGTACGGGTAGCACCGATAGCGATTACCGGTTTGGTAGATTTTATCATAGTATCTTTCGTACCGAGCAGCCAAAAGTCGGCTCCGGCAGCGTTTACTATTGCACTTACGCCCATTACGCGATTGTAAGGTACGTCTGAATATGCGAAGACACACACGTCTACTTTGTGTTTTTTGATGAGTGCGGGCAGCTCCTCTTCTGCTACGATGGGGATACCTGCGGGGTACTCTTTGCCTGCGAGCTCGGTCGGATATTTACGTCCGTCGATGTCGGGAATCTGATTGGCTGTGAATGCTACTACGTTGTAGTCTTTGTTTCCGCGGAAAAAGGTGTTGAAATTGTGGAAATCTCTGCCTGCGGCACCAATGATAATTACGTTTCTTTTCATACTTTAATTTGATTTTTTGATGATTAAAATTTGGTTTTTTGTTTTGTATCGGCAAAGATAATTTTTTTTATTGACTTAATAGCTTTTTTATCGATATATGATGTTTTTATTTTTTGTAGAGAAATGTAGATTAGTAGGTAGAACTAAAAACGATTGTTTATGTTGTTATTACATGTCTTTCCTGCATTTTCGCATATTAGCGTCTGTGTATTCGTAGTATTCTTTCCTTGCTTATTTCACCCTAAAACTTGCTTAATCTTTTTATCGATGATTATTACAATATACAAAGATACTAAATTGTATGGGAATATGAGGCAACGGCGGCGGCGGCAGTGGCTGAGGGTATGGGTAATTTTCGTACCTTTGCCGAGAATTTTCGGGAACGTATATTGGTGATACATACCGAAAGATACCCTAAATACCATATTTATGCATATCTCCATAAAAAACTCGCTCAGAGTGCTGGCGGCGGAAGTAGCAGACTTCGTTCGCAAAGACTTCGACAGACGTGCATACGCCTTCACGGCGGTATTCGTCGTGGTGCTACTCGTGATAAACTACGAGTTCGGACTCGACAGCAAGGTACTCGCACGCTCTTACGAGACAGGGGCGTCGTGGTGGGTGATGCCGCTGTTTTATCTGGCCGTATATCTTATATCGGCAGCGACGACGCTCTATCTTCGGCGCGACTATCGGACGCTCCGCAACCCACGATTCTACGCCAAGAGCGGACTTTTCGTATTGCTCTACGGCTTCGCCATAGGCTTTTATTCGTACCGAAACCTAAGTATGGCAGGGCTTCTGCACACCGAGATGTGGTACTTGAAATCGATAATATCGCAACTCAAATGTGCCGCAGTGTTTTTGCTGCCGCTTACGGTGTTGAAACTTACCATCGACCGCCGTGTGAACGGCATATACGGCATTGCTCGCCACCCGCGACATATCGGGGCGTATCTGACGTTTTTTGTGGTGATGATACCGTTTCTTGTGCTTACGTCGTTCTCAGCCGATTTCTTGGAGGCATATCCGCAGTTCCGCCCTTGGTACGTCGAGAGCGTGTTTGGGATGAGTACTTGGGAGTACACGCTGCTGTACGAGGTGGCTTACGCATTCGATTTTGTGATGACAGAACTTGTCTTCCGCGGCACGCTCGTAGTAGGAATGGCGGTGATAATGGGGCGTTCGGCGGTA